>Ga0070679_100000245_pt1 | contig 45408 bp, 40 predicted proteins | sample KBSC63BmetaG_FD_65652 | JGI IMG/M metagenome (GOLD analysis project Ga0070679, IMG submission 65652) | Corn rhizosphere microbial communities from Kellogg Biological Station, Michigan, USA - KBS C6-3B metaG | ecosystem: Host-associated > Plants > Roots > Rhizosphere | place: USA: Michigan... | reverse complement strand
ACCTCCTACGGGACCAAAGTGCCGGCCACGGCCGAAAGCGTCGGCTCGGGCAAAACCAACGTGGCGGTGAGCAAAGCGATCAGCGGCCTCAAAGGCAACACGACCTACCACTACCGCGTCACCGCGGCCAATGCCTACGGGACGAGCGTGGGCGTGGACAAAACCTTCACGACGGGGAAACTACCCACCGTTACGACCGAAAACGCCTCCATCGGCGAAACCAGCGCTTTCGCATGGGGTAGCGTGACTACCTTCGAACCGTACGGATACTTCCAGTTCGAATACGGACCCACAACCGCCTATGGCTCCGTGGCTCCCGCCAGCCCCACTTTGATCTTTGGCGGTGCCGCCCCAGTATCCGTCAGTGAAACGATAAAAGGACTCAAACCGGCGATGACCTATCACTACCGGCTCATGGGCTCCAACTTCTACGGCGCCGCCTACGGAGTCGACAAAACCTTCACCACGACGAATCCCCCGCAAACGACGATTACGTCGCCTACGCCTACTTATCTGGCGAACGAAGCTCCCGCTCCGGTCAAATTTGAATCGAGCCAGACGGGGTCGACCTTCAAGTGCGGATTCGATGAAGGAGAAAAACCTACTAAAACGTGCACCTCGCCTTACTCGCTACCCGCGCACCCGTCGGCCGGTTGGCATACCTTTGTCGTCGCCGCCGTGAACGCCAAAGGCGAGGCAGACCTGACGCCGGCCAAGTATGTCTTCAATTCCGGCATCTATCCAGATGCGCCTGCTACCAACAAGCTGACGGCCCCAAGCGAAGGGGAGCAAACTGCCAGCTACCTGACGCTTCAGGCGGAATGGGGCGCAGCCCCTATTGGGGAAGGCATAACAGGCCTTACCTTCCAAGTGATGAATCCGGCCTATGCGGAAAAGGTCTTTACGACCATACCGTCCGAATGCGTGATCGGCAAAGAAGGCAAACAAGTGTCCTGGCCCCTGCCGGTAACCGAAAATCCCGGGCACAGCGAACCTGTCTTCTTCAATATCGTCGGCTGCAAAGGTATCGGACCCAAAGGACCGAGCGCTTGGAAGATAAGGGCCGTCTTCGACGGAAGTCCGAAAGTGGCTGGGGCCAGCCAGCCGGTGTCGGTTCAGATGGAGCTCCCTAAAGTCTACGGAGGACAGGGTGCGCCCACTGACGCAACCAGGCAGGTAGGGCCGGTCAACCTCGACCTGTTGACGGGCCAATACATCTATAGTCACACCGATGTATCAATCCCAGTTCCGGGCTCAGAATCTACTCTCGAATTCACCCGGACTTATGGCTCGAACATCAGAGCGGGCTCTGTAATTGGCGCATGGTCACCGTCGGTTCCAGCCGAACAGGCATTCGCAGGCGAATCGTGGACGCAACTGCGCGAACACCATGAACCCGAAATCCCGGCCCAGTACGACCACCAATGTGAAGTCGAAGGCTGGAGCCACGAAGAATGCAAGGTCGAAGATCCCATGCCGGCCTCGGATTGGATTGAAGTCGAAGACAACGAAGGTGGGGTAGCGGCCTTCGAAGTGCAGGGCGGCAACTTCATAGCGCCCGAATATATGAAGGAATACGTGCTGAGCAAGCAGGGAACGGGTACGAGCGCGACCTACGAACTCGCTAGCCCTGAAGGCACCCACACGCTCTTTGCAGTTAGCGTCGTGGGTGGTCAGCCAACCGAAACATACCTAGCGGAATCCGTCTCATGGCAGGCAACGGCTAAATCCGCCCGAATGGTCTACGCTCACACTGAAGGCACCGGCGAATTTCACCTGACGAAAGAGATCGCCCCCGCCCCTGCAGGAGTTACTTGTAGCGACGCATCCTCGACATCGACACCTGGGTGCCGTACGCTTACGTTCCAATACGGCATCGAATGCAATTGCCCGGCTCACCTTCGTCTCACGTCTATCAGCTATTACAACGCCTCTGGTCAGCCATCGCAGGCGCAAGAAGTGGCTCACTATGAATACACCAGTGGGGAAAGCCCGCAGTTGATCGCTGAGTGGGACCCGCGACTTCCCGCCTTGAAGGAAACCTATACCTACAATAATTGGTTTGACATGGCCTCTATTACTCCTCCAGGCCAGGCTCCCTGGAAATTCGAATACTACGATAGAGATCCCTACTCGTACGAAGGCTTGCTGAAGAGTGTGAAACGAGCCAGCCTGGTCGAAAGCCAGCCCACCGCACAGACATCGATCGTCTACGAAGTCCCGCTCAGCGGCAGCGGAGCACCCTACGAAATGAGCCCGTCGAGTGTCGCCAAATGGGGCCAGACCGACTACCCGGTCAACGCGACCGCGATCTTCCCGCCCAGTGAAATCCCTGGCGAACCGCCCAGCAGTTATTCGAAGGCGACGATCACCTACATGGACCCTGATGGCTATGCCGTTAACACAGCGTCCCCACAAGTGCCCGGCATGAGTGGCTCATCTATCACCACATCCGAAACGGATCGACACGGCAATATCGTCCGCTCCCTTTCCGCCCAAAATCGTCTGCTCGCCCTTGCCTCTGGCGGGGAAGCGCTTGTTCGCTCACAGCAGCTCGACGAACAGTTCAAGTACTCCTCAGACGGGACTCAGATGCTCGAATCGCTAGGGCCCCTGCATAAAGTCCGACTTGAAACGGGCACGACGGTCGAAGCGCGCGCCAGGACGTTGCTCGAATACGACAAAGGCTTCGAACATAAAGAAGGCGAACCCTGGCCCGGACTGCCCACAAAGGAAACGATCAGCGCCAAGACTCTTAGCGGAGAAGACCTCGAACAACGCGTAACGGAAACTTACTATGAATGGAAACTGCGCAAGCCGACAGAAACGATCGTCGATCCCGGCGAAGGGCACTTGGCGCTGAAAACTCGGCTTGCCTACGACCTGGGGACCGGTCTGCCGACCGAACGGAGTTTGCCGGCGAAACCCGGAGGCGGCGATGCGCACACGACCAAGACCATTTACTACACAGCAGGAGCCAATGCTGAAGACGGCTCCTGCGGCAACAACGCGCCCTACGCGGGCCTTCCTTGCAAGACGCTTCCTGCGAGCCAGCCCGGCACGGTGGGCCTGCCTGAACTGATCGTCACCCGCTATGCGAGCTACAACGGACTAGGCGAGCCGACCGAAATCATCGAAAGCCCAGGGGGCAAAGAAGAAGAAGGTGAAGAATGGGCAAAAATCCGCAAGACGAAGACGACCTATGACTCTGCGGGCCGGGAAGTAAAAAACAGATTGATTGGCGCCGGCAAATTCCTCTGGCCAACGATCACGACCTACGATTCTAAAACGGGTCTACCGGCCGAACAGAAGCTGGAATGCGAGGTCGTATGTGAAGGTTTCGACAATCAGGCAGTGACCGTTGCCTACGATGAACTGGGCCGTCCGATCCAATACACCGATGCCGACGGAAGTACCTCAAAAACGACATATGACCTTCTGGGGCGCCCCGCGACGATCTATGACGGCAAGGGAAGCCAGACCTTTGGCTACGACGAAACGTCGGGGATGCTAGTGGCAATGAACGACTCGGCCGCAGGAACCTTCACCGCTTCTTACAACGCGGATGGACAGATCATCGAAGAAGGCTTGCCCGACGGCCTGGTGGCGAAAACGACCTATGATGCAGCTGGCGCGCCGACCAAATTGGCCTACACGAAGACCATGAGCTGCTCGGAAAAATGTACCTGGATCGAAGAAAGCAACGAACGCTCGATCCGTGGTCAGATCCTGTCTCAGACGAGCCTTTCCTCGAGCCAGCAATATAGCTACGACAACGCCGGCCGATTGACCTTGGCTCAGGAAACCCCGAAAGGCGAAGGATGTACAACTCGCCAATACTCTTTCGATGAAGATTCCAACCGTACGAAACTGACGACTCGCGCGCCCGGCGTCGGCGGGGTGTGCGACACGAAATCCACCGGGACCCCGCAGGAATACAAATACGACGCCGCCGACCGTTTGATTGGACCTGAAACCGTAACTTACGACAGCTTCGGGCGAATCACCAAACTTCCTGCCAAATTCTCTGGCGGTAGCACATTGGAAACCAGCTACTACAGTAACAACATGGTTGCGAGCCAGACCCAGGCTGGCCTGACCAATAGCTATCAACTGGATGCAACCGGGCGGGTCCGCCAAGAGACCCAGACGGGAACGAAAACGGGGACCGAAATCTTCCACTACTCGATGGCCTCGGACTCTACGGCTTGGACTGAACGCAGCGGAACTTGGACGCGCAACATCGTCGACATCGGGGGCGGCCTTGCTGGAATTCAAGAAAGCTCAGGTACGACCAGTCTCCAACTCACCAACCTGCACGGTGACGTCGTGGCTACTGCCAGTCTCAGCTTGTCGGCGAAAGAACCGACTGCTAAATTTGAATTTGATGAGTTCGGGAATCCGACGAAAGGAAACGCCGGGCGCTATGGGTGGCTGGGTGGCAAGTCGCGCCGCTCCGAACTGCCTTCCGGCGTGATCCAAATGGGCGTTCGGAGCTATGTACCCGCGATGGGGCGCTTTATCTCGGTCGATCCGGTGCAGGGCGGGTCGGCGAATGCTTATGACTACGCCAATGCGGACCCCGTAAATGGTTTGGACCTCTCAGGTACTGATGCGATGTCTTCCAAACAACTGCCGTGTCGGGGAAGAGTTCATGCCCACACACCTCATCACCACTTGGAACGTGGGGGCTGGGGCCGGGTCTTCGTGCGTTTCAATGTGTATTGCGGCGGACGAGACGAGACGGTAGAAGCTTTCTCGATCAAAACGAAGTTCGCTGGTCCGCAAGGTACCGTTTTCGAACACTACATGTCCGGCAACAAGATTACACATGACGGAGAAGTCGAGATCGGCAACTACAAAAAGCGAAATCCGCTAAGCTTTCAGTGTCAACAAGGCTCGATCTACGAATGGACGATTACAGTTGAAGTAATAACGTGGTCGGACAAGGTACCCCATACAATTAACCCCGACTCAGGTGAGGCTTCCACCTTTACACTGCACGCAGAAAGCAAGTGTCGTGGCTAAGATGCTACGTCTATCTGTTGTCTGTTGATCGAGATATGACAAGGATAATGAAACCTAGGGTGTACGCTGCTATCGCAGCTCTAGGCATGTGTCTTTTTGTGGCCATTCTCTTGAGTGCAAGACCCTGGGCACAGCCAGATCAAAGAGTACCTACCTGCCAGCATCGTCAACCCGTTGCAAATGGAAAAAGCGCCAAAGGCACCCCTTGGACAGTGGCGGTGTCAATTCGACGCAACGAGCGCAAGTGCTCAAGTTGGCTTTTGGGTTTCGAATTCCGTCCGGACCAAAAGCCATACCGCCGACGCTGGGAAGCGGCGCTTAGTAGAAAAACCCCGATGCCTGGAAGTTTCGGCTGGCGCTGGGGAATTCCAGCTGGTGGGCATCTGCCTAATGACTTCACAATAAGCAGCCGAGATGAATACGAGGGATCGGAGAGAGTCTTCGCCGGTGCCGCTGGCGGTAGCGTCAAGTACATAACGCTAGCCATGAGCAATGGACGGCATATGGTGATACATCCGCGTCTGCCGAGCCGAGCGCTTCGCGAGCGGTTTGTGTGGCTTCGTAATCTCCGATATTTTGTACAGTACTACAACCTGGGTATCCATGTGCGAAAGGTGACAGTTCGAAGTTCCAATGGCGTGTTCACTATCAGAGGAAACGAAGGCGCATTCGAAAAGATTGGTCTAACGGGTCTTTAAAGCGCTGTGTACGCCGCGCCGCTTGATTCCAATATCGGCAAGTAGGCAGGCGGGCTACGCCCCCGACCTACCCCGCCACCCAGCGCCGCGAGAGCGGCAGTCAAGGGCGCTAAGCGCCCACCCCGTAGGGGTTGACGGCCGCGAACGCGGTGCCTCAATCCTGAGGGTTCGGCGAGCTTCTAACTTTGGGCCGATAGTCGTATCGGCCCAAACAATTCATACAAAGGCAAGCCGCTCTTCTATCCAGAGCTCCGCGCTCGAATCGGCGCGGTTCTGCGGCGCGGATCGGGCGGGCGCCAGGGGCCACTCCGCGTCGGCGACGTCGTCGTTGACCCGGCCCGGCGCAAGGCCTGGGTCGGCGAGCGCGAGGTGGTGCTCTCCAACAAGGAGTTCGGCCTGCTGCGTGTGCTTGCCGGTGAGCCCTCGCGGGTCTTCACCAAGCGCGAGCTGCTCGAGGCGGTCTGGGGGTATCGCAGCCCGGCCAGGACCCGAACACTCGATTCACATGCCAGCCGGCTGCGACGCAAGCTCGATCCGGAGAGCGGGCGCTACGTGATCAACTGCTGGGGCTACGGCTACCGCTTGATCGACGGATGACCGAGCTGGCCCAGATCGTCGCCGGCTGGCCCGCTGTCCTCTCGATGGCCGCCGCTGTGGCGGCGCAGACCTTGCGGGCGGGCCGCCGGCGCAGCGCCCTCAACGAGGCGCTGCACGAGCTTCGCCGTCCCCTGCAGGCGGTGGCGCTTGCTGCCGGCCCACGGCTCGGAGGCTCAACCGGTGCCGATGAGGAGCCGATTGAGCTTGCCGCGGCGGCGCTCGAGCGCCTCGACCGGGAGATCAACGGCGGTCCACTTGCGCCCATCTTGGGTTCGGTCGATGCCGCGGCGCTGGCTCGCATGGCCGTCGCCCGCTGGCAGGCGCGGGTGCAGGTGGCGGAAGGCTCGCTTGAGCTGCGCTGGAACGCGGGCGAGGCGTTGGTCAGCGGCGATCGCAGCGCGCTCGCCCAGGCGCTCGACAACCTGATCGTCAATGCGATCGAGCACGGCGGCCCGACGATCGTCGTCGCCGGCAGGTTGTTCGAGGGGCGCTTGCGAATCGCGGTCGTCGACTCTGGACGCGCGACGCGGCCGCGACCGCGACGCGGCGGCCCGGCCCAGATGATTGCCCGGCTCTCGGGCCGCCATCACCGCGGACACGGGCTCAGCGTGGTCCGGCGGGTGGCCGCCGATCACGACGGCCGGTTTGCCCTCCGCCACTCGGAGCGAGGATCGCGGGCGGTGCTCGAGTTGCCGCTGGCCGAGGCGGGGACCGGGCAGGCGGCGTGAGCCGGCGCACCCGGGCCCTCGCCTTTCTCGGGCTCGCCCTGGTTACCGCTGCGGTGGCGGCCGGCATCGCCGACAGCTACGGCTCGCGGGTGGCGAGTGGCTACGGGCCCCTGCGTCCGGTCGTGGTTGCGGCGAAGAGCTTGGAGCCGGAGGACGTCCTGGGGCCCGCCGACATCTCCAGCGGGCTGGAGGTGCGCCGGGTTCCGCTTCGGTTTGTGCCCACGGGGGCTTTGCGCGATCCGCGGGAAGCGCTTGGCCTGACGCCGACGACCGGGCTCGAGCCGGGCTCCTACCTGGTTGCGAGCCAGCTTCAGGCGCGACGGTCGAGGAATGAGTCAACCGGCGCGCTCGGATCAAGCAGGCGGCCGGTCGAAATTGCGGTCAGCGGTGCCGAAGCGCTGCTGGCGACGGGCGCGGCGGCGGCGGGCGCGAAGGTCGACGTCGTCGTCACCACCGAGCCGAGCGGCAGCGGTCCGGGCCGGACCTACGTGGCGGTGGCTGGGGCGCCGCTTCTCGCGCTTGGCCCCGGGGCAGATGGGCCGGGCCCCGGTGGCAGCGCTGCCGCGACCCTGGCGCTGACCAAGCGGCAGGCACTGCGCCTGATCGCCGCCGAAAGCTTCGCTCGCAAGTTGACCCTGCTGCCGGAGGGCTGAGGATGGTGACGCGAGAGCATCACCTGTCCGATCTCGCCGACGAGCTCCGCTTTCGCCTGATCGAGCGGCGCCGGATCGCGGCTGGCGGCGGAGGTCCCGCCGCGGTCGATCTCTCCAATGAGGTGCGCGCGCTGGTCGAGGACGAGGCGGCACTGCTCGGCGAGGTCACACGGGGGGAGCTGGCGAGGAGGATCGTTCGCGACACGGTCGGTCTCGGGCCGCTCGAGGACCTGCTCGCCGATCCGTCTGTCGAGGAGGTGATGGTCAACGGGCCGGATGAGGTCTACGTCGAGCGGGCGGGTCGAATCGAAGAGGTCGACGTTTGCTTTCCCGATGAGGAGGAGCTGCGCAACGCGATCGAGCGCATCCTCGCGCCGCTGGGGCGGCGAATCGACGAGCTCAGCCCGATGGTCGACGCCCGCCTCGCCGACGGCTCGCGCGTCAACGTCGTCATCCCGCCGCTCGCGGTCGACGGGCCGGCGCTCTCGATCAGGCGCTTTGGCGCCACGCGGCCGGGAGCGCGGGAGCTGGTCGAGCGCGGGAGTCTCAGCGCCACTCAGTGCGAACTGCTCGAGCAGTCGGTCGGGGACAGGCGCAGCATCCTGGTCAGCGGCGGCACCGGTGCCGGCAAGACGACTCTGCTCAACGCGCTGTCGGGCTTCATCGACTCCGGCGAGCGCATCGTCACGATCGAGGACGCGGCGGAGCTGCGCTTGCAGCAACGTCATGTGGTGCGGCTTGAGAGCCGGCCGGCGAGCGTCGAGGGCAAGGGCGAGGTGACGATCCGCGACCTGCTGCGCAACGCCCTGCGGATGCGCCCCGACAGGATCGTGATCGGCGAGGTGCGCGGGCCCGAGGCGCTTGACCTGCTCACCGCGCTCAACACCGGACATGAGGGCGCGCTCTCGACTCTCCACGCCAACTCGGCTGCGGACGCCCTCAGTCGCCTCGAGACCCTGGCGTTGATGGCGGGAGTTGGGTTGCCGCACGAGGCGATCGCCGAGCAGGTGCAGCGCGGTGTCGATCTCGTCGTCCACGTCGAGCGCCGTCCCGATGGCTCGCGCCGTGTCGCCGAGGTGGCCGAGGTGGTCAGGGTCGCCGGCGTCACGGCCGTTCGCGCCCTCACTGCTGGGCAAAAGAGGTGAGCGATGGTTCCGGGCTCTTCGTTTCGCTGGTCGGTGCGATGGCCGGCGGACTGCTTGCCGTCGCGGCTCGCGAGGCGGTCCTCGCCAGCCCGGCCCTGGTCGCCTGGGTGCGACGCGCGGTCGAGCCGTTGCGGCGAGCCGGCCGCGAGGGCTACGCGCCCTCGAGCCCCGAGCGCCGCCGTCTCGCAGTGCTCGGCAGCGCCGCGACGGTGGCCGCCGGCTGGTTCGTCGGCGGCGTAGCACTGGCGTTGCCGCTTGTGGTTGCCGGTCCCGGCCTGGCCGCCTGGGCCCTGGCGGCGCGACGCCGGCGCTACCGGCGCGCGGTCGAGCGGGCGCTGCCCGACGTTGCCCTCGCGGTCGCCGACTCCCTGACGGCGGGGCGCTCACTGCGGGCCTCGTTGCCGGCGGCGGCCACCTCGCTCGACGGGCCGGCCTCGGTCGAGCTGGCGCGACTGGGCGCCGAGCTCGAGCTCGGCGCCGCGACCGCCGGTGCCGTCGCCGCTTGGCGCCGGCGGATGCGTTCGGCAAGGGTCGATGCCCTTGCTGCCGCACTGCTCAGCCAGCAGCTCGCGGGAGGCGACCTGGCGGGCCTTCTGCGCCGCTTCGCCGAGGGAGCGGCGGAGCGGGATCGGGTTGCCGAAGACGCCAAGGCGGCAACCTCACAGGCCCGTTTCACCGGCTTGCTCGTGGTCGCGATGCCCACCGGCGGCGCCCTCTTCGCCGAGCTGCTGCAGCCGGGTTTCCTCGTCAAGGTTTTGAGCTCACCCGCCTCAGCGTTGCTGCTCGTGTTCGCTGCCCTGCTCCAGATCGTGGGATTCATCGCGATTCGCCGGCTCTCACGGGTGGTCGAGTGAGTCGAGCGGGCACCCGGACGAGTCGAGTTCGGAAGCCGGCATGAGTCCGGCCGGCGTCCTGGGTGCCGTGGCGGTCCTCTTTGCCTGGGCGGGCATGCGCGAGCTGAGCACGGGCGCCCCGGCCCTCGGTTCGCGGCTCGCCCAGGGAGGCGGGAGATTGGCGAGGGCGGCGCTCCGCCTCGGCCTCCCCGCGCGCATCGCCAGGTCGGGTCTCGAGTCGCGACTGCCGCTGGCGGCGGTCCTGCTGGGCAAGTGCGTAGGTGCTGCCGCGGGGGCCCTCGCCGCGCTTGCGACGGCCCCCGCGGCGCCCGGGCATCTCTCGCTGCTGGTCACGGCTGGACTGCCGGCGGCCGGCTTCCTTCTCCCCGATGCGCTGCTTGAGCGCCGGGCGCGGTTGCGCAAGCGCCGCCTGGTTGATGCGCTGCCCGACGCGTGCGATCTGCTTGCGGTTGCCGCCGCGGCCGGCCGCGGTCCGGCTTCCGGCTTCGCCGAGCTCGCCCGTGGCAGCGACGGCCCGCTCGCCGAGGAGCTGCGCATGACCGTCGCCGAGCTCTCCTGCGGTCGCCCGTTGCCGGCGGCGCTACGCTCGCTGCGCGACCGGGTTCCCGGCAGCGAGTTCGCCACCCTTTGCGCCGCGATTGAACGCTCGCGCCGCTACGGCTCGCCGCTGGCCGAGCAGCTGCGTCGCCAGGCGAGCGCCCTGCGCAGCGATCAGCGCCGCGCCGTCGAGGAGCGCGCCGCTCGCGCCGCGCCAAAGATCCAGCTCGTCGTCGCCCTCGTCCTCGTCCCCTCGGTCCTGCTGATGATCAGCGCCGCGTTGATCGCCAACGCCGACGTCCTCCTCAGCGGCTTCTGACCTCCGGTGCGCCTTTTGCACTCCGGGCGTGCATAAGGCGCACCGGAACGGATGCGGCCTCGGGCTCCATCGATTCGAGCTGCCCTCGGGGGGGGTTGCAAATGGGCTTGCATTGTGGGGTCGTGTTGCAAAGTGGGGGAAAGTGGGTTACTGTGCCGCTCGAGTTGAAGCCCAGGACCGGGGTGGTGAGGCTCCTCCCACCTCATCACCTCGGTCCTAACTCTTTTTCTGGTCCACGCGCAGCGCTCGCAAAGAAAGGAACCGGCGGTGGCATTTCGGGGCCTCTACGAGCACAGTCTCGATTCAAAGGATCGCCTCACGGTTCCCTCCCGGTTCAGGGCCGCCCTCTCCGATGGCATCGTTCTCTCCAAGGGCTTTGACCCCTGCGTCTGGATGCACACGACCGCCGAGTTCGAGCAGCTCTCCGACCGCTTCCTCTCGCCGCACAGCCCCTTCGGCCGCGACGCGCGCCAGTTGCGCCGCCGCTTCCACGGTGGCTCATTCGACGAGAAGCTCGACTCAGCCGGCCGCATCCGGGTGCCCAAGCCGCTGATCGAGCATGCCGGCCTCAACGGGCCGTGCGTCGTCGTCGGCACGGGGGAGTACCTGGAGATCTGGAACGTCGAGGCCTGGGCCAAGCAGGAGGCCGAGCTCGACGCCTCGGCGCCGGAGATTGCCGAGGGCCTGGCCGCTAACGGAGCGCCCGAGTGAGATGGCGAGCCGTGCTTACTCAACCCCAAGCCTGCCCAGCCGAGACTTAACTCGCGCAAACCTTGTCTATATGCCGACCGAGCACCAACCCGTCCTCGCCGCCGAGCTCCTCGACCTGCTGGCGCCCCAGCCCGGCCAGACGGCGATCGACTGCACCTTCGGCGCAGGTGGCCATGCCCGCCTCGTCGCCGAGGCCCTGGGGCCCGACGGGACGCTGATCTGCATCGACCGCGACCCCGGCGCGCTCACCCGCTACGAAGCCTTTGCCGCCGAGGTTCCCTGCTCAACCCGCTTCATTTCCAGCGACTTCGCGGCAGGTCTTCGGGCCATGTACGGCGAAGGCATGCGCCCAGAGATGGTCTACATGGACCTTGGAATGTCCTCGATGCAGGTCGACGCCTGGGAGCGGGGCTTCTCCTATTCCTACGACGCACCCCTCGACATGCGCATGGACACCCGCCAGCGGCTGAGCGCCGCCGACATTGTCAACGAGTGGCCGGAGTCGCGCCTGGCGCAGGCGCTGCGCCGTTTCGGCGAGGAGCGCTATGCCGGCGGGATTGCCCGCGAGATCAGCCGCCGCCGGCCGCTAACGACCACTTCCGAGCTGGTCGACGCGATCAAAGCCGGCATGCCCGCCTCGGCCCGCTTTGGCGGTGGCCACCCGGCCAAGCGCACCTTCCAGGCGATCCGGATTGCCGTCAACGGCGAGCTGGACTCGCTCGAGGACGCGCTGCCGACGGCCTGGAGCATGCTGCCGATCGGCGGCCGCCTCGCGGCGATCTCCTTCCACTCGCTCGAGGATCGCCGCGTCAAGCAGTTCCTCGCCGAGCGCGCCAAGGGCTGCGTCTGCCCGCCCGAGCTGCCGGTCTGCGTCTGCGGCCGCGAGCCCGAAGCCGAGCCGCTGACCCGCCGCGCCGTTGCGCCCGGCCCCGAGGAGGTCGCGGCCAACCCACGCTCCAAGTCTGCCCACCTGCGCGTCTCGATGAAGATCGCCGAACCGGCCGAGGCGGTGGCCTGATGGAGGCCGCAACCGTACGCCAAGGGCCCGCGGCTGCACCTCCGCGCCGCAAACCGCGGCCGGTCAAGGCCGCCACCACGGCGGTGCCGGCACGCGGGGCTCCTGCTCGCAAAGCGCCGACCCGCCGCAAAGCTCCCAGCCGGCGTCCCGGCGGCCAGCTGATCCCGATCGCGGCCGGCGCCGCCACCGCGGTCCGCCAGCTGCCCGACTCGAGCCTGATGGTGCGGATGACCCGCGGCCGGGCCTGGATCGGCGTGCTCGGCGTGCTGTTGGCCGGGATCGTCGCGATCAACGTCGTCACCCTCAGCCTCTCCGCCACCGCCGGCCACATCGAGAGCAACATCACGGCGCTAGAAGAGGAGAACCCGCTGTTGAGCGCCCGCGTGTCGCGACTGTACGGCTCCGCGCGCGTGAGTCACGAAGCCGCCGCGCTCGGCCTCGCTCCAACGGCAACTGATCAGGTCGGCTACGTGCAGGCCTCCGGCAAAGACGTCGCGATCGCCGCCCAGCGACTCGCTGCCGCCGGCGCGGGCTACTAGAGGCCGACCGCGATGCGGGTGATCGAGCGAAGGATCGGCCTCCTCTTCGCCGGCTTCCTCCTCTGCTTCTGCGTGATCGGGGCCCGCGCCTTCTGGCTGCAGGGCGTGCAGGGGTCGAAGCTCGCCTCCGAGGCGGTGAGCCAGCAGACCGAAGCGATCACCCTGCCCAGCCTGCGCGGCAGCCTGCTCGACCGCCGCGGCAACGCCCTCGCCGCCTCCGAAGACGCGGCGACGATCTTCGCCGTGCCACCGGAAGTCAACAAGCCCGCCCTGGCGGCGGAAAAACTGGCGCCGATCCTGGGTCTCGATCAGCGCGAGGTGCTGAGCGCGGTGACCGCGGAAACGACCTACTCCGTGCTTGCCAAAAAGGTTGACCTGCCGACCGCCAAGCGGATCGAACGGCTCGACCTGCAGGGCATCGGACAGGACCCCGACAGCCGCCGCACCTACCCGCAGGGCGACCTCGCGGCGCAGGTGATCGGTGCCGTCGGTTCTGAAAACCAGGGCCTGAGCGGGCTGGAGGAAGGCGAGGAATCGGTGCTGCACGGGACCGACGGCGAACGCCGCATCGTCACCGACGCCACCGGCGAACCGATCCGGCTCGAAACCGCCCACGAAGCCGAAGACGGCGAAAACGTCCAGCTCACGCTCGATCCGGCGATCGAGCAGAAGACCGAGGAAGCGCTGGGCGAAGTCGGCGAAACCTACGCACCGAAGGGCGCGACCGCGATCGTGATGGACCCGCGCAACTCGCAGATCCTGGCGATGGCGAACTGGCCGCCGGTCGACCCCTCCGACCTCTCCAGCGCCAGCCCGGAAGACCTGATGAACCGGGCGACCGGCTTCAACTACGAGCCGGGCTCGACTTTCAAGGCGTTCACGGTCGCCGCGGCGCTCGAAGAAGGCCTGGTGACGCCGGAATCGTCCTTCTACCTGCCCTCGCAGCTGCACGTTGCCGATCGCGTGATCGAAGACGCCGAGCCGCGACCACCGGTGACGCTGACCGTCGGCCAGATCCTCGCCCAGTCCTCAAACGTCGGCGCGGTCACGATCGGGCTGAAACTGGGCGCCGAGCGCTTCAGCAAGTGGATCGACCGCTTCGGCTTCGGTCGCCCGACGGGCGTTCAGTTCCCCGACGAGGAAAGGGGACTGGTGCCGAAGCTGGACGAATACTCCGGCTCGACCATGGGCAACCTGCCGATGGGCCAGGGACTATCGGTAACGCCGATGCAGATGATGGCCGGTTACCAGGCGATCGCCGACGGTGGCATCCTCAAGCAGCCGCAGTTGATCGAGAAGATCGGCGACGAAAAGGTGCACGAGCCGAAGGGCCACCGGGTGATCAACGCCGCCGTGGCCGCGCAGGTGCGCGAAATGCTCGAGGGGGTGCTGCAGGCAGGCGGCACCGCCTCGGAGGTGAGCGTGCCCGGGTACACGCTGGCGGGGAAGACCGGGACTGCGCAGGTGGCGGAAAACGGGACCTACTCCGAAACGAAGTACGTGGCGTCCTTCATTGGGTTCGCGCCGGCTCAGGATCCACAGCTGCTTGTTGCGGTAATTGTGGATCAGCCGCAGGGGGAAATCTACGGCGGGTCTGTGGCCGCTCCGGCGTTCGGAAAAATAGCGGCGTTTGCGTTGCCTTATCTCGGGGTGCCGGCGGAATAATGGATGGGAGTCGGGTGCCCCTCCCCAAAACGCTCGGCAGGAGCCTCGCTTGAGTGTTTTGGGGAGGGGCACCCGACTCCCTACCTAGAATCCGGCGGGTGAGATTGGCAGCGCTTGCCGCGGAGATTCCTGGAGCCCGAACCGTAGGGGACTCCGCTGTAGATGTCGGGTCTCTGGCTTACGACAGCCGAAAAGTTGGGCCCGGGACGCTGTTTTTTTGCGTCCCGGGGGAGAAGGTTGATGGGCATGAGTTTGCCGCGGGCGCTGTGGATGCGGGGGCTGTGGCGCTGGTGGTGGAGCGGGAGCTGGAGGTTGACGTGGCGCAGGTGGTGGTGCCGGATGCGCGGGCCGCGATGGCTCCTTTGGCGGCTCGGTTTTGGCGGGATCCGACGGCGGAGTTGCGGGTCGTCGGAGTCACCGGGACCAATGGGAAGACCACGACCGCGTTCTTGCTGCGGGCGATACTCGAGGCGGCGGGGGTTCAGACCGGGTTGCTCGGGACCGTGCGGCAGGTGGTCGGTGCAGTGGAGGAGGAGGTCGAGCGGACCACGCCGGAGGCGATCGATCTGCAGGGGGCGTTTCGGCGCATGCTGGAGGCTGGCGACGAGGCCTGCGTGATGGAGGTCTCCTCGCACGCGCTGGCTCTGCACCGGGCCGATGCGATTCATTTTGAGTTGGCGCTGTTCACGAACTTGACCCAGGACCACCTCGACTTCCACGCCGACATGGAGGACTATTTCCGGGCCAAGCGGCTGCTCTTCGAGATGGGGCCCGGGGCCGCGGTCGTCAACGTCGATGACGAGTACGGGCGGCGGCTGGCAACCGAATTCGATTGCGTGACCTTCTCGGCGGAGGGAGCAGCCGCCGACTTCATCGCCAGCGGGGTCTCCTTCAACACCTCAGGCGCCACCTTCACCGCAACTCCGGGGTCGACGGGACTGAAAACAGAGCATGTGGCGACTTTGAGTTCCGTCGCCGGGGGGATTGAGGTGCGGACCGCGTTGCCGGGACATTTCAACGTGGCCAATGCGTTGGGGGCGTTTGCGGCGGCGGTGACGCTCGGGGTTGGGCCGCGGGACGCGGCCGCCGGGTTGGCGCGGGCGGAGCGGGTGCCGGGGCGGTTTGAGCCGATTGATGAGGGGCAGGACTTTGCGGTGCTGGTCGACTACGCGCACACGCCCGACTCGCTGGAGAACGTGTTGCGGGCGGCGCGGCGGCTGAGCGAGGGGCGGGTGCTGGCGGTATTTGGCGCCGGCGGCGATCGCGATCGCGATAAGCGGCCGAAGATGGGGCGGGCGGGCGCTGCGCTCGCCGACCTGGCGATCGTCACCTCGGATAACCCGCGCTCCGAGGACCCCGAGGCGATCATCGCCGAGGTCCTCGGCGGGGTCGATAACGGCGCCAACGTCGAGGTCGAGCCCGACCGGCGGGAGGCGATCGCGCTGGCGCTCAGTCGGGCCCAGGCCGGCGACACGGTGGTGATCGCGGGCAAGGGACACGAGCAGGGCCAGGAGTTCGCCGACGGCCGCAAGCTGCCCTTCGACGACCGCGAGGTCGCCCGCGCGGAGCTGCGCCGGCTTTGAGGCTCGGCGCCGAGCAGATTGCCGCGGCGTGCGGGGCGGAGATCGTCGCTCGCGGCGAGGCGGTAGCGCCGGTCAGGGCGACGATCGGCTCGGGGGAGACCGGGCCCGGGGACCTGTTCTTCGGCCTGCGCGGCGAGCGCGTCAACGGCGGTGAGTTCGCCGCGGCGGCGATCGAGGCCGGGGCCTGGGGCGTCGTCCTCGACCCAATGCGGAGTTCATCTTTCCTGTCGCAATCGGACAGAAAGTACGAGCGAGCCGGGGGAGGGGAGCGGCCGTGGGTTAGCGGCGAGGTGGGCGGCGGTGCCTGGGTTTTTGCCGCCACTGATCCCCTGGCCGCGCTGCAGGCGCTCGCCCGTGCCTGGCGGCGCGAGCTCGGCGCTCGGGTCATCGGCATCACCGGCTCGGTCGGCAAGACCTCGGTCAAGGACATTGCCCGGGCGCTGCTGCCGGGGCGGGTGCACGCCAACCGCGAGAACCTCAACACCGAGATCGGGTTGCCGCTGACCGTGCTGGAAGCGCCCGACGACACCGATTTCCTCGTCCTCGAGATGGCGATGCGCGGTGCCGGACAGATCACTGAGCTGGCCGCGATCGCCGAGCCCGAAGTGGCTGTGATCACCAACGTCGGCCCGGTCCACGTCGAGCTGCTCGGCTCGGTCGAGGCGATCGCGGCGGCGAAGGCCGAGGTCCTGTCGGCGCTGCCGCCCGACGGGACGGCGATCGTGCCGGCCGATGCCGGCAAGCTGCAGCCGCACCTGGAGGCCGCGCCGGCCCTGTTGCGCTTCGGTCCCGGTGGTGATGTTCTCGCGCTTGAGAGCAAGGTGGCGGACGGCATCACCGAGGCGCTGATCGAGACGCCGGTCGGGCGCCAGTCCTTCCAGTTCCCCTTCGCCGAGGCGCACAACCTCGAGAACGCCCTGGCGGCGGTTGCGATCGGCGTGGCGCTGGGCGCGCCGCTTGCCGGGATGGCCGACCGCGCTGCGAACATAGGCTTCTCAAGCTTTCGGGGCGAGCGCCTCGAGTTGGGCGACGGGATCGTCCTGGTGAACGACTGCTACAACGCCAACCCAATCTCGATGCGCGCCGCGCTCAGCCACCTTGCCTCGCTGCAGGGTGAGCGACGCATCGCGGTCCTGGGTGAGATGGCCGAGCTTGGGCCCGAGGCTTCTGGCTACCACCGCGATATCGGCGAGAGCGCCCGCACCGGCGGCGTGGATTTCCTCGTCGGGGTTGGCGAGCCTGCCCGCGACTACGGTCCCGACGAGCTCGTCGGCACTCCCGAGGAGGCGGCGGAACTGCTCGCCGCCCAGCTCGAACCGGGCGACACGATCCTGGTCAAGGGTTCGCGCTCGGCGGGTCTCGAGACGGTCGCGGTGACCCTCGAGGAGCTGCTCAATGGGTGAAGTGCTGATCGCCGGCATGGCGGCGATGCTGATCTGCATCTTCCTCGGCCCCAAGTTCATCGAGTACCTGCGGGTCAAGGAGTTCGGCCAGCACATCCGCGAGGACGGCCCGCAAGAGCACCACGCCAAGGCGGGCACGCCGACGATGGGCGGCCTGATCATCTTCGCCTCGATCTGCGTGCCCTACCTCGTCCTCTCCGACCGCGACGCGCAGAGCATGGCCGTCTTCGGCGTGGCGATGGGCTGTGCGGCGATCGGCTTCGCCGACGACTTCATCAAGATCGTCAAGCGCCGCTCACTTGGCCTCTCGGCCCGCTGGAAGGTGCTGCTCCAGCTCTTTCTCGCGCTCGGCCTCTGGTGGGTCGCCCGTCACGAGGTCGGCCTCGAACCGATCCTCTACTTCCGCATCGGCGGCGCCTCGATCGACCTCGGTCCGGTCCTCTATTTCGTCCTCGTCTTCCTCGTCATCGGCGGCACCTCCAACGGGGTCAACCTCACCGACGGTCTCGATGGACTCGCCGCCGGCTCCTGCGCGATCGTCCTGCTCGCCTACACGGCGATCGCCTTCGTCACCAACGAGCAGCAGAACCTCGCCCTGCTCTCGGCCTGTTTGGTCGGCGCCTGCATCGGCTTCCTCTGGTTCAACGCCTTTCCGGCGTCGATCTTCATGGGCGACACCGGTTCACTCGGATTGGGGGGTGCGATCGGCGCCCTCGCGGTGATGACCCAGACCGAGGTGCTGCTGATCATCATCGGCGGCATCTTCGTGATCGAGGCGCTCTCGGTGGCGATCCAGGTCTTCTCCTTCAAAACCTTTCGGCGACGCGTGCTGCTGATGGCGCCGCTGCACCATCACTTCGAGATGATGGCTTGGTCGGAGACCAAGATCATGCTGCGCTTCTGGATCGTGGCCGCTGTTTGCTCGGGGATTGGGTTCACGCTGTACCAGCAGTCGATTGGGCGATAAGGCGGCAGCGAGGCCGGGGTGACCCCTCCCAAAACGCGCGGCAGGAGCCGCGCTTGAGTGTTTTGGGAGGGGTCACCCCGGCCTCCCGTCGGCATCACCGCACAGGGTCGAGGAGCTATAGGGCGAAGCTATTTCCCGATGACCTTGCCGCCGTCCAGGAAGCTGCGTCCGGAGCTACCCAAGGGTCCGTTTCTGGTGGTGGGATTGGCCCGTTCGGGGCAGGCTGCCGCTCGACTCCTCGTCGAGAGGGGGGAGGCCGTTGTGGCGGTTGATTCTGGGTTTCCTGAGGGGGCGGCAGGATTGCGGGAGGTTGGCGTCGAAGTCGTACTGGATGCAGATGGCGTGGCGCTCCTCGAGGGGGTGCGGACTGTGGTCAAGAGCCCGGGCGTGCCACGGGAGGCGCCGGTGATCGCCGCCGCTCTGCAGCGGGGGATCGACGTGGTGGGGGAGCTGGAGCTCGCCTGGCGGGCGATCCCCAATCGCTTCGTCGCGGTGACCGGGACGAACGGGAAGACGACCACGGTTGAGCTGCTCGGGCACATCTACCGCTCGGCGGCTGAGCCGGTCGCGGTGGCCGGCAACGTCGGTACGCCGCTCTCCTCGCTGGCCGGTGAGATCGAGCCGGACGCGACCGTGATCTGCGAGGCCTCGAGCTTCCAGCTCGAGGACAGCGTCGCCTTCGCGCCCGAGTGCGCGGTCTTTCTCAACCTCGCGCCCGATCACCTCGACAGGCACGGCACGCTCGAGGACTACCTCGCCGCCAAGCTGCGCATTTTCGCCAACCAGGGCAACGACGATGTCGCCGTCTACAACGCCGATGACCCCGAGCTTGCCGGCGTCGACCTCGGCGGCTGCGGGCGGCGCATCGCCTTTTGCCACGGCGCCGCGCCCGACTGCGAAGTCGCCGTCGCCGAGGGAACGATCTTCTATGACGGCGAGCCGCTGCTCGCGGTTTCCGAGCTCGGCCTCTTCGGCGCGCACAACGTCGAGAACGCGATGGCCGCCGCCGCCGCGGCGCTCTCGATGGGACTCGATCGCGAGGCCGTGCGCGAGGGCCTGCGCAGCTTCGCCGGCGTGCCGCACCGGCTCGAGCAGGTGGCCGAGATCGACGGCGTGCGCTTCGTCAACGACTCCAAGGCAACCAACGTCGCCTCGGCGACGGTTGGGCTGCGCGCCTTCGACGGCGGGGTGCGGGCGATCCTCGGCGGCAGCGAGAAGGGCGAGTCCTACGCGCCGCTGCTCGATCCTGTCCGCGAGCGCTGCAGCGCCTGCTACCTGACCGGCGCCTCGGCCGGGCGCCTCGCCGAGGCGCTGGCCCCGGTGATCGCGGCCGGCGTCGATCTGCACCCCTGCGAGGACCTGGAAGAAGCGGTGCGCCTCGCCGCCGCCGCGGCCGAGCCCGGCGAGACGGTCCTGCTCTCGCCCGCCTGTGCCAGCTTCGATGCCTTCGAGAACTTTGAGCAGCGGGGCGAGCGCTTCCGCCAGATCGTCGCGGAGCTGGCGTGAGCGCTCGCGCCCTCTCGCTCGGCGGCTTCGTCGCCGGCAAGAAAACCAAGGGGGCCAGGGGCAAGAAGAAGCGCTCCCGCGCCGCCTCGCCCTCGACCGAGTACAGCCTGCTGCTGACCGCCACGCTCTGCCTGCTCGCGCTCGGCGCGGTGATGGTCTTCTCGGCCAGTTCGACCACCCAGATCCTCAGCAACGGCAACCTCGCCGAGAGCGCCTTCTACCTCAAGCGCACGCTGATCTTCGGCGCCTTCGGCCTGCTCGTGATGCACCTCAGCGCCCGCTACGGCCTGACCGCGATCCGCCGCCTCACACCGGGCCTGCTCATCGCCTCGCTCTTCCTCCTGCTCGTCGTCCTCGTCGCCGGCTCCAGCGCCAACGGCGCCAGCCGCTGGATCGGCCCGGGGTCGCTGCAGTTCCAGCCCTCCGAGCTGGCCAAGGTGGCACTGGTCCTCTACGGCGCCGACCTGCTCGCCCGCGAACCGAAACGGGTGCGCTCGCTGCAGGGGTTGATGCCCTTCCTGCTCGTCGTCGGCACCGCCTGCCTGCTGATCATGGCCGAGCCCGACATGGGCACGACGATGGTGATCGCCTTCTCGGTCGCCGCCACGCTGATCGCCGCCGGCGCCCGCCCGGTCGACCTCGGCAAGATCGCCCTCGTCCTCGGCGGGCTCGCCCTGCTGCTGACCGTGGTCGAGCCCTATCGCATGGCCCGCCTCACCGGCTTCCTTCATCCAGGCGCTGATGCCGCCGGCTCCGGCTTCCAGGCAGCCCAGGCCAAGATCGCGCTGGGCTCCGGCGGCATCTTCGGCGTCGGCATCGGCAACGGCGTGGCCAAGGCCGGCTTCCTGCCCGAGGCCCACACCGACATGATCTCCGCGGTCATCGGCGAGGAGCTCGGCATGGTCGGCATCCTCGGCGTCGTCGGCCTCTTCGGCCTCTTCGGCTACGCCGGCCTGCGGGTGGCGCAGAAAGCCAGGGACCGCTACAGCAAGCTGCTGGTCGCCGGCCTCACCTCGCTGATCCTGGTGCAGGCGACGATCAACCTCTTCGCCGTTATGGGCCTGGCGCCGCTGACCGGGGTGCCGCTGCCCTTCGTTTCCTACGGCAACAGCAGCCTGCTGGCGACGCTCTTCGCGGTTGGGCTGATTCTCAATGTCGCCCGCGGGGGAAGAGCGACTGCCGCGGCGCGACCGGGTCGCGCCTCTGGCGCTGGCAAACTGCGCGTCGTCGAGGGCGGGCATGCGCCCGTCCGCAAAAGGAGCAAACCGAGCCGTGGAAAAAGCGCCCAGAGTCGTAGTGGCAGCGGGGGGAACCGCAGGCCACGTCGTGCCGGCGATGGCCGTCGCCGACGAGCTTCGGGCTAGCGGCGCCGTCGTCTCCTTCCTCGGCACCAGGGAGCGGATCGAGGCCGAGCTCGTGCCCGCCGCCGGCTATGAGATCGACTTTCTCAAGGTGCGCGGGATCGACCGCCGCAACCCGCTGCGGGCCGCCCTCGCCATGTGGGAGGCGGTCGGCGCGGTGGCGGCGGCGCGGCGAGCCCTGCGCGGTCGCGGCGCCGACGTGGTCCTCGGCGGCGGCGGTTACGTTGCCGGTCCCGCCGGCCTTGCCGCGGCGCTCACGCGGACGCCCTTGGTCCTGACCGAGGCCGACAGCCACCTTGGCCTCGCCAACCGCCTCCTGGCCGGACGGGCCCGCCGTGTCTGCCTCGCCTTCCCGATCGAGGGTCGCGAGGGGGATCCGTACTTCGTCACCGGGCGGCCGGTGCCGGCGGCGATCCTGCGCGCCGACCGAGACGAGGCGCGGCGGCGCTTCGGAATCTCGCCGCGGGCGCGCTGCCTGTTGGTGATGGGCGGCAGCCAGGGCGCCCGCTCGATCAACATGGCCGCGATCGAGGCCTTCGCCGAGGCCGGAGCCGGGGGGCTGGACGCCGAGTTCCGCCGCGATTTCCACGTCCTCCACCTCAGCGGCCACCGCGACCACGAGGATCTGGAGCGACGGTTGGCGGCGGCATCGCACGCCGAGGACTACACCCTGATCCCCTACGAGCCGGACCTGGGCGACGTGCTCGCCGCCTGCGACCTTGTGCTGGCCCGCTCCGGCGGCTCGATCTTCGAGGTGGTCGCGGCAGGCCGGCCGGCGATCCTCGTCCCCTATCCGTACGCCACGGCCGACCACCAGGCCGCGAACGCTGCCTGGATGAGCGGGGCCGGGGCGGCGGAGACGGTCGCTGACGGCGAACTGAGCGCTGCGCTCCTCGCCGGCCGCGTCTCATCGCTCTTCGAGGACGAGCCACGTCTCGCCGCAATGTCCGCCGCCTCAACCTCCCTGGCGAAACCCGACGCCGCCCGCAAAATCGCCGACGAGGTCCTCGCTGCGGCCGGCGCCGGCGCCTCCGGTGCGCCTTTTGCGCCCCCTGAGAGCAAAAGGCGCACCGGAGCGTGAGCGACTGGAGCTCCAGGCGGCTGCACTTCATCGGGGTCGGTGGCGCCGGGATGAGCGGGCTGGCGCTGGTTTGCGCTGAGCTCGGGGCGACGGTCACGGGCAGCGATCGCAGCGAGTCCTCTTATATGGAGCGACTGCGTGCGGCGGGCCTCGCTCCGATCGTCGGCCACGACGCGGCCAACTTGCCCGACGGCGCCGAGGTGGTCGTCTCGACCGCGATTGGCGATGACAACCCGGAGCTGGCCCTGTCCCGGGAGCGCGGCATCGAGCCGATCCACCGCGGCGCCCTGCTGGCCGAGCTCTGCACCGAGAAGCGCTTGATCGCCGTCGCCGGCACCCACGGCAAGACGACGACGACGGCGATGTTGGTCTGGGCGCTGCGCGCGCTCGGCGCCGATCCGGCTTTCTTCGTCGGCGGCGAGGTGCCGGGACTGGGCTCGGAGCAGGGGGCTGCCAACGCCGGCTGGGGAAATGGTGAGTGGGTGATCGCAGAGGCCGACGAGAGCGACGGCAGTTTTCTCGACCTGGAGCCGGAGATCGCCGTGGTCACCAACATCGAGATGGATCACCACAGCCGCTGGGGCTCGGTCGCCGAGCTGCGCGCTGCCTTCGACGAGTTCACGGCGAGCGCCCGGGCGGTGGTGCGCCCGGAGGACTCGGATCTCGAGATCGAGCTCGCCGTGCCGGGGCACCACAACGTCCTCAACGCGCGTGCCGCGGTTCTCGCCGCCGCCGCTGCCGGGTTCGAGCCGGCCGCCGCCGCGGCGGCGCTCGCCGATTTCCCAGGGGTCAAGCGCCGCCTCGAGTTCAAGGGAACCCGCGAAGGCGCCCGCATATATGACGACTACGCCCACCATCCAACCGAGGTCCGCGCCGCCCTCTCCGCGCTGCGCAAACAGGATCCCGGCCGCCTGATCGCCGTCTTCCAGCCCCACCTCTACTCGCGCACCAAGGCCTTCGGCGAGGAGTTCGGCGCCGCCCTGGCCCTGGCCGACGAAGTGGTCGTACTCGACGTCTACCCGGCCCGCGAGCAGCCCGTCGGTGAGCTCGCCGGGGTCAGTGGTCTGCAGGTTGCGCAGGCGGCGTCCGAGCGGATGGGGGGGCGGAGGGTGCGCTGGCTGCCCGATGCGGCCGGCGCGGGGCGTGCTCTCGCCGACCTCCTGGATCACAACCAGGCGATCGGCTACGAGGGCCAGGTGCTGGTCACGGTTGGCGCCGGCGACGTCTTCAAGCTCGGCGAGTCCCTGGTCTGCGAGGAGGAGCGATGAGGCAGCGCTGTTCCTTTGCACTGATACGGGCGGAAAGGGAACAGCGAAAGCCGTGAGCACGCAGCCGTCCTCGGTGCAGACCGACTTCTCCCTTGCTCGGCTGACGACGGTGCGCACCGGCGGCAACGCCGCCTTCTTCGCCCGGCCCGGAAACGAGGGGGAGTTGCTTGCGGTGCTGGCTTGGGCCGCGGATGCGGGCCTTCCCGTCGGAGTAATCGGCTCGGGCTCCAATCTGCTCGTCGCCGACTCGGGCTTTCGCGGGCTCGCGCTCAAGCTCGACCGCGAGCTCGCGATGATCGAGCGTGAGGAGGGGGGGATGGTCTGCGGCGGTGGGGCCCGCTTTCCCTCAGCCGCGGCAAAGGCCGCCGCCTGGGGCCTCGCCGGGATCGAATTCGGGGTCAACATCCCCGGCACCGCCGGCGGGGCAGTGAGGATGAACGCCAACGCCTACGGCGGCCAGCTCGCCGAGGTGCTCGCGTGGGTCGACGTTTTCACGGCGTCGGGTCGTGAGCGCCGCGGGCCGGACGCGCTCGGCTTTGCCTACCGCAGCTCCAACCTGACCGCCGGGGAGGTCGTCTCGCGCGTCGCCTTCAAGCTGCGCCCGAACGATCCGGCGGCGATCCGCGCCCGCCTCAATGAGATGCGCGGCAAGCGCCGCGAGGCGCAGCCCTCCGGAATCAAGACCTTCGGCTCCACCTTCAAGAACCCGGATGACCCTCAAGCTGAAGGGCGCAGCGCCGGTCAGCTGCTGGAGGCGGCCGGTTGCCGCGGGCTTGCACGTGGGGAAGCCCGCTTCGCCGAGAAGCACGCCAACTTCGTCGAGAACACCGGACATGCGACGACGGCGGACGTGCTGGCGCTGATGGCCGAGGGGCGCCGCCGCGTGCATGAGCTGACCGGCATCGTGCTCGAGCCGGAGGTCCAGGTGCTGGGGGAGGTCGAGTGGCCGGAGGGATGGGAGCTGTGAGGCGGCTGTTCCGCGGTTTCTACCGATGGGTGATCGTGATCCTCGCGGTGATCGTCGTTGCTTTCGCTGCCCAGAAATTCGTCGGCGATAAGACGGTCGAGCCCCACCTCGTCTCCTCCGAACCGGTGGCGGTGATCGGCAGTGGCAGCGAGGCGGTGGCGGTGGCTGACGACGGCACGGTCCTCACCTGGCTGACGCTGCCGGAAGACGTCAACCTGCCACAGCTGCCGCTCAGCTCGGCCCCGAAAGGGCCACGTGTCGAGGGTTCCGTGCTCGAACAGGTCCGCGTCCTCGCCGCCGCGCCCCCGGCCCTGCGGCGATACGTCGCCGGCAGCCATTTCGGCGAAAGCGGGGTGGACGTCGAACTCACCTCAGGAATCGAATTGATCTTCGGCAGCGCCGGCGATGCCGGGCGCAAGTGGCGCGCCGCGGCGGCGGTGCTGGCCGACCCCTCGATCACAGCCCTCGATTATGTAAACCTGCTAGCTCCAGGGCGGCCCACGGTAGGTGGCTCTGGGCATACGCTTCCGCCCGTCGAATGAACCCTCAACCACAGGGTTAGGTCAGCGCAACCCTCAAGTAAGACTCGAGATATCGTCTTTGCAGGATGTCACCCGGCGGTTTGACAGACCCCGCCCGATACCCTACGTTGAGCGCAATTTCCGTGGTTACAGCGTACCCTTGAACTCTCAAGCATTGCTGTAGCGTCGGACGGTACGAAGGCTCAACTCAACGCCCAGTCCTGACGGACCGGGACATATCCAGCCCCAACCGGGCTGGGCTTGGAGAAATCGGGAGATGGAATCCACATACCTAGCGGTGATCAAGGTGGTCGGCGCCGGCGGCGGCGGTACGAATGCCGTCAGTCGCATGGTCGACGCCGGTATTCGTGGCGTCGAGTTCGTCGCCGTCAACACCGATGCTCAGGCGCTGCAGGCGTGTGACGCGGACATCAAGCTCTCGATCGGACAGGAGCTGACCCGCGGCCTCGGCGCCGGCGGTAACCCCGAGGTGGGTGCCGGCGCGGCGGCGGAGAGCCGCGACGAGATCAAGGAGGCGCTGAAGGGCGCCGACATGGTCTTCGTCACCGCCGGCGAGGGCGGTGGGACCGGCACCGGCTCGGCCCCGGTGATCGCCGAGATCGCCAAGGAAGAGATCGGCGCGCTCACCGTCGGCGCGGTGACCAAGCCCTTCGAGTTCGAGGGGAAACGGCGGATGCAGCAGGCGCTCGAGGGCATCGAGAAGCTGCGCAACAACGTCGACACCCTGATCATCGTCCCCAACGAGAAGCTGCTGCAGGCGGTCGAGCGGCGCACCAGCGTGCTCGAGGCCTTCCGCCAGGCCGACGACATCCTGCGCCAGGGCGTGCAGGGCATCACCGACCTGATCACGATCCCCGGCCTGATCAACCTCGACTTCGCCGACGTGCGCACGATCATGCGCGACGCCGGCTCCGCCCTTATGGGCGTCGGCTCGGCCTCCGGCGAGGCCCGCGCCCTCGACGCCGCCAAGGCGGCGATCACCTCGCCCCTGATCGAGGAGTCGATCAAGGGCGCGACCGGGATGCTGCTCAACATCACCGGGCCCGAGGACCTCGGCCTCTTCGAGGTCAACGAGGCGGCCCAGCTGGTCCAGTCCGAGGCCGACGACAATGCCAACATCATCTTCGGCTCGGTCGTCGACCAGTCGATGAAGGACGAGGTGCGGGTCACCGTCATCGCCACCGGCTTCGAGGGTTTCGAGTTGCTCGCACGGTCGCCGCAGCGGGTGCGGCGGCGTTATGAGAGCCGGCCGCGGATCTCTGCCGAGGACACGGACATTCGCAAACTGCGGGTCTCGGACGACGACATCGACGTGCCGGGGTTCCTCAAAGAATGAACTCCAGTGGTGAGGGCCATCGTGGGGCCCTCCCGCCGCCGCTTCGCGGGAGTTCGTCGGGAGGGCCCCACGATGGCCCACGACGGCAGCGGATCATTCGTTCAAGCTTCGGGATTCGTTCAAGCTTCGGGAGCGCGTCGTGACGCCGATCCTCGGTCCCTGAGCTTCAGAGGTCCAGCTCGTAATAGAGCATTCGGGGCCCGTTGAGGCCGCCTTCGCGGTTTGTGAGCTTGCGGCTCTCGTAAAGGGCTCGGGCGGCGTGGTCGTCTTCGCCGGTGGTCAGCTCGAAGTGGTTGGCGCCCATTCGGCGGCAGGCCTCGATTGCGGTGTCGAGCAGCGCGCCGCCGATGCCTTTGCCGCGCTGCTCCGGGACGACGTAGAGCTCTTCGAGGTAGGCGTCGGCGGCTTTGGCCCAGAGGGACGGGCGGAGACGGAGGAGGGCGAAGCCCGTGGGTGGGTCGCCGGCCACGAGGACGGTGATCGCGTCGTCGGCGAGCAGTTCGCCAAGGCGCTCGGTGAGGGCTGGGACGCCGGGGGTGTAGTCGCCGTACTCGGTGTTGAAGTCGTGCAGAAGCTGGGCGATGGCGGTCGCGTCCTCGGTTGAGGCGCGGCGGATCTCGTCGCGGGGGGTTGCGCTCATCTCCTCGGGTGAGCTTGCCACAGGCTCTTCAATACGCTGCGGCCGTGAGCGAGGAGACCCTCAGACGCACGCCCCTCTACGAGCGACACGCCGAGCTGGGCGCCAAGCTTGTTCCCTTCGCCGGCTGGGAGATGCCGGTCAGCTATGAGGGCATTCGCGAGGAGCACTCGGCGGTGCGCAGGCATGCCGGCATGTTCGACGTCTCCCACATGGGCGAGGTCGAGGTCGAGGGGCCAGGGGCGCTCGCCTTCCTGCAGCGTGTTCTCTCCAACGACGTGGCAAAGATCGAGATCGGCGGCGCCCAGTACTCCTGCCTCTGCAACGAGGAGGGCGGCGTGCTCGACGACCTCTTCACCTACCGGCTCGGCGGCGACCGCTACCTGATCGTCACCAACTCGGCCAATCACGAGGCCGACCTCGCCTGGCTCGGGCGCTGGAGCCGTCAGTTCGGCGACGTCGCCGTGCGCGACGTCGCCGACCGCTACGCGATGCTCGCGGTGCAGGGTCCGCACGCCCGGGCGATCCTCACGCGCGCGCTCGGCATCGCCTTGCCGCCCCGGATGCGAGTCGCTACGGCGCGGATCGGCAACCGGCCAGCCCTCGTCTGCGGCACCGGCTACACCGGCGAGGACGGGGTCGAGCTGCTGATCGACCCCGAGATCGCGCCGGCGATCTGGGTCGAGTTGCTCGACGCCGGCGTCGTCCCCTGCGGGCTCGGCGCCCGCGACACGCTGCGGCTCGAGGTCTGTTTCCACCTGCACGGCAACGACCTGACGCCCGAGCGCAACCCGATCGAGGCCGGGCTCGGCTGGTGCTGCGCCGAGGCGACTGATTTCGTCGGCGCCGAGGCCGTCGCCGGCGCCCGCCGCGAGGGCACGGCCGAGAAGCTGGTGCCGTTCAAGATCGAGGGCGCCGGCATCCCGCGCGAGGGCAATCCGGTGCTCGCCGGCGGGGAGCCGGTCGGCGCCGTCACCTCGGGCACCTTCTCGCCCTCGCTGGAGCTCGGCATCGGTATGGCCTACCTGCGCGCCGATCTCGCCGAGCCCGGCACCGAGGTCGAGATCGACGTGCGCGGCAAGCATCGTCCCGCCCGGATAGCTTCCAAGCCCCTCTACCCGCCGAAAGGATGACTTTGCCCGACGCGCATTATCCCGACGACCTGCTCTACCACGACCAGCACGACTGGGCGCGGCTCGAGGGCGACGAGCACGCCGTCTTCGGGATCACCTGGTACGCCCAGGACAGCCTCGGCGAGGTCGTCTTCTACGACGCGCCGGAGGTCGGCGCGACGATCTCCAAAGACGCCTCCTACGCCGAGGTCGAGTCGGTCAAGGCGGTCTCCGACGTGATCGCGCCGATGTCGGGCGAGATCGTCGAGGTCAACGACTCGCTCGAAGACAGCCCGGAGAAGATCAATGAGGACCCCTATGGAGAGGGCTGGCTGGTCAAGGTCAAGCTGACCCAGCCGGAGGAGCGCGGCGCCCTGCTCGGCGCCGATGAATACCGCAAGATGCTGGAAAAGGGATAGGTGCCCCGCCCTGCGGCTTCCGTAGCCTTCAGCGCGTGACCCGCTACACCTCAGCCACCGACGCCGACCGGGCCGAGATGCTCGCCGCGATCGGGGTCGGCTCGGTCGACGATCTCTTCGAGCAGATCCCGGAGCCCCTGCGCCTCGGCCGCCCGCTGGCGCTGCCGGACGGGATGAGCGAGGCCGAGGTCTACGAGCGCCTGGCGGCGCTGGCGGCGCGCAACGAGGATGCCGAGAGCCAGGTCTGCTTCGTCGGCGCCGGGATGTACGACCACTATGTGCCGGCGATCGTCGACGCGATCACCCAGCGCTCGGAGTTCCTCACGCCCTACACGCCCTACCAGCCGGAGATCTCCCAGGGCGGGCTGCAGGTGATGTTCGAGTTCCAGACCGCGATGTCAGAGCTGACCGGCCTGCCGGTCTCCAACGCCGGCCTCTATGAGGGGCCCTCCTCGGTCGCCTCGGCCGGCTACCTGGCGATGGCGGCTACCAAGCGCAGGCGCTTCGTCGTCTCGCGCGGCCTGCACCCGCACAGCCGCGAGACGCTGGCGACCTACGCGGTCGGCTATGGCGCCGAGTTGGTTGAGGTGGAGTTGCGCGACGGCGAGACCGACGCGGCGGCGCTGGCCGCGGCCGTCGACGGCGAGACCGCCGCGGTCTTCCTGCAGAGCCCCAACTTCCTCGGTGCGGTCGAGCGGGTCGAGGCGCTCGGCGCCGCGGCCAAGGAGCACGGCGCCCTGCTCGTCGTCGCCACCGACCCGATGACGCTCGGCGTGCTCAAGCCGCCCGGCGAGTGCGGCGCCGACATCGCCCTCGGCGAGGGCCAGCCGCTCGGCAACCGGCTCGACTTCGGCGGGCCCTCCTTTGGCTTCTTCTGCGCGACTGAGGAGCAGATCCGCCGCATGCCGGGCCGGATCGCCGGCGAAACCGACGACGTCGACGGCCGCCGCGGCTTTGTCCTCGCTCTGCAGACGCGCGAGCAGCACATCCGCCGCGAGAAGGCGACCCACAACATCTGCACCGCGCAGGCGCTCAACGCGCTCGGCGCGATGGTCCATCTCGCCTGGCTCGGCCGCGAGGGCTTCCGCGAGCTCGGCGAGCTGCTGGTCCGCCGCACCGCCTACGCCCGCGAGCGGCTCGCCGCCGTCGAGGGGGTCGAGCTGCTGCACACCGCACCGGTGGCGCGCGAGTTCGCCCTGCGCCTCGATGCCCCGGTCGAGCGCGTGCTCGAGCGCTGCGCCAAGCGCGGCATCGCCGCCGGCTATCCGCTCGGCCGCGAGTACCCCGAGTACGGGGACGGACTGCTGGTGGCGATCACCGAGCGCCGCACCAGGGCCCAGATCGACGAGCTCGCCGAGGTGCTGGGCGCCGCGATCCAGGCCGAGCGTGGCGACTTGTTCCCCGACGCGGGGGAAGAAAGCGCCACAGTCCAGGAGGTGGGGTGATGGCTTTGACCGAGACCCCGTTGCAGGCCGAACGCGCCCGCACGATCTACGAGAAGTCGAAGCCGGGGCGGCGCGCCGCCGTGCTGCCCGAGGCCGAAGTCCCGGAGCCGCCGCTGGCGGAGCTGATCCCGGCCGATCTCCTGCGCGCCGAGCCGCCGCGCCTGCCGGAGATCGCCGAGCCGGAGATCGTCCGCCACTACAACAGGCTCTCGCGCCGCAACTTCGACCTCGACAGCGGCTTCTACCCGCTCGGCTCCTGCACGATGAAGCACAACCCGCGGCTCAACGAGCGGGTGGCGGCGCTGCCCGGCCACGCCCGCCTGCACCCGGCGCAGGACCCCAAGCGCGCCCAGGGGGCGCTGGAGCTGATGTGGCTGCTGCAGGAGAGCCTGGGCGAGATCTGCGGCCTGCCCCACGTCAGCCTGCAGCCCTCTGCCGGCTCGCACGGCGAGCTCGCCGGCCTGCTGCTCACCCGCGCCTTCCACGCCGACCGCGGCGAAGAGCGGACCAAGGTGCTGGCGCCCGACACCTCGCACGGCACCAACCCGGCCTCGGTGACGATGGCCGGCTACGAGGTGGTCAAGGTCGCCACCAACGAGCGCGGCGGGGTCGAGATGGACGACCTGCGGGCGAAGATCGACGCGGACCCCGACCAGGTCGCCTGCCTGATGCTGACCAACCCCAACACGCTCGGGCTCTTCGACGAGAACATCGCCGAGATCGCCGAGCTGATCCACGCGGCGGGGGGGACGCTCTACTACGACGGCGCCAACCTCAACGCGGTGATGGGCCACTCACGGCCCGGCGACATGGGCTTCGACATCGTCCACGTCAACCTTCACAAGTCCTTCAGCCAGCCCCACGGCGGCGGCGGCCCGGGCGCCGGGCCGATCGCCGTCTCGGAGCGGATCGAGCCCTTCCTGCCGCGGCCGCAGGTGGTGCGGCGCGAGAACAACGGTCACGGCCCGAGCTTCGACCTCGACCTCGAGCGGCCCAAGTCGATCGGCCGCCTGCGCGGCTTCCAGGGCAACTTCGGCGTCTTCGTCCGCTCCTACGCCTACATCCTCAGCCTCGGCGGCGACGGCCTCGCCGAGGCCTCGGAGACCGCGGTGCTGAACGCCAACTACCTCAAGGCCCGCCTCGCCGAGGGCCGTGCCGGCGTGCGTCTGCCGGTCGCCTTTGAGCGCCACTGCATGCACGAGTTCGTCCTCTCCGGCAAGCCGATGAAGCGCGAGCTGGGCCTGGCGACGCTCGACCTCGCCAAGCGCCTGCTCGACTTCGGCTTCCACCCGCCGACTGTCTACTTCCCGCTACTGGTCGAGGAGGCGCTGATGATCGAGCCGACCGAGACCGAGACCAAGGAGAGTCTCGACGGCTTCGCCGCGGCGATCGAGCGGATCCTCGCCGAGGCCGAGAGCGACCCGGAGCGCGCCAAGCAGGCGCCGTACACGACGCCGGTGCGGCGGCTGGACGAGGTCAAGGCGACGCGCAAGCCGGTCGTACGCCAGCCGCTCTAGGCCAATCGTCCGGTAGGGCTGGTTGCACCGATCGCGGTTGCTAGGTTAAAAAAACCAGTCCGTTTATATCCCGGGCGGGGGGCCTGGGAGAGGGAGGAAAAGATGTCAGTGATCCGTAGAAAGCCCCGTGCTCCACTGCTGTCCGCGCTTGCTGTGGCCGTGCTCGCCATGCTTGCGCTCGGAGCGGGTACCGCGCAGGCGCACGAATGGACCATCAAAGGGGCCCCACTTTCCGAACAAGGCGGGAAAATGGGAATTTCCGGAAAATCAAGCGAACCGATCAACTTCAACTGGTCGGCGCTCGAAGGAGATTTCAGCTGGCGCTGCAACAGCGCGACTGAGTCGGCAACGGCCGAAGTGGGAGGCGTGAGCCAGGCGACGATTCAGTTCAGCGAATGCGCGTTCACCAAAGCGCCCAGCGTTTGCCGCATGAATTCCGTCGTGGAAACCACCGTGTCCACCAAAGTGGCTGAAGTCACGTTCGAAGGGAAACCGACGGCCTTCGAGGTGTACAGCACGCTCTCAGGCAAAGGCCTGAAGATCGAAGTCCAGGGCGCAGAATGCTCGATAGCGCCACTGACGTGGGAATTCAACGGCAGCTTCGCCTCTCGAATCGATGGTCTGGAACGGATCTTCCAGCCCCGGACCTTCTCGAGAGCAAACCAGGTTGGCGGTGGGTTCCTCCTTGGGCCCTCGGCCGGGCCGCTTTACATAGAAGGCGGTTGGAGCGAGGCCATAGCCTCGGGTCCCTTGCTGGGGTACCCCTGGTTGCTCAGCTAGGCGGGTAGCGCGGTGCTCAGAGCTGGGGCAGCTCTTGCCTCAGCTCGAGCACCGGAGCGAAGAGGTCGCCGTCCCGCTCGATTCGCTTCAGGACGTCGCCAGCTTCGAAGACAAGCGAGGGGGCGTCCTCCCTTTTAACCGCCCGCTCGACCTCCTCCCAGGTGATCGGCGTCGAAACCGTTGGACGTTCGCGGGCGCGCAGGGAGTAGACGGCGATCGTCGTCTTGCGGCGGTGGTTCTGCGACCAGTCGACGAAGACCTTGCCTTTGCGTTCGACCTTTTTCATTTTCGAGACGACCAGGTCGGGGGTCTGCTTCTCGAGCAGCTGGGCGATCGCGCGGGCCAGCGGTTTGGTCCCGCCGCCGCCCTCGTCTCCCTCGTAGGTGACCTCGTCGTTGTTGAGCGGCGCGTAGACCTGCAGGCCCTTCGAGCCCGAGGTCTTGGCGAAGCACTCGAGGCCGAAGTGGGCGAAGAGCTCGCGCAGGCGCAGCGCCACCTGGCAGCAGGCGAGCACTTCGGCCGGCGGACCGGGATCGAGGTCGAAGGCGAGCACCGTCGGGCGGTCGTGCTCGGGCGCCAGCGATAGCGAGGGGTGCAGCTCGATCGTCGCCAGCTGCGCCATCCAGACCAGCGTCGCGCGGTCTTCGCAGACGCAGAAGTCGATCTTGCCGGTGCTCGCGCCGACCGCTGTGGTCTTCACCCACTCGGGCCGGTGCTTTGGGCAGCGCTTCTCGAAGAAGGCGGCATCGGTGTCGTCGACCCCTTCCGGGAAGCGGCGCAGGGTCACGGCTCGACCGCTCAGGTGGGGAACCATCGCCGGCGCCACCTTGGCGTAGTAGTCGACCATCTCGCCCTTGGTGAAGCCTGCCTTGGGATAGAGGACCTTGTCGAGGTTGGTGAGCTTCAGCTCACGCCCGTCGACCTCGACCAGGTTGTCGGCGGCCACTAGAGCCGATCCCGGTAGGGGTTTCGCTTAGCTTTTTCGTGAAGCGGTTGCCGCCGTCCGAGGATGGCTGTCGCGAAAAAGCGCAAGACGCTCCACCCCTACCGGGATCGGCTCTTAGGGGAGGACTTGGCGGTCGAGGCCGAGCGTTTTTTCGCCGTTGCTTTCTTGGCCTTCGGTTTGCGTTTCTTCGCCGGTTTGGGCTTGTCCTCGCGCTTGCTGCGCACGTCGGCGATGCTCTGCTCCAGCGCTGCCATCAGATCGGGCGCCTTGGTCGGCTCGCGATCCTCCTGCGGCGCCGCGACGACATCCTCGCCGGCCGCCTTGCGTTCGATCATCGCCAGCAGTTCCTCGCGGTACTCGTCGCGGTAGAGCGCCGGGTCGAAGTCGCGGGTCAGCGAGTCGATCAGCTGCTCGGCCATCTCGATCTCGCGTTTGCCGATCTTCGGCTTCTCGGAAGGCAGCACGTCGTCGAGCTCGTCCGGCGGCACGACCTCGTCGGCGAAGCGCATCGTGGTCAGGGTGAGCACGCCGTCGCCGGGGCGGATCGCCGCCAGGTGCTCCTTGTTGCGGAAGACGAAGCGGGCGATCGCCACCTTGCCCGAGCGCTCCAGCGCCTGCGCGAGCAGCGAGTAGGCCTTCTCGGCGCCATCGGCGGGGCCGAGGTAGTAAGGGCTGTCGAAGTAGATCGGGTCGATCTCGGCGATCTCGACGAAGTCCTGGACCTCGATCGCGCGGGTCTTCTTCGGGTCGAGCGAGGCGAGCTCGTCCTTGCTCAGCGGTACGTAACGGTCTTTGGTGATCTCGTAGGCCTTGATGATCTTCTCGTAGGGGACCTCTTCGTCGGTCCCCTCGGCGACCCGGCGATGTTTGATCCGGGCGCTGTCGGACTCGCGGATCTCGCGCAGGGCGATGCCACGGCGGGCCACCGCGCTGTACAGCTTCACGGGCACGTTGAGGAGCCCGAAGCTGATCGAGCCGCTCCAGATCGCTCTAGCCATCGGCGTTCACCTACCCGATTGTTCCAGCCGTTCACGCGACGGGGAAGCGGCGAACGACGGCGAGAGGCATCTTGCGCTCGTGCGGTGGGATCATCCGCCGGTGCTATTCGAGCTCGGCGAGGTCAGCCTGACCCGTGGCGATCGCTGCGTCCTCGACTCGCTCAGCGCCGCGATTCCGGCCGGGGCGACCGCGATCGTTGGTTCCTCGGGGGCCGGCAAGTCGACGCTGCTGCGACTGCTCAATCGGCTGGCCGATCCAAATACGGGCACGATTGCCTACCGAGGCAGGCCGCTGAGCGAGTACGAGCCGCTGTCCCTGCGCCGCGAGGTCTCACTCGTTCCTCAATTGCCGGCTTTGCTGGAGGGAACCGTCGAGTCGAATCTTGCCTATGCGGCAGGCCTTGCGAGCAAGGAGCTGGACGCCGAGCGCTGCCTGCGCCTCGCCGGGCTCGACCCGGAGTTCGTCGGTCGCGACGTCGCCAAGCTCTCGGTTGGCGAGCAGCAGCGGGCCATGCTGGCGCGCGCCCTGGCGCAAGGGCCAAAGGTCCTTCTCCTCGACGAGCCGACCTCCGCTCTCGACCACGCGACCCGCGACGCGATCGAGGCAACGCTTGCCGAGCTGCGCCGCGAGCTCGAGATCTCGATCGTCATGGTCAGCCACGACCCCGAGCAGGCGCGCCGCCTGGGCGACTGGGTGGTGCGGCTCGAGCAGGGCCGGGCGATCGAGGCCGGCCCGATCGAGGAGGTGCTGTGAGCGACCAAATCCACACGGTGATCGCCGGGTGTTCGAGGCCGTGGCGATTTGGGCGCGAACCCAAAGGTGCTCTTTGAGTACTTCGATCCACCTCAGTCCCGGCCAGGTCGCCGCCTCGCTGGCCCTGGTCGCGCTCGCCGCCGCGATCTCCTTCTGGCAGAAGGCCGACCTCGAGCGCGACATCGGCATCGCCACCGCGCGCTCCTTCGTCCAGCTGACCGCGATCGGCTACGCGATCAAGCTGATCTTCGAAGCCGACACGCTCTGGCTCGTCTTCGCCCTGCTGGCGGTGATGGTGGTCTTCGGCGCGCTGACCGCCCGCAGCCGGGCGAAGAAGGTGCCGGGCGCCTTCTGGCCGCTGCTGATCGCCTTGGCGCTGGCCGGCGGCACCACCCTCGGGCTCGTCGTCGCCCTTGGCGTCTTCGAACCGACCGCCCGTTATCTGGTCCCGGTCGGCGGCATGGTGATCGGCAACGCGATGACCGCCTCGGCCGTTGCGTTGAACCGCCTCGGCGACGAGATGGCCGACTCGCGCAACAAGATCGAGGCGACCCTGGCGCTCGGAGCCACCGCCCAAGAGGCCGCCGCCCCGTTCGTCCACCGCGCCCTGCGTTCGGGGATGATCGCCCTGGTTGACTCGACCAAGACCACCGGCCTGATCTTCTTCCCCGGCACGATGGTCGGCATGCTGCTCGCCGGCGCCAACCCAACCGACGCCGTCCGCCTGCAGCTGATCCTGCTCTACGCCCTGCTCGGCAGCGTCGCGATAGCCGGCCTCCTCGCCACCGCGCTCGCCTATCGCAACTTCTTCACGTCCGCCCAGCAGCTGATCGAGCTCGAGCCTGGCTAGGGGTGCGCTTCATGCGGGGATAGGCCACATGAGGCGCACCGGATGCTCAGTGGCCGCGAGCTGGGCTCCGCAGGCGCGCCCAGAGTCGTCTTGCCTCCCCTTCCGTCTCTGGGATGAAAAAGGGAGGCCGCGTCTTACACTCGACTGGTGTCCCGCGCCCAGCGCCTGACCCTGATTGCGACGATCCTCGGCTCGACCGTCGTCTTCCTCGACTCGACCGTTGTCAACGTCGCCCTGCCGGCGATCGCCGACGGGCTCGACGCCGGGCTGGCGGGGCAGCAGTGGGTGGTCGAGGCATACATGCTCACCCTGGTCTCCCTGCTCCTGGTCGGCGGCTCGCTGGGCGACCAGTTCGGTCGGCGGCGGATGTTCGTCATGGGCCTGGTCGCCTTCGGCGTCACCTCGGCGCTCTGCGCGATCGCGCCAACGGTTGAGTTCATGATCGCCGCTCGCGCCCTGCAGGGGATCGCCGGAGCGCTGCTGGTGCCGGGATCGCTGGCGATCGTCGCCGCCACCTTCGAGGGGGCCGAGCGCGGCAAGGCGGTGGGGACCTGGACCGCCTGGACGGGGATCGCGACCGTGATCGGGCCCGCCGGAGGGGGCGCCCTGATCGGGCTCACCTCATGGCGGGCGATCTTCTGGGTCAACCTGCCGCTGATCGCGGCGACGGTGGCGCTGACCCTGCACTCGGTCGAGGAGAGCCGCGACCCCGACGCCTTCCGCGGCATCGACTGGACCGGTATCGGGCTCTCGGCTGCCGGTCTCGGCGGTCCGGTATTCGCCCTGATCGAGCAGCCGACCCGCGGCTGGGGCGACCCGCTGGTCTGGATTCCCTTCATCGCCGGCATCGCCTGCTTCGTTCTCTTCGTCGCCCACGAGATGCGCGCTCGCCACCCGATGCTCGACCTCGGCCTGTTCAGGATCCGCAACTTCGCCGTCGCCAACCTGACCACGCTTGCGACCTACGCCGGCCTGATCGGCGGCCTCTTCTTCGTCGGTCTCTTCCTCCAGCAGGTGGCCGGTTACTCGCCGCTGGAGGCCGGCCTGGCGACGACCCCGGTCTCGCTGATCCTCTTCCTCCTCTCGCCGCGCTGGGGCAAACTCGCCTCCGGCACCGGTCCGCGGCTGCCGATGACGCTCGGCCCGGTCGTCGGCGGCCTCGGCCTGCTGCTGATGCTGCGGATCGGCTCGGGCGCCGACTACGTCACCGACGTGCTGCCGGCGATCCTCGTCTTCGGCCTCGGCCTCTCCGCCACGGTTGCGCCGCTGACCGCGACCGTGCTCGACTCGGTCTCCGAACACCACGTCGGCATCGCCTCCGGCGTCAACAACGGCATCTCCCGCGTCGCCGGCCTGCTGGCGATCGCCGTGCTCGGCGCGGTGATCTCGGCCTACTTCGGCTCGACCCTTGACAACAATCTCGGCGAGCGCCCGCTTGGCCGGCGCGCCGAGCAGACCATCTCCGACGCCAAGGCCCAGCCGCTTGCGGTCCCCGAAACCGGCAAGCTGCCCCCGGCGCAGGCCGCCAGGGTCAGCACCGCCTCCGCCGACGCCTCGACCTCGGCCTTCCACCTCGGCATCGGCATCGCCGGCGTCCTGATGATCGTCGGCGGCGCGGTCTCCGGGTTCGGCATCGAGAACCCTCGCCAGAGAAGAGAAGCTGTTCCAAGCAGGGGCTCTGCCTCCGCTGGCGAGTGCGGCCACGGAGCCGACGCCGACTGCGCCCCCGCAGAGCAGCCCGCCTGAGGGCGAGGGGCACCCGTTCCGACCCCCCGACTAGGCTGCCGTCCGTGAGCGCACCAATCGTCTTTTCGGGGATTCAACCCACCGGGCGCAAGCACCTGGGCAATTACATCGGCGCGATCCGCCAGTACGTCGAGGGCCAAGACCGCGGCGACCCGGCGATCTTCTGCGTCGTCGATCTGCACGCGATCTCGGTCGCCTACGACCCGGCCGAACTGCGCGAGCGCCTCTACGACACGGCCGCGATCCTGCTCGCCGCCGGCCTCGACCCGGAGCGCTGCGTCTTCTTCCGCCAGTCCGACGTGCGCGAGCACAGCGAGCTGACCTGGCTGCTCTCGGCGGTCACCTCGCACGGCGACCTCAATCGCATGACCCAGTTCAAGGACAAGTCGGCGAGGCAGGAGCTCGTCTCAGCGGCGCTCTTCTTCTACCCGGTGCTGATGGCCGCCGACGTGCTCGCTTACCGGGCGACCGAGGTGCCGGTCGGCGACGACCAGCGCCAGCACGTCGAGCTGATGCGCGAGATCGCCCGCCGCTTCAACGAGCGCTTCGGCGAGACCCTGGTCGTGCCGGAGATGCGCATCCCCGAGCTCGGGGCACGGATCATGGACCTGCAGGAGCCCGAGCGGAAGATGTCGACCACGGGCGGCACGGAGGCCGGCACCGTGCTCGTGCTCGAAGAGCCGGCGGCGATCCGCAAGAAGTTCGGCAGCGCCGTCACCGACTCCGGTCGCGAGGTGCGCCGCGGCCCCGACAAGCCGGGCATCACCAACCTGATCGACATCTACGCGGTCGCCCGCGGCGTCGAGCCGACGGCGATCGAGAGCGAGTTCGAGGGCGCCGGATACGGCGATTTCAAGAAGGCTGTCGCGGAGGCCGTGGTCGAGTACCTGGCCCCGGTCCGCGAGCGCTACGCCGAGCTGCGCCCGGACGAGGCGGCGCTGGAGGCGACCCTCGCCGCCGGCGCCGAGAAGGCCCGCGCGATCGCCGCGCCGGTGATCGCCGACGTGCGCGAGCGCATGGGCTTTGGGCCCGCATAATTCCGCCCACCTCCTCGGCTCCCACTTCCTCGCGAAGAATCAGATATGCACGCTCGGTCGTTCCCGCGTCCGGGGGTGGGCGCGTTGTCTATCGCTGCCGTTACGGTGCATTTATGACCGTCGCCGAGTTGGATCTCGATCTCGACGTCTTTGCCGGTCCGTTCGACCTGCTGATGGCGGTCGTCCTGCGCGAGGAGGTCAGCCTGCTCGAGGTCGAGTTGGCCGAGGTCGTCGTCGCCTACGTCGAGCACCTCGAGCGCACCGAGGAGCTCGAGCTCGACGTCGCGACCGAGTTCCTCGTCCTGATCGCCTCGCTGCTGGAGCTGAAGTCGCGCCTGCTGCTGCCGGGCGAAGAGGAGGGGCTGGAGGACCGCACCCCCGAGGAGGCGGTCGAGGAGCTCCTCGCCCGACTGCTCGAGTACCGGCGTTATCGCGATGCCGCCGCGGTGCTGGAGCAGCGCTTCGAGGCGGAGCGAGGCTACCTCTACCGCTCGGCGCCCCTGCCATCCGAGCTGCGCAAGGTCGCGCTCGACGCCGCGACCGCGGTCTATGACCCGGAACGGCTGGGGGCAGCCCTCGGTGACCTGCTGGTTGTCCCGCCGGAGCTGAACCTCGACCACATTCGCCCGACCGTCTCGCTGGAAAAACGGCTGAGGGCGCTGCGCGAGGCGCTGCGGGGCCACGCCAGCATCGACTTCGACGAGCAGTTCGGCGAAGAGGACCGCCTCACCCAGGCCGTCACCCTCTTCGCCCTGCTCGAGATGTATCGCAAGGGCGAGGCGACCTGGGAGCAGTCGAAACCCTTCGGCCCGATCCAGATCCAGATCCAGGCACGGGAGCCGGCACCATGACGTTCCGGTGTGCCTTTTACGGTCCCCGCCCACATAAAGCGCACCGGAAGGAGTGTCTGTGAGTGATCTGACCCGGACGATTGAGGCATTGCTCTTCCTCGCACCGCAGCCGGTCGGCGCGCGCGACCTGGCCGAGGCCACCGAGGCGACCGAGGGCCAGGTCGAGGAGGCGATCGCGCTGCTGCGCGAGGACCTCGCCGAGGGCAAGCGCGGCGTCGTCCTGCGCGAGGTCGCCGGTGGTTTCGCCCTGGCCAGCGACCCGGCCTGCGAGGCCGCCGCCCGCCGCCTGCTGGCCAAGCCGCGCACGCCGCCCCTGACCCAGGCCCAGGCGGAGACGCTGGCGATTGTCGCCTACCTGCAGCCGGTCACCCGGCCCGAGGTGGCGCGCATCCGCGGCGTCACCTCCGAGTCGGCGGTGCAGACGCTGGCCGAGCGGGGGTTGATCGAGGAGTCGGGGCGCTCGCAGTTCGGGGCGGCGATCTTCAAGACGACCGAGCTCTTCGAGCGGCTCTTTGGGCTCGCCGGGCTCGATCAGCTGCCCGATCCGTCGAAGTTCGACCCCACGCCTGAGGACGAGCGGGAGCTGCGGGAGCGGCTGCTGAAGGCGGGGGAGCAACGTAGTGAGCCTTAGCCGGCAGGACCGGGGGAGGGTCTGCCAGAGCAACAGCGGGGAGGCTCTGTCAGACCCTCCCCGGTCCTCCTGACGTGAGGCTCGCCAAGTTTCTCGCGCATGGAGGGGTGGCCTCCCGGCGGAAAGCCGAGGTGATCATCTCCAAGGGGCGGGTCAGGGTGAACGGGGCGGTGGTGACGGACCCGGCGAGGGACGTCACGGATGCCGATGAGGTGCGCGTGGATGGGAGCTTGGTTGGGACGGAGGCGCGGGAGGTTTGGGCGGTCAATAAGCCGGCGGGGGTTGTCTCAACCGCTCGGGAACCTGGGGGCAGGCCTGCTGTCGTCGAACTTGTCGATACGGAGGCGCGGCTCTACCCGGTGGGGCGGCTCGATGCCGAGTCGACCGGGTTGATCTTGCTCACCAACGACGGGGAGCTGGCCAACCGGTTGACGCATCCGCGCTACGGGGTGCGGAAGGCGTACCGGGCGGAGCTGCGGCGGCCGCCGTCCGATGCAGACTTGGGGCGGCTGCAGCGTGGGGTGGAGCTCGATGACGGGATGACGGCGCCTGCGGAGGTGCAGCGACTGGGGGAGCGGGAGATCGAGATCGTCCTGCGCGAGGGGCGCAACCGGCAGGTGCGGCGGATGGCGGAGGCGATCGGCAACCGGGTGGTGAAGCTGCGCCGAGTGCGCTTCGGTCCGATCGAGCTCGGGCGGCTCAGCCAAGGGCAGGCGCGACGGCTCGGGGAGAAGGACATCGCCCGGCTCTGGGAAGATTCCAAGCGATGAGTGAGGAACGCCTCTTCGCGGTCCGCGGGGCCGTGCAGGCCAGCGCCAACGAGGCGGAGGCGATCGTCAGCGCGACCGAGGACCTGATGCGCGAGCTGCTCGATCGCAACGAGCTCAGCGCCGAGGCGATGGTCAGCTGCCTCTTCACGACGACGGAGGACCTCGACGCTGAGTTCCCGGCCGTCGCCGCGCGCCGGCTCGGCCTCGACACGGTGCCGCTGATCTGCGCCCGCGAGATCGACGTGCCCGGCGCGATGCCCCGGGTGATCCGGACGATGGTTCACTACTACGCCCCGGTCGGCCACAAATCCGAGCACGTCTACTTAGGCGCGACGCAAGAGTTGCGCGCGGACCTTCACGCCGCGCAGTAGAGCGTCCCGGCACAATGGTGCGATGAGCGTCACCTTTGCTGAGAAGCTCGCTCGCATGCCCGGCTACCAGGCCGGCGTGCCGACCGGTCAGGCACCGGAGGCGATCGCCTCCGGTGGCATCGCCCAGCTCGCCTCCAATGAGTCGCCCTCGCCGCCGCACCCGAAGGTGATCGAGGCGATCGCCGCCGCGGCCGGGGCGATGAACCGCTACCCGGATCCCGACGCGACGCTGCTGCGCCGTCGAATCGCCGAGCGCTACGACACCGATCCCGCCCGGGTCGCGGTCGGCAACGGCTCCTGCGAGATCCTGCTCGCCGCCGCCGAGGCGCTCTGCGAGCCCGGCGCCGAGATCCTCTACGCCTGGCCCGCCTTCTCGATGTATCCGTACCTGCCGGCGCTGACCGGCGCCCGCGAGGTCCGGGTCCCGCTCGCCGCGGGCGACGTCCACGACCTCGAGGCGATGGCGGCCGGGGTGACCGCGGCGACGCAGCTCGTCCTCGTCTGCAACCCGAACAACCCGACCGCCACCCACGTCCCCGCCGCCGAGGTGGCCGAGTTCTGCGCCGCGCTGCCCGCCCACGTCACCGTGATCCTCGACGAGGCCTACGTCGAGTTCCAAACCCACGACGACGTCGACGCCTCCGTCGACCTGCTCGGGGACCTGCCCAACCTGGTCGTCCTGCGCACCTTCAGCAAGTGCTACGGCCTCGCCGGCCTGCGGGTCGGCTACGCGCTGGGCTCAGCCAAGTTCCGCGCCGCGATCGACGCCGTGCGCCAGCCCTTCAGCGTCAACGCCCTGGCCCAGGCGGCGGGGGCCGAGGCGATCCTGCACCAGGACGACGTCGCGATGCGGGTCGAGAGCACGATCGCCGAGCGCCTGCGGGTCGAGGAGGGCCTGGGCGAGCTCGGACTCAGCACCGCGGAGACCCACGCCAACTTCTCCTGGATCGACCTCGGCGACGCCGAGGAGGCCGAGGTTGTCGCCGGCCTCGCCGAGCGCCAGATTGCCGTCCGTCCCGGTACGCCACTGGGCGACCCTGGCCATATCCGCGTCTCCTACGGCACCGCCACGGAGAACGGCCGCTTCCTCGCCGCGCTCGGCGAATTGCTCACCTGAGCCCCTGCTCAGTAACGGCTCCCTCTGAGAGGGATCGCCTGCGTGATGAGATCAACTCTGATCCGTCCTCGAGCGGCTGGCGAAGTGGCTGGATTCGCTCGACTAGGCCAACCTCACCTGCTACAAAGTCAGGGAAGGTGAAGCAATCAGCCGACACGACGAGCGTCTCCCGCGCCCCTGGCGCCGCGCTCGCCCACGCGCGCTTCTCCTATTTCTGGCGATTTAGCTAGGCGTCCGGCCTCGCGGCTCTGCCGCACCAAGCAGCAATCGGCCCGGGCGCCACAGAGGACTCGTTCCGTCGCGCGCGTGCGGCGGGGAAACCGGAAGTAGGCTTGTGAACGTGGAGGAAGGTGAAGGCAAGATGATGATCGGGATGAAGGGGGAGACGCGAGACCGGGTTCGCGATCAGCGAATTGAGCGGATCGAGGAGCTGGTCTCACCGGGAGCGTTGATTGCGGACCTGCCGCTCGGCGGCGATCGCGAAGGCGCCGTGGTGCGAGGCCGCGGTGAAGTCGGCAACGTGCTCGACGGCAGCGACGATCGCGTGCTGGTCGTGGTTGGCCCGTGCAGTGTGCACGACCCGGCGGCGGCGCTGGATTACGCCGGCCGCCTCGCCGAACAGGCGCGCAAGCTGAGCAGTGACCTGCTGATCGCGATGCGGGTCTACTTCGAGAAGCCGCGGACGACAACCGGCTGGAAGGGGCTGATCAACGACCCGCACCTGGACGGCTCGCTCGACGTCAACACCGGCCTGCGCATGGCCCGTCAGCTGCTGCTCGAGGTGCTCGATTACGGCCTCCCGGTCGGCACCGAGTTCCTCGACCCGATCACGCCGCAGTACATCGCCGACGCGGTCTCCTGGGGGGCGATCGGCGCCCGCACGACGGAGAGCCAGATCCACCGTCAGCTCGGCTCCGGCCTCTCGATGCCGATCGGCTTCAAGAACCGCACCGACGGCAATGTCCAGGTCGCGGTCGACGCGGTGCGCGCCGCGGCGGCGCCGCACGCCTTCGCCGGCATCGACGACGCCGGCGCCCCGGCGATCCTCTACACCAGCGGCAACCCCGACGGCCATGTGATTCTGCGCGGCGGTCGCGGCGCTCCCAACCACCGGGCCGAGGGCGTTGCCGAGGCTCTGGAGCTGCTGCGCGCCGCCGGCCTCATCGAGCGACTGGTGATCGACGCCTCGCATGACAACAGCGGCAAGGACACCGCCCGGCAGCTGCTCGCCGCCGGTGAAATCGCCGACCAGGTGGCCGACGGAAACGCCGCGATTGCCGGCGTCATGCTCGAGTCCTTCCTGGTCGAGGGGCACCAGGATCTCGGTGAGGGCGAGCTCGTCTACGGTCAGTCGATCACCGACCCCTGCCTCGATTGGGAGGCGACAGTCTCGGTGCTGGATCAGCTCGCCTCGGCGGCAAGGGCGCGGCGCGGCGAATGAGGATCGCCATCCTCGGCGTCGGCCTGATCGGCGGCTCGATCGGGTTGGCCGCGCGGCAGCGGCTCGACGCGGAGGTGGTGGGGTTCGACCCCGAGCCGGCGACCCTGGAGCGGGCCGGCGAGGCCGGGGTGATCGATCGCGGCGCCGCCACGGCGGTCGATGCCTGCGAGGGCGCCGAGGTCGTCTTTTGCGCCGCCCCCGTGGCGGGTCTGACCGATTTGGCGGCGGCGGCGCTCGCAGCCTGTGGCCCGGAGACGGTCGTCACCGACGTCGGCTCGACCAAGCGTGACATAGTCGCCGCCCTCGGCGGCGACGAGCGCTTCATCGGCGGCCACCCGCTTGCCGGCGCCGAGACCTCCGGCGTCGAGAACGCCCGCGCCGACCTCTTCGAGGGCGCCCGCTGGTACCTGACGCCGAAATCGGCCCGTTCCAGCGGCCTGCTCTACGACCGCCTCCAGCGCACCCTCGCCGGCCTCGGCGCCCGCGTGCAGGCGATCGACGCCGCGGCGCACGACCGCCTGATGGCGACGATCAGCCACCTGCCGCACGTCGTCGCCAACGTCCTCGTCGGCCAGGCGGTCGCCGAGTTGACCCGGGACTCCGAGCGGATGCCCGAGGTGGGGCCGAGCTTTCGCGACACGACCCGGGTCGCCGGCGCCAACCCGGCGATCTGGGGCGACATCTTCGCCAGCAACCGCGATGCCGTCGCCGAGGCGGTGGACGGCGTGGCCGAGCGCCTGCGCGAGGCGGCGGCGCTGATCCGCGAGGGCGAGCGCGATGCCGTTGCGGAGTGGCACGCCGGGGCCGGCAGCGACCGCCGCCGCCTGCTAGAGACCGAACTCGCCGGCGGGCCGCTGCGCGAGCTGCGCGTCGTCGTCGCCAACCGGCCGGGCACGATCGCCGAGCTGGCGCTGGCGCTGGGCGAGGCCGGGGTCAACATCGAGGACATGGCGCTCTACCCGGCGCCCGACATGACCTCCGGCGCGGTCTCGCTCTGGGTCTCGGGCGACGAGCAGGCCGAGCGCGCCGCGACCCTGGTCCGCGAGCTTGGCCATAGCGTCAGCGCCGTCGGCAACGGCGCCTAGATCTAATGGCGACGCGCTTCGAACCGACCGGGCCGCTGAGCGGCAGCCTGCGCCCGCCGGCCGACAAGTCGATCTCCCACCGCACCGCCCTGATCGCCGCGATGGGGGAAGACGTGACGGAAATCGAGGGCTACCTCGATTCCGCCGATACCCGTTCGACCCTCGCGGCGGTGCAGGCGCTGGGCGCGGAAATCGAGGGGGTGACCTCGAACGCGATCGCCTCCGTGATCCGCATCCAGGGCGTCGGTCTGCGCAGCGCCCGCAGCACCGCAATTGACGTCGGCAACGCCGGTACCCTGCTGCGCCTGCTGCCCGGCTGGCTCGCGGGGCAGCCCGGCGGCAAGTGGAAGCTCGACGGCGACGACTCGATCCGGCGTCGCCCGGTGGACCGGATC
>Ga0070679_100000243_pt1 | contig 45435 bp, 45 predicted proteins | sample KBSC63BmetaG_FD_65652 | JGI IMG/M metagenome (GOLD analysis project Ga0070679, IMG submission 65652) | Corn rhizosphere microbial communities from Kellogg Biological Station, Michigan, USA - KBS C6-3B metaG | ecosystem: Host-associated > Plants > Roots > Rhizosphere | place: USA: Michigan... | reverse complement strand
CCAACGACTCCTTGCCCTCACCGTCGGCGTCTACGTCAACACCCTGCTCGGCAGGCCTCCGCGGGCACTTGCCGCCTACGACGGGAGGTGAACCCGCATCAAGCCTCTAGGGGATCTGCTCGGAGCGGGTGGCTGATCCGCTTGATCACCCCGCCCTTGCCGGCGGTGTCGCGCCCCTCGAAGAGCACGGCGACCCGCAGCCCGGCGTGGACGATCCACTCCTGCAGCCGCGCCAACTCCTCCTGCAGCCGGGCGAGCTCCTTCTCGTACTGCTTCCTGTTGAGGACCTGAGGCGAATTGCCGCTGTGCGCCACGTCCCTAGCCTAGGTGTTCCTCCGCTAGCGGTGGCGCCGCTCGTAGCGCTTGACAAAGAAATGTTAGGTACTTAACCTTTTGGTACCGAATGTCTGACGCGAAGCAGAGCACCGACCGGATCGAGCCCTACGTCTGGAAGATCGCCGGGGTCGTGATCCTCGGCATGATGATGTCGATCCTCGACACGACGATCGTCAACGTCGCCCTCGACACCCTCGGCCGCGACCTGCACAGCACGATCGCCCAGATCCAGTGGGTGGCGACCGGATACCTGCTGGCGCTGGCTGCGGTGATCCCGCTGACCGGCTGGGCGGCGCGTCGCTTTGGCGCCAAGCGCGTCTACCTCTCCTCGATCGTCCTCTTCACGGTCGGCTCGGCGCTCTGCGGGCTGGCCGAATCGAGCACCTCGCTGATCCTCTTCCGCGTCCTGCAGGGGGTCGGCGGCGGCATGATCATGCCGGTCGCGCAGATGATCATGGCCGAGGTCGCCGGTCCGAAGCGGATGGGCCGCGTGATGGGGGTGGTCGTGATGCCGGCGATGCTGGCGCCGATCCTCGGCCCCGTCGTCGGCGGCCTGATCCTGGAAAACCTGCACTGGTCGTGGATTTTCTTCGTCAACGTGCCGATCGGGATCGTCGCCGCGATCCTCGGCATGCGGATGCTGCCGCACTCCAAGCTCGGCGAGCCGGGCAAGCTCGATGTGGTCGGGCTGATCCTGCTGGTGACCGGGATGCCGCTGATCGTCTACGGCCTCTCGGAGATCGGCACCCGGGGCAGCTTCACCGCGCCGACGGTGGTCTGGCCAATCGTGGTCGGGATCGCGATGCTGCTCGCTTTCGGCCGCCACGCGCTGCGCACCGAGCGGCCGTTGCTCGACGTCCGCCTCTACGCCAACCGCATCTTCACCGCCGCCTCGCTCACCACCTTCGGCCTCGGCGCGGCGCTCTTCGGGGCGATGATCCTGGTCCCCCTCTACTACCAGCAGGTGCGCGGCGAGAGCGTGATCATGACCGGCCTTCTGGTCGGCCCGCAGGGCCTCGGCATGCTCTTCGTCGGGCCCTTCACCGCCCGCCTCACGCATCGTTTCGGCGGCGGCCGCGTCGCCATCGTCGGGGTCTCGATCCTCTGCCTCACCTCCCTCCCCTTCGCCTTCATCGGCGCCGACAGCTCGATCCTCGGCATCTCGCTGCTGCTCCTGCTGCGCGGCGCCGGCATCGGCCTCTCCTTCATCCCCACCACCACCGTCGCCTTCGCCTCACTGCGCACCGACCAGCTTTCCGACGCGACGCCGCAGATGAACGTGCTGCAGCGGGTCGGGGGCGCGATCGGCACCGCGGTTCTGGCAGTGGTGCTGCAGCGGGCGAGCGCCGGCGCCGGCACCCCGGCCGAGCTCGCCGGTGCTTTCGGCACCGCCTACTGGTGGGCGTTCGGAATCGCCACCCTGGCGTTGGTCCCCTGCATCGTTCTGCTGCGCGCCGAGGATCAGCTGCCGCCCCATACGCCGACCGAGGCGGAGGAGATCGCCGAGGCGGAGCTGGAGCCGCTCGGTGCCTAAGGACGGCGTCAAAGCTGCCGCGCCCGCGAAGGGCTCAAACGACCCGCGTGAAGAGCGCCTGGCTGAGCTCGGCGAGGCCTTCCGCCGCGCCTACCGCAGCCTGCGCCGGCTGCGCGGTCGCGACACCCACCTGCTGGGTGGCGAGATCAGCCACGCCCAGTTCGAGCTGCTGGCCGAGCTGCGCGAGCGCGGCCCCCTCCCCGCCGGCGAGCTGGCCCAGGTCGCCGGCCTCAGCGCCGCCACCGTCTCGCAGATGCTCGACCACCTGGCCGCCGACGGCCACGTCAAACGGGTTCGCTCCGAGACCGACCGGCGCATCGTCCTGATCGAGCTGACCTCCTTGGGGCGGCGCCACGTGGAGGCAACCAGGGCGCTCTGGCGCGAGCGCTGGGTGACGGCGCTGGAAGGAGTCGACGCAAAAGAACTGCGAATCGCCAGCAGCGTTCTGCGGCAAATCGGCGCCGTCTTCGAGGAGCCCCGCGGCGACTAACGCGCCGAGCAGGCGCGCACGATCGTCCCGGTGGCGCGGGTGCCGTCGGCGAAAGCGGCGGTGGCGTGAGCGTAGAAGCGCCCGTTGGCACAGCGGGCGAGCAGGTAGTTGTGCTTCCTGCCCCCGGACCTGAACGTCCGGTGGATCTTCAGGTGGAAGTTGATCAACGAGCCGTAACCGCCGGCGATCTTGGGAATTCGCGCCACGGCGCGAATTCCGTAGCGACCCTTGTGAATCTTCTTGATCGTGACCACGGTGACGAGGGCGGTCGGGGCGGGAACGTTGACGTAGGCATGGATGTACATCGTCGTCACCCCTCGCCTGACACCACCGTTGAAGAGGACCAGAGGGCCGCTCGCCGTGAACGGGCTCTGTTCAGCGAAGGCCACCCTGACCGGGGTGTGGCCACTGCCGACGATCGCCCCCCGGCAGGCTCGCTTCGCGGCCTCGGTGTCCCGTGCCTGCAGCTGCGAGGAACGGCACACGGGCAGGCCCTTGGCGTCGATCGTGCCGTGCTTGTCGAAATCGATCGTGACCGTCTTCGCTACCGGCGGCTGCGAGCCATCCGCCGTGGCGATCGCGCCCGATGCCTTCAGCGTGATCGGCGCCAGCTTGCCCTTTGGCAGCTTCCTCGGGGTCACTCCCCCGTTCAGCCTCAAGATCAGGTTGCCGGCGCGAACCACCGTCGGCCGCTCAGCCGCCGCCCTCCCGGCAACGAGCCCAACCAGGACGGCGGCGGCGATGAGGGCTTTCACCAGCTCCCTGCGCATGCTCATTCAACACGCCAAGACGCGGATGGCATCGCCCGCTGTCAGCCTGCTGACAGCCCCAAGCATCGCCACGACCCGGCCCGTGTCGCCGCTGTATCAAGGCCAATTACGAGGACAGGGGGAAACCATGCTTCGACGGGTCGCTGTGGGTGGAGTGCTCGCCTGCATGATGGTGGCGGCGCTGGTTACCGCGCCCACCGAGGCGTCGACCAAGGCCGCTAAGACAACGCTGCTCAGGGGCCGGACCGGACAGCAACACCGAGTCAAGCTGAGGCTCTCGGCGCACTCGCTGCAGCTGATCCGCTTCGACATCGAGCTGCGTTGCCGCGATGCCAGCACCCTGATCGACGAAGAGAGCGGCTTCGCGCGGACCCCGTTTCATCGCAACGGCAGCTTCAGTGAAGTGCAGACCGGCTCGACCGACACGGTGATGATTCGCGGTCACGTCCGCGGCAGGGGGGTCAAGGGACGGCTGCGGGTCAAGGACCGGGTGGGCAAGACCAGGTGCGACTCGCACTGGGTGCAGTTCAAGGCGAAACATTGAGGCCGCGGCCGAGTTAACGAGCAAAAGCAAATGCCCAATCCCCGGCGCGGCCGGGGAGCGGGGGACCCACGTTTTCGGGGCGAGCCCACCTTCGGGTGGGGGCGCAGGCTCCTTCAGCGCCAGCCCGTCAGCTAACCCCGTCGGCCGACGAAGGAGGAATCGATGTCGATCGCCCGCAGGGCGGCCTCGCATGCCGCCACCTGCACAGTGCTCGCCGTGCTCGTCGCGGCGATACTCGCGTCCCTGCCCGCGGGCCGGGCCTGGGCGCGGAGCGCCCCCGGCGGCATCGCCGCCAGCGCTCCCAAACCGAGCGCCGTACCCGTGGGCGAGGCCGAGCTCCTCGCCGGGCGAGCGATTCCCCCGGCCGAGGCGCCGGCTGCCGTGCGGCAGGTAATCGCCGCGGCCAACAGGATCCGAACCAGGCCCTACGTCTGGGGCGGCGGCCACGGACGCTGGTGGGACCGGGGCTACGACTGTTCCGGCGCGGTCAGCTATGCCCTCCACGGCGGTCGGCTGATCGACAGCCCACTGCCGTCTGGGCCGATGACCCATTGGGGAAGTCCGGGGCCGGGCCGCTGGATCACCGTTTACGCCAACGCCGGCCACGCCTACGCCGTGATCGCCGGTTTGCGCTGGGACACTGCGGGAAACTCAAGTGAAAGCGGCCCGCGCTGGCACACGGACATGGCGAGCACGAGCGGCTTCGTCGCCCGCCATCCTGAGGGATATTGAGCAACCAAAACGGCATCGCCGCACAACTCCCCACTATCGATCTAGAGCCCGGCCCGTGGCGGCTGCCCGCTCACGGCAGCGATGAGCTCGGCTACTTCGTCGTTGCCGGGATGTTGTTGCGGCGGGTGACGGTGGAGGGTGGGCGGAGCGTCGAGTTGCTGGCCGTCGGCGACCTGCTGTTGCCCTGGCGAGAGGAGCGTGCCTCCTTCTCGCAGTCGGAGTGGCAGGTCATCGACCACGCCCGGCTCGCCGCCCTCGACCTCCGAGCCGAGTCCCCGCACCTGCAATCACCGGCGATCGTGGCGGCGATCGCCGCGCGGTCAATCGACCGCGCGCGGGCGTTCGCCCTGCAGTCGGCGATCATGAGCATCGTCGGCATCGAGGAACGCCTGCGGGCGCTGCTCTGGGCCTTCGCCGAGCGCTGGGGCAGGGTGCTTCCCGAAGGAGTCGAGATCGAGGTCAATGTGCCACAGGCGGTCCTCGCCGAGATGGTGGGCGCGCGACGGCCGACGGTCAGTCTTGCCCTCGGCAGCCTCTGCGAGCGAGGCCTGCTCGTCGCCCCCGAGCCCGGCCGCTGGATTCTCCAGGGCGAACCGCCGGCGGTGGTTGCGGCGGCGCAGCCCGCCTGAGTTGGATCGCTTACTTCGCCGCGCACCGATTTGCGCCGCGCGCTGTTCCGGTCGACACCCCAAACGACAACGGAGGTAGACGATGAGAAGGCTCCTCGGCGGAGTCCGTCCGAGCATGCTCGCTGTCGCCATCGTGGCGGCACTCGCCCTGACCGGGACCGCGGCAGCGAACCGGATGATCCGCGACAACACGATCAACACGCGCGACATCAAGAACAACCAGGTCAACACGCGCGACCTGCGCGACGGCGCGATCCGCGGGGTCGACGTCCACGACGGCAGCCTCGGTGCAGCCGACCTGGCGCCGCAGGTCACCGCACAGCTGGGCACCGCGGCGCTACTCGACCCGCGCGCGCGTAACCTCGACGACGACCTCGCCTGGAACCTGGGGCCCCGGCTGATCGGCCAGGTGGCGTCCTCGCCCTCGGACCCGATCCCGAACACCGCCGGCGGCGAAGGCTGGCGCGACGCCGTCCTCGATCCGGGCACCTACGTGATCCAGACGACCGCCTACGCGGCGGCCGGTGGAACCGGCACGGAAGGTGTCGCGACGAGGCTGTTCCTCGGCGGCGCCCCGGTCGGCGTCGGGGGCGGCTACAACCTCTCCCCCGTTTCCGCCGGTGGCCTGCCGGAAGCACGGACCACCGCGACCGCGATCCAAGTGCCACAGGGAACACCGGCCCAGCGCCAGCTAATCGAGCGGGTGATATCGCTCGGCGCCCCGGCCCAATTCTCCGATGATTTCCTGATCTGGAGGGTCTCGCCGAGCTGAGAGTGGCGGCCGGAAGCTCGCTCGGGCTACCCGGACGCCGCCCGCGATCCGTCGAACCGTCACCGCTTGAGCCTATGAATCCACCGCGCGCCGCACGTCGCGAAAAACACTCACTCAGATCGCCCTGGCAGATTGCTGACAGGGCGATCAGAGAAGATGGGCGAATGCCCAATCCCCGTCGCTCCAAAAAACGCGCCGAGCCCGTCGACTACGGCTGGGTGATTTCCTTCGGCTGCAAAACAGCCGGCAAGCTGATGCGCCTCAAGGTCGACACCGATCCGGCCGGCGACACCAGCCCGATCGAGGTCCCCTGTCCCTGCGGAGAAACCCACCGCGTGATCGTCTCGCCCTACCGGCGCCGCCGCTCCGCCGAGGAACCGTTTGACCTCGAGGTCGCCAAGCTTGACCAGCTGCGCTGAGCTCCGGCCCTGGCTCAGCCGAGGCCGAGCACAGCCATCGTTCGCGCCGCCATTTCCGACTCGCCGAGGGCATTGGGGTGCACGATCACTGGGTTGGTCCCCTGCAGGACCGGCTCGATCCAGCGCACGCCAAGCGGCTGACAGGCATCGTGGCCGTTGGAGACCGTGCTGAAATCGACGTAGGTCGAGCCGGTGGCTTCGGCGGCGCGGCGGATGGCGTCGTTCAGCGTCGCCTGGATGCCGCGCACGTAGGGAACGTCACCTTCGGCGACCGGCATCTTGGTGAAGCAGCCGCCGCTCGCCGGCATGATCCAGGGATAGCCGAGGATCGCCACCCTCGCCGTCGGCGCTTCGGCACGCACCGCGTCGAGGGCTTTCACCAACGAGGGATAGGTCACGGTGTCGATCGTGTCTTCGAACGAGGAGCCGTAGCGGTCCTCGCAGGGGCTGCCCTGACCCAAGGTCGAGAGGCCGGCACTGCCGCAGTCGATGATCGTGTCGATGAAGACGCCGCTGTCGTTGCCGCCGATCGTCATCGTCACCAGCTGCGTGTCCTGGCTCAGCGCGTTCAGCTGCGGCGGGACGCCGGGGTACTGCGATTCGAAGAAGTCGCTCGTTTCCGCCGCCCCGCAGGTGACGTCCCTCAGCTGCGCGCCGGTATCGGCGGCGATCACGTGGGGGTAGTTGCGGATCGAGCGCACGCACTCCGGCGGTGCGAAGAGATCGGGCGGCAGCACCCCCGAGGCGGCGCTGTAGGAATCGCCGAGCGCGACGTAGCGAAGCGGTGGGCCGGCCGCCTGCGCCGGCGACGTGCTCAGCGCAAGGAAGACCGCGCCGAGGGCAGAGAGCAGCAGACGGCGAATGTGACTGGGATGACCTCGCAAGGGCTCACTCCTCCTCTTCCTCGAAGACCTTGAACAGACCCTTGCCCATGCAGGACCAGGTCCAAACCTATGCGCGGGCTCGATCGCCGGACAGGGCGGCTTTGCGGGTTTTCCCCATTGACCCCCTCGAACGAACATGATTGGTTCAGATTAACCAATCAATGAAGGGCGAGCCATGGATGATCTGTTTCGTTTCGTCACCCTCCGTCCCGCCAATCCCGGCGCTCTCCCGGTTCGGGAGCTCCGGGTAGAGGCAGACCTCGTTCGTCTGCTCCGGGGCGCGGGCGCCGACAAGACCGTCGCCGCGGCGGAATGGCTGCGCCATCATCCCTGCGGCGAGCCGCGCTACGCAGACGGCGCTCAAGAGCTGGCCGACCGCGCGGCTGCCGAGGGCGACATCGACGTCGACGCGACCATCTCCGAGATATTCGACGAGGACGCCAACAGCCTCGCCGGCGCCGACAAATTCGTCGAGGAGGAGGAATTGTGCGACTCGATCCTCGTGGCGGCAGCCTTCGCGGGACCGACCAGCGGCGTGCCGGACACCGTTGCCGGAACCGCCAAGGGAATGGCGCTCGTCGGCCTGGCGGCCGCCGGTGAAGCAAATCGCGACGTTCATCTCGTCCTGCCGGGCGTCCTCGCCGCCAGCGCCCGGGCGCAGGACGACGGTGCGAAGGACCCTGGCGCAAGCGACCGGTCGGCCGAGCCGAAACGCGAAGAGCCGAGCGTCGCCGACGAGCGTGCAAATCGCCTCGGAACCCTGATGCGGATGGTGGCGGCGGCACCCATACAAGGCGGCGCGGCCGAGGTGCACTCGACCCAGGGGGAGCCGCCCAAGGACAAGGAGAAGGGAATCGTCTCCACCAAGTTCAGCAAGCGGGTCACGGTCGGGGATTCGCTCGCGAACCGGCTCGGCTCGGAGCTTCGCTTGCGCGACTCACCGGAGCTGCTTGAAACCGCCGGCTCGCTCGCCGACCTGCCGCGCACGACGCTCCTGCGCGCGCTTGCGAGCGCGAGGGTGACGGCGTTTAAAGATTCGGCGCTGCACCTTGAGTCCGCCCCGGATTCCGCCTACATCCTCGGCTCGGTGCTGATCCCGGGTGTGCTCCCACACGGACCGGTGATCCATCACAAACCCCTCCCCGTCACCAAGGGCCTGCTCCGGCCCGTCGGCGTCGGTGACCTGCTCTTGGTCCGTGAGCACGTGAAGTCCTACGAGGCCGGTGAGATCGCCCACATCGAGAACATCCTGAAGAGCGAGAAACTAGATCGGAAGACGCGCCGCTTCGAACGCACCGAGCAGACGCTGGATCTGACCACCGAAACCACGAAGGAGGAGGAGCGCGACACTCAGACGACGGATCGCTTCTCGCTGAAGCGCGAGACATCGGACACGGTGAAGACGGACACGCAACTGAAGGGAGAACTGTCGGTCGACGCCAAGTACGGACCCTTCGTCGAGGTCAAGGCCAGCGTCTCGGCGAGCACCCAGACACAAACCGAATCGGCGACGAAAACCGCGGCGGAGTTCGGTAAGGAGGTCGTCTCGCGATCGGTGAGCAAAGTCTCGGAAAAGATTCGCCGCGAGGAAATCACCAAGACGATCAACGAGTTCGAGGAGTGGTACGAGCACGGCTTCGACAACACGCCCGCCGATTCCAAGAACATCGCCGGCGTCTACCAGTGGGTGGACAAGGTGAGCGAGGCGCAGATCTTCAACTACGGCAAACGCCTGCTCTTCGACTGCATCGTTCCGGAGCCGTCACGCTTCTACATCTGGGCGCAGTCAGCCAGCACGAAGGCGTCGATCAAAGTGACGGATCCCGGGCCCTTCACCCTCAGCGCCGGCAACATCACCGAGGGCAATTACCAGCAAATGGGCGCTTACTACGGCGCAACCGATCTCGAGCCGCCGCCACTCGAGTGGATCACCGTAAGCAAAGCCTATGACCTGGTAAGCGACGCCGATCCGCACTCGATAACCAAGTCCGACACGCTGCCGCTGCCGGGTGGATACACCGCGCGTTACGCCGAGTATGCGTACTCATACACCTACCACCAAAGCGGCAACGTCGTGTTTTCACTGATCATCGGGCGCGGCGGCGACAACGTCGACGGGATGACCGACTCCGTGCCAATCTCACTTCACTCGCACCAGGTCTTCTCGTTCGCGTTCAACGTCGTCATCACCTGCGAGCGCACGGAAGAGATGCTCCAGCAGTGGCGCGAGAAAATCGTCTCCTCGCTTTACACGGCCTGGCTGAAGCGCAAGCAGGACTACGAACAGGCGGTAGCAGCGGCGAACGCCGAATCCTCGGCCGCCATCTCCGGCCGCAATCCCGGAACGAACAAGGAGTTCGTGCTCGCGGAGCTTCGCAAGGCGTGCATCGCTGAGCTCACGGGCCAGCAGTTCGACGCGTTCGGGGCGATCGTCCCCGACTCGCACTCGATACCCCAGCTCGATCTCCTCGCCGGGGACGAACAGGGCAGGTACATCCGCTTCTTCGAACAGGCATTCGAGTGGGAGCACATCGCCTATTACTTCTATCCCTACTACTGGGGCGCCAAGGTGGACTGGCGACAGGCGGCCCTGTTCGACGACCCGGACCCGGAGTTCGGGGCGTTCCTGCGTGCCGGCGCGGCGCGCGTCGTCTTCCCCGTGCGCCCCGGCTTCGAGGCGGCGATCGTCTACTTCCTAAGCACCGGCTTGATCTGGAACGGCGGTGACCCGCCCGACATCAGCTCGAGCGAATACGTCCCGATCGTCGAGGAAATCAAGGAATCGCTTCAGCACACCGGCACGGAGACGCCAGTGGGCGAGCCGTGGGAGGTGCGTACGCCGACCACGCTCGTAAAGCTGCGAGGGGACGACGAGCTGCCCGGCTGGCACAAAAAGAAAGATGGCTCGTGGGTGGCTGACAGCTAGCGGCAGGATGCACCCACCGCGTCATCGCCCGCGCCCGCCAAGAGCGCCGAAGCCGCCATCCGCACCGGCAAATCAACCGCGGCCGGGGGCGGCGCCCAGGCCTCCCGCAGCGCCCCGAAGTGGCGCGGCGCGCGCGGCGCGGACCGATGCAAATGGAATCATCGGTCTCGACCACGGCGTCGATCGCATGAACCATCCGGCCGGGGGCGCGTCCTCGCTGCCCGACTTCATGAGCTGGCTGGTCCAGAGCTCCGACCTCCGCTTCGTCTGCTGCTACCTCACGGACGAGGGAATCGAAAGAGACTTCGAAAATGCTTTTTCGAATCTGACGAAACCGGACCAGGCAGCGGGCGAGAATTTCGACCACGGTCGTCACTGGGTGATCAACGTCTCGGCGCTGCGCAGCGCCGGATGGTTCGTTCTGCCGCTCTTCTTCGACTACAACTGGCCCAAATCGACGAAATTGACGCCGACCGCGCGGGCCGGCCTCATCCACGCGAGGATGGCGAAGTTCCTCGCCCTCCGGCAAGGCTTCGCGCCAGGGTCCGTCCTCTACGTCGATGACGAGGCGTCCGCGCGCGACCTCAGCGTCGACGAACTCAAGTACTTCACCGCCTACTTCGCCGAGCTTGCCGGCAAGGGACCGGTTCAGTTCCCGGACCCCACGGCGCCATCGGCGCCGAGCGTCGCCTACCGGCCCGGCTACTACGGACACAACGAGACCGCGGCGCAGTTGCTCGTCGTCTGTCCCGAGCTCTGCGTCTGGAGCGACGACTTCCGCACCCACGGCCGCTACGCGGTCCCGGGCTCCGGGGATACGGCGGCGGATCGGCTACCGCTCAGCGCCCTTGACCGTGCTGCGATCGCGCCGGCAGACCTCGCTCGAACGCCGATGGCGACGACCTATCCGGCGGGCATCGATGCGCGGGTGCGCCCGATCGAAGGCAAACAGCGAACCAAACCGGCGCAGATCCCCGGCCGCCTCTGGCCCGTCCTTCTGCAGCGCTGGTGGACGCGAAAACCCACTCTGCCGGCCACTGCCCCCGCGTCCACGTCCGACCCGGCATGGCCGCGGCGGGTCCGTCCGGTCAGCAGCTGGGACTTCAACGAGTCCCTCTCACGCGATCCCTCGAATCCGACCGCGCACGTTCGCGTCGGCGCCTGCCGCCTTGGCAGCGTCGCCTACTTCGGCGAGGTGTTTCCACGGGATCCCGTCTACCGCGCGGGCGCGCAGCCGATCGAGGGCGTTCGCGGCGACGTGCTCGTCAATAGCTTCCCGCTCACCGGGGCGGTCGGTCAGTGCCTCGAAAGCGGCGATGGCCGGCCGCATGGCGGGGCGCGCTGGGCCGGCCCTTACGTCCATCCGTTCTCGGCGGTCGTCGGCGTGGACGGTTCGCCGGCGCTCGTCTTCGTCACGACCACCGGCCGCCTTGCTCTCTTCCACCCCCCAACGCGGACGCTGCGGATGCTGGCCGCAGTCGACCGCAGCAGCGGCGCGGCCGCGAGCACCGACCCATGGGGGGTTCGCCTGCCACACGCGATCGCGATCGTGCCCGACACACCGACCTCGGCGACGATCGTCTGGGTCGGGAACGACCAGCGGCTATGGCGAGCCGCCGCGCCGCTACCTACAGGTGACATCGCGAGCCCGTCAACCGTCCGCGACGACCTGTTCGTCCACCCCGCCGCCCGGGTGGCGGCCGTGCGATCGGGCCAGGGGGCGCTCATCGTCAGCGTCCTACCTAACGGGGAACTTTTCCGCACCGATCTCGGTGGGGGCGCCCTCACCACGCTCGGCACCGTGCTTGGCGGGGGCCCGGTGGCGGCCGCGATCTCGGCCACCGGCAACGCTGTCGTCGTCGCCCAGCTTCGCGATCACCGGCTCGCCGTTGCCGGCCTGGTTGGGTCTCGCTGGTCGGCGCTGACGCCGCTTCTACAACCACCGACACCGGCGCTCGTCCAGCCGCTTGCCGGCATTGCTGCCATCGCCGACGCCACCGGGTTTCGCCTTGCGGCGCCCGCATCGGACTTGAAGCTCTATGAGTGGGCGGTCTCGCCGGCCGGCGGCGTCGCCGCCCCGGCGGCGCTATCTCCGGTCGGCATGCCCCCGATCCACCCCTTCTCGGATCTAGCGGCAGTCAGCTTCACCGGCTCGACCACGTACGCCTGCGCCCGCTGCGACGGTGAAGCCGGGCCGGTCGCCGTCAGCGCGACTCGGGTCCAAACCATTTGACCAAGAGGAGGGCTCAGCCCTTGCGTTTGGCCATTCGCTCGAGCTGCTTGCCGAAGGCCCTCTCGACTTCGTCGGACATCGTCATCCGGTAGACGGCAACCAGCGCCTGCAGCGAGAGCGGGCGCAGCTGGTCCAGCGCGGCGCGGACCTCGGGCCAGCGCTCCTCGGGGTAGCCCTCTTCTTCGAAGGGCTTCCAGATGTCCTGGAGGAAGAGCTTGACGAACTCGTGCGAGACCGATCTGCAGCGGCTCTGCACCTTGGCGATCACGACCAGGGCGTGATCGAGCGGGACGCCGGTCGCGACGACTCCCTCGGCGGCGTCAAGCAGAGAGGGGAACGGCGCCTCGAAGCGGGCGTCGTCGATCGCGACCAGGGCGCCGGCGTCGATCGCCCGCTTCAGCGCGTCGTCGATCTCGGTGCCGAAACGATCGGCCAGCTCTTGGCGCGTGAATGTCTCCGGCTCCTCGCCGTCGAACTCGTCGAGCGCCCGCTTGAAGGAGAGGAACTGCTCGGCCGGCCCGAGGTTCTGGCTGAGCAGGCGCTCGATCCCCTTGAGGTTGAAGCCGTCGCTCTGCAGCTCCTGGATCATCCGCAGCCGATCGAGGTGCTCGGGCCCGTAGTAGCCCACCCGGTCGCGCACCTCCGGCGCCGGCAGCAGGCCCCGGGCCCGGTGCGAACGGATGTTGCGCACGGTCATCCCCGTCTCCGCGGCAAGCTGTTCGATCGTCAGGGTGTTCTCGGGCTCGGTGGCCGCCATCTGTGTGAAACCTATCACTGAAAGACGGCGCGCTAGTTGACGTGACGGCATTTGATGTTACGTTGTCCCTTGTCACGGGTATCACCGTCAAATGGCAGCGAGAGGAGGAGAATGAACCCCGCAACCACCGCAACCGCGTCGCCGCGTCGCCGGGGAATCCCCGCCAGGCGCCTTCTGGACGCGATCTCCGGGCCGCATGGACTCGATCGCTACCTCGAGCAGATCAGCCCGACCTTCGTCATCGGCGAGTGCCGGGCCGAGGTGACCGCGGCCAGGCAGGGAAGCGAGGACAGCGTCACCCTGGCCTTGCGCCCCAACCGCGCCTGGCAGGGCCACCGCGCCGGCCAGTTCATCCAGGTCGCGGTCGAGATCGACGGCGTTCGCCACAACCGCTGCTACTCGCCGGCCTCGCCGGAAGGCCGGGGCCGCGAGCTGGAGATCACGGTCAAGCGCCACCCCGGCGGCCTGGTCTCGAACTTCCTCGCCGACCACGCCCAACCCGGCCTGGTGCTCGGGCTTTCGCGGGCCGACGGCGACTTCCACCTTCCGGACCCCCGCCCAGACTCGATCCTCCTGATCGGCGGCGGCAGCGGCATCACGCCTTTGATGGCGATCCTCCGCACCCTCTGCAGCGAGGGATACCCGGGACCGATCGCGCTGATCCAGTACGCCCCCGATCCCGAGCGCGCGATCTACCGCGAGGAGCTCGATCGCCTGGCCGCGGAGAACCCGAACTTCAAGCTGAGCCGCTCCTACACCCGGGCGCCCGGCGCCGGAGAGCTCGACGGCCACTTCAGCCCCGCCCACCTCCCCCAGGCTGACCCCTGCTTCACCACCGCGGAGACCTTTGCCTGCGGCCCCCCCGCCCTGCTCGACGCGGTGCGCGGCACCTGGGCCAACGGCCTCGAGCAGCAGCTGCACGTCGAGAGCTTCCTACCCCCCAGCCTGCTCCCGGTGGGCGAGCCCGGAACGGGCTCGATCCGCTTTGCCGGCTCGGACCTCGAGGTCGAGAACAGCGGCGCCTCGATCCTCGAGCAGGCCGAGCGGGCCGGCGTGCCGGCCCAGTCGGGTTGCCGCATGGGGATCTGTCACACCTGCACCTGCCGCAAGCTGAGCGGCACCGTCAAGAACCTCCTCACCGATGAGGTCTCCGCCGCCCCCGACGAGGAGATCCAGCTCTGCATCTCGGCCCCGCTCAGCGATCTCGTAATCGACCTTTGAAACCTTCAATGAAAGGCATCAGATGAGCAACACGACCGAGAGCCAGATTCCCCTCACGCCGGCGCAGATCGAGAGCTTCGGCGAGGAGCTCGACGCGATCCGCCGGCGCGTGCTCGCCGATCGCGGCGAGCACGACGCCAACTACATCCGCAAGGTGATCCGCGCCCAGCGGGGGCTCGAGGTTGCCGGCCGCGGCCTGCTCTGGGCCGGCGTTTTCCCGCCCGCCTGGATCGCCGGCACGACCGCCCTCTCGCTCTCCAAGATCCTCGACAACATGGAGATCGGCCACAACGTGATGCACGGCCAGTACGACTGGATGAACGACCCGGCGCTCTCGGGCAAGCAGTTCGAGTGGGACAACGCCTGCCCGGCCGACCAGTGGCGCCATTCCCACAACTACATGCACCATACCCACACCAACATCGTCGGCAAGGACCGCGACATCGGCTACGGCGTGCTGCGCATGTCAGAGGACCAGCGCTGGAGGCCCTACTACCTGGGCAACCCCGTCTACGCAACCTTGCTGGCGCTGTTCTTCCAATACGGAGTCGCCCTGCACGACCTCGAAGTCGAGCGCCTGACCAGCGGCGAGGCGAAGCTCGCCGACAAGCGCAAGCTGCTCAGCGGGATCTGGAAGAAGGTCCGCCGCCAGACCCTGAAGGACTACGTGATCTTCCCGGCGCTTTCGGGCCCGTTCTTCCTCTTCCCGCTGGCCGGCAACGCGACCGCGAACCTGGTTCGCAACATATGGTCGTTCACGATCATCTTCTGCGGTCACTTTCCCGAAGGCACCCACGAGTTCACCGAGGAGGAGACCGAGAACGAGAGCCGCGGCCAGTGGTACTACCGCCAGCTGCTCGGCTCGGCCAACCTCAGCGGCAGCCGCGCCTTCCACATCCTCGCCGGCAACCTCAGCTTCCAGATCGAGCACCACCTCTTCCCGGACCTGCCCGCCAATCGCTACGCGGAAATCTCAACCGAGGTGCGCGAGATCTGCGAGCGCTACGGCATCCCCTACAACGTCGGCCCGTTGGGCAAGCAGTTCGGCAGCGTGGTCAAGAAGATCTGCCGCCTCGCGCTTCCCGGCCGCAAGGACGGCGTAGCCAGTCAGCCACCCGCCTCCGTGACGACGGCCGACGGCGAGGAGCAGGCTGTGCCCCTGGCTGTCTGATCGCATAGCCGACCGACGCGGCGGGCGGATACCTTGCCGACCCAGACGATGATCCACGTCGACACCGAGTCCTTCTTCGTCATCGTCATGGTGGCGGCCCTGGCTGCGGTCACGGTCGCGGTGCTGCCGTCCCACCTCGCCCCGCCGGTCGTCGTCGTCGAGCTCTTTCGGGGCGGCGATGCTCTCGACCCTCGTCTTCCCTTTCCTCGGCCTGGCCCTGCGCAAACGCAGCGAGGCCGGCGAGGCCGCGCTGGGCACCATCTAAGCTGTCCGCGTGTTCTCCGGTCTCGAGAGCCCGATGCACCTCCTGGTGCTTGCCGTGATCGCGGCGATCGTGCTTGGCCCCAAGCGACTGCCCGAGCTTGGCCGCTCGCTCGGCCAGGGCATCAGGGGCTTCAAACAGTCGCTGGACGGCGAGGAGAAGCCCCCCAAGTAGCTCAGCGGTAGTCGGGGTTCGGGAAGTCGAAGCGACAGCCCGCGTCCCAGTCGGGGCGCTGGTTGCCGTGGGCGGGGATGCCGCCGGCGTCCTTCAGCATCCGCGCCAGGTGCAGCATGTTCCAGGCGGCAAAGGTGGTGTTGCGGTTGGTGAAGTCGTTCTCGGGGCCGCCCGAGCCCTCGTCGAGGTAGGACGGGCCGGGCCCGGCCTCGCCGATCCAGCCTGAGTCCGCCTGCGGCGGGATCGTGTAGCCGAGGTGCTGAAGCGAGTAGAGGACGTTCATCGCGCAGTGCTTGACCCCGTCCTCGTTGCCGGTCACCAGGCAGCCGCCGACGCGGCCGTAGTAGGCGTACTGGCCGGCGTCGTTGAGCAGGTGCGAGTTGCCGTAGAGCCGCTCGACGATCTGGGTCGCGACCGAGGACTTCTCCCCCAGCCAGATCGGCATGCCCAGCACGAGGATGTCGGCGGCCATCACCCGCTCGAAGATCTCGGGCCACTCGTCGCGCTCCCAGCCATGCTCGGTCATGTCGGGCCAGACGCCGGTGGCGATCTCGTGGTCGACGGCGCGGATGCAATCCACCTCCACCCCGTTGCGGCGCATGATCTCGATTGAGATGTCCATCAGTCCCTGCGTGTTGGAGACCTCGGGGCTGCGCTTCAGCGTGCAGTTGATGAAGAGTGCCTTCAGGTCCGAGTAGTCGGTCGTGCTGCCCTCGCACAACTCAGCCTGCTTGTCGGTCAATTCGGTCACTTCTTCTCCTTGCTCGGTGGATAGATAGTTGCGTCGCTCGCTAGGCGGACTTCAGCGTGAAGTGGACCCTGGTTCCGGGTGCGCCCTCTTCGAGCCAGATCTTGCCGCCGTGAGCTTCGACGATCGCCCGCGAGATCGCCAGGCCGAGGCCGGCGCCCTCCTCTCCGCGGGCGGCGTCGCCGCGGTAGAAGGCCTCGAAGACCCGCTCGCCGTCGGCCGCCGGGATCCCCTCGCCGTCGTCGGCCACCTCGACCTCAACCCGACCGGCGGCGCCGCGGGCGCGCACGGTGACGCTGCCGTCGGTCGGGGTGTGGCGGATCGCGTTCTGGATCAGGTTGAAGAGGACGCGCTGGACCTTCTCGGCGCTGGCGCTGGCGAGCAGCTCGCCGGGCGGCAGCTCGGCGGCGAGGCTGACACCGCGCTCGGCGGCCGGAGCGCGCATCGCCGCCACCGTGTCGCCGATCAGCTCGCCCAGCTCGATCTGGCGCATCGTCCAGGAGATGTCGCCGGCCTCGATCCGCGAGAGCTCGAAGAGGTCATCGATCAGGTCGCTGAGCACGCCGACGTGGGTACGGATCTCCTTCAGGTAGCGATCGCGGGTCTCGCCGGTGGCGACACCGTCGTCGATCGACTCGACCAGCAGCCGCAGCGAGGCCAGCGGTGTGCGCAGGTCGTGCGAGGCGGCGGCGACCAGCCGGCGGCGCGCCTCCTCGATCTCGCGGCGGGAGCGCTCCTCCATCGCCAGGCGAACGGCGAGCGCCGCGGCCAGGGCGGCACCCGCGGTGGCCAGCAGCACCAGCAGGATCTGGTCGGCGCCCATGTGGCCGGGCACCGCGACCGCGGCGGCGCCGGCCAGGAAGGCGGCGACGGCGATGACGATGGCCCGCTTCACGGCCGCAACCGGTAGCCGATTCCCCAGACCGTCTCGATGAAGCGCGGCTCGGCCGGGTCGTCGCCGAGCTTGGCCCGCAGGCGGCGGACGTGGACGGTGACGGTACTGGTGTCCTCGAAGAAGGGCTCGCCCCAGACCGCTTCCATCAGCTGGTCGCGCGAATAGACCCGGCCGGGGTGCGCGGCGAGGTAGGCGAGCAGGTCGAACTCGCGCATGGTCAGCGCCAACTCCTCACCGTTGAGGAAGGCTCTGCGGGTCGCCGGCTCGATCCGCAGCGGCCCGTGCTCGACCGGCGGCGCCTCCTCGTCGGGGGGCGAGACCCGGCGCAGCACCGCGTCGACGCGGGCGACCAGCTCGGCCGGAGAGAAGGGCTTGACGACGTAGTCGTCGGCGCCCTGGCGCAGGCCGACGAGGCGGTCGGACTCCTCGCCGCGGGCGGTCAGCATGATCACCGCGATCGGCGCTCCCGGCTCCTCGTGCAGTTGCCGCATCACCTCGATCCCGTCGATCCCCGGCAGCATCAGGTCGAGCACGACCAGGTCGGGACGGTGCCGAGCGGCGAGGCGCAGCGCCTCGGGCCCGTCGGCGGCGCGGTGGGTCTCATAGCCGGCGCGCTCCATGTAGCGGCCGACGACATCGAGGATCGTCGGCTCGTCGTCGACGACCAGCACGGTGCCCTTGGCGGAGTCGGCCATCGGCGCGATTGTCCCGCCTGGGCGGGAGGCCTCGCGGCTAACCGAAGGTGAACGCATAACCCATCACCCCCGCTTCCGGTTCCAGGGTGAGGACGTGGTGACCGACCCCGGGCAGGTTGACGAGGTTGTAGAGGCGCTGGCCAGTCACGCTGACGGCGCCGCCGTGGACGTCGCCGCCGGCGTCGGCGCTGGAGATCGGCTGCCCGTCGAGCAGCACCCTGACCTTGCGGTCGCGGCCGGGTGAGCCGAGCACGAGGTAAACGCGCCGGGCGCCGAAGTTGAGGTCGAGCGAGGCGCCGGCCCCGGCGGTCGCCGACTCGAGCGTGATGCGCCACCTGCCGTGATAGGCGAATTCGTTGGCGGGCAGGGCCTTTGGCGCGGTGAAGTCGTGCGAGCCCGGCGAGAGCATCGGGTTGGTGAAGCGTTCGGCGCGGGCGGCGCCGAGGTAGGTCTCCGGCGTGGTGACGGTCGGCGAGGGAGCGATCGCGTGGACCCGCGCGTCACCGCCCTTGACCGGCCGTCCGGCTTCGGCCAACAGCTCGCGGATCACCTTCTCTTTCTCGCCGTATTCGCCCTCGCCGAAGTGCACGTAGCGGACCCGGCCCTGGGCGTCGATGAAGTACTCGGCCGGCCAGTACTGGTTGCCGTAGGCGTTCCAGGTCGCCTGCTCGTTGTCCTGGACGACCGGATAGCGGATCCCGTTTTCGGAGATCGCCGCTTCGACGTTGCCGGCTTCGCGCTCGAAGGGGAACTCGGGCGTGTGCACGCCGACGATCGTCAGGCCCTCTTTACGGTACTTCGCGTCCCAGGCCTTGAGGTAGGGCAGGGTGCGGATGCAGTTGATGCAGCTGTAGGTCCAGAAGTCGACCAGGACAACCCGCCCGCGCAGGCCGCGCAGGGTGAGCGGCTTGTCGCCGGCCGTGTTGAACCACTGCTGAGTGTCGACGAATTCCGGCGCCGCGCCGAGTACCGGCAATTTCTTCAGCTTGCCGCCGGCGCCTGTTTCCGGGACCGCGGCGCCGGCTTCGCCGCCGACCCCGTGACCGCCGTCGCCGCGGATTTCAGCCAGCGCGGTCTTGGCCGCGGCGGTGTCCTCGAGGTCCTTGGTCGGGTTGACGAGGAAGCCCGGCAGGCTGCCGGCGATGTGATTCTGGAAGCGGATGTCGTAGTTGCCCAGCATCGCCAGGGCGACCAGGGCCATCACCGCGCCCATCGCGATCTGCAGGCCGACGCCGCGCTGCGCCAGCGGCCGCACCACCTTGCGACCGCCGAGCATGAGGCAGTAGAGCACGGCGGCGGAGCCGATCCCGTAGCTCAGTGCCACCGCCAGGCGGCCGGTGCTGAAGGACTGAGAGGCGGAGACGGTGATCACGCCGGCCAGGATCGGTCCGGCGCAGGGCGCGTAGACGAGGCCGAGGCTGGCGCCGACCGCGGTCCCCGACCAGAAGCCGTCGCCTTTGCCTTTGGCGACGCCGGCCCGGCCCGCGAACTGGCTCGTCCAGGCCTCCAGCCGGGCGGCCAGCGGCGCGATCATCAGCACGATCCCGAAGCCGAGCAGGACGGCGATCGCCAGCTTGCGCAGTAGATCGTTCGGGAGACCCAGCGCGGAGATGACGTAGACCAGCGCCACCGTGGCAAAGGTGAAGGAGGCGGTCAGCCCGGCGACGATCCCCAGCGGCCGCCGCCGCCCCCCGGTCGTCCCCGCCGAGAGCGCGATCGGCAACACCGGCAGCACGCAGGGCGAGAGCGCCGTGGCGGCGCCGGCGATGAACCCAAAGAGAATCAGCAGTGCCATCTCACCCTTCGTCGTGATGCTTCATCGCACCGCCATCGCCGGAATCGCCGCAACCTGCCTCAAACGCATTCGTCGCTCCTTCCTCGATGTGCCAACGAGGGCCACCGTAGGAAGGAAATGTGACGAAGAGAGAAACTCAACCGGCCCGGCGTCGGATCTCGACGGGGGTGCCGTGGCGAGGGACCAAGGTGATGCCGCGCATGACCACGGGTTCGCGGCCAGGGCGCACGGGTTCGAGGTCGACGCGCGAGACGACGGTGCGGATCACCTCAGCCATCTCGGCCTGAGCCAGAGCCGCGCCGATGCAGCGGCGGATCCCGCCACCGAATGGCAGCCATGAGTAGGAGGTCGCCTCTTCCTCGATGAAGCGCTCGGGACGGAACTCCCGCGGGCGCGGGTAGAGGTCCTCGCGGAGTTGGACGACCACGATCGCCGGGTAGACGCGGATGCCGGCGGGCAGGTCCCAGCCGCAGATCGTGCGCGGCTTGGTCAGGGTGCGCTCGCTGGCGTCGATCACCGGCCGCAGCCGCAGCGACTCGGTGACGACCGCGTCCAAGTAGGTGTCGTCCTCCCCACCGAGCTCGTCGCGGAGGCGGGAGAGTACGCGCGGCTCGCGCATCAGCAAGTCGAAGGCAAAGGCGAGGCCGGTGGCGGTCGTCTCATGGCCGGCGAGCAGCATCGTCATCAGCTCGTCGCGCAGCTCGACGTCGCTCATCGCCCCGCCGTCCTCGTCCCGGGCGCGCAGCAGGAGGGAGAGAACGTCGGTGCGATCCTCGAGGTCGCTCTCGCCGCGACGGCGACCGATCTCCTCATAGATCAGGGCGTCGGCCGCCTTCAGCCGCCGCCGGAACTGACCCCAGGGGCTGAACCGCCCGAGGTCGCGGCGCAGGGCACTCGGCATCACGAAGATCATCTGCAGGTCGATCAGGGAGACCAGGGCGGTGCGAAGCCGCTCGATCCGATCGCGCTCGGTGACGCCGAAGACGGCGCGAGCGATCACCTCAAAGGTCAGCGCCCGCATCCGCTCGCGCATGAGGAAGCGCTCGCCCTCTCCCCAGCCTTGAACCTCGGCCTCGGCGACCTCGCGAATCACCTCGCGGAAGCTCTGGATCGCCGATCCCTGGAAGGGCGGCAGCAGCAGCTTGCGCTGGCGCAGGTGCTCGCGTCCGTCGAGGATCAAGACCGAGCGCTCGCCGAGGACCGGCGAGAGCGGCGCGTTGGCCTCGCCGGCGTGGAGGTCGGACTGGTCTCCGGTGAGCATCTCGCGGATCGCGTCGGGATCGGAGACGTAGACGCCGGTGCCGAAGACGGGGAGCCGGACGGTGAAGGCGTCGCCGTAGCGCTCGCGCCAGCCGGTCAGGGACTCCAGGGGGTGCTGGACGAGGCGGGCCATGTTGATCGCGGCCGGAGCGCGCGGGCCAGGCGGCAGCGTCCGCGATGCCCCTACGCCCATATCCGACTTCCCGGCGGCAGAGGTTCGCTTGCCCGCCGCGACAGGCGCCAATAGATCAAGCTGGTCACAGCGACGACGGGCGCGGCACACAGGGCACCAAGAAGAGCGCCGCCGGCGCTGAGTTCGTCGGCCGCCATGCCGGCGAGCGCCGAGGTGCCCCCGAGGCCGACCACCGCTGCGACGAGCAACAAGAGAAAGGAGCAGGCGCCGAGCGCCGACGTGAGCAAGCCCGGGATATCGACGGAGGCAAGCGCAGGCGCCTGCCCTGCTTCCAGGCGGGAGATACGCGCGTCCAGAAATCCAGGGTCCGCGAGCGCTGCGCTTATCACCTGCTCACGACCCGGCTCCTCCAGTGCCTTCAGCAAGGCTCCGAGAAGCGGCTGACGGCCCCAAGCTTGCTCGGCGCGGCGGTCGGCCGCCAGCTCTCGACCGGCCTCGTAGCGAAGGCGCAGCACCTCGAGTGAGGGCAGCAGGAAGAACGCCTCGGTCAGCGCCCTGCCAAGCGAGGCGCGAAGCGGGTCCAAGTGCCGCACGTGGTAGCGCTCGTGCTCGAGCGCGGCTCGGAGCTCCTCGGCCGTGAGGCTTTCGAGAAACCCCCGGCCGATGACGACGCGCGGAACGAGGATTCCGTGGACGAAGGAGAACTGCTCGGGGGAATCGATCATCGCCACCCGACCGTCCAGGCCAGTCACTTGCGCCGCAACCGACAGCTTGGGCGGCAACGGAAGCGCAAGGGATCGAACTTGACGGGAGAGGCGGCGAGAAGCCGATATCTGGCGCCCGAGCATCCTCACCGCGAGGGCAACGGAAGTACTCACCAGAGCGGTGAGAACGACGGCGGGCAGGAGGCAGGCTGGGCCGAGGTGCGCCAGCGCTCCCGGGGAGAGGCCAAGGAGCGGAACCAACACGTAGACGATGAATCCACAGACCGGATAAGCGGCCAGCGTGGCGGAAGTGCCAACCAGGCCGAGGAAATTGCGGGTGGGGCTATCCATCGGCATCTTCCAACAGTCGCCGCAGGCGGCGGCGGAGAGATGGGTCGGCGCGCGCCTCCTCGACGAAGTGAGCCACCGCCACATCGCCATAGGCGCGCAATACGTCTTTGACCGCGATGCCGGCGGCATCCGGGGCGTTGGCCTCATACACGTAGCCGCGGCCAACCTTGCGTCGACTGAGCACGTCCTTCTCGGCCAAACGGCTCATCACCGTCATCACGGTCGTGTAGGCAAGGGACTCGGAGCGGGACTCGTTGAGGTCGTCAACGACTTCCCGGACGGCTACGGGGTGAGCGGCGCGCCAGACCGCATCCATTACCTCGCTCTCAAGCGGGCCGAAGTCCTTGTGGCTGAGCCTCTCCCTATCCATCGCCCTTTATAAGCTACTACAGAAGCGTAGTATAAGGTCCCTACTAATGGACGCCCCCGAAAGCCACCCGACCCGCAGGTCCCAGAGCGCCAATACAGGTCGCTACGACCGCATCGCCCGCGTCTACAGCACGCTTGAGCCGCTGTACCTGGTCTTCCCGCCGGCCCGCCGCCGAGCGGTCGCCGCACTTGGGCTGAAGCCCGGCGAGGCCGTGCTGGAGATCGGCGCCGGCACCGGCCGCAACTTCCCCTACCTGGTAGAGGCGGTCGGTCCCGGCGGAACCGTGATCGGCGTCGATGCCTCACCCGGGATGCTGGCCGAGGCGCGCAAGCTGATCGAGCGCCATGGCTGGTCGAACGTACAACTGCTCCAGCAAGACGCCGCCCAACTCGAGATCGACCGCGACGTCGACGGGGTCCTGTTCAGCCTCAGCTACTCGGCCATGCCCAAACCGCGGCCCGCCCTGGCGCGGGCCTGGGAGCGACTGCGTCCTTCTTCTCGGGTCGTCGTCATGGACATGGGGTTGACCCAGGGCGGGCCGTACCGCCTGCTCGCTCCGATCGCCCGCCTCCTGGTCAGGTACGCCCCGGGCGACGCCTACTCCGACCCTTGGAGCAACCTCGCCGAGTACGGCCGGGTCGAGACCAAGCGCTTTCTGCTGGGCTTCTTCTACGTCAGCTCCGTCACCAAGCCCGCGACTTAACGCTCTGGTTCTTCTTGTTACCTGACGCACTTGTGGAGCCAAATCAAGAGCGGGGGAGCCGGGATTCGAACCCGGATTCACGGTTTTGGAGACCGTGCGCATAGCCGTTAACTCACTCCCCCAAGCGTGCTTCGTGAAGTCTCTCAGAAGATCGCGTAGTCGCGTAGGACCTCGGGAAGAAGCCGAGTCTCGTAAGGAGCGCCAGCATGCCTTCCTCCAGCTCGCGCCCGATCCGTCGCATCTCGGCGAACGCGGATGAGGGATAAGGCTGTCCTCGGAGTCACCGAGGGCGTACCGTCGGCTCGCGACCGGATTCTCCGAGACAGCGGCGGGGAATGGGTAATGAGTGCGGGCGGAGGGACTTGAACCCCCACGGGCCGAAGCCCACCAGGACCTAAACCTGGCACGTCTGCCAATTCCGTCACGCCCGCGTGGTAGCCCGGACGCACCGGGCTTAACGCGCGACCAATGCTGCGTCGCTCCTAGATTCTATGATCGTTCGCGTGGCGGTAGGAGAGCTCAGGCCGGGCTACGAACTGTGGCGGCCAAATCGGGAAAAAGCCGGGTCGGTGACGACTAAGTTCGTGCTGGTCTTTTTGCTTGTCGCGACGGCCGCGCTTGCAGCCCTGATTGCGATCACGGGCTTCTCGCTGATGACCGGCGGCAGCGGCATGAGCGTCATCTGCCTGATCTACGCCGCCCTCTACGCCTTCTTCGCCTTCCTCGTCTTCCGCTGGAGCCGCGGCATCCTGCCGGTCGCCGCCGCGCTCTCGATGATCCTGGCGATCCTCTGCGCGGTCGGCGCCAACAGCTGGTTCGCCCGCGACAAGGCGGGCTTCGACGAAGGGCTGCTCCCCTCCCCCGTGATCGGCACGCTGGTAATCATCCTCGCCCTGCTGCAGCTGGTCCTGATCGCCGTCGCCCTCTACGGCTTCAACCAGAACTGGCACGTCGAGGAGGAGCGCCCGATCGGTTACGGCGAGGACTACGGCGCCTCGCCCGACGACAGCGCCCCGCTGCCGGCTTAGCGGCGCCCCGTTAAGGGCCTGCGTCGACTCTGTAACGATTCTCCCTCAAAGCGCGCGGTTCACGCATTCGCGCCCGATGCTGGATCTAGCTTTGGCCGTAGAATGGTTGAGCAAGCGGCGGTGTCCAAACTGGCAAAGGAGGCGGTCTCAAAAGCCGCTGCGCGCAAGCGCTTGTGGGTTCGAGTCCCACCCGCCGTATCCACCGCCGAGACGAGACGTTGAAGTCGGCAGGGCAAGTTGAACGTGCTCTCAAGCTCTCCGACGCGGGGTGGAACAACTGTCAGATTGCTCGTGAGATCGGAGTCAACCGAAAGACGATCAGCGACTGGGTTAGGGGCCGTACTCGACAGCGGCGTCCACAGTCTTCATACCGGGATCCACGACGACGCGAGGCCATGACATGCCCGCGATGCGCAGGTTGGATCGAGTTCCTGCCCGGGATAACGGTGTACGCCTACGCATATCTTTTCGGCCTCTATTTGGGCGACGGCATGCTCTCCAGGCACCCTCGCGACGTCCATCGCCTGCGAGTCTTTCTCGACTGCGCCTACCCTCAGATAGTGGCCGAGACCCGAGCTGCGATGGGCATCGTCCTTCCAGCCAGCTCGGTGAATGTGCTTAGCCACAAGACCCAGAACATGGCGGAAGTGAGCTCCTTCTCGAAGCACTGGCCGCACCTCTTCCCCCAGCATGGTCCCGGCGTCAAGCACAAGCGCCGCATCGTCCTCGAGCCCTGGCAGCAGCTAATCGTCGCCCGCTACCCCGGCCGGCTGCTGCGCGGGCTGATCCACTCCGACGGCTGCCGGGTGACGAACGTGATTCGTCACCCGAAGAAGACCTACGCCTATCCGCGCTACTTCTTCTCCAACCGCTCGCTCGACATCCAGGGAATCTTCTGCGAAGCGTGCGATCGGCTCGGGGTCGCATGGCGGCAGGACGGGCCTTGGAACATCTCAGTCGCCCGGAGAGATGCGGTCGCGATCCTCGACCGCCACATCGGACCGAAGCGCTGACGAGGTCTTAGACTGCCGCGCGGGATGAGGATTTACCACCTCAACTGCGGGACGTTGTGCCCCAACGGGGCGCGCTTGATCAATGGCGAGGGTGGGCTGCTCGAACAGGGACGGATCGTCTGCCACTGCCTTTTGATCGAGGGCGACGACGGCCTCGTCCTGCTCGACACCGGCTTCGGCACCGAGGACACGCGCGACCCGCGCCAACTCGGGCCCGTCTTCGCGATCATGCGGCCGCGGGCCGAGCTCGGCGAGACGGCGCTGAAGCAGGTCGAGGGTCTCGGCTTCTCGGCGAGTGACGTGAGGCAGATCGTCACCACTCATCTCGACCCCGATCACTCCGGTGGCCTTCCCGACTTCCCCGAGGCAGAGGTGCACGTCTTCGGGCGCGAGCTCGACGCGGCGATGGAACCGCGCCTGCGCGACCGGCCCCGCTACCTACCGGTGCACTGGAAACACAACCCGAAGTGGGTCCGCCACGACGGCGAAGGCGATGAGTGGTTCGGCTTCGGCGGCGTGCGGATCCTGCCCGACCTCGGCAGCGAGGTGCTGCTGATCCCCCTGGCCGGGCACTCGCTGGGCCACAGCGGCGTCGCGATCAAGACCGAGGAGGGCTGGCTGCTGCACTGCGGCGACGCCTACTTCCACCACGACGAGGTCGCCACTCCCCCCTCCTGCCCGCCCGGCCTGCGCTTCTTCCAGAACCTCAACAATGCCGACCGGCGCCGGCGCCTCGAGAATCAGGAGCGCCTGCGCGAGCTCATCGCCCGCCACGGCGAAGAAGTGCGGCTGCTCTGCTCGCACGACCCACACGAGCTGGACCTGGCGCAGGCCGCCGGCGCCGCGGCCGCGGCGTGAGCGGCGCGGCGCCCGAGAAGCTGTGGGAGCCGCCCGCCGAGCTGGTCGAGAACTCGCGCCTGCGCGAGTTCATGCGCTGGCTGCAGGCTGAGCGCGGCCTCGGCTTCGCCACCTACGACGAGCTCTGGCAATGGTCGGTCGACGACCTCGAGGCCTTCTGGTCGACGATCTGGGACTTCTTCGAGGTGCAGGCCGACGGCGAGTACAAGCGGGCGCTGGGCAGCCACGAGATGCCGGGCGCCGAGTGGTTCGCCGGCACCAGCCTCAACTATGCCGAGCACGTCTTCGCCGGCAAGGGCGAAGGTGAGACGGCGGTCCTGCACGCTTCGGAGCTGCGCGAGCTCGGCGAGCTGAGCTGGGGCGAGCTGCGCGCCGAGGTCGCCGCCACCGCCGCCGGCCTGCGCGCGCTTGGGGTCGAGCGCGGCGACCGCGTCGTCGCCTACATGCCGAACATCCCCGAGGCGATCGTCGCCTTCCTCGCCACCGCGAGCATCGGCGCGATCTGGTCGAGCTGCTCGCCCGACTTCGGCCCGGCCAGCGTGATCGACCGCTTCGCCCAGATCGAGCCCAAGGTCCTCTTTGCGGTCGACGGCTACCGCTACGGCGGCAAGGACTTCGACCGCCGCGAGACCCTGGCAAAGCTGCGGGCCGAGATGCCGAGCCTGGTGCGCACCGTCGTCCTGCCCTACCTCGACCCCGATCCCGACCTGACGCCGCTGGGCGACGCAACTCGCTGGGACGAGCTGCTCGCCACCGGCGAGGGGGCCGAGCTCAGCTTCGATCGCGTCCCCTTCGACCACCCGCTCTGGGTCCTCTACTCATCCGGCACCACCGGCCTGCCGAAGGCGATCGTGCAGTCGCAGGGCGGCATCCTGCTCGAGCACCTGAAGAAGCTCCACCTCCACGTCGACGCCCACCCCGGCGACCGCCTCTTCTGGTTCACCACGACCGGCTGGATGATGTGGAACTTCCTCGTCTCCGGGCTGCTCACCCGGGCCGCGATCGTGCTCTATGATGGCAGTCCCGGCCACCCCGACATGGGCGTGCTCTGGGACCTCGCCGAGCGGGCGCGGATCACGATGTTCGGCACCAGCGCCTCCTACATCGCTGCCTGCATGAAGGCCGGGGTCGAGCCGGGCGGAGGGCGCGATCTGAGCCGGCTCAAAGCGGTCGGCTCGACCGGCTCCCCCCTCTCGCCTGAGGGCTTCGATTGGATCTACGAACAGCTCGGCGACGACACCTGGCTCTTCTCGACCAGTGGCGGCACCGACCTCTGCACCGCCTTCGTCGGCGGCTCCGCCCTGCTGCCGGTCTACCGAGGTGAGTTGCAGGGCCGGGCGCTGGGGGCGGCGGTCGAGGCCTGGGACGAAGACGGCGTGCCGGTGATCGACGCGGTCGGCGAGCTGGTCGTCACCAAGCCGATGCCCTCGATGCCGGTCTACTTCTGGGGCGACCCCGACGGCAGCCGCTACCGCGAGAGCTACTTCGAGTTCTTTCCCGGCGTCTGGCGCCACGGCGATTGGATCGAAATCACGTCACGGGGCACGGCGGTGATCTACGGCCGCTCGGACTCGACGATCAACCGCTCCGGCATCCGCATGGGGACCAGCGAGATCTATCGCGCCGTGCTCAGCCTCGACGAGATCGTCGACGCCCTCGTCGTCGACATTCCGCGACCCGGCACCGAGGGCTGGATGCCGCTCTTCATCGTCCTGCGCGAGGGGGCCGAGTTGAACGACGAGCTGCGCCAGGAGATTGCCCGGCGGGTTCGCGCCCAGTGCTCGCCCCGCCACGTCCCCGACGAGGTCTTCGTGATCGCGGAGGTGCCTCGCACGCTCAGCGGCAAGGTGCTCGAGGTGCCGGTGAAGCGAATCCTGATGGGCACCCCGGCCGCGCAGGCCGCCAGCCGCGACTCGCTCGCCAACCCGGCGGCGCTCGATTACTTCACCGAGATGGCGGCGCGACTGCCGAGCTGAAGCGATCGCCGCCGGCGCGATCTACCCCGCGTCGCCCGCAGCCCTGCCAGCGCCGCGAAGCCCCAGCCCACGGCGACGAGGATGCCGCCGAGCACGTCGCTCGGGTAGTGCCAGTCAAGCGCCATCACCGAACAGCCAACCGCGGCAACCAGGCCGGTCCCGATCAGCGCCACCGCCGGGCGCCACTCGCGTGGGACGACGAAGGCGAAGGCGATCGCGATCGAGGCGACGGCGGTGGTGTGGCCGCTGGGAAAGGAGTTCGCGCCGATCTGTTCGACACCAAGGGCCGCCTGGAAGCGGGGGTGCGCAAGCAGGGCCTTGAAGAGCTGCGTGGTCAGGTTGGCGCCGGAGACGACGAAGAGGGCGGCGAGGGCGGCCCGGGAACGGTGACGCGCCAGGGCGATCCCGCAGGCGATCGCCAGCAGCGGCAGCAACGTGCCGAGGTCGCCGAGCAGGACGACGCCCGCCGCCACTGAACCCGTGCGAGAGCCCCGTTCGGCGAGATGACCGAGCAGGACGGCATCGAGGTGCTGAACCGAGCCGGATCGGTGGACCGCGACGGCGAGGATCGCGAAGCTGGCAGCACAGGCGAGGCAGCCGGCGAGCGGGGCTCTGACGTTGCGCGCCAAGCCCGAAACGGTAGCGACGTGAGTTCAGGCGTGATCCGGCGGTCGCCTAGGCAGGCGTGACCGGGTTGCGCCGTGTCGCGAAGGAGCGATCCTTACCTGTGGCCATGGCGAAGCGCTTGATCAGATCGCCACGGAGCTCGGTCGGATCGATCACCGCGTCGACCACGAGCTCGGAGGCGAGGTGGAGGATGTCGATGTCCTCGGCGTATTCCTCGCGCTTGCGCTCGACGAACTTCTCCCGCTCGGCCCCGTCCTCAATTGCCTGGATCTGGTTGTAGAAGACGGCGTTGATCGCCGCCTGCGGCCCCATCACGGCGATCGAGGCGCTGGGCAGGGCGATGCAGCAGTCGGGCTCGAAGGCGGGGCCGGCCATCGCGTAGAGGCCGGCGCCGTAGGCCTTGCGCACCACTACCGAGATCTTTGGCACGGTCGCTTCGGAGACGGCGCTGATCATCTTCGCCCCGTGGCGGATGATCCCCTGCCGCTCGACCGCGGTGCCGATCATGAAGCCCGGCACGTCGGCGAGGAAGAGCAGCGGTACGTTGAAGGCATTGCAGGTCTGGATGAAGCGCGCCGCCTTGTCGGCCGAGTCGACGAAGAGGACGCCGCCCGTATAGCGGGGCTGGTTGGCGACGACGCCAATGACCCGCCCGTCGAGCCGGCCGTAGCCGACGATCAGCTCCTTGGCCCAGCGCTTGTGCACAGGGAGGAAGCTCTCGGCGTCGAGCAGCGAGTCCAGCAGCAGGTTCATGTCGAAGGGCCGGTTCTCGTCCTCGGGAATGATCTCGGCGATCGGCGTCTGCGAGGCCGGCTCGGCGGCCGGCGACAGCGGCGGCTGCTCGCGCCAGTTGCCTGGCATGAATGAGAGGTAGCGCCTGGCGAGGTCAATCGCCTCCTCGTCACTCTTGACCAGGAAGTGGCCGCAGCCCGAGACGCCGGTGTGCATCTTGGCCCCGCCCATCTCCTCCAGGCTCACCGTTTCGCCGATCACCATCTCCGCCATCCGTGGCGAGCCGAGGTACATCGAGGCGTTGCCGTCGCGCATGATCACCACGTCGCAGAAGGCCGGGATGTAGGCGCCGCCGGCGGCGCTCGGGCCGAAGAGCAGGCAGACCTGCGGAACCTGGCCGGAGAGCCGCACCTCGTTGTGGAAGATCCGCCCGGCGCCGCGGCGGCCGGGGAACATCTGAACCTGGTCGGTTATCCGCGCCCCGGCCGAGTCGACCAGGTAGACCATCGGCACCTGCAGGCTCAGGGCCCGTTCCTGGATGCGGAGGATCTTCTCCACCGTCTTCGGCCCCCAGGAGCCGGCCTTGACCGTCGGGTCGTTGGCCATCAGGGCGACGCGGCGGCCGTCGATAGTGGCCAGGGCGGTGACGACACCATCGGCCCCCAGGCCCTCCTTGTCCCAGTTGGCCAAGGCGGCCTCCTCGGCGAAGGAGCCGGCATCGACCAGCCGCGCGACCCGGTCGCGCACCGGCAGCTTGCCCTGCTCCTCAGTCTTCTCGTGATGGCGCTGCGGCCCCCCGGCGAGAGCGGCCTCCAACGCCTGTGCAAATTCCGTCACGCCCGCAGCCTATTCGGAGCCCCATCCATCAGGCTGACTTCCTGGTTTTTCGCGATATCCGCGAAAAAAGAGGAAGTCAGCGGTCGGAGTGGTGCCAGTCGACCGGGCCGGCGGTGAGAACGTGGGAGCCGAGCGGACGCCCGAGTGCATCTTCCGCCTCCCGGGAGGCGGCGACCAGGGTGGGCAGGTAGATGCCGGTCTCGACCCCCATCTCGTGCAGCATCGAGACCAGGTCCTCGGTCGCGATGTTGCCGGTCGCGCCCGGCGGCACCGGGCAGCCGCCGAGCTCGCCGAAGCTCGACTCGAAGGATTCGACGCCCTGCGCGAGTGCGGCGAGCACGTTGGCGAGTCCCTGTCCGCGGGTGTTGTGGAAGTGCGCGGTCAACTCGACGCCACCGAGCCGCTCCCGCGCCGCGGCGAAGAACTCGCCGACCTGACGTGGGTTGGCCATGCCGGTGGTGTCACCAAAGCCGATCTCCTCGCAGCCAGCCGCGATGAGGCGCTCAGCGATCTCGAAAACGCGCTCGGGCTGGACCTCGCCCTCGTAGGGGCAGCCGAACGAGGTGGAGATCACGCCCTCGCAGCGCAGGCCGGCCTCGCGCGCCGTCACCAGCGTTCGTTCCAGGCCCTCGAGCGACTCCTCGATCGAGCGGTTGACGTTCTTGCGGTTATGGGTCTCCGAGGCAGAGACGAAGACGTTGATCTCGTCGAAGCGCTCGCGCAGTTCGAGCGCCCGCTCCAGCCCGCGCTCGTTGGGGATCAGCACCGAGAAGGCGACGCCTTCGCGCCGCTGCACCCCAGCCAACACCTCCTCCGCGTCGGAGAGCTGCGGGATCACTTCGGGCCGCACGAATGAGGTCACCTCGAGCCGCTTCAGCCCGGTCGCCGAAAGCAGGTCGACCAGACGGATCTTCTCCTCTGTCGGGATCGTCTCCGGCTCGTTCTGGAAGCCGTCGCGGGGCCCGACCTCGCGGATTCGCACAACTTTTGGGAGCTCGTTCACGCCTACAAGCCTATTCGTCGCCGAGTGGCCTTCAGGATCGAGAGCACATGATCGGGTTCGTAGCGGACCTGCTCGTGGGTGAAGCGCAGGTTGACCAGCCCAGCCGCGGTGTGAACCTGGTCGCGGAGCCGGTCGCGGGCCTGCTCAGCCGGCGTGCGGTGGTAGCGCAAGCCATCGGTCTCGACCACCAAGCTGAGATCCGGCCAATGGAAGTCGACCTCGAATCCGTTAACCGACTGTTTCGTCAGAGGCAAGGGGAAACCGGCCTGCTTGGCAAGCGGAAGGAAGATTCGCTCCAGCTCGGACCTCGTCAGACGGAACGTGCGGCGGTCCAGCAATGCTCGCAGCGGCTTGACTCCGGGCTCGCCGCGGTGCGGCTGCATCTCGTTACGAAGCGTGGGCGGGTCGATCAGCCCAAGGCGATCAGCCTCGTTCACCACCCGCTCGACGCGGCGTGGCTCCAGGATCGAGGCAAGGTCGACGATGGTTCGCACCAGCCCGGTGGCGGGAATGCCGTTGCGCTCGACGACGTCGCGCTCCGCCAAGGTCGGCCGTCGATACACGCGCACTCCGGCGCGCCTGCAGGGCGAGGTCCTGCGCACCGTGATCTCGAACTTGCCGGCCTCCTCCCCAATGCCCCAGAGCGCCGCGGCACTGCGGTGGCTCAACATCGCACCTGGACCGCAGGCGAGAATCGCCGCCATCCACCTCCCCTCGCGTGTCAGCTGGCCCTCCCGACCGCGTAAACCCCACGCTCAGCCAAGTAGAGCCGCCGCCGCTTCAGTCGATGCTGGATACCCCTGCGGCTCAGCCCCGCCTCGAGCAACTGCCGACGCGACACCACCCCGTGCTGCCGCTCAGCCAGGCTCCAAACCCCACTCGCCGTTCGATCGATTGGGCACACCCTGGTGTGCTCAATGCATCGCGCGGCGTGAACTCTCCCCCCCTGGTGGGGTTAGACCATGCCCAGGCCGCCGCTGACGCCGAGCGTCTCGCCGGTGACGTAGGTGGCGTCGTCGGAGACGAGGAAGGCGGCGGCCGCGGCCACCTCCTCGGGCTGGCCAAGGCGGCCCATCTGGGTCGAGGACTTCATCGTCTCGATCACTTTCTCGCCGATCTCGCCGAACTCCTTGGCGCCCATCAGCAGCGGCGTCTCGATCGGACCGGGGGCGATCGCGTTGGCGATGATCCCGTAGCGGGCGTTCTCGCGGGCGATCGCCTTGGTGAAGCCGACGATGCCGGCCTTGGCGGCCGAGTAGACGGCCGAGCCCTTGGAGCCGACCCGGCCGGCCTCCGAAGAGATGTTGAGGATGCGGCCGTATTTGGCCTGCTGCATGGCGGGCAGCGCGGCGTGGGTGCAGTTGAGCACGCCGCCAAGGTTGATCGCGAGCACCTTCTGCCACTGCTCGGGCGTGGTGTAGGTGAAGAAGCCGAACTCGTCAGTGCCGGCGTTGTTGACGAGGATGTCGAGGGTGCCGCCCGCCGCCTCGACCGCGGCCCTGGCCGACTCGAGATCGGTGACGTCGAGCTCGATCGCGTGGCCGTTGACCTCGCCGGCGACCTTGGCGGCGCCCTCGGTGTCGATGTCGCCGACCCAGACCTCGGCGCCCTCGGCGGCGAGCCGGGCGGCGATCGCGGCGCCAATGCCGCTGGCACCGCCGGTCACCAGAGCCTTTCGTCCCTCCAGTCGCATCGGGCGGGAGCATAGACTGGCCGACCCGTGGCCGAGCTCCCCACCATCCCGATCGTCGGCGGCACCGGCGCCCTTGGCGCCGGCCTGGCCCTGCGCTGGGCCAAGGCGGGAGCGCCGATCGTGCTCGGCTCGCGCTCGGCCGAGCGGGCCGAGGAGGCAGCGGCGAAGCTGCGCGAGAAGGCGCCTGGCGCCCAGGTCGAGGGGATGCTCAACGAGGACGCCGCCCAGCAGGCCGAGATCGTCTTCCTGACAGTCCCCTTCCGCGCCCAGTCGGAGAACCTCAACAACCTTCGCGAGGCGCTGCGGCCGGGCCAGATCCTGGTCGACTGCACGGTGCCGCTCGCCGCCGCGGTCAGCGGCAAGGCGACCCGCTCGCTCGGCGTCTGGCAGGGCTCCGCCGCCCAGCAGGCGCAGGAGATGGTCCCCGAGGGCGTCACCGTCATCGCTGCCCTGCACACGGTCGGCGCGCCAACGCTCGCCGATCCCAACGCCGAGCTCGACGAGGACGTGCTGGTCTGCGGCGACCGCAAGGCCGACAAGGCGAGGGTGGCGCGGCTGATCGAGTTGATTCCCGGCCTGCGCCCGGTCAACGCCGGCGCCCTGGAGATGGCCCGCATCGTCGAGCAGCTGACGCCGATGCTGATCTCGATCAACACTCGCTACAAGGCCCACGCCGGGATCAAGCTGACCAACCTGCCCGACGCCGACCACTGGCAGTGAACACCGCGATCGTCACGGTGACTGCCGGGGGTTCGAATCCGTGGCGATCGCGGTGTGAACCTCTTGACTTGAGCGCCAGCCGCAAACCCGAGCGGGTGGCACGGCGATGAGAGTCGCCCTCCTCGCCGGCGGCACCGGCGGCGCCAAGCTCGCGGCCGGGATGCAGGAGGAGATCGGCTCCGATCTCTCCGTGATCGCCAACACCGGCGATGACATCGAGACCCTCGGCGTCCACGTCTCCCCCGACCCCGACCTCATCACCTATTGGCTCAGCGGCGAAATCGACGAGGAGCGGGGCTGGGGCCTGCGCGACGACAGCTTCACCGTCTTCGAGCGCCTGACCAAGCTCGGCGGGCCGAGCTGGTTCGGTCTCTCCGACCGTGACCTCGCCGCCTGCCTCTACCGGCGCCAGTTCGTCGAGGAAGGCGGCAGCTTCAGCGCCGCGCAGGCTCAGATCGCCCGCTCGCTAGGGGTCCAGGCGCGGGTGCTGCCGATGTGCGAGACGCCTGTGCGGACCAAGGTGCATACCGCGGCGGGGACGCGAGGGCTGCAGGAATACCTGATCATCGACGGCGGTCAGCCGGAGGTGCACGGGGTCGAGCTCGAGGGGATCGCCGAGGCCGAGCCGACGAAAGAGGTGCTGGAGGCGCTGCGCTCCGCCGAGGCGATCGTAATCGGCCCCTCCAACCCGGTGATCAGCATCGGCCCGATCCTGGCGGTGCCGGGAATGCGCGAGGCGATCCGCCAGTTCGGCGTGCCGGTGATCGCGGTCAGCCCCTTCGTCGCCGGTCAGGTGGTAAAGGGGCCGACCGAGCGCTTCATGCAGGCCCTGGCCCGCCCCTCGACAGCAGCCGGAGTCGCGTCGCTCTACGCCGGCCTGATCGACGCGATGGTCCTCGACGAGGGCGACCCGGACCCGCCGCCGGCGGAGATACCGACCCTCGCCACCGCGACGCTGATGGACGGCGCCGCCGGCCGGGTGCGGTTGGGGCGCATCGTCCTCGACTACGCCGCTAGCCTGATCGAAGGTGCCTGACTCCCCCTCCCCCGCAGCTTGAAGGCGACCGCCGTCCTGCCGGTCAAGCGCTTCGCCGCGGCCAAGCAGCGGCTGGCGCCGGGCATGGGCGCCACCCACCGCGCCGAACTGGCTGCGGCGATGCTGGGGGACGTGCTGGAGGCGATCGAGGCGACGCGCTCGATCGCGCAAACGATCGTCGTCACCAGCGAGCCTCGCGCGGTCGACATCTCAATCGCGCGGGGGGTCGCCGTGCTGCCCGATCCCGACGAGGGCGGTCACTCCGGAGCCGCCCTTGCCGGCATCGAGTGGGCAATGGAGTTAGGCGCCGGCCGGGTCGTCCTGCTGCCGATCGACTGCCCGCTGCTGGCGCCGCGCGAGCTCGAGCGGCTGCTGACCGGGTTGCCGGAGCACTACGTCGCGGTCGTCCCCGACCGCCACGGCACCGGCACCAACGCCCTGGCGCTCTCCCCTCCTGACGCGATCGAGCCCTCCTTTGGCGAGGGCAGCTGCGCCCGCCACGTCGCCGCGGCGCGGCGGGCCGGCGTCCCGTACAACGTCGAGGAGCTGCCCTCGCTGGCGCTCGACCTCGACACACCAGCCGACATCGTCGCCCTCACCATGGCCCTCGAGCGAGACCGCGGCCGGGCCCGCCGTACCGCGAAGGCCCTCGGCATATGAGCCGCCGCCCCGTTCCAGTGTGCCTTTTACGGTTATACGCCGGAAAAGGATCACCGGAATGAGTGAGGTTCGAGCAATTCCGGTGGTGGGTCTGCCCGAGATCGGGGAGGGGAGGCCGCTGGGCAAGCTGATCGCCGGGCACGCCGAATTGGAGGACGGCGATGTCGTCGTGATCTCCCAGAAGGTGGTCTCCAAGGCCGAGGGCCAAACACGCCGTCTCAGCACGGTCATCCCTGGCGCCGAAGCACGCAAGCTCGCCGCCGTGCTGGGCAAGGACCCCGCCCTGGTCGAGTTGATCCTCGAGGAGAGCAACGAGGTGTTGCGGGCCGAGCGCAATGTCCTGATCACCGAGACACACCATGGCTTCGTCTGCGCCAACGCCGGGATCGACAGCTCGAACATGCCGCAGGACGACACGGTCTGCCTGCTGCCGGAAGACCCCGATCGGTCAGCGCGGCGCATACGGCGCGAAATCGGTGAGGAGGGGCCGGGGGTCGCCGCGCAAAAGCGGGCGGGTGGCGAGGAGCCGGGGGTGGGCCCCGCCGGACAAAAGCGGGGAGTGTCCGGGGAGGCCCACCCCCGGCTCCCCCCGACGGTCGCGGTTGTGATCGCCGACAGCTTCGGCAGGGCCTGGCGACTCGGACAGGTGGAGGTGGCGATTGGTTGCGCGGGCCTGCAGCCGCTCGATGATTGGAGGGGGCGCGCCGATGCGCATGGCCGGGAGCTAGAGGCCACCCTGATCGCCATGGCTGATGAGGTCGCGGCCGCCGCTGACCTGGTCCGCGGCAAGGACAGCGGCATTCCCGTCATCGTGATCCGCGGCCTCGACCGCTTCGTCACCTCGGAGGACGGCCCCGGCGCAGCGACCCTCCGTCGCCCCCGCTCCGAGGACCTGTTCCGCTGAGGAGCGGGTCGGTCACGGTAGGCACGGTAGGGGTGGAGCGCCTTGCGCTTTTTGGCGCCCCCTTGCGGCGCCAGCAGGACACGGCAATCCCAAAAGTTAAGCGGAACCCCTACTGGGACCGACCCGCAGTACAGCGGCACCACGAAGCGTGCCGTCGCGGATCGATTCGAGCGCTTCGTTGGCGGCTTCGAGCTGGTGCAGCTCAACCTCGGTACGGACCGGCACCTGCGGCGCGATCGCCAGGAACTCCTCACCGTCGCGGCGGGTCAGGTTGGCGACAGAGCCCAGCGTCCGCTCGCCCCAGAGCCGCTCGTAGGTGAAGCTCGGGATGTCGCTCATGTGAATGCCGGCGCTGATGATCCGGGCGCCCTTGGCGCTGGCACCCAGCGCCGTCGTCATCAGTGGACCAATCGGGGCGAAGACGATCGCGCCGTCAAGCTCTTCTGGCGGCGCTTCGTCGGATGATCCGGCCCACTCCGCCCCCAGCCCACGGGCGAAGGCCTGTCCCCCGACATCACCTTCGCGGGTGAAGGCGAAAACGCGCCGGCCCTGGTGCACCGCCACCTGGCAGAGGATGTGGGCGGCAGCGCCGAAGCCGTAGAAGCCGATCCGCTCTGCGTCGCCGACCAGGCGCAGCGCCCGGTAGCCGATCAGCCCGGCGCAGAGCAGCGGCGCGGCCTGCGCGTCGGGATAGTCGGCGGGGATGTGAAAGCAGAAGCGCTCGTCGGCGACCGCCAGCTCGGAGTAGCCGCCGTCGACGTCATAGCCGGTGAAGCGAGCCCGGTCGCAGAGGTTCTCGCGCCCAGAGAGGCAGTAGCGGCACTCGCCGCAGGTCCAGCCCAGCCAGGGCACGCCGACCCGCTGACCCGCCTCGAAGCGCTCCGCCCCCTCGCCGGCCTCGACCACCGAACCGACGATCTGGTGCCCCGGCACCAGCGGCAACTTCGGCTCCCCGAGCTCACCGTCGACGATGTGCAGGTCGGTGCGGCAGACCCCGCAGGCGCCGACCGAGATCAGCACCTGCCCGGCGCCCGGCCGAGGATCCGGCAGCTTCGCGGGCCGCAGCTGCTCCCCCGCCCGCCCCAGGACCATCGCCCTCATCGCGCGGCTAGGGAGAAACTGGGACCGGAACTTCGGCGGGCTCTGCCACTTCTTCGCTCGATTCCGGCGCTTCTTCGCCTGCTCCGGGTTTTTCTGCTCCTTCTTCCGCGCCTTCGTTTTCGAGTTGCGTGATCTCAACCGCTACGCAGCTTTCTTCTTCTTCGAACGTTGACGCCAGCGCCCGGGCGTCGCCCAGATCGCCTTCCAGCCGCAGTTCGTCGGTGCTGCCGTCCCCGTTGAGCCGCGTGAGCACGATTTCTACAGGAGCTTCTTCCACGGTCGGCGCTGTCGATTCGTCTTCGAGGAACGTAACCGTGATCACGTATTCGTCCCCGTCGCAGCTTTCGGGGACTGGCGGCTTGACCCCCGCGGAGACAAGTCCTCCGGACGACCCCCCGCCCGGACCCAGCGGTGTCGCGACGGGCGAAGAGGTCCCCTCTGGCGGAGCCTCCCCGGTTGTTGCTCCGACAGATGGGGCCTCTTCGCCCCCTCCCGATTCAGGCGCTGGGCCGGTGGGAGACGACGGCACCTCGGCAACAGCGATGGCTTGGCCCGGCGCAACCGCGACGGTGGACGGATTCTGGTTCTGGGTCGGACTCGGACCGACATCGCCGCTCACCCGCCGCGCCACCCCAACCCTCGGTCCCGCCGGAACAGCGACACCCGCCGCCACACGAGCCGCCGGCGCGGCCGGCAGTGCCTTGCCGCCCGTGACCGCCATCTCAATGCCGAGAGGGGCCTCGTGAGGAGCGGCCGAGTCGTCTTCCCAAGGCCTCAGGCCCCAGAGCACGACCAGAGCGAGCGCCACGCTCAGCGCGGGCAGCCCGAAGACACCAAGCGCCGGAAACCTTCCCCCCAATGAGAACCACGAAGCGATGAGCCCAAGATAGGCCTTTGCCTAATAGGTCTCAACTATCTCGTAGAGCGTCGTGCGCTGGGCGGGCTCGCGGCCGCCGGCGCGGGCGGCGCCGATCAGCTGCTCGGGGTCGAGTCGGACGCCGTGCTGGGAGCCGGCCATGCGCGAGATGTTCTCCTCCATCAGCGTGCCGCCGAGGTCATTGACCCCCCAGCGCAGCGCCTCGGTGGCGGCATCGAGGCCCATCTTCACCCAGCTCGCCTGCAGGTTGGGGATTGTCCTGCCCAGCGCCAGACGAAAGGCGGCGGTGTGCTTGAGGTTCTCCTTGTCGGAGATCTCCTCGATCCCGTGGGTTCGCCCGAGCATCGTGTTGAAGGGGATAAAACTGAGCGGCACGAACTCGGTGATGCCGCCGGTTCGCTCCTGCAGGGCGCGCACCACGCGCATGTGCCGGGCCAGCTCGCGCGGCTCCTCGATGTGGCCGAACATCACGGTCGAGGTCGAGCGCAGGCCGGCCCGGTGCGAGGCCTCGATGATCTCGACCCAACGCTGTGCCGGCAGCTTGTTCGGCGAGATCCGCTGCCGTACCCCGTCGTCGAGCACCTCGGCCGCGGTCCCCGGCGTCGAGCCCAGTCCGCACTCGATCAGGTACTCGAAGACCTCATCCGGCCCCTTGCCCGAGCGCTCGCACATGTAGTGGACCTCCATCGGCGAGTAGGCGTGCAGGTGCAACTGCGGTGCCACCTCCTTGGCCAACCGCAACCACTTGCCGTACTCCTCCAGCGTCAGATCCGGATGGATCCCCCCCTGCATGCAGAGCTCCGTGGCCCCGAACTCCACCGCTTCGCGCACCCGCTCGGCAAAGTCCTCCTCTGACACCTCATAGGCATCCGGCGAGCGCCTCCCCTGCCCAAATCCGCAGAAGGCGCAGCCAACGACGCAGATATTCGTGAAGTTGATGTTCCGGTTGACGACGAAAGTGACCCGGTCCCCGGCCAACTCCGCCCGCAGCTCATCCGCCGCTATCCGCATCTCCTCGATCACCTCGGGCCGCGTCTCGGCAAACAGCGCCGTCAGCTCATCCTCGGAGAGCTCGGTGCCCTCGCGACCCTTGGCGATCGCCTCGGGCGCTAAACCCCTGTCGATCGTCTCGTCCCGCCGACGCCCGGACCCGCTGCGCGGAATGAAGCTCCAGTACTTCAGCTTGATCACATCGAGAACCCCCTGCTCCATCCACTCGGGGTCCATGTATTGCGGATAGACGCATAGCCGCTCGGTCAGGGCATAGCCCTTCGGAGCAAGCTCCTTACGGACCTGGTGCGGACTGGGGAACGCATGCTCCGGCGAGATGTGGTCGCCGTTGGCCGAGAGCCCTCCGAGGTCGGTCGCTCCAGCTTCAACGAGCTCGTCCCAGGCATCCGAGAGATTAGGCGGCACTTGTATCCCGACATCCGGCATCAACCGCTTGCACTCTTGGATCAATCGCTTGATGTCGTCAACCGACACCGGACTTGCCCAGCCAGGAAGCTGAGGAAGCGCCGACGGTGGCCCCTCCCCGGGAGGCTTTGGGAGCGACCGCAATCCGAGTTCCTGATCACTGCCAGCCGGACGGTCTCCCGGGGAGGGACCACCGTCGGCGCTCTCGCGGTTTTCGCCGGCGGAGCCCCTGTCCTCTCCCCACCGGCTGCGCGCAGCCTCGTCGGCAATGTCGGCAACTTCGGCCCCGTAGTACCGGGGATGCGGCACAAAGTTCTGCAGGATCACCTCCTGCAGGTGCCCGTACTCCTTGTGTAGCTCAGCGAGAGCTTCCAGCGATTCGACCTGCTCCTCCTGGGTCTCGCCGATGCCAACGAGGATCCCGCTCGTAAAGGGGATCTTGAGTTCGCCTGCAGCCTCGATGGTCGCCAGCCGTTTAGCCGGATGCTTAGTTGGTGACCCGGCGTGAACCGTCTCCATCAGCCGCTCTGAAACCGACTCCAGCATCAGCCCCTGCGACGCGGTGACCTCGCGCAGCCGACTCAGCTCGTCGTGGTCCAGCACGCCGATGTTCGTGTGCGGCAGCATCCCCCGCTCGAGCGCCCGTTCGCAGCTCCAAGCAACATAAGCGGTGAAGTCCTCGTGCCCCCACTCGGCCAGCTTGCCGGCGACGACGGGATTGACCTCCGGCCGCTCCCCGGTGAGGACCAGCAGCTCCTTGGCGTTGCGCTTCAGCGCCTCGTCAAGCAGGCCTTCGACCTCTTCAGGCGAGCGAATGTGCGCCTGATGCGTGGCGAAGGCGCAGTACTTGCAGTAGCACTGGCAGGTCCGCGAGAGGGAGAGGGTGTAGTTCCGCGAGAAAGTGACCCGGCGCACCCTGCTCAAGCTACTGCAAGAAAGGACCGGGCCGGCAATGCCGGCCCGGTCTCAACTCAGTCGAATTGGAGGCCGCGGGCCTCCACCCTCAGCGGGCGGCCTCGGAGTACTTCTCGACCGGGGGCCGCACCGGCTCCGCCGGCTCGGTCGGCGGCAGGCCACCCCTCTCGATCACGAAGCGGAAAACCGCGGCGGCGAGCAGCGAACCGACGATCGGGCCAACCAGGTAGGGCCAGACTTCGCCCCACTCGTTGCCGACCAGCGCCGGGCCGAACCAGCGGGCGGGGTTGAAGGAGCCGCCGGTCAGCGGGCCGCCGACCATGACGATGAAGCCCAGCGTCGTGCCGATCGCCAGCGGCGCCCACTCCTTGAAGCTCTTTCGGGAGTAGATCGCGGCGAGGACCACGAGCACGAGGCAGAAGGTGCCGACCGCCTCGACGATCGAGCCCCGGAAGGCGTTGCCGAGAATCGGGCTGACCGTCGCCGCGCCGTAGTGGGTAGCCCGCCCCTCGTCGAGCAGCAGGCCCTTGCAGAGCAGCGCGCCGAGCACGCCGCCCGAGAGCTGAGCCAGGATGTAGATGACCCCGTCCAGCGTCGAGATCCGCCTGATCGCCCAGGCGCCCAGCGTCACCGCGGGGTTGAAGTGCCCACCACTGACCACGCCGAACATGACGATCAGGCCAAAGAGCAGGAAGGCATGGACGAGGCCGATAACCGCGAAGTCCGACCCGAACTGGGCCTGTTCGCCGGTGGAGAAAAAAAGCACCACGACACTGGTGATGAAGAACACCAACAAGAAGGTGCCTATTAGCTCAGCAAGGTATGCCGGTAGTCCGCGTTCCTGCACTCTCTCTCCTCCTAGATCCCTGATTCGACTGGGGCGGCGCCAGTCTACCCATATTGCTCGAATGAATTAGGTTCCCGGGCTTGATGAAGTTGGTTGCCGCGCTGCTGGCGGCCGCCTCTCTGCTAGCCGGTCTCACCGGCTGCGGCGGGAGCGGCGCTGAACCGGGCGCGCCTAGCGGCGCGAGCTTGGTGCTCGACTTCACGCCGAACGCGGTCCATTCCGGCATCTACGCGGCCCAGCACGAAGGCTTCTACCGCGACGAAGGCGTCGACCTGACGATTCGCCAGCCCGGGGAATCGACCGACGCCCCAAAGCTGCTCGCCGCCGGCCGCGTCGACTTCGCGATCCTCGACATCCACGACCTCGGCATCGCCCGCGAGCGCGGCATCGACCTCCTCGGCACGATGCCGATCGTGCAGCGGCCGCTGGCCGCGGTGATCGCCCGCGGCGACCGTGGCATAACCCGGCCGCGCAGCCTCGAAGGCCACACGGTCGGCGTCACCGGCCTGCCGTCCGACGAAGCCGTGGTCGACTCCGAGGTGAGCGCCGACGGCGGTGACCCGGCCAAGGTCAAGCGGGTAACGATCGGCTTCAACGCGATCTCCGCGCTCGCCGCCGGCAAGGTCGACGCCGCAACCGGCTTCTGGAACGCCGAGGGCGTCGCCCTGCGCCGGCAGGGTGTGCCGATTCGGATCTTCAAGGTCAACCGCTACGGCGCCCCGCCCTATCCTGAGCTGGTGCTCGTCGCCTCGCGACGGACGATCGAGCGCAACCCGAAGCTGGTCGAATCGGTGCTGGCGGCGACGACGCGAGGCTACGAATTGACGGCTCGCCATCCCAGGCGCGCTCTCGATGACCTGCTCGCCGAAGTGCCCAGCCTCGAGCGCGACGAACAGCGGGCGCAGCTGGACGCGCTGCTCCCCGACCTGGACCCGCGGCCATTCAATCCGGCGGTGCTGAGGGCCTGGGCGGGCTGGGATCTCGATCACGGCCTGCTCGAACGGCCCCTCGATGTGAGCACCGCGTTCGAGCTAGGCTTGCAACCGTGAGCCTGGCAGCCGACTTCCAGCAGGTGCTCGACGCGATGCCGCCCGACTGGACTGACCTCGAACTCGACCTGCGAATCGACGACGAGAGTCGCTACGTCGACTGCGCCGTGGCCCTGAGCCAGATCAACGCGCGGCCCTACTCGAAGGCCGACTGGGATTGGCGACTGGTCGTCGCCCACAGCTTCGGCCACGCCGCCGCCGCGGAGACCGTCAAGGGCGTGTTGGCACAGCTCGACACAGAAGGTATCGGCGGCGAGATGAAGCTGCGCGAGGTGCGCGAGGGTCGCTCCGAGGTCGTGCAGATGTGGGGGCGGCCCGAGAGCGTTCGCGAGGAGTTCCGCGAACGTCGCTCGATCTAGTGGCGCGCGTCGTCGCGATCTCCTCCGACCTCCTGCTCGGCAGCAAGGTCGAGGCAATGCTCCGCGCCGCCGGCCACGATGTGACGATGGCGCCAGGCCTCGAGGGCGCCCGACTCGATGACGCGGATCTCATCGTCGCCGACCTGGACGCCGAGGAAACCACCGCCCTCGTGGGCCACGGCATCCCGGTCCTCGGCTACTACTCCCACGTCGATGTCGAGACCAAGCAACGCGCCGAAACCGCCGGCGTCGACTTGGTCGTACCCCGTTCTCGGATGGCTCGGGAACTAGTGAGCCTGGCAGCAGGTCTGCTCGACCCCTGAGGCCACGCCCGGCCTTCCTCGACTAGCCGAAGAACACCTGCTGCAAGAGGAAGACGTTGAGGGCGATGATCATCGCCGCCAAGACTCCAGCGATCCCGGTGAGCCAGCGTGGATTGGCCAAAGCGCCCATCACTTTCTGACTCGAGGTCAGCATCAATAGCGGCACCAAGGCGAAGGGGATGCCAAAGGAGAGGACGACCTGGCTGGCGACCAGAGCGTCGGTCGGGTCGATGCCGATCGCGAGCACGATCAGGGCCGGTGCCAGGGTGATCGCACGGCGGATGAAGAGCGGGATGCGGCGACGGAGGAAGCCCTGCATCACCACCTGGCCGGCCATCGTGCCGACCGAGGACGAGGCGAAGCCGGAGGCGAGCAGGGCGATGCCGAAGACGGTCGCGGCGCGATCGGATACAAGGGTCTTGAAGCCTTCGAAAGCGCCGTCGATCGAGTCGACTCCGGTCAGACCGCTGCCGTGGAAAAGCGCGGCGGCGACGATCATCATCGAGAGGTTGACCACGCCGGCGAGTGAGAGCGCGATCACGACGTCGACGCGCTCGAAGCCGAGGATCCTGCGCCGCTCGGAGTCGTCGCGGCCGACGACCCGCTTCTGGGTCAGCGCCGAGTGCAGGTAGATCACGTGCGGCATCACCGTCGCGCCGATGATCCCGGTAGCCAGCAGGATGCTCTCGGTGCCGGCAAAGCCCGGCACGATCAGGTGGCGTCCGATTTCGCCCGCGTCCGGACTGGCGTCGAAGAGCTCGAAAGCAAAGGCGGCGACGACGACGCCGACCAGGACCGTGATCCCGGCCTCGAGGCGGCGGAAGCCGCGCTGCTGCAGGGTGAGGATCGCGAAGGCGCCGGCGCCGGCGATCACGCCGGCGGGGAAGAGCGGGATCCCGAAGAGCAGGTTGAGCCCGAGGGCGGCACCGACGACCTCGGCGATGTCGCAGGCCATTGCGACCAGCTCAGCTTGGAGCCAGAGCCCGACCGAGGCGGGGCGGGAGAAGCGCTCGCGGCAGAGCTCGGCGAGGTTCTTGCCGGTCGCGATCCCGAGCTTGGCCGACTGCGTCTGCACGACCATCGCGATCAGGTTCGCGGCAAGGACGACCCAGAGCAGCAGGTAGCCGAACTTGGCCCCCCCGGCGATGTTGGTGGCGAAGTTGCCGGGGTCGATGTATGCGACGGCGGCGATGAAGGCCGGGCCGAGGAAAGGCCAGATACGCGAGAAGCCGCGGGCGTGACCGTCGAGCGAGCGGCGCGCGGCGCGGGCGACCGCAGCCTCGCCGGGAAGTACGCCCTCGAGGCCGTTCCCGTCCGGACGGTCCTCCGTCGCGTCGGGCGCGCTCACCGAAGGCGGCTTCATCCCTTGTCGCCCTCCAACGGCAGGCTCAGGTCGGGGCCGGGGATCGGCGTACCGTGGGGGTCGTGGCTCGGCTCGCCGAGCTTGGCCGCGATCAGCAGCTCAAGCTCCTCCGAGATGTAGTGCTCGAGCACCTCGGCCTCCTCGTGCACGCGGTCGTCGGGCATGCCGAGCGCCGCGGAGAGGTAGGCCTCGATCAGGCGGTGGTGGCGGATCACCTCGAGCGCGACCCTCTCGCCGGCCGGGGTCAGGGTGACGCCCTTGTAGGGCAGGTAGTCGACGAGGCCCATCTCGCCTAGCTTCTTCAGCATTGAGGTCGCGGTGGCCGGGGTCACGCTGAGGCGCTGGGCGACCTCGCCGTTCAGAACGGGGCCGCGGCGCTGCTGAGCAAGCGCGTAGATCGCCTTGGCGTAGTCCTCTATGGCTTCCGATGTTTTAGGCATGTCTAAATAGTTTAGGCAGATCTAAAAAAAGGGGAATTATATATTTGACAAACCCAGCTTTTCGAGGTAGTTTCCTCGCATGGCTGAAGATTTCTCCCTGATCGACCCGCGCTTCACCGATCCGGTGTCTGCCGCCGAATATCTGGAGTC
>Ga0070679_100000242_pt1 | contig 45444 bp, 44 predicted proteins | sample KBSC63BmetaG_FD_65652 | JGI IMG/M metagenome (GOLD analysis project Ga0070679, IMG submission 65652) | Corn rhizosphere microbial communities from Kellogg Biological Station, Michigan, USA - KBS C6-3B metaG | ecosystem: Host-associated > Plants > Roots > Rhizosphere | place: USA: Michigan... | reverse complement strand
TTTAATTTATGTGGTCAGTTAAGAACGGCTTCACTTACTTTGTTTTAAAACTAAAAGACAAATATCACGCCTTCATAAACCAATTTTTCACACTATGAACCGTAGTAAAGGAATTTCTTTTACTAAACATTATTCTATATGGAATTATCAACTTGCTTGTAAAAAAATTCCGAGTGGGCGAGCCGGGCGGATAAAAAAATAGAAGATATTACAAAACCTGCTTTGATCAGTACCGTCCTCCTTAAAGATTTGCGATTAAAAAAATGACATACGTTTTGCGTGTAAACATTAAACAATCAACGGCATTGCTGTATGAATTTCTTTGTATTGCAATTTGTACGTTAAAGGCGAAAATCCTTTAAATTTTTTAAACTGACGGTAAAAGAAAGGAATGCTTCCGTAACCGCAAGAGTAGCAAACCTGCACAACAGGCAAATCAGCTTCAATTAACAGTTTGCTGGCTGCATTAATTCTATATTCATTCAAAAAAGTAAAGAAAGATTTGTGCATCACTTTGCTAAAAAATCTTGAAAAATATTCTTCACTCATATTTACTTCTGATGCCATTTTGCGCAAGGTTATTCTTTGCCGGTAATGATCTTTTATGTACTGATAAACAGTATTGATGCGCTCATTGTCGGTATAATTAAGATTATACGAAAAGCCTTGCTCGCATAGCACTTGTACATTCTTTGCCTGCGCCAGCTCCTGTAAAATTTGAAGCAGCAATATTAATTTCTCAAACGCGGGAAGCTTGAGTAATTTATAAAAGTTCTCTCTTAGCTTTAATGAAGTGGCTTTGTGAAACTTTATGCCTTTATTCGACAATTGGAGCAGCGAACGGATGGATTCAAATTCCCGTGATTCCATCCAGCCCTTACCTAAAAAATCTTCTCTCCATTGAATTACAATGGCGCTTGCAGCGGTTTGTTGCATGCCTGTATTTTTCCAGCAGTGCGGCAGTTCTGGCCCCAATAAAATTAAATCATCTGGGGAAAAATTTTGTATGCTGTTACCAACATATCTTACACCATGACTACTTAAAATGCAGGTAAGCTCATATTCAGGATGATAATGCCAGGGATAATCAAATTCTTTTTTCTCCTGGAAAGCAGCTTTAAAAGAATTATATGCTAAAGGAACAATAGGCTCGTATTGTGCTTTCATTTAATTTAGATTAATCAGCTTGAAAAGCTTTTAATAATGATTTTTCAATTTCTTCTAATGAACGGTCCTTTGTTTCAGGTACCTTTATCAGAATAAAAACAAATGCTATAATACATAAAATAGCGTAGATAGAAAAAGCGCCGCCTGCACCCAGATTTCGAACTATAATCGGAAAAGTATAAGTAACAATAAAATCACCAATCCATAACGATAATGTTGCAACCGACAACGCCAAACCTCTTATGCGGTTAGGGAAAATTTCAGAAATATAAACCCAGGCCACTGCGCCCCATGTTGCACTAAAAGAAGCAACATACACAAGCAATGCAATCAACACAACATAATGACTGAAATATTGAAAATAAAAACAAGCCGCCAATGCAAACAATGAAACAGCCATCAGCACGCTGCCAACAAGAAATAATTTTTTTCTGCCTGATTTATCCACCAATCCGATGGCAATAAAAGTTGCCAATAAGCAAACAACACCAATACCCACTGTTTGCAATAATGAGTTTGAAATAGAGACACCGGTTTCTTTAAAGATAAGCGGAGCATAATAAATTACTGAATTAATACCTGTAAACTGTTGAAATGCGGCAATAAAGATTCCTATTCCAATAAAGGGAAGATATTTGGTTGAAAACAATGTGCTCAGTTCAGAAGTTTTTTCATTTGTAAAACTAGTGCTGATTTCTTGAAGCGCCTGTATGCCCGAAGCGTTGCCAACTGTTTTATTTAATATTTTTAATGCTGTTTCTGTTTTGCCTTTTCGCACCAGCCAGCGCGGCGTTTCGGGCACAAACAAAAGCATAATAAAGAAGAATGCGGCTGGTGCAGTTTGCGAAGCAAACATCCAGCGCCAATTACTATCGCCGATATTCGCTAATAAATAATTCGCGAGGTATGCGAGTAATATACCTGCAACAATTGCCAACTGATAAAGTGCCACCAATCTTCCGCGCCATGCCGTAGGCGCTATTTCAGCAATGTACATGGGCGAAACCATTGCTGCTGCGCCCACACCCAAACCACCAATCAATCTGAAAATAATAAATACAATAAGTGATGACGAAGTGCCTGCACCAATACCCGATATGGCAAATAATACAGCGCAAACTATCAGTACAAAACGGCGCCCGAATTTTTCTGCAAGTGCACCTGCAAATAAAGCACCCACACCACAGCCTATTAAAATAACACTCACCGCCCAGCCCAAACTGAATTCGTTTAACTGGAAAAAAGAAGTGATGTAAGGAATAGCGCCGGAAATAATGGCGGTGTCAAAGCCAAAAAGCAACCCTCCCAACGCGGCTGTAAAACTTACGAGGAGAATAAATTTTTTATTAAACACATCGGTTGGCGCAATACTTAAAACAGTTGTTGAGGAAGTAGCAGCAGCAATAGACATATTATTAAATTTTATAACCAAATATACCCCATATCAATTGAGAAATTGAACAATCGCAATTAAAAAAGACAAAATAGGGTAACCATTGGTCAATATTGACAAAAATATGGGCTGATGAACTTAATAGATTTGTACAATCAATTTAAAATTCTAATGGTTATGGAAAAAGAAACGATTCACGACTTATCTCAAAAACATTCTCCTGTGGCAAATTTTTTTACACAGCCTTCAACAAAAGAAGAATGGGAAAAATATAAGCTTTCTGATGAGCAGCTAAAATTTTTTAATGACTACGGTTATGTAAGCAATATAAAATTATTAGAAGAATGGCAGGTAGATAAATTGAATGAGGAATTAGCAGAAATAACTGACCCCAATCATCCTGCTAACAAGCTTTTTTATGAGTTTCACTCTAATGAATCCTCCGATTCAAACTCCGTATTATTTCATGCGTTGGGAGCCTGGCGCATTACAGAAGGTTTTCATGACATAATATGGAATCCTGCTTTTATAATGCCAGCAAGCCAACTATTAGGAAACAGAGCAGTCCGTTTCTGGCACGACCAGCTGTTTTGCAAGCCTGCCCATCATGGTGGAGTTGTAGCATGGCACCAGGATTATTCTTACTGGACACGCACCGGCCCTATACAGCATCTTACCTGCTGGTGCGCTTTGGATGATGCCACTGCTGAAAATGGCTGTTTGTACTATGTGCCCGGCAGCCATCGCTGGGGATTGTTAGACAAGCCAGAATTAGCAGGTGATATGGAAGGCCTGATGGATTACTTAACAGAAGAACAAAAAAAAGAATTTAAGCCTGTTGCCATTGAATTAAAAAAAGGGTATGCCACTTTTCATCACCCGCTTATGGTCCATGGCTCCTATGAAAATAAATCAAACAGGTCAAGAAGAGCTGTTGTTTTAAATGTATTCGCAGAAGGAACTAAATCGAACACAAATGAAGTGGTATTAGAAGGAGTGCCGGTAATATCAAAGGGAAAGAAAATGGAAGGGCAATTTTTCCCTTTGATATTTGATCCGGCAAATTAAACATAATCCAAGCCTTAGCTATGACTCTAATAAGCTATCAATGAAAGAGGAATAATTCAATTTACAAATTGCTTATCTCGAAAATATAGATAATCTGTACGGTTATTTGAAAGGGCCTTTCATGCCAAAAATCGATTTTTCAACTTAAAAAAAGCCATATGAACCATTACTTAACTTCTTTGAACTTTCTCTGTAAAAAAATCTGTTGGCCGGTTTTGCTTGTTTTATACAATATTACCGCATTTGCTCAACAGACATCAGAGATTAAAGGCGTTGTTACCGCTTCTTCAGGTAATGCCTTAGCAGGTGCCAGTGTGCTTGTGCAAGGCACAAATAAAGGCGCAACTACCAATAATAACGGGCAATATAAAATTAATGCGGCGCCCGGTGATTCACTTATTTTTCACTATGTTGGTTTTGAGGAACAACATATTGCGGTGGGCAACCGCACTTCAATAAACGTTGTTTTGCAGTCTTCATCCGGCCAGCTAAATGATGTGGTAGTAGTCGGTTATGGTACGCAAAAGAAAAAAGACCTTACAGGGTCCATTGCTTCCTTAACTTCAAAAGACATCAAAAACGAAGCGGTAACCAATGTTCAAACTGCTATTGTTGGCAAAATTCCCGGTGTATATGCGGCGACAACAAGCGGCCAGCCCGGCAGCGGAGCGATGATTAGGATAAGAGGTTTTGGTACAGTGAATAGTAACAATCCGCTATTTGTGGTTGATGGGCAATTTCTTGATAATATTAATAGCGTAAATCCTAATGATATAGATAGAATAGAAGTATTGAAAGATGCTTCTGCAACCGCTATTTACGGCTCACGTGGTGCAAACGGTGTAATTGTTATTACTACCAAAAAGGGCATTAATGGTCCGCCACAAATTAATTTTGATGGATACGTGGGCGCTGCTTCTTCTACGTTTACACCCGACATTGCTAATAACACGCAATTGTATAATTTTTTAAAGGAATCGTACGAAAATGATAGCCTTCCCTTTCCTGATGGCATTACTAAATTGTATGAAAGAGGGGTTAATACCAATTGGTGGGACGTTTGTACACAAACTGGACTGACACAGAATTACAACATAAGTGTACGCGGTGGTTCGCCAAAATTAAAATCTGCATTAAGCCTTGGGTATGTGAGCGAAGACGGATTTTTGATTAATACTTTTTATAATCGTTATAACCTGCATTATAATACAGAATACCAGGTTTCATCTAAAATAACAGTAGGTGCAGATGTAAACCTTGCCAGCTCAAACCAACGTGTGATGGATTTATTTTCTGAACCTGTTTGGCAAATTATTTCTGCTGACCCGTTTTCTTATGTATATAGCCCTTGGGCAGATAAAACTGACCCAAATTACCAATACGATAAATATGCTCCTACAGAATGGGCTTATGCTGATAATCCCTTATTTCTGCTAAAAACCAATAATGCTTACCGAAAGCAATTTAATTTATATGGAAATGCGTACGCAAATGTGGAATTGATGAAAGGCCTTACTTATCGCATGCAATTTAGCTTTGACAGGCCCGATGCTACCGGTGGCATATTTTATCCAACATTTAATGCAGTGCCAAGCGATTTGAATATGGGACGGCTTAAATTTAGAACCCAAAACCAGCTTAATTATGCAGAAGATAAATCGTGGAACACAATTTGGCAACACACTTTAACCTATAGCCGCGATTTTGGCAAGCATAATCTTACTGTTTTGGCAGGCTTGACAAATGAAAATGCCCATGAGGAAACCTTTTCAACTTTTAATACTAATTTTCCCAGCAATGATGAAGTATATTGGGTGCTGTCCGCTGCCACAGGCCAGGCTACATCCAGCGGAAATATTTTGGAAAATTCAATTCTTTCTTACCTGGGCCGCATTAACTATGCTTATGCTGATCGTTACCTAGCTACAGTGAGCTTTCGTACAGATGGCTCATCCCGTTTTGCCAAAGAAAATCGTTGGGGATATTTTCCTTCCTTTTCATTAGGATGGCGGTTAAGCAACGAACCATTTTTTCAAAGCCTGAATATTGGGGCTATCTCTAGTTTAAAAATACGTGGCGGATGGGGGCAGACAGGTAACCAGAACATTAGTAACAGCGCTACGATTACTACCATCAGCACCGCACCTTATCAAGTATATGTTTTTGGCGGCACTGCTTATCCGGCTTATGGGCCGCGTAATATAGGTAATGCGGGTATCCGGTGGGAAAGCAGTGAGCAAACTAATATTGGGCTGGATGCTACCCTATTTAAAAATCTTTCCATCACCGCTGATTATTTTATTAAAAATACTAATGGTATGCTGCTTCGCACTCCTGTTCCTAATTATACAGGATATCCGAATGCTCCATACACAAATGCCGGTAGTGTGCGTAACAAAGGTTTTGAACTTGGTATTGACTGGCGGGGACAAAAAGGCAATTTTTCCTATGGAATTAATGCCAATGCTGCTACTTATAAAAATGAAGTTACATCGCTTGGCGAAGGAGATAATCCGATTTATGGCACAGGCTTTAAATCCGGTCTTAGTAAAACAGAGGTAGGGCATCCCATAGGAATGTTCTTTGGATATAAATGGCTGGGCATTTTTCAAACTCCGGAAGAAATTCGTGCTTACACTGGAAAAAATGGCCAGTTGCTGGAACCACTAGCAAAGCCCGGCGATTTTAAGTTTGCCGATACCAATGGTGATGGCGTGTTGAATGATAATGACCGTACTTATATCGGCAACCCGCACCCAGGTTTAGTTTATGGCTTTGGTATTCGCCTGGGTTGGAAAAACTTTGATTTTTCATCAGCCTTTTCCGGAACTCTTGGCAATGATATGTGGAATGAAAACAAGGCCAAATATTTTGTTTCTATTGATAATGTACAGGCAATAGCTTATACTGATGCATGGCGAAAACCAGGCGACAATACAACGCTGCCCCGTATATCGCAACTGAATCAAAATAATAACGGTCGCTCTTCATCCTGGTATGTGGAAAATGGTTCGTACCTGCGGTTAAAAAATATGCAGCTTGGTTATACACTGCCTGAAAATATTACGGGAAACCTGAAAGCATTTTCTTCTTTGCATATTTATTTAAGTGCACAAAACCTGTTCACCCTTACTAAATATACAGGTATGGACCCCGAGGTGGGAAACGATGATCCTACGCATTTGGGTTTTGAAATTACCAGATATCCGGCTATGCGCACTCTGGCAGTTGGCATAAATGCGCAGTTTTAAAACCCCGGAAGGAAAAATATTATTATAAAATATCAAAACATTATTACCATGAAGCGTATAATTATTTACATGGCCGCTGGTTTGTTCCCGCTTATACTGACAAACTGTACAAAAAAGCTTGATAAAACCGTTTTTGGTGTAACCACCGCTGATAATTTTTATAAAAATGAACAACAGATCAAGCAAGCCTTAACGGAATGCTATTATCAGGTAAGAGGCAATCCTTATAATACTCTTATTACGGCGCATTTTTTCCTGGGCGATATTAGTACCGATGATGCCTGGAAGGGCGGCGGCAGTGAAGCTGATTATGGGCCTGGACAAGAGCTACAGAATTTTACCGTTACCACCACCAATGATATTGTAGGTTATCTTTGGTCAAGCGCTTATACAGTTATTAACCGTTGCAACATTGTAATAGACAAAGCCCCACAGGCAACCGGTGATAAAGACTTGCTGGCCAGGTATATACTGGAAGCCAAATTCCTGAGAGCCTGGATGTATTTTAAGCTGGTAACTAATTATGGCGGCGTGCCATTGATATTGCACGATCTAACACCGGACCAAATATTGGTTCCACGCGCTTCAGACACTGAAGTATTTGACCAGATTTATAAAGACCTGACTGACGCTACTGCATTGCCACAAAAAAGTGGCTATACCGCAGCAGATGAAGGAAGAGCCACCAGTGGCGCGGCATGGGCTTTAATGGGAAAATCTTATTTATTCCAGGAAAATTTCTCTAAAGCCGAAGAAGCCTTAAGTAAAGTGGTAACATCTGACGAATATCAATTGGAAACCCAATTTAACTGGAATTTTCAATATGCACACAAGAACGGTACAGAATCCGTATGGGAAGTACAGCTCAAAGTAGTACCCGGCACAACGTATCCGGCTACAGGCAGTCAACTGGTGCAATTTTTTGCTTCGCGTACCACCGAAGGTGGCTACGGTTTTGATTGCCCTACACAAGATCTGTGGGATGCTTACGACCCCGATGATCCACGCCTTACTTATACTTTTATTCTTAGTGGTGATAGATTTAATGGCGACAATTATGATCAGGATAACAAAGTTTCACCATCGGGATATCATAGCAGAAAAATTTTTGTAAGAACTGCTGAAAGAGGAAGCGTTCCAGGTTCTGTAGATAAAGATTGGGTTGTGATTCGATATGCAGATGTGCTGCTAATGTATGCGGAAGTCTTAAATGAAAACGGAAAGCCAGCAGAAGCCCTGAAATATTTGAATATGGTGAGGCAACGGGCGAGGAACTCCGCCCCAATGGATCCGGAACGTGTTAAACAGATTTATGTTCCGCCTACAAATCCTGCTACTTCATTACCCGATGTTACCACAACGGATAAAACAATGCTGCGTGCAGCGATTTGGAAGGAACGCAGGCTTGAATTGGCTATGGAAGGCCATCGCCGCTTCGACCTCATCAGGCAAAAACGTTTTGGTGAAGTAATGCACTCCTTCGCTGCAAAATATAATGCGAATAAGGGGAAACTGTTTGATGATAACAGAGATTACCTGCTTCCGATTCCGTCTAATGAAGTATTGTTAAGCCAAGGTAAGGTAACACAGAATACAGGGTATTAAATTTAAAGGGACTGCCTTCGGTATCCTTGCCAATGTTATACTAAAGTTATTTAAGATGTTGGCGCGGACGACAATATCATCTGGAAGAATAACATGCACAAAAATTACCGTTTTTAAACCAGCTTCTTTAATGTGAAGGTTAATAATAAAAATGAATAATATTTTCATTGGATCATCTGATAAATAATAATAAATTGTTGCAAAAACATTTCCACTTCTTTTTACTTGTTCTGTTTATGAGCATAAGCTTTCACAGTTTAGCTCAATCAAGATATATTGTTCAACAATTAAATGTTGGCGATGTATTTAACTGGCCGCATAAACCAAATCCTTATACAGATTTTGACTGGAAAAAAAGAGCATTGGATTTTGACAGTTTTGTTTTTGACTGGAATAAAAAATCTGAATTTCCAACCATAAGATGGGACACTACGCATTACAATATGTCGTCTAACACCATTTTTATTCCGGCGTATTACGGGGATGGAAGATTTAATCATGATGGCTGGCAGGATGGATTAAATATTATTGCAGATATAGTGGGTACAACGCTTTGTGGCAGAAGAAAAGATAATGTTGCAGTAAATGGTAGTACGCATAATTATGTAAACATGCTGCGCACTTTCAAACATCAATATAAAAAAAGAAAAACAGTTTATGATTGGCCCGAACCAAATTTTATACGCAATCATACTGACTGGTGGTATGATATAGGGCCTTCGGTTTTGTATTTTATGATTGGTGATTTATATCCTGATGAACCTGCAATCAACAGTGATTTGAAAGATATTGCCCAAGGTGTTTATGATATGATTGAACAATTAGGCGGTGAGCATGTTAATTTCTGGCACCAGGCTTACAATTTTGATACAAACAAACCTGTTGACAGCGCCGTTTTTAATGGTCAGGTAATGAAATGGAAATGCCCTGAAGCCGGCGTGCCTGCTGCGGTAATTGAATACTGGGCGTATAAAAAATTCGGCGATAAAAAATTTCTTGATGCTGCAAAATGGTGCATGAATTATTACGAACAGCTCGATAAAAATCCTTACTATGAAATGGGCATCAGCTTTGGACCTTACATTGCTGCACGCATGAATGCCGAGTTGGGCACAAACTATCATCCTGAGAAATATATTGAGTGGCTGATTAAAGGTTCTGATGTAAGGGCAGGTTACGGCACTTCTGAAAGCAATTGGAATGGCTACGATACTTACGGACTTGTTGGAAGCAGGGTTAATAAAAACGGATATGTTTTCGGTCTTGAAAGTTTTGCCAATGCATTTCTTGCACCTGCTGTAAAATATGATGCAAGGCTAGCAAAAACAGTTGCAATATGGTTGTTGAATGCAAGTAATGCTTCTCGTTTTTTTTATGCAGATCAAATGCCGGACAGCAATCAATTCTATGGTTCAAAATATAAACAGGCTGCAGAGAATGTAATACCATATGAAGGCTTGAAATTTTCTGAAGAAGGTCAGTCGCCGCGTGCAACAGGAGATCCTGTAAAGTATAATGCTGTGTGGGCAGGTCTTGGAGACGCGTTTGATGTGGGAGCAAATTGTACAGACCTTGCCATTTATGATGGTGCCTGGTCTGGCTTTTTTGGGGCGATTTTAAACAACACTAATGTTTCATGCATATTGCAAATTGATTTGAATAAACTCGATTTTTTTAAAAGCAATTCTGCTTATCCAACTTATTTGTATTACAATCCTTATAAAAGGGATACAAGCGTTCAAATCAATTTATCAAATTCATCTGATATTTTTAATTCTCTAACCGGAAAGTATATCGCAAAAAATGTTTCTGGAAATTATGCATTTAATATAACGGCAGATGATGTGTTGCTATTGGTTGTTGCGCCGGCTAACAGCAAGCTTATTTACAAAAACGGAAAAATATTTTTAAATAATCGCGTTGTTTCATATCAATCAAAATAAAATTTTTATTCAATGATGAGGCACATAGATTCATAGTAGTTAACATAGAATTTATACTTGTTTCTATATGTTTATGGTCTTGAAAAATTATTACACAAAAAATATAACACGAATGCAGAACACAAAAATTATTTCATTAATCATCCTGTTGCTTTCTGGTTTTACAGTTAATGCGCAAAACAAAGACACGGTAAGTTATGCCGGTAAAGAAGGACAATTTAAATGGCAGTTTCCGGATGCAGATAAACAGAAAGCGTGGAATAATTATTCATACAGTAAAGAACGCTGGTGGGGAACATTTCCAAAAGATTTGGATACAGAGGGAAATATGTTTGAAAAAAATCAATGGGCGATTGGTCCTGTAAAAAAATATTCAAATAATCCTGTGCTTTCTCCAACGCCCGGCGCATGGGATGAAGGCAGGTTTAGCGGCGGCGTACACAATGGTTCTGTGATTATAAAAGACGGAATATTTTATTATGTATATAGAGGAGAACGACCTATTGATGTAAAATTAAATTCACCAATTGATTATATCTGTGATATAGGTGTGGCAACAAGTAAAGATGGAATTCATTTTACAAAAAATACCGCGCATAGTCCGTTTTTTAGAAAAGGGGAAGACAGAAAATATAGTTACGAAGATGTAAACCTGGTAAAGTATAAAGACACCTATTACTTATTTTGCAATCAATGGTATTGGGCAGAACAAAATAATTATAAGATTAACGGAACGTTTCTCGCAACATCAAAAGATTTATTACACTGGAAAAAAATAGGAATCGTTTTTCCGAATGCAACCCGCACACATCGCAATGCCGTGGTATTGCAAAATGCACACAACGAAGCCGTGCGTGTGAATGGAAAATTTGTGATGTATTTGAATTTTGGACTGATTGCTTATTCGGATGATATGATTCACTGGACGTCGAAAGATATGACTGAAACATTTCCGGGCGGCGAATGTTGTTTTGCACTTGCTGATTATGATACAAAGAATCCTGATAATATTATTTTGTTTACCGGCGGTAATCACACCGGTCATTTTTATGCAATTGGTGAAGTTTTATTTTCAAAGAAAGATATTGAAAAACCATTGAGCTATCTTCCCAAACCTGTTTTACATGCAGATTCAACGATTTATTATGAGCACGGTTTTTCGTCACAGCCACCCCATAAACCGGTGTCTTCTTTTGCCGATTGCATATTTTTTAATGGCTTAACGCTCTATAATAATAAATGGTGGTTTTATTACGGAGGAAGTGAGTATTATACCTGTTTGGCAAATGCAGAGCATAGGAAATAAATTTATGTTGAGTTAACTGACGTTTTATAAAATTTGGAAGATCAATAAAATTGCCGTTACTTTTTCAAGACTTTTACTGGCTTTAGTTTGTAATCGTAATGATGTAGGTTGCTGGTAATTCTAAAATAAATAAGGTAGTGATTTATCAAAATGAGCAAGGAAAAGAAAGCTTTCAAATAAGTTAGCTTTGATTATTTTTTATGGTAATACTACAGCGACAAAGTTTATAACTTATAACCTTTTTTATGCTATTCAAATGTAAGGCAGCACTGGCAAATGGTATGGGCGGTTTTTCGATAGAGGAAATCGAAATAGATGAACCGGAGGCTGATGAAGTGATTGTACAAATGAAGGCTGCCGGTTTGTGTCATACAGATTATGACTCGCTAAATTGGGGTAAGCGATTAGTTATGGGTCATGAAGGTGCAGGGGTAGTGGTAAAAACAGGTGATGCGGTTGAAGGAGTATCCGCTGGCGATAGAGTCCTTTTAAACTGGGCCACTCCGTGTGGTCATTGCTTTCAGTGTTTGGAGGGCAATCAGCATATCTGTGAAAATAATTCGCCTGTAGTGGCAGGCAAGAATGGTTACTCTGCCGGCCATGCCCATCTTTCCGGCAGTAAATGGAAGGGTGAAGCCGTGGAGCGCTCATTTAACCTGGGCACACTATCTGAATATGCCATTGTAAAAGCAACGGCTGTAGTAAAAAATATGTCGCCGAAGCTATCCTTTGAGGCAGCGAGTATTATCGGATGCGGGATTATGACTGGTTATGGTTCGGTAGTAAATGCTGCCAAGGTAAAACCGGGTTCATCGGTAGTGGTGTTAGGAACCGGCGGAGTAGGTTTAAGTGTAGTGCAGGGAGCACGTATTTCAGGAGCGACCCGCATAATTGCTATTGACATTAATCAGCAGCGTTTAGATATGTCCATGAATTTTGGGGCTACCGATATAATTATAGCAGATAAAAATGACAAGGGATTGCTAAAAGCTGCCGTGCAGGTTAAAGAGTTATTAAATGGCAGAGGAGCTGACTATGCATTTGAGTGTACGGCGATTCCGGAATTAGGGGCAGCACCTTTAGCAATGATTCGAAACGCAGGTACTGCCGTGCAGGTGAGTGGAATTGAGCAGGAAATTGCTATTGATATGAACCTGTTTGAATGGGATAAAGTTTATATAAATCCATTGTATGGCAAATGCCGGCCGCAGATTGATTTTCCAAAGATTATTGAACTGTATGAAAAAGGGAGTTTGCTTCTCGACGAAATGGTTACACGTACCTACGGTCTTGAAGAACTGGAGAAGGCATTTGACGATATGTTACAGGGGGAAAATGCAAAAGGTGTTATTGTATTTTAATAAAAAATGAATGGCGACTTTCAGATCTATAGAAGTATCAGATGCGAGGTTTGAATCTGATAACCTCCGTTTTATTACTGTAAAATCTTCCAACTTAAAAGGGCGCGGCGATATAGTGGTATTTATGCCTCCCGGTAATTTTCAGGGGCAGCAGCTTCCCGCAGTCATCCTGCTTCATGGCGTATATGGAAGTGCCTGGGCATGGGCTTATAAGGCTGGTGTTCATCTGCAAACAATGCAAATGATAAATGCAGGAGAACTGCCACCTATGATGTTGGTGATGCCTTCCGATGGTCTTTGGGGTGATGGTTCAGCTTATCTCCCTCATGATGGATATGATTTTGAAAAATGGATAACAGAAGATGTGGTGCATGTAATTGAATATCTCACCGAAACAGATAAAGTGTCAGCTCTTTTTATAGCTGGATTATCTATGGGCGGTTTCGGTGCCTTACGTATCGGTACGAAATATCACCAACACTTCAAGGGAATAGCAGCACATTCTGCAATCACGAATTTGGAGGAAATGAAACTGTTTGTTGAAGAAGAGTTGTATCACTATCATCAACAGGACAAAAGCGAGGAAGATGTGTTCGAAACCTGCAAAAAATACGTCAGAGAAATTCCACCCATTCGCTTTGATTGCGGTAAAGATGATCTATTGATAGACTATAACCGGCGACTGCATATACAAATGCAGGAATATGGGATTCCTCATATATATGAAGAATATGAAGGCGGCCATGAATGGGACTATTGGGCAAAACATATAGGTCGTTCGCTCAAATTTTTTGCAGCATTGCTATAAGAATACCATTATTGTCTTTTATGCGCAACACGCTTCAACAGCTCGTTGTTTGAAGCAATTTAAAAGACACGCCCTTATCTAATTTCTTTTGTCGCATTAATTATAGGAAAGGAAGGGTCTCAGCCATAAGTGCCACTGCCAGAAAAGCTGGCAATATTATATGGGACATGATCGTGAAAAAACATCCCTATAATAATTGAACACGGTTATGAGTTCCTAGATCAAAAACGTAAAAGAAAAAACAAGAAATGAAGAAACTAATTCATAAGTTTGAAATAAAGACTGATAAATTAAGGTTTGCAGTTCAGCGGCTTGTGAAACGTTAGTCAGAATTTTACACGAATTTTCAAAAATGTTATATATTGAAAGTGAAGCTATAATGCCATCCTTAACTGTGAACATAAGCCAAAAGTTGTTTTAATGTTCGGATTATCAGGTTCTGGAAAAACTACATTCTCAAAAAGACTGGAACGTTTCGATTTTCAAAGGTTATCAGTTGACGAAGAGATTTGGAATAAGTTTGGAAAGTTTGGAATTGATTATAAAAAAGAAGAATACAAAGAATTACAAATTGTAGCTAATAGAGAACTATATATTAGATTTTTGGAGCTTTTAAAATGCAACCAAAACATTGTTGTTGACTTTAGCTTCTGGCAAAAAGAAAATCGAGGTAACTATAAACAAATCGTAGAAGATAATACCGGGAAATGGTTTCTAGTTTAATAATACCGGGAAATGGTTTCTAGTTTATATGAATACATCCATTTCAGTAATAAAGACAAGACTGAAAATTAGGAATGAAAGGTTTGACGCAAATGCAGCTTTTCCGATTACAGATTCAATTTTAAATATATATCTAGAAAGTTTCCAAATCCCTGAACACGAAAATCAATTTGAAATAATCACTGATAATTAAAACTACACAAGAATTAATTCCCTTACTTGAAAAATCTGAGGCAGGACGAATTGCCTTTTTATATTTGGTGTATGTTAGCTGTACAAAATTTATTTTTGGTAAAGTTGATTTTTAAAAAGGTACTTTGAAGAAAGCTTTTCTGTTAGTAACATCTTTTTTATTCCATTGAATATTCCAGTTCTGCTGAAGTAGAAACTTTATATTTTTCCTTTATTCAATCCGAAAGCGCTGGTTTCGTATACTTCCATTATCAAATTTTTGATTTGTGTTTTGATATAGTTTTCTAATAAAACTTCGCTTCTTGTTGTATGTAATTTCATGACGTTTAATTTTAGGCCAGATTTTATCTTAAATTTTGTTCTTAGGTTGATTTCCGTTATCATTTTTTTAAAATGCTTTCATGTTTTTTATTGAAAAGATAAGGCATCTAAAACGTGACGGATTAGGAAATGGGGATCACTCAAAAAATGTGTATTCAACTATTTTTTTCAATGAAAAGAAAAATATTTCAAAAAAACTAAGCATAGTTCATCCATTTTTTAAAAGCGGGAGATGTTTGCTGACTTATGATTACAGGCTCTTCCAACTCCGAGATATCCAAATCTACCTGCAATTTTACTTTTTGAAAGGCTTTAAAGCTTCTTATAAAAATCATATTAATGAGATATTGCCGGTTAGCCCGAAAGAAAATGGTACTATCCAGTTTTTCTTCCAGAGCGGATATGGTTTGATCTATCGAATATTTTTTTGAGTCATGATCTATTACATACACTAATTTATTTGTTGTATAAATAGCCGCAATATCAGTTAACCGCAATACAATGTTAGTTAAGCCTCTTTTTACAACAAGCCTGGTTCTTTTTCTTTCTTCTATTTTGAAAAAATTACCTGGTTGTTTGTTGGCTATTTTATTGTTGAACAGTGATATCCCGGAGTCTTCCGATTTTAAAATTGTCTCCTCCCGGTACTTGTTGTTTCCGGATTTTGATAAATAATTTCCGTTAATTTCGAATGTTGGCATCATAAATAATTTTTGAAAAACTGACCGCATTATTAAATTTCATTTGCAAAATTAAACCCACCAGAAAAAAGAGAAAATGGTTAAAAGAGCCAATTTTAGCGGTGAATTGTGACACGTGGCGTTTTAATTGCCTCTTTTGTTCCATTTTAAAATTTATATTTTGTTGATACCTTATAATGATTATGCTTTTCAAAATAGGACAATAGAGACAATTTTTTTATGAGATTTTTCATTTCTTAAATTAATATATCTAAGCTATTTTTTTAGTTATAACGCCTTGTAGATATGCAAATGAACTATTCATTACACCCTTTCTTTCCTTTATGTATACAAGAGATATTGGCGGGAATATTATTGAATTACATAGTTAGAAATAAGCTTTTTGGGCTTAATAGAAATACAAATGTTTTGCTGTTTGACTTTGGAAACTGACCTTAAAGCGCGAGAAAGTTCTGCTATTTCAAAACTTCTGCTGTAATTATAATTATGCTATTATAGATTTCAAAGGCCTTGGGGTATGCGATTACCCCGCCAGTTCTTTTAAGTTCATTTGCCCTGTAATGTACTGTATAGAGTAGTCACGGGAACATCCGTCAATTTTGACTTGATTTGTTATTTATAATTTTATACATTAGCTAATGATATAGTTTGGTAGATCATGGTAAGATTTCCTTGTGGTCAGTTTAAATTTCACTTTAATACCTGGCACTGTATTTATGGTTCATCATTCGTTTACTGAACAGCCTGTAATATAATTGCTCGTGCCTCACGGCCTTCCCGCGTGGGCATCCCTGCATAATTGTGTGGCTGTCCCTTCCTGAGATGAAGTTCAACCGGTACACCCGCTGCCTGCGCCTTTGTGGCCAGGTCAATGCTGTCAGGATAAAGCAAATCGAGTGTGCCGGAAAATACGAGCATCGGTGCCAGTCCGTGGAAATCTCCATTTAAAGGGCTTACAAAAGGATGAGCCAGATCCAAATCGCCAGCGTATAGTCGTGCGCCTTCAATCGTTCCGGCAGTATCCAGCAATGGGTCATTGGCAGCGATTAATGTCTGTTCAGGGCGGCTAATAGATGCATTAATCCCCGGCGATATAAGCACAAGTTTGTCCGGCTGTCGATAGCCAGAATCACGCAACCACTGGGCGGCCGCAAGAGCCAATCCTGCTCCTGCGGAATTGCCGATGACAGTGACCTTTACGGTTCCGGCCTCTTCCAAAATTTTATGCAACAATTGACCCATCGCAGGAACAACATCACTAGCTGTGATGTTGGGAGCTAATGGATATATAGGAATAATGCAGCGAACATGCGCATTTCGGGTCAGGTAGCCAATAATACGCCAATGGGCACGAACGATTTGGTTTATATAGCCACCACCATGTAGAAATATTACATAATTGCCGGTATCCGGATTTGTAGAATGCGCAGTGTAATAAACCGGCCATCCTCCTTCATTTTTCAATATCACATTCACCCCGCGTCCCAAACCGGTTGGTTTGTAGGAAGCCGGCTTCAATGCCAATTTACGAACACGCTTTTGTACTGCGGCTGCTGATGCAGTACGTTTCTTTATAGGAAGGAGTCTTAGCAAGGCAACAATACAACGGCTTTTCCAACTTGGTGGCGTTTCATCTGGCAGCCACATAGTCGCGAATCTACCTTGCTCAATGCTGGGATTGTTTATTCTTGATATCATTTGATTTTTTTAAAGAAGTGTGCATGATAGTTCTTTCCACAAATTGTATTTTATTTTGCACCGTAAAAAAGATTCTCAGTATTGGTACTTTCGTCCCTCTGAAAATTCGACTGATATTTAAGCTTTATCATGAGTCAAATCCATGTTTCATTTTTTTTAACGGGGGAAAAACCCAAATAACGCAGAGCCCTGCAATCAGAAAAATCAATACGATTAATATGGAGGAAAAAAGATGAGAGGTTTTAAAAACCATTAAAGCGATTATTCCGGTTCCAATGGCAATTTGAAGTCTGATAGAATTTATCAAAAAGAACATCATGCGAAATCCATCTGGCTTTGCTGAAGCTACTTTCCGGGAAAATAATACCTCGGTGAATATGATAAGACCGATAGATACGAGCGACATAATAATCCAGGCAGAAAATCCCCAATTTGTCACCATTAGCCAAAAACCTGATACCAGGGTTACAAACACAGCAATACTTCCAAGCCGTGAATAATTTTTAAATTTCCTTGAAACGGTCATATCCTCATTAATAGTGGACAACTGATTTACCGATTTGAAATAATCATATTTAAGCGCCCATGATATAAATAATGTAATTGCACCCGCTATGTGAAAAAAAGTAATTGCCGGATAAATGTTCATAATTGATAATTGTTATAATTTTTAGTTTAATAATGTTTTAATGTGGGAGTTACCTGCTTTTTCACTGCAGAAATTAGGATGTGTTTTATTTGTTAGGACTGACGCATATTACGTTATGATTTAAATTTCAGTTTGGTCATTTATATTTTTCTAATCGCAACCTAACATATATTTAAAAAACGCTTTTAGCGATTGGCAAGAAAACACGAAATATGATTATTATAAGTAGGCTAGAATTTTCACGCGGGTTGCCCGACGCCCTCATTCAATAAGTTCTGCAAACTGCCTTCTAGATATCCCATCCAGCCTTTAACGAAGTGATCATAACCTTCCATCTTCGGCACCAAACCAAGGTGTGTGAAGTTTATGGTAGCCAGGTTATTTTCCATGGAAACATCGAATATGATTTTTGTCCCTATCCATACTGTTTTATTCTCCAGCCACGGAAAGTAGCAGTTAGTAACCGTCCACATAATTTTGGTATTTGGGATAAGTTCTGTGATATCAAAAGTTACAAGTGTCTCGCCCACCCTGGCTATAAAGACGTCGTCCAATTTTTGCGAAGCGCCTTCTAAATTTGTCACCCACCAATCCTGGACACGGCTTATCGCTGACATCGCCTCTTCTGTAGTTACGTTTGCAGCTATTCTGCAGTTGAAATCCTGATTTTTCATTTTCTTTTGTTTTATTCTATAATGATTGAACATTTAGAAATCGGACAGTGAAGCAATTTATATTTAGATTTTTATTTTAAACTGTCATGCATTTTGTGGGATGTACATTGTTTTCACCCTGATAATCCTTCCTCTATATTATTAAATTTGGCTTGCACCATTCATGTCAATGGTTTCATAATTTACAATTGCACATAATGTTTATCGACAGTTTTTCGGAAAATGAAAAGCATGTGGAAGAATTGAATGCAACAATGATTGCCTTAAATAGTTTCTTTTACTTAGTGATAATTCGAACCGTTCGTGTGTACGCGCCTACTCAAGTTGGGATAGTTTTTTTCAGGTTGTCCTGGAAATGAATTCTTATCGAATTTAATATCATATTTTCTAAAGCTTTTACAATCGTTTACTCTTCGATCTTATTAAATAACCTCACCTCTTTCCAAAACTTTTTTAAGTTTTGTCGGGCTTTCAAAAACAGCAGCCTTTATTTCTGCTTTTAGTAACCCACGCAATTCAAACAGGAACCTTCAATGCTCCAGATGTCTTGCAGTATTGTTGCTGAATCTTTTTGAATGAGTTTAAAACGAATTAATAAATGCCTTTCGGGTGGTAAGGTGGTGTTGTAATTAGATTGGGATCTTGAAATTCAAGGATTTTGAAATTCTGGGATCAGATTTTTTGACTTCATGAAAAGTCGAACCTACTCCAATATCATCAGATAAACCTGTTATTTGCTTAATAGGACTTGTTATCGTCTCGTTTATAATCTACTGATTTAAAAGTAAGAGGTAAGTTCTTAATCTTTTAAATAATATCGGCCCAAAAATCAAAATGTTCCTGATTTTTTCTATTCTCGCTTTACGCATAAATTTTATTGAGTTAACTGGGTTTGATGTTTTTCAATGTTGTCCATAAATTGCAATTGATGATTTAGTCAACTATTTAGATTCAGATATCCAATCACTGCAGCGCTTGCCGATTTATCCAAGGTTAGTTTATTTTTAAGGTATATGCTCTAATTAAATACAAATGGTTTTGGCATGTCAATTTAGCGGTGAATTGTGAGGAAGCTGTTGAATTAAAGATTTTTTATTTTCTGTTTTATTAATTGTTTTTCACTTTCAGTTTTTGCGATTACAACTGCTTTCTCAAAATTTTCTTTGGCTTTTTCATTATCAATTTCCGAATAGAGTTCACCAAGAAGCATATAATAAAAATGATTTTTAGGTACTGTTAATTTTTTAGCCTCTGACAATGCGATGTGTTTTCCCCTGGCTTTATACAAAGCATATAACCTGTTTAATGCAACACCTGGCGAATAATTAATTTCCATTAATAAATTATAATGATGAAGGATGGCTTCCCTTTTTTCTTGAGTGTCTTCTTTCTGGCAATTCCAATAAGCAATCCCCGCCTCCAAATGATAAGAGGTTAGTGTGTCACCCTCAGCAGATAGACTCAAAAAATGAGTTCCCTGCTCTATCAATTCCTTATCCCATTGATTTTCATCCTGCTCTTCATATAGAATAATATTGTCGTCAGCGCTTTGCCGCGCATCAAGCCTTGAAGCATGAAAGGACATCAAAGCAACTAGAGCATCTGTTTTCGGCAAGTTAGTTTTGCTATAATCTGTAAGTATTAAACCCAATCTCAAAGCTTCCATACAAAATTCTTTTCGTAAAATTTGATTTTGGCTGGCAGAATAATATCCTTCATTAAAAAGTAAATAAATAATGTGTAAAACATTATCAAGCCGGCTATCAATTTCTTTCTCAGGTGGCATTTCCAATTCGAGCTTTTCTGCTCTTAATTTTTCTTTCGCCCTGAATAATCTTTTGTTGATGGTTTCTTTATTACTAAAGAAGGCTTCCGCTATTTCTTCAATTCCAAACCCGCAGAGAACACGCAATGCCAGGGCTATTTGGGCTTCGCTTGCAATAGTGGGGTCACAAATAGCGAACATCATTTCCAATTGGCTGTCTTTGATATTTTCATTTGAAAAATCCATCACTTTCGTTTCTGCAATTGTATCGGTTGAAAATTTTACCTGTGGGATTATTTTTTGGTCAAATATTTTTTTGCGCCTGAAATGATATAAAGTTTTTTGTTTGGCTACCGCGTAAAGCCATGCAGTTGCATTTGGAGGAATACCTTTTTTTACCCAGCTTTCAGTTGCTGTTAAAAAGGTTTCACTTACTATGTCTTCGGCAATTTCAATATGTTGCAGTCCATAAATTTTACTTATGACCGCAACCATTTTTGAAAACTCTTTTCGAAACAACTGGGGTAATAGTTCTGAATCTGCTTTCATTTTTATAAAATAAAACTTTTATTTAAGAGATGAACTACCAGCTGTGATCTGGATCTTTAATGATAAAAGCTTCTCTTATCTCAACACTGCCACCTATTTCCAAAACTGGACAACCATGTGCAATGGTAATTGCATCATCCAGGCTTTCTGCTTTCACAATAGCAAGGCCTCCCAGTTTTTCTTTTATTTCAACAAAAGGGCCATCAGTTATTAACCCTCCTGGTTTTAAAACCTTACCCTCTTCAGAAAGCCCAAATCCAATGCTAGATAAGTTTACTTCGGCAGAAAACCCGTTAACCCAATCATTCCATTTTTGCCGATAAGCCTTAATTTTCTCAGGAGTAACGTCAATTTCCTGCAGATCGGGACGCCGGAATAATAAAACGAATTCTTTCATGTTGATTTGTTTTAATTTTTTTTAAATACCTACACCAGCAGGGATGAGTCACACGTAGCTGCAACTTAGACGGCAGTTAACAAATGTTTTTCTTTACCGTGAAGTTGACTAATACAGACTATCAAATTTTGCGCTCATGTTGATGCGCAATTTATTTCCAGTTTTGAATTTCAATAATGTTACCGTCAATATCTTTTGCATAAACAAAAGTAATTTGTCCTGAATTGCTGATTTCGGTTGTTATAATTTCACCAACCTTTGTGCCGCCATTTTCTAAAAGCCTTGTTAATACTTCCTGTACATTGTCCACTTTAAAAGCAATGTGTCCATATCCTTTGCGGTTTGGTTGTGAGGCCAAATTGTTAAGATTAGAATCGTACTGAAAAATCTCAAGGGTTGGCAAATTGTTGTTGTAGCCAGGTAGAGCTAAATGAATACCTGTCAAATGAGCGTTATGAATATTTGTAGCTTTATCAAGCCAATTTCCGTTTAAATCTCTTTCGGGTAAAACAGGCTTGCACTCAAAAACTTCTATGTAAAAGTGAGCTAGCTTTTTCCAATCGTCAGTAATTATATTAATATGTGAGAATTGTATCATCTGAATGTCTGTTTAAAGTGACGCACAATAAATTATCAACCAATTCCTATGTATGGATTTGTTCATTGTAGATTTATTGAATTTTTCATAGTAAAACTCTATCATCTATTGTTGCGCCACTTCAGAATGTTCAATACCGATTAGCGCAATACTAATTTGCATGCACCTCCCATTGACCTGGTTGATAATCTCCTGCTGGCATTTTAAATGCAATATTTATACGATTGTAAATACCAGTTCCAATCGCTGTCATAGTCAATTCTATCAATTCTTCTTCAGAAAACTGCCTACGTGCTTCATCATAAATTTCATCCGGCACATTCTTGTCTTTAAGTATCGTAACAGCTTCGGCCCAGGCTAATGCGGCGCGTTCGCGTTCAGAGTATAAGGGCCCGGCCTCACGCCATGCATCCAGCATGTATAACCGCTGTTCGGTTTCCCCTGCTGCTCGTAAATCTTTTGAGTGCATATCAAGGCAATAAGCACAACCATTAATTTGCGATACCCTGAAATCAATTAAATTACAAAGCTGCTTTTCAACCGATGACTTAGCAAGGTACATATTCAAACCATTTAACGCTTTGATTGCTTTTTGACCTTTTTCAAATAGATTAATTCTTGTTGCCATTTTCCTGTTTTTTTAATTATTAAAATTGTTACACCTTAATAATGAGTGAACTTTTTAAAACAGGACATAAAAAATAATTTTCTTTTTATTTTTTTCTTAGCTAACACAAAATTTAGAAAAATATCATTGGATTAATGCAGAATCAGACCTTCCTGTAAGAAGAATAGCCTGACAAGTCTGCCATCAAAACGGCAACATTCTTTTCCATGATTTGCCGTTAAATTATTTTTAGAAATATTATCTACAAGGCTCCTATCGCTTTTTCATAATTAATCTTTGCGACGAGATAATCATACACCGCCTGAACATAATTTTGTTCTGCGGTATGCAAAGATTTTTCGGTATCCAGTAAATCACTAAACTGAAATGCGCCTAACGCAAATTGCTGCTGCTGGTTTTTATAAATAGTTTGCGAAAGGTTATAATTGCTTTTTGTGGACTGCACGTTTTGCTGTGCGTTATCCAGGTCAGTTAATGCTTTCTGAATTTCAAAATGAATATCAGATTGAGTTTGTTTTAATTCAAGATTGGTTTGGTCTATTTTCAGCCGCTCTTCGCGGATATTATTTTTGTTTTTCAAATGAGAAGTAATGGGAATGCTTAATTGCAGCCCAACATAACTAAAAGGTTTCCACCACTGATTTTTAAAGTAACTGAAATCATCGTACAAAAACTGCTCTGAATAATTGGCCACGAAAGAAAGGGTTGGCAAGGCATTGCGATGCATTTTTTCTAAGGTTAGTTTATTACCCAATTGTTCGATTTTAAGCTGTTTGATTTCTGTCCGGTTTTCTGCCCGGCTAAAAGCATCGGCTGCGTTTTGACCCATACTATTCAGGTTGTTCAGGCTATCTGCCAAAACCAATTGGGTTTCTGCGGGAACATTGATCTCATTTTTAAGTTTATCTATAGAGAGGTTGTAATCCTGGGTTACAGTTTGTTCCTCTACTTTGGCATTTTCATGATTGAGTTGGGCACGCAGGTAATCATTTTCAATCAACGCTCCCTGCTGATATTTTCCTTGCGCCAACTCCATATATTCCCGGTAGCGCTTTTCTTCATTGGAAGCGATTTTGCGTTGCAAACGTTTTAGCAACACATTGAAATAAGCCGTCGCTATTTGAATTTTAACCCGGATTTCACTTTGCCTGTTTTTTTCCTGCGCCAGTGCCTGCTGGCTTTTTGCCAGTTTTATGTTGCTGTTAATGCCAGGCTCAAACACAGGCTGTTTAAGCGAAAGCCCGAAGATACTTGCATTTTTTGCACCCATGGTAATCAGTTGTGGCTTACTGGAACCAAGGAATCCGCCTGGAACAAGTGTAGATTGCAATTGCGTATTGTATTGAATTTGCCCCTGTGCTTTGACATCAGGTATCCATGCTTTCCTGCTTTTTAAAATATCATTTTGTGCTATATCAATATTGTATTTATCAGCCTGCATGTCATAACGATTTTTCACACCCAGGTCCATGGCTTCTTTCAGCGTCACAATGATTTTATCCTTCGTCTGCGCATGTACGGAACAGGTTATTCCCAACAACACTAATAATATTATTTTTTTCATTTTTGATCTCTTTTAAAATTTATTACTTCCTTCTCCTGATGATAATTATCAAGTGGACGGTTCTCGTTTTTCTTTTTTTTGTGACCTGGTGATCAGTATAATCGGAATGCAAATGAGAATAACCAGGCCAACCATCAGGTAGCCATTATTATAGCTCACGAGTAACTGTTGCTGCTGTACCACATTTCCCATCATTTGCCATGCGCCCTGCAGGGCTTTATCGGTAGCATAGCCGGCGTTAATGAACGTTTGTTTAAAAGCAGTTATCCGTTCCGTGGTCGTCGGGTTATAAGCGTTGACGTACCCGATCATGGCGCCGCTCACGTGAGCGTTTTGATGATTCAAATAAATATTCATTAGCGCAAGCCCGATGGCGCCGCCCAAGCGTTTCAACATATTATTCAACCCGGTTCCCTGCGCGAGATCTTTTCCCTGCAACCCTGAAAGTGACATGGATAATACCGGCAACATAAAAAAGGCCATGCCGAACCCTCCGATAATCAGCGGGAACATAAAATTGCTTTCATGAGAATCCGGTGAAGACAATGACATTAAAAGAAGATAAGTTGCAATCATCGATATTCCGGTTATCATCACTAATTTTTGGTTTATTCCCTTATCCAAAAGTTTCCTCGCTATTATAATGCTAACACTACAGGACAGGCCGAGATACATTAATGAAACCCCTGTCTGGATTGACGTCCAGCTCAATAAGGTTCTTACGAACAATGGAAATATGAACATGCTTGCCATCAGCATGGCCCCCACAATAAGCATTAATATATTGCCGATTGCCACGTTATAACTTTTCAAAAGCCGGATGTTTACCGCGGGATAATCTATGCTCAGTTCCCTCCAGATAAAGGCAACCATTCCTGAAACAGCTATCATGGAAAGCGCGGTGATATGCGCACTGCTAAACCAGTCGTTGATTTCACCTTCTTCCAAAACATATTGTAAAGAGCTGACAGCAATTGCCAAAAAACCAATTCCCCACCAGTCTATTTTCTGGGGCTTTATATTTCCCTCCAGGTTGGTTACAAACAACCAGGATAAACCCGCAGCAAGGGCGCCAATGGGCAGGTTCACAAAAAATATCCAATGCCAGGAAAAGCCTTCTACCAAATAACCACCTATGAGCGGCCCTACTATAGGACCCACAATAACACCCATACCAAAAATGGCATTGGCTGTATTAATTTTCTCAGGCGGAAATGCGCCAATCAAAATACTCTGTGCAGTAGATAGCAACCCGCCGCCTGCAAGCCCCTGGATAAAACGCCATATCACCAGCGTCCACAGGGTAGTGGACATACCGCACATTAAAGAGCCAAAAGTGAACACGATAACAGAAGCGGTGAAATAATTCTTCCTTCCAAAAAGATTAGATAACATGCCCGAGAGCGGAATCACTATTACATTACCAATACTATACGCGGTAACCACCCATGCAATTTCAGTGCGTGTAGCTCCAATGCCACCGCTTATTTCCGGCAAGGCTACATTTACGATCGTCGCGTCTATCATTTCCAATAACGCACAGGTAAGAGCCGTGAGAATTAAAATCCACTTGGTAGCGCCAGTGGGATATACGGGCATTTTTATTGCTGCCTCCATGTTAGTCAATTTTTACTTTTACAAATGCGCTCAATCCGGGAAACAGTAGTGATGGCTCTTCAGAATTTTCTTGGTTTCCGCTCGAATTATTTTCCGGATCAGAGATGCGTTGAATATTAATTCGCAAAGGAATCCGCTGGGTCACTTTTATGAAATTGCTTGTGGCATTGTCTGGCGGAATCAAAGAAAAACTGGCTCCGGTTGCGCCACTGTAAGATTGCACCGTTCCTTTTAACTCAAGACCGGGATAGGCATCAATTCTTATTTTAACCTGTTGTCCGGGCTTGATATTCCTTAACTGTGTTTCCTTAAAGTTGGCGGTGATCCAAAGATGCTGCTCATCCACTACCGCGCATAAAGATTGTCCTGCCAGCACATACTGTCCCTGGTCTACGGAACGCTTCGTAACAATACCATTACAGGGCGCTATAATATAAGCATGACTCAATTGTTCTTCCGCCAATCGCAACTCGGCAACGCTTTGATCCACCAACGCGGCAGCGGCGGAAATCTGTTGATGCGCTGCCTTTGCCTCTGATTTTAATCCGGTGGAAACGAGGACCGATGATTGCTGGTTATGTACAGCCTGCTCATATTGAGCCTCTGCCTGTTTCAACGTGGTTTGATAAGCGTCATAATCTTTTTTTGTTACGGCTTTTATCTCCATCAATTTCTGAGCACGGTTAAAATCACTTTGTGCCTGGTCAAGATTTGCTTTCGCAACGGCAATATTCTGTTTGCCCGATAAGGCGGTTTGAAGAGATGCATTTGCACTTTGTTTCTGGGCTAACGCTTTAATATCCGATACGCTTAAACCGGCTCTGGCATTTTCAAGCGCGCCCTTCGCCTTTGCTACGCTTGCTTTTAAAGCAACTGTATCAAAGATCAACAGCGTATCGCCCTGGTTTACGTGCTGGTTATCCTGAAAACAAATGGCATCAAGGTAGGCGGTAACACCCGCGCGCACTGAAAAAATATTGCCGGCTAATTGCGCATCATCCGTAGTTTCGTAAGCAGAAGCTTTAATCCATGCGTATCCTCCGATACTGGCGACGAGAATGAATATCACTGCCAGAATAATAAAAGTTTTCCGGCTTTTCTTTGGTGTTTGCTTTTCCATTTTTGTTCTTTTTTTGATTGTGCTTTTCAAATTTTTTATTTGCAGGCAAAAGACCTGATGCTTCTTTCTGCCCACAATTATTTTTCGGTGAATGCACCGGATTCGTCAGTTGTCGAAACTTTATTTTCCAATAAATTAGTGTAAGACAACAATTCGTCTAAAAATTTCTCTGCCTGCTCTCTAATTTCATTTTGCACAGGTTCATTGTTTTGGTTAAATGCGAGGTGGATCTCAGGAACCAATAGTCGTCTTGAAGGAAGGTATGCACCAAGGTTGAGCAATGTAATATGCAAAATATTTGAAGCATTTACTCCGCCAAACCGTGTGGCAGAAGCCGATGCAATACCGGTTACCTTGCCAATTAAATTTATCCCGCAGTACTCCATAATGTTTTTTAATGCAGCAGGAATATTGCTATGATATTCAGGTGTAACAATAATAACCGCTTGGGAACTTTTCAACAGCCCGCTTATTGTTTCAACACTTTTTGTCTCTTCGTCAGAAATTGACGAGCCGTAAATTGGTAACGAATAATTTTTTAAATCTATCAAATTGACGATGACTCCTTTTTTCATCATTTGATCTTTAATAAAATAAGCCAAACGGTGGCTCTGCCTTTCCTTTCTGACGCTTCCCAATAAGATGGATAGTTTCATTTTTTTCTATTTGTTAGAATAAGAACATTGTTACAATTACAAATTGATAGCAGCGATTATTTCATCGGTTTATTTACCATCATATTTGATCTTTCACTAACAATGCCCCGATCCAAAAAAATTGGACAGCAATCGAAAAAATATTTTCATATCGGATATAACTATGACAGTTAGACGTAAATTAATTTAGCACTAAGGTTGCGCAAGCGTCTCGTTTGTGATTCTATGTAAATATGATGAGCTGATCGAATTTAATTTAGTAAGACTATAGCACAAAGGGAACGCCTGCGCTAATTGAAATATTTTTTATGAAAGTTCATCGCAATCATAACCCAGTTGTGATACAACCTGCCGAATACAATGTTCATTGATTTCCGGATCACACTTCAAACGCAAAATGTTTTCACAATCATCCAAATCAATATTCACACGACATATGCCATCCATTGTTTCCAGTTCAGCGTATACAACCTCCACTTTATAGATATCGTCAATATTTGAACGAATCCTAGAATGGTTTTGCTTGCTACGAAATTCAGTTAATTCCATTATATAAATATCTTTTAATAAAAAAAACGGGGAGGTAGGAACTCCCCCGTTGCTCCAATCCTGCCTACCGGCATCTATAAAAAGTATTTACATCCAACTTCCAGGCCGCTGCTCATGTTGCAGGTCTTTGCCCTTCCGGACGGATATGAAGCATAATCTTTATTTCTGCATTCTGAAATCCGCATCGGACCTTACACCTGCGGTTAAGAATAAATTTCTATCAATTCTTAATTGAATACCTGCTTCTGCCGTTCTGCCAAAGGTTGCTTTTCATAACGGTCATTGGTATCACCAACTAAATTTTACCGTCATCGTTTGTAAGTTTTGAGGTGGATAAGAAACTTACCTGTGGGCGTATTTTCCCGGAGAATGAAATGAATTTTGCAGGATTGCTGTTGTATGTAAAATACACCGGCACTTTTATGTAATTCACTTTTTGATTGTACTCATCTCCAATCAGCTCATGTTTTAACCTTGCAAGAGTATAAACCACCTACGGCCACTCCTATATTTTTTGTGAAATTATACCCGGCGCCTATTGCAAAATTGGTATTAAGGCAAGCTGAATTGCGGCGTAGCTTTCACGCTTAGGTAAACCCTTTTTGGGCATTTGTTGTCATAGCCATCATTATCATAACAGAAATGAGATAAAAAATAATTGCTTTGTTTTTTTTTTAGCTTTCACTTTGCTTTGTTTTTGATTTGATTTTATAAAAATTAAATTGAGAACCAGAGCTACATCCGGCGCAATCCTTTGTAACCTTTTTATATTTTGCGGTGGTGGGGCTTTGTTCGTCTTCGGAAGGTTTTATCTATAGTCGTTTTTTCCTGTTATTGCTTTTACTAACCAGGCATTTGTAATTGTGTTCAAAGCCAAAAAGGTGTTGCTTGAATGTTTCTTTTGCAAATTTCTTCTTCGGTTCTTATAATATAATTCTCTCTTAGGTTTAATTCGGCTGTGGCTTGAACTTCCTCAATAAATGGACGCAAATTTTTGTTGTAGTCCTGAAATGCTAATTCAAAGTTTCCATTATGCTTTTTTAAAGCATCAGCTAATGTGGTAGCTCCATATACTGCCAACGATGCACCCATTCCAGCAGCAGGCGAAGCACAATAACCTGCATCGCCAACCAGCGCTACTCTCCCTTTTGTCCACGAAGGCATTTTTATTTGACAGAATTGATCAAAGAAAAAAGATTTAGAGTTTTTTACTTCTTCCAATAATTCTGAGGTTCGCCAACTTAGCCCCTCAAATTGTTCCAAAATAATTTTCTTTTGCTGTTCTACATCACGATAATCATAAAAAATTTCTTTTTCGGTATTGAAACAAAAAATTATATCGGTTTTATTGTTGTACGCATTCAGCATAACGCCCTTGTTCGGTATATTATACATCTGCATTGTTTTTTGTTTTATCAACAATTTATTTACTATCGTGTTAGAGAAATAGGCTTTAAGGGAATGTGCGTATTTGGTTTCGTTACCAAACCAAATTTTTCTCACTCCCGAATGTACCCCATCGCAGCCCAAAACCAACTCATACGTTCCGAGCGAACCGTCTTTAAAAGAAACTTCAATATTGTCTTTTCTTTCATTTAACGCTGAAATGCTGTTGTCGAAAATAAATTCAACCTCATTTTTCAATCTTTCCAACAAGATATTTACAAATTTATCCCGTTCAATTTCGATGTCATCATCAGGCGGAAGTGCCACTCCAGCTTTTTTCGTTAATGATACTGAACTTTCTGTAATATCATCAGCATTTTTAAATTCTATCATTTCTAAATGCAATCTGTCTGATTGCATTTGTTCAAAAATACCCATACGCTTAGCGGCATCTGCGGCAGGTCCCTTTATATCCACAGCCGCACCCGCAACTCGGGGCTGGTTTGCGATTTCAACAACAGTTACTTTGTAACCTAACTTGTTCATCCAATAAGCGGTTGAAAGGCCAGCCATACTTGCACCCGAAACAAGTACTTTTTTTTCTTTTAATTTTTCCATTTTAATACAATTTTGTTTTATGATGCAAAGGAACCATGTATAGAAAGGATAAAAAATGGCAATACAAAGTAAGTATTGGACTAATCGTGGTTTTTGTTTCGGAACTCCAAAGCTGTCATTCCTGTAACTTTGGTAAACAGTCGTGAAAAATAAGGATAATCATCGTAGCCCAATTCGGTTGCAATTTCTTTTACTGATTTGTCGGAATGATAAAGTAAGCGTTTAGCTTCTAAAATAATACGTTGTTGTATATGATGCGAAACAGAATATCCTGATGTGCTTTTAACACATTCGTTCATGTAAGGTGTAGATATGTTTAGCCTCTTAGCATACGCTGTCGGACGTTTGAGTTTGGCATAATTGCTTTCCAAATTTACTTTAAAAGCTTTGGTAACAATTTCAAATCGTGAAAATTTATCTGCTGATTTTGTTTGTCTCGTGTATTGCGAAACAACCAATGCCACAACAGCGTTGCAACTATCTTTTAGTAGGGAATGATATAGTTCATCCCCTTTTCGTTCAGAAAATTTTAAGCAAAGTGATACCGCTTCGGAAATAATGGAATACGTTTCTTTTATTAATGCTAAGGGTTTTGCAGGTGTAATTTCTTCCAACAATTTTAAGTATTCAGGATTGAGATTTTCGTTATTGATTGCCAAACTACTGACGGTTACCTTGCGGACCGCTAAAATACGATGCACTTGACTGGGATGCATATATATGATAGATGGAGACTTAATTTTATGCTTTTGAAAATCAATTTCAATAAAAACTGTTCCTTTTTCAATCAAGAAGAATGAATGACGGTCATGCCGATGTGTTTGTCCTGCTTCTTTGTAATCGGTTAGAACTGTCTTATCCAAAGTATCTAAATTGTTCAGAAATATTTTTTCAATGACAATACCTGATTCGGACTCGTCACTAAAATATTTTACAGGTATGGATATTGATTTTTTAGACATAATATTTCATATTACTTCAAAACTTTTGAGCACTAATTTGTAAAGGTGTTAAATGTTCGCAGGGTGTTTCATGGGGTTTCCTATAACGGTTGGGTATCGCTGTAGTGGTTAATTTGTTGCACAAATGTTGAATAGAAGGTCTGTTCAACATTACAATGTGTTCATTTCTTTGCTTTTCGAAATCTGTATTTTGAATCTTTTCTTAGTGATATTTTTATCTTCACTCATTATCCCTTTTTTGAAATGGATAAGTGCGCCTGCATTTAATATCGCCTGGATTCCATCCTTCATTACCACAAAGCAATTGTCGGCTGGCTGACCGCAAGCCTTCAGCAATTGTAACCAAATCAAATTCTTTCGAACTACCGTCATTGAATGTTATTCTTTCAGTTTCCGGTAAATGGTTAATAGCAATAATCCATTTATTAAAAACAACAGGTACTGGCTGATCTATTAACTTGAACAGGACTTCATGCAGATGAGCCCTGGAAACCGGAAAAGCGCCTCCGGTCATTTGTCTAATTATGTTTTTAGGAATGCTCCAGATGAGCCTTCCGCGCGTGTTATAAATATTGAATGCTGAAATAGAAAGGCCTTTGCACTTTAATTTATCAAGTACAGCCAATGATTGAAGTATATGAATGCCAAAACTTTTTATTGAAACGCCATAGCCCTGCGACTTAAATCCATCAGACTTTTCGAACACAGTTACTTTATGGTTTGATGATTTTAAGTAAATAGCTGTAGCCAAAACGGCAATACCGGCATCCGAAATTGCAATTTCCATTTTTTATTTTGAAATTGTACCAAATTTGTTTTTCAAAAATAGTTTACAAAAGTTTTCTGTGAATGGCTAATCGATAAGACATACGTGTTGTGTAGGTTAACGGCAAAATTGGTCGGTGAAAAAAATCTGAAGGAACCTCTTCTATCGTTCAGACGACCAGGTATTGAGTTAGTTCATTTTTTTACTGCGACCGAAATTGCGATTTTCATTTTATTTGAATTGCTATTTATATAACTTGTTTTCTATGGTAAATAAGCTTTTGCAACAATCAGGCAAGGCAGAAAAGTTCAACGTCAAACTGACAGGGGTTAAAAAAAGAAATGAAATTAAATGATGGCATCTTCACAATCCAGGCAGATATCACAACCGATGAATTAAAAGAAATTGATGTAATTATCATCCCACCTATGAGTGGCGATATAGCAGATGATATTCATTTAAACAGAGACTATATTCCCCGGAGCATTCAAAAATACAACCGGCGCGCAGAAGTGGCAAGTTTATGTATTGTGTCTTTCCTGTAGCGGATACCGGATTATTGAACGCCCACCAATGTTCCAGTTATTAGCAGTCGGCGAATGAATTCAGGCAACGCTTTCCTGAAATTGACCTACTGTGCCGTAGAACGTTTTCAGCGATACCAAGGCATTCAGATATACTTTCAAAAAAGTTTCAGATGTTTCTCAATTGGTGTATAGGAAAAAAGTTCAAATGAGATTACCTTCCATTGTGTTTACTCTACTTAGAATTTTTTTTGCAATATTTCTGTACCAATCCATTTAAGCATCCTTTTTTAATAGCTGCTTGAGCAACATAATTAAATATTGGCTCGGCAATTTTTTGAAACCCAACCATTCTTGAATTGTTTAAGAAAACAAACAATGCTAAGTCCGAAAATTTCTTAGGTGTTCCTGCAGCACTTGCTAAGCCATCTTTTGCAAGTCCTTTTAAAATGAAAAGGGAATTTTCAAAGTTCTTATTGCCGGGGATAAGGGTTGCTCTTACAATGCATTCCTCATTAGAAACATTGTGATAATAATGTTTTTCGTTTGGTTGTATAGTTGCACTATCGCCCTGCTTTAAATGCAAAATGTCTTTACCTTTCCCAACTTCTAAAGCGCCTTTTAAAATTTCAAATGTTTCGGAAAATAAAGTATGGTAATGCCAGGGTGTTTTTTCGGCAGGAAGAATATTCATTTCCAAAACACTTTCTTTACTTGTGTCTGCTGAACTAATCAGTTTAATATAACCTTGTGTTTTCATAGAGTTTTTTTGTGGGTTTAGTTACCAATAAAATTATCCCGAATACAGAGCAAGCAATAATTGCAGATATATGAGGAATAGCTTGTGTTACGCCATTGTACGGTTTACTTAAAACGATAAACATATCTACGATAGGTACAATCGTTCCGACTAATAAAGTTGTACCTAATGCCTTTGTTTGTTTACTCAATACAAAAATGCACATAAGTAATCCTGACATTAAATCACGGATGCCCTTAATGTAATGGAATGAATAATCACCTTGTTCGTTAAAATGTATCCCATAACCTGCTTCTGCTATTTCGGGTGAAACGAGAAATCTCGCTCCAAGAAAAATTAATCCTAAACCTGTTAGGAAAGCGATTGCAATAGAAATTCTTTTTGTCATAATAATGTGTTTTTAAATTATGACGCAAAACTCTAAAAGCTGAACTCAAAATTGATGCACCTGGGTTAATAAATCATTTTTGACTAGAAATTCTTTTTCGAATACGGCTAAGTGATTGAGGTTTTACACCTACGTACGACGCAATGTGGTATTGGGAAATTCTTTGATGCAAGTCAGGGTTTTCTTTTATAAATTTTTCATAACGATATTCAGGGGTATCAGTGTAAAACGAACTAAGGTCTTGTAATAGCTGTATAAAAACTTGTGCAATAACAAGCCTGCCAAACCGTTCTCCCTGGGCAATAGATTTATAAAATATTTGTAAGTCGGTAAATGAGATTATCAACATTTCACAGTCCTCTAATGCTTGAATAATTTTTGTTGATGGCTTTTGAGGTAGAAAACTTTCATAGTTGCAAACAAAATTGTTTTCTTGTGCAAAAGCGTATGTTTTTTCTTCCCCATCGTGATTTATGTAATATCGTATTAGTCCTTTTACAATAAAGCCTACTTGCTTGCAAACTTGTCCGTCTGCCAAAAAAAAATCCCCCTTTTTAAGTTCTTTTTTGCTAAAAAGTTGGTTGATACAATCAACGTCTTTCAGGGTCAAGTCTATAAAAGATTGTATGATAATAATTAATTTCTCTGTCATACCTAGTGTGTTGCTCAAAAATTGCCACTAAAACACTCAGAAAAATATCCGAAAAGCATGCTTAAAAAGCCCCGGATTAAAAATGAGTTGCAGGGGCTTTGCTTTATACTTTTTCGTTGACCGAAGTCGCCGTAACGGTTGTTGGGGACAAAGTATCAACCGGCTACTTTCTAAAGTTTTTTATTCTTAAAATTAAGTTACAGTATTCAAAAAGCTTTTCCTTAAAGGCTTTCAAGCGGTTTGATAAATTGCAAGTAATCAATATCTGGTTCAACAGAGAAAGCTATACGGATAATTTTCAAAGTAAACAACAAATAACAAAATTCTTTTCGAGGCTTGCTGCAATCCTTCCTTACATTCCTTTTTTATATCTATAATCATTCCAAATTAATAAACAACTTTTTTGTTATCTATTTTTGTCACTATGCACGTCCTAGAATGTCATTTGTACCGTATGAAAGATGAATGTTTGAAATAGTTTTGTGGCAACAGAAAATGTAGCAATCAAATATAATTTCAAAACATCCGCAAGGCAGAATAAAATAAAAAATATGATAGATACTTTAAAAGTTATTAAGCATTACAGTTCCCGGAGTCTTATAAAAAAGATTACGATCTGCATTAACAGAGGCTGGTTTTCAGGATTCAATCGTACCGGTTGAAAAATTGGCAATGCTCGACCAGTTTCATGTTCACGGTTTAGAGGCAAGCATTGAACTGGCTGCCCTGTAATATATCATTAGAGACAAAAGTACTTGACGTAGGTTCCGGCCTTGGCGGCGCTTCAGGTATCTTGCAAAAAACCTCGGATGCCATGTTAAAAGTATTGGTCCAAGCCCTGAATTTGTAGAAGCTTCCCGTTATTTAACCGGAAGAACGGGGGCTTGGAAGCTAATATAAAATACGAAGTGGCAGATGCGGTAAACACGCCTTTTGAAAACGAAACTTTCGACCTTGCCTGGACCCGTTCTCACGGGTACGCACAAACGCAGCATCATTGCGATACGATCACCACTTACGCCGCTTTTTGTTTTAACAAGATGCCCATCTTGAGTTTTATAAAAGGTCATGTCCTGTAACGTGCCTTCTATTCTTAAAATACCTGTATTCTTTGGCATTGTTTTTAAATTTTAATGAATTAATAATATTGTTCTTTCATAAAATTATTTGGCCTTATAACCTTTACCAAATAACGACTTCCGTTCTTTCCGTTTCCCGCCGATATTTCCACCGTTTACCATTTATTCCACCTAAAAAATGCAGTAAATTTGTAATGCCCACTCAATAGCTTAAGCATGGCTCAAGTATAGATAGAGTATCAAATCAATATTTAAAATGGAAAGAGGTTGTATTTACCCTAAAGACGTTCAAACAGTAACAGGAAAGAGTGAACGCTGGGGCAGGGATGTAATTAAAAAGATCAAAACCCAATTTAATAAACAAGCACATCAGCTTGTAACGATTGAAGAGTTTTGCTCTTACATGGGATTACAACACGATGTTGTTACAAAGCAATTAAAGTAATTCCTGTTTCTTCAGGCTAAGCTTGCAACTTCTTGCGCTCTACACTTTATCATTTATCTTCTTTTATTTACCTTGTATTGTCTTTTTCTCTATTGAAGTTATGGTCACATCCATGGTCGCATAAATAAAAAAAGCAGTCAGATATTATCCTAACTGCTTGATTTTTAAGTGGGAGCACACGGGTTCGAACCGCGGACCCTCTGCTTGTAAGGCAGATGCTCTAAACCAACTGAGCTATGCTCCCTTTATTTTTAGGAGTGCAAATATAAGAGACGAATAGTATTCAAAAAAATTTAAATCTCTTTCTCAATTATTGTTTTCCAACTGGTACAGTACATGCAGTAATTTTTAAAATTGTAATTTTGCTAAACAATTATTTTATGGATCAGACAAAAACATACACTGAAGAGAGCCCCGATACTGATGTGCTGGTTGATAATGACAAAGGCTGCCAGTTAGTGGTCTGGAACGATGAAGTGAACAGCTTTGATTGGGTTATTACTACACTTATTGAAATATGCGGCCACTCTGCTGAGCAGGCTGAACAGTGCGCCATGATAATACATACCAAAGGAAAATATGCCGTAAAAGATGGGTCATATGATTTTTTAAAACCCTTATGTGATGCTATTACAGAACGTGGAATAGGGGCAACGGTTGAAGAATTAAGCGAGCACTAAATATTTGTTTTTTAAATAAAATTTTCCTCAAAGTAATAATGGCGGTTTTTTTACCAGCTAACGCCGAAAACTTTCCAGATGCAAATTTAGCTGATAGTGATGGCTTGCTTGCAATTGGCGGCAATCTTAAAAAACAAACTCTGTTAAACGCTTACCGAAAAGGCATATTCCCGTGGTATAATGAAAATGAACCAATATGCTGGTACTATCCTGACCCGCGGCTTATCTTGTTTCCAGGTAACCTAAAAATAAGCAACAGCATGAAGGCAGTGCTTAAAAAAAATGAATTTACATTCACCAGCGATAATGATTTTTCAGGTGTAATAAAAAATTGTCGTATGGCTAAACGCAAAGGTGAGCCAGGCACATGGATCACTGATGATATAGAGAAAGCATATACCACACTTTATAAAAACGGATTTGCTCATAGTGCTGAAACTTATTATAATAGTACGCTCGTTGGCGGCTTATATGGTGTGCAATTAGGGAAAGTATTTTTTGGCGAAAGCATGTTTGCCAATAAAAGCAATGCAAGCAAGTTTGCTTTTATAAAATATGTTCAATTATTACAAAAAAAGGGAATTGAATTAATCGATTGCCAGGTTTATACACCTCATCTTGAAAGCCTCGGAGCAGAGTTAATATCAAGACAACATTTTGCGAAGTTGTTAAAAGAATTAATTGTTTAGCACAATTTTTTTTGAGGGATACCGGCTTGCATGTTGGTAGATTAGCCCTCTTATATAATCATTTTCGGCATAAGGCGTAAGCCGGTATTTAAGTTCATCAATTGTGTTAACAGTAATGTTGGCAGGCAAATAGCCCATTCCATAAAATCTTCCTTTCTCCATTAAAATGCAGCTTTGCTCTTCATGTTGAAGGCCATAGTCAATTAATGCAAAACTGGGTAATTCATTGTTAAAATGATTAATACATGCATAAACTCTTTCATTATAAGTTTCAGCGTTTTCTTGTTGTTCACAGGCTCCCTTGCATTGTTTTTCTGCAAATAAACTACATGGTAAATTTTCTGATTGAAGAAAGCAAAGTTTAGGACAAAGTTCAAATTGTTGTACAAGTTTCCTTAATAAAACATGCCCTTCATGAAGCAAGTTAAAAGTATACAAAGGTTTAATATTTTTCTTCTTTTTTTCAATACATAATCTTAAGTATCCTCTCCTGTCTTCAAAAGAATATAATCCATAAGATTGCTCAAACCTTTTCTGACTGCGGTTTTGCTCCGGCCATAATTTTTTTATTTCAACGCTTTCCAAAATAAAAGCCATGAGTTCTGTTGCAGTTGGTTTGTAGGTAATGTTATAAATCTTTTTTAAAAATTCCTGCTTTTGCCTATTGGGCTTATTGTTGGCAAAATGGCTGTTCACTCTTTTCGCCAGGCTTTTTGCTTTGCCTACATAAATTACTTTTCCTTTACTATCGTGAAAATAATATACGCCGGGTTGTTGCGGCAGTTTCTTTATTGTTTCCGAGGAAATATTGGGTGGCAGGAATTGTTCTTTACTTTTCACTTTCAACATCGTATGTACGTAACCGTTAGTATCGCATTTTAAAAGATGATGAAACAAAGTTACAGTTGCTAAAGCATCTCCTGTAGCTCTGTGGCGATCATCAATAACGATGCCGAGATGCTTACATATTTTCCCAAGTCCATAACCCGGCGCGCCAGGCAATATTTGTCGCCCAAGCCTTACGGTACAAAGCTTTTTACAATTCAATTCATAGCCGGATTGCGCCAAATGATATTTAATAAATGAGTAATCAAAATTTACATTGTGGGCTACAAATATTTTATCGTGAAGCATTTCAAACAATTCATCCGCAATGCTGCTGAATGGCCGCTCATATTCTACCATTTCATTGGTAATACCTGTAAGCGCCGCTACATATCTAGGAATAGAATAAAAAGGATTTAATAAAGTATGGTAATGGCTTATTACTTTTTCTCCGTCAGAAATATAAACAGCTATTTCTGTGATGCCGTTTGCAGCAGCGTATCCACCTGTAGTTTCAATATCAACGATTGCGTATAACAAAAAATATCTTTTCGGAGTGTAAACTTACTAACTTCTTTAGGAAAAATAAAGTAGTTGTTTTTATTACATTTGCAGGCTATTAATTTCAGAACAAATTTATGGATTTAAGTAAAAACTATGTTCCTTCGGTAGTTGAAGAAAAATGGTACCAGTATTGGCTTTCAAAAAATTACTTTAAAAGTACTCCAAATGAGCAACCCGCTTTTACAGTAGTAATTCCCCCGCCAAATGTAACAGGAGTTCTGCACATGGGGCATACACTAAATGAAACGGTACAGGATATACTTGTTCGCAAAGCAAGAATGAGCGGTTTCAATGCATGCTGGGTGCCGGGTAGTGATCATGCCTCTATTGCTACAGAAGCCAAAGTGGTTGATATGTTGAAAAGGGAAAAGGGTATCGATAAAAATAATCTCACAAGAGAAGAATTTTTAAAATATGCTTTTGAATGGAAAGAAAAATACGGAGGCATTATTTACAACCAGATAGAGAGGCTTGGCTGCAGCGTTGATTGGGACAGGACTTCATTCACCATGGATGATCATTATTATAAAGCGGTAATAAAAATTTTTGTTGACTTATATAATAAAGGCCTTATTTATCGTGGAGCAAGAATGATTAATTGGGATCCGGCAGCAAAGACAGCATTAAGCGATGAAGAAGTGGAATATAAGGATGTAATTGGAAAATTGTACTATATAAAATATGCGGTCGCATCCCCAAATTCTTCCAAAGGAGAAGCTTTGCAATCCACCAACGAGGCATTAATTTCTGGAAATAGTGGCGACCCAGGTTCCCTCTTTCCTGAAGTGAAGCTGGAGGAAGCCATCATTATAGCTACGCAACGCCCTGAGACTATTATGGGAGATGTGGCTGTTTGTGCTAATCCTAACGATGACCGATACACGAAATTAAAAGGCCGAAAAGTAATTATTCCACTAATCAATAAAGAAGTTCCGATAATTTTTGATGAATATGTTGATAAGGATTTTGGAACCGGAATTTTAAAAATAACTCCGGCTCATGATATTAATGATTTCAATATTGGATTAAAACACAACCTGCCTGTTGTAGATACTTTAAATAATGACGGTACAATAAGCGAAGCTGCACAAATTTATGTAGGCGAAGAACGCTTTGCTGCACGTAAGAAAATTGTGGAAGAACTAAAATCGAAAGGTCTTCTTATAAAAGAAGAAGAATATAACACACGCCTCGGTTATAGCCAGCGTACTAACGTGGTAGCAGAGCCGAAAATTTCCACTCAATGGTTTGTAAAGATGAAGGAGCTTGCCAGACCTGCTTTACAGGCTGTTGAATCAGGCGAAGTAAAAATCCACCCGGGAGAAAAATTTAATGCTACTTACAAATATTGGATGGAAAATGTAAGGGATTGGTGCATAAGCCGGCAACTTTGGTGGGGACAGCAAATTCCTGCCTGGTATGATGATGAAGGAAGATTTGTAGTTGCTGAAAATGAAGATGAGGCAAAAGAAATATTCAAGAATCAATATTCAATAACCAATATTCAATTGCGGCAAGATGAAGACGTTCTTGATACCTGGTTTTCTTCATGGCTTTGGCCAATAGAAGTTTTTCATGGAATCACCAACCCGGGAAATAAAGACATTAATTATTATTATCCGACATCAGTATTGGTTACGGGGCAAGATATCATTTTTTTCTGGGTGGCACGGATGATCATGGCGGGTATGGAATACATGCATAAAAAACCTTTTAGCGATGTTTATTTTACCGGAATGGTACGTGACAAGCAGGGAAGAAAAATGAGTAAGCAATTAGGCAATAGCCCGGATCTTTTGCATTTAATTCACGAGTATGGCGCTGATGCAGTTCGCTTTGGAATTATGATTTCATCGCCGGCAGGAAATGATCTTTTATTTGACGAAGGTAGCCTTGAGCAGGGAAAATTTTTTAATAATAAAATCTGGAATGCATTAAAGCTTGTAAAGATGTGGCCTGCAAGGATACAAGAGGATGAGATACAAGTTAAAAATGATACCAGCAATTTTGCTATTAACTGGTTTAAAAACCGCTTAAAAGAAGTAAGAATTGAAGTTGATAATTTAATGAAGCAATTTCGGTTAAGCGAAGCGTTAAAAACAATTTATTCATTAATATGGGATGATTTCTGCAGTTGGTATCTTGAATGGATAAAACCTGGCTTTGAAGAAAAAATTCCGGAATATATTTATTTAAAAACGGTTTCATTCTTTGAAGACCTTCTTCAATTGCTGCATCCTTTCATGCCATTTATAACTGAAGAGGTTTATCATCTTTTAAAAGACAGGGACGATGATCTTGTTGTAAGGCAATTTGAAACAGTTCAATCACCCGACTTTGAAATATTAAAACAAGGAAACAAGTTGAAAGAATTAATCACTTCCATTCGTGATACTAGGAATAAACATATCATAAAGCCAAAAGAAAGTATTCAGCTTTTTATAGAAACTGAGGGTACAAAAGAATATATTGCTATTGAAACAATTCTTGCCAAACAGGCAAATGCAGAAAGCATTACCTTTTCAAAACAGCCGGAAAATACTTCCATTACCATAGTTTCCGGCAAAGAAAAAATTTATATAGTTGCAAATATTGAAACGGATGTTGCCGCTCAAAAAGAAAAGTTGCTGAAGGATCTTATTTATCTTAAAGGTTTCCTAAACAGCATTGACAAGAAATTAAGTAATGATAGATTTGTACAAAACGCAAAAACAGAAGTAATTGAACTGGAGCGCAAAAAGAAATCGGACACAGAAGAAAAAATTATTGCCATTGAACAGAGTCTTTCTTCACTAGCGTAAAATTCAAACTATTACTATGAAATTATTAATGAACTTTTTTTTTATTATAGTTTTATCATTGTTTGCAGGATTTACATCTTTTGCTCAAAATGGAGCTATCACAAAGGTTTCAAAATTTAAACCACCGGCTGTAAAATCATACCTGGGAATAAATACTAACGGCCCTACAGTTACTGTAGATGAAGCTAATCAATTAATAGCGTTGCCTTTAAAAATAACCGACGATAAAAAGAACATCTATACCGTGCAATCTTACGGATTTGTTTATAGAAGAAAAGGCATAGTTCAGGACGAAGAAACAGGAAAGAAAAATGTAACTTTTACAACTCTTGCAGATAAATTCAAAACCACTCCCCTTCCGAAAGTGTGGGTTGATAATTTAAAAAATGGTTTTCAAAAAGATGAGCAATTATATTTTTATGATATTGTGGTAAAAGACGATAAAGACAGAAAATTTTTTGCACCTGATCTGAAGATAACTATACAATAATGAAGTTTATAAGGTCCGCCGGGTTAAGCGAACTCGGTGTTGTTCATGATCTTGCTCATTCCATCTGGCCCTCGGCTTATGGATCTATTTTATCGAAGCCTCAACTAAATTATATGCTCGATAAAATTTATTCTTTAGCATCTTTACAAGCACAATTTGCAACGCAGCATCACAGTTTCATTTTTTTGGTTGATGGGACTACACCCATTGGCTTTGCTTCCTTTTCTGAGAAAGAAAACGACAGTTCAGTTTATCATCTTCATAAAATATATATACTGCCACAACAGCAGGGAAAAGGCAGCGGCAAAATGCTGCTGGACCATGTAGTTAAAATTGCAAAACAAAACAACGCAGTAGCATTAACACTTAACGTAAACCGTTATAATAAAGCCCGTTCGTTTTATGAAAAATATGGCTTTCTAATTAAAGGCGAAGCTGATATTGACATTGGCAACGGTTACTTTATGAACGATTATATTATGGAATTGTCTTTCTGATTTGGTTATCCATTTATTTTGCGTGCTTTGCCGCTTACTCAAAGAACACGAACAGTTATTCAATAGTCATAGTTAAGAGAATAATACATTGTAAATTGAGTTGTTTTTATTTATTTGCCCCTGAGAAATTTTGTATCTGAAAGAATATTGTAATTAAACTTACAGATAGAAAAGTATTAATAGATTATAATATTTCTGTAAAACAATCCTGTTAATTCCTGATTTTTTAAAACTTTTAGCACTGCCCATGCAAGAGTTATAATTTTATGGTTTGAAAATGTATAAAAAAATAATCATATTTTTTCTGCTAATCATTAGTTGCAGCCGCATATTTTCGCAAGGACGCTATATAGATAGCCTTCTTGATTGGATAAGCAAACATCCAAAAATCGACTCACAATACATTCAAACGCTTCATCGTATTAGCTATCGCTACAGTGAAAAAGATGTAAAAAAATCATACTCTTATTATCAAAAAGTTCAGCAGTTAAGTGACAGTCTTAATTTCACCTACGGTAAATCGCTTGCACAAATAAATCTAGGTTTACTATTATTAAATTCTGCCAGCTTTGATGCAAGTAACGATGCTTTTTTTAAAGCTATTGATTTTGCAGAAGAGTGCGGTGCGCTTAGGTTAAAATCGATTTCACTTAATAATATAGGGGACAATTTTCTGAGCCTTCGGAATTTTGATAAATGTCGGACATATACAAATAAGGCAATACCTCTGAATAAAAATCTAAAAGCTTGGAGAGGTGTTGCCATAAATTATGAACTTTTGCATCGCTGCGATTTCAACCAAAGGTTTTATGCAAGTGCAAAAAAGAATTTAGACATTGGCTTTCCATACGCCTTGAAAGCAAACGAAAGCTATCTCTATTCACAATACTATCTTGGCTACGGCAAGTTATTTGCTGTCAATAATAATTATGATTCCGCAAGATATTGTTTTAAAAAAGCAATAGCAGAAGCTAGAAATGAGGGCGACAAGCGAAATGAGTTTCAGGTATATCTTGCAGAAGGCCAATACCTGCGTGACCTCGCAACAGCACAAAAAATTAAAATACTCGACACGGCACTCGATATAGCCCGAAGCATTCAGTATTATGAAGGCATTTCAAATACCGCAGAACAACTTTCTCACGAGTACGATCAGGCTGGCAACCAGGATTCAGCATTGGCATATTTCCGAATTTACCGCAGCAGCTTTGAGTCACTTTTTTCGCAAAATAATAACCTTAACCTGATCATAAAAGAATCCGAATGGCTGGTAAATAAAAAAGAAATCGAAAATGCTCATTTATTAGAACTTTCACAGTTACAGAAAAAACAAATCATTTTTAAAAATGCTTTGCTGATTGCTGCATTAATTCTTTTATTTCTTACAATTGTTGCAGCATTTTTCATTAATAAATCTGTACAAGCCAAAAAGAAAAGAAGTGAATTTATTCTTAAACAAAAAATTGCCGAATCGCAGATACAATCGCTGAGAGCTCAAATGAATCCTCATTTTATATTTAACAGCCTCAATAGCATTGAAAATTTTATGATGCAGAATGAGAAGAGAAAAGCAAGCGATTACCTGCATAAATTTGCTTTGCTGATACGGACCATTTTAGAAAGCAGCCGCAATGAAATTACAAGTGTTGCGCTTGACATAGAAGCTCTGAAGCTTTATATAGACCTGGAACAAATGCGGTTCAATAATAAATTTAATTATGAAGAAAAAATAGACTCTGAATTATTGGAAGGAGATTACAATGTTCCTTCTCTTCTTATACAACCTTATGTTGAAAATGCAATTGTACATGGAATAGCGCATAGCGATAAAGCAGATCTAAAACTAACGGTAACGGCTACCCTGGAAAACGATTTTATAAAATATGTGATTGAGGATAATGGCGTTGGAAGAAACCAATCTGCCAATTACAATAAAATAAATAAGCTTCATCATAAAAGCATTGGCTTAAAAATTACGGAAGACAGGGTTCACCTTTTTAATCAAAGTGAAAACTCAAATGGACATATAAACATTACTGACCTGTTTGATGAAGATAATAAACCGGCAGGAACAAAAGTTGAAGTAAAAATAAAAGCAAATTAATATGGAAAAAATGAGAGCAATTCTGGTTGATGATGAGCTAAACAGTTTGCAAAACTTGCAGCAAAAGCTTGAAGGTTTTTGTCCTGACGTGGCCATAGTTGCAATTACTCAAAAGCCTGAAGAAGGTATTTTGCTTATTCGTCAGCATCAGCCTGACGTTGTTTTCCTTGATATTGAAATGCCGCGAATGAGCGGTTTCCGTATGCTTGAACAACTCGGGGATTATGACTTTGACATAATTTTTACAACCGCTTACAATCATTATTCAATAGACGCCATCCGCATCAGCGCTTTTGATTATCTCGTAAAACCTATTGGTATCGAGGAGTTACAACATGCTGTAGAAAGATTAAGTAAAAGCCTCCACAAGCAAACAAAAGAAAAAATTGATATCCTTAAAAAGTCATTAAACGATAGCCGCAGCCAGGAAGATAAAATTGCAATATCAACTTCTGAAGGGATTGAATTTATTCCTATAAAGAATATCATTCATATAGAATCAAAATCTAACTACAGCAAAATTTTTCTCATTGATAACAAAAGTATGATGGTAACAAAAATTTTAAAAGACTTTGAAGAAATGTTGCTTCCTTACAACTTTTACCGTGTGCATAATTCGCACCTTATTAATTTAACCTATATTCAAAAATATGTGCGAAGCGAAGGAGGCCATGTAATGCTGCAGGATGGAACGCTCATTGATATTTCCCGCCGTAAAAAAGAAGAATTTTTAAAGATGATCGGGGGATAATAATTGACCATGGTGGTATTAATTTAACCATGGTCAATTATCAATGTGAAATAATATTTACTCAAAATCTATAACACGTTTGAGTTTATTAAAAGATATGATAAAAGCGGGTTAGATCAGGAATTATTATTATCCTTATCTTGATAAGTTCTTTGTGCCT
>Ga0070679_100000241_pt1 | contig 45552 bp, 67 predicted proteins | sample KBSC63BmetaG_FD_65652 | JGI IMG/M metagenome (GOLD analysis project Ga0070679, IMG submission 65652) | Corn rhizosphere microbial communities from Kellogg Biological Station, Michigan, USA - KBS C6-3B metaG | ecosystem: Host-associated > Plants > Roots > Rhizosphere | place: USA: Michigan... | reverse complement strand
CCCCCGCAATAAATGTTGATATGTAGACAGCGAGCGATATACTTTCAGAAATTGAGAAATTCTCCCCGATACTCTGGGGAGATTCTCAATTTTTTTCTACTCTGAGCGATTTTTTAGATATTCTCGCTCACCAACTTCGCGAAGCGGGCAAACTTTTCTGCGTCCATTTCATCGGCAATCTTCGCTGCCTGATAGAAAATTTGCTTCTTTAGGTAGTCGATTTTTTCCTGATTGAACTTCACGCGGGCCGCTTCTTGATCCTGAATATACTTTTTCAGCTCGGGATTTTCGGTCAACTTCAGCATTTTTTCGATATTGGATGTCGATGCTGAGACCGTGGAGAATGCGACAAGATATTCGGAAATCTTTTCGCGACGAGACTTTTTCGACGTGGCCATATAGATAACCTCGGGCAGTGGGTTGAACAACGATAGACTACGAGAATAAAGATAATCGGCGCGCAACTTCCGACAAGTGCAAACGTCAGTTTATCCCCACTAAGATTTCTTAGTATTGATCCAATATACTATAAACTTAGTAGATGAATGAATAACCATATAACTATATTACTATTTAGGAATATGCATATGAATATGTATACGAATACATAAACGTATACAATTCTGGATACAAAGTTGTATACAATATTGTATTCAATTGGTTCCCATATTTTCAACCCGGGGGAGGGGAAAAATAGAATCACTATCGACCGCGCAAGACATTCTTATAATATAAACAATAAAATTTTAAAATAGTATAGGCGTGACAACCGTACATGTGACAATGGTCCATCCTCACCGAGTAGCGTGTCACAGCTTGACCATTCTTTCCAACTTTACTATATTTATTCCACGATTATTGATGGGATAGAGGATAAAATGGGCTTTAGACGAATATCATCCAATAAGAAGTCTGTGATGGCCAGGATAATTAAATCTAAGAACAAGCGTCTCACTAATAGAACTCAAGTTAAATTATCCACTGGATCTAATCATGAAGGTAGAACGCCGAGGAAGACCAAGGGGTAGTCGCAATGGCTCAGGATTACGGAAATGGGAGCCAACACATTGGAAATTTGAATACGAGTTCGTATTACTTTTACATATATCTGGGAAAACACATAAAGAGATTCAGGAAGCTTCGGGATATAGTGTCGCACAGATTATTAATATATTAGAAGGTAAATTAGCTAAAGCTAGAATAGAAGATGTTAGGAAGCGATTGGGAGTTGATGATATCATTGCCAGGAAGATAAGAATAGAAGAGCTGGCTCATAAGAGAGTTGAAGAAGTATTAGATGATGAGGAACTAAGGCAGAGTGCTGAAGGAAAATTTAGAGTTGCCGATAGAGCTATAAGAGCTATAGAAGTTATACATAAGACTGCTCCTTCTGAATCTAATGGTAATGGAGTTAATATCACTAACAATACAATGATATTAGCTACTGAAGATAATGTTAAGAAGTTATTAGCCGCAAATGATTTCTCTAATCGTGTAAAAGAAATTCATGGCGATAGATCTAGAATTCCCACAACTAATATCAGAATCGGAGATAACAGAAGCGAGAAAGCAAGCTGATAAAAGGATACACGGATTTACCGATTCTGAGATTAAAGAATTACGAATTAAAGCTAAATGGGATTTAGGTTGGTTAGCACACGGGGTATTAGGGTATAATAAGCTATCTCCCAATCTTCATGGCGAAATCTGTTTATGGATTCGCGAAACGAGATATGATCAGTATACTCTACTTCTGATACCTAGATCCCACTACAAATCAACACTTGATACTATATCAGATAGTTTACAAACTGCTTTACCAGATGATCTAAATACTATACAATATCCCTATAACCTAGGAACTAATGTTAGGTTATGTATAGTACATGATGTTGAAGGGATGGCCCAGAAATTCTTAAGATCTATAACTCAACACTTCACGAAGAATCCCTTATTGATGGGATTATTTCCTGAGTGTGTTCCAGATCCTAAGAAGCATAAGATTAATATTAAAGAGTTAGAACTTCCTCGTACATCATATTGGAATGAGTCAACATTCGATACGATGGGAGTTAGTGGTAGAGGACAAGGTAATCACTATAATATATTAAAGCTGGATGATATTTATGGAGAGGCAGCCAGAGATTCTAAAACCGAAAGAGAGTCTAGAATACAATGGTTTGATAACTGCCAGTCGTTCCTTATTACTCCGGCAACTGATTTCATACGAATTCGCGGTACGAGATGGGCATTCGATGATGTATATGCCCACGCGATGGATACATATGGAACTAACTTAAAGACATTCATTAGATCAGTATGGGAAAGAGATGAGAAAGGTAAATTTAAAAAGGATGAGAAGGGTAGAGAGATTCCTATATTTCCAGAACAATTTACTTGGGAATCTCTTAAGATCCTTGAGAAGAATAAGAAGGTTTGGAATGCACAGTATATAAATGATCCTAAAGAGGGATCATCTAAATTCAAAGAAGAGTGGAAGAGATATTATACACAGCGGGGTAGGACATTAATAGTTGAGACAATCAGGACTCCATTTAGTGATCCTGTTATAGAAGAAATATCTATAGAAGAATTAGATATTTGTGTTATAGTTGATCCAGCGTTGACCGAGACGGGAGACGATACTGGATTAGTTGTAACAGGGATGGATAGATATGAGAGAGTATTTATACTAGAAGCATATGCAGAAGCTATTAGACCGGAAGCATTCTGTAATAAGATATTCTCTCTTATCTATAAATGGAATCCAAGACAATTAGTAGTTGAAGAAGTTGGATTCTCTGTACTCTATGAGAATTGGTTTAGGGCAGAGATGACACTTCGCAATAAGAGATTTAAGATAGAGATGGTCAAGACTCAACAAAAGGAGAAGGCCGAAAGAGTAACTGCATTAGCTCCTTGGTTTGATTCTGGATTAATCTATTTCAAGAAGATGAGTCATACTGAAGCTTTAGCTGAGCCTGGCAAGTACATGATCAAGTTGGAGCAAGAGTATGATCAGTTCGGGGCTTCAGATGACTATCATATATTAGATGCTTTAGCTATGGGTCCTCGAATTGGAAAAAGTGGTAGCCGGGTTTGGAGGAAAGGTGGGACGCGTAATCCATTTAATGATCCAAATAAACCTAAAGTAAGTAAAGATAAAAGAGATCCTTTAACTGGTTATTCGAGGACACGATAATGTCATATGGCGCAGAGTATCCGAATAAAGCTAGCTTCTATGCTAATGAACCATCATCGCAATATGGCTTTATTGACGCTAAACCAGAAGTAGCAGAAGCATTTGCTCAGGCTAGAAAGGCAGCACAATTATTATTTGAGGGCGGTACATTAGGTAGTGAGAAAGATTTTCAGATTCATATTTATGGTCATGCTAATCCAGGCCATGAACCACAGCCATTATATGCTAATGATTGTGTAAGTATTACTGTTACTCAATTAAATGTCGGCCAGTCACAAACCGAATCCTCATCCAATTCTAAAAGTGTGTGAATAATCTAATTAGCCGCGCGCTAGAAAGCCGGGGACGCGAAGCGGAACGGCGCGCGGCGATATGATCTTAGCACTACGTAGCTCGCCCGAAAAGGATTTTAGCTTGGCCGGCACGGAGCTCACACTACTTACGTCTCGAAAAGCGCAGTTCAGGATTAATATGAAAGAAACAAAATATATAATAGATCCTGAAAGTTGTAAAACATCTGCTGATGAATTTATACAAGAGTTTATAGATACTGTATATCCTGCTTATCAAAAGTATGGTATTACATTAGCAGAAGCATTAACTATGTGGAAGTTAAATGCCATCTATAATCGTTTAGCAGATATGCAAATAGATTCGGATGGAGACTCATCTGATTCCTGGAAAAGAACATGACACAATTATTTTGGGCTTCAATGCCCAGTCTCACCATTCCAAATGGTGCAGCAGATTCAAATGTATTAGAGTGTCTTAAAGCAGAATATGATTCAGAAGCATTATCTGTTGCTGCTCCTGCTGTACTAGATGCATTAACATATACCTGGTTAGTATCTAATGATAGAGGAACTACATATAATACATTAATTGATTTGACAGGTACAGCGGTACTTGTTCCACCTGCAACAAAGACTATTATATACAATGGAATATTTACTGCTATAACTCATATTAAGCTTCATGCTTCCGGTAACGTAGCAGCAGATAGAGTGTTTACGTTAGCTAAGTCTCATAGATTATAACGGAGAGTAAGATGACGATTCAATTTGCATCTGGTCCAGGCGGACATCCTGAAATTGGTGATATAGTTTATAAGGCTGATGGATCAGAGTTAGGTAAAATATCTTTCTTTCATGCCCCAGTTAGAGAAGATGTTTGGGGAGTAAAGATTGGTGATGATCCTGAAGATCATAATATTACTGTTATTAAACGTATCCCTGGTGTAGACAGTAATGGTAAAGTTGTTACGAATTCTGATGGATCAGTTGCTGCATGGGGCTTGGTTCGTTTAAATGAACCATTTGTTGATAATAATCGGAAGACTACGCTGGGTAAGCCAGCAATTGCAATTGAAAATAACGTAGGTACTCCGGTTAATATCATTGCCCCACAGGAGAATTAATAACAATGTTTCAGCTTAATGCGTATGGAATCTCTTTAGGTGAGGCCAAGGTTATCATAGATGATATTTATGGCCACCGCGAAAGAGTATGTCAAGTTGTCGGTGTAGGAGAATTAGCAAAAAAGGTTATAAGACGTATGTTGAGGTGGGCTGTTAAGAAGTTTGGTCCATTGATGGCGGCTATAGCACTCTCGTCTATGTTAAATAGTCAGAGTGCAGCATTTGATGCTTCTATTCACTTACAGCCGTTAGTGATGGGAGCTATATCATCTGCTGTTGCTACATCGTGGAAAGGTGAAATTGGTGTTGGTACGCATAACTTTACCATTACAACTGGTGACGTAGTTAAGATTGCACTTTATACTTCTTCTGCAACCTTAGGTGCATCTACTACAGCTTATTCTGCTACTAATGAAATTTCTGGTACTGGTTACACTGCTGCTGGTGTTACTGTTGCAAATGCTACCCCCGTTACTTCTGGTACGACTGCTATTTTTGATTGGGCAGATGCACAGTGGACAAGCGCTACTTTTACTGCTAATGGATGTTTAGCATATAATTCATCTAAGTCAAATAAGGCAGTCTTTGTTATTGCATTCGGAGCTGACCAGACAGTTACAGCCGGAACGTTTACAATTCAGTGGCCGGCTGCAGATTCTTCTAACGCTATTATTAGAATTGCGTAAATGCCTGGATTAATTTGGTCTCAAAGTACAATTAATCCTACTGTTGCATCTAATGCACCAGCAGATACCCTCTACATTAAATCTAATGAAGTTGCGCAGCCCAACTGTGTACTTCTTGATGATTTTCGTAGAGGGTACATGGGCATTAAAACTATTGATGAGAATAATATTGCGGGTAAAGGCTGGCCAGTTGGTGGTGTAAGTGGTTTTGATTGGGGCATGAACGATCAAGGATTTGCACCACCAAATCCTGCTGGTGGAATTATTAATCTTGGAGCATTAGGATTACAGCCAGCATTCTCACGTTCTCCATACGTTGCAACATCTGGTATCATCGGGCCGTCGAATACAGTTAATCCGGTGAATAATCAGGGCAATGATGGAATGCATGAGTACATGAATGCAGAAACACATCGTGAACCTGGTCGAGCAGCAAATGGATATGATGAAATTTGGAATCGCTCGTTCTCGTTCTTTGTCCCAGCAAATTACTTTGGTGCAGGTAATCCTTCAATTGGATTTCTTTGGAATAATTTAAAGCATCACACAGGAAATCGTGCAGGTCCACCTCCCGATGATGCTGGTATCTTCTGGTATGCTCTTGGTTTTAATATTGGCGGCGGACCTACTGATCAAAGCACTAGCAGTGTACTGAAATATACTAATAATCATGGTCCTGGTGGTGGCACTTCATTTAATCAGAATATAAGCCAAATTATACATCAGTCGGGGCACTGGATGTATGAAGAGCACCACATAAAGTTGAATTCGGCAAGTGGTGTTGCAGATGGTATATTTGAACTCTATGTCAATGATGGTGGACCTACGGGGGATTTCTCTGGTCAGACGCCAACCCTTCGTTCGCGTTTTACCAATATAGACTTTGGCTATAATGCGAGTCCGTCGTATTCGCTTCTTGGTGTGACATGGGCGGAGAATTGGAGTCCTAATGATATTCAGGATACTCAAGTAGGAAGCCCAACATTTGGGCATTATGGTATGTATGGATCACATGGACAAGTATTCCGTCATATGTTCCATGTATGTTATGGTCCTCGTAGTGGTCCAATAGGTTTTCCTGTATATTATAACTAATGCCGGGAATTATTCAATCACAAAGTAATATTGATATTACACCGAGTACTGGATTCTCTACAAACTTTCCTGTTATAGAGAATCCAATTTCTCAGGGTGGGTCCTGGCTAAATGGTTTAGTTGATGGAGTAGATTGGCATAACATGAAAACTACTGCAAATGGTGCAGTAGGTTCTAGTGATACATTCTACTTAACATCACGTGTTGCAGATAATATAGCGCATATTAAAACGTCAGTAAAGACATTTACACCAGCACAATTTGCAACAGCAGTAGCATATAAGTTAGCTGGATATACTGGTAATGGTGGATCACATGAATGTGAATTACTATTACGTTTTTCTATCTCAGCAAATGTAGCACGAGGATATGAATGTTCGATAGGTCAGAATCCTAGTGGTACATATGCATTTATTGTAAGATGGAATGGACCAATAGCTAACTATACAACATTAAAAGATCCTGGTAGTGGGATAGGAAGTTATGTTAATGTTCCTACTACACTTGCTAATGGTGATGTATTATATGCAGAAATTACAGCCGGTAATGTAATAACTTTGAAACAAAATACTAGAGTTTTGCTTACAGTTATAGATAATACATGGGCTAGTGGTCAGGCTGGAATGGGAACATGGCCTGTAGATGGTGCTATAACTGGTAATCAAGGTTGGTCATCTTATCAAGCTGGTAATTTATAATGGCTAATGTTGCATTTGATGCCTTCTTATCTGGTGGTAATGCACAAAGTGGAAAGGCACATCAAGTAGCGAATGCAACTTCAGTTTCTATTTCATCCGCTTTAACAGTTGGTGCCTCATCAACTTTATTAGTTATACCTATTTGCTGGCAAAATATATTTGCTGGCGGTACAACTGCACCGTCCTCAGTTTCATTTACATGGAATGGTGCAGCAATGACTGCTGGACCAACTGTTAATGTAAATGATGGTACTGATGTTGTAACTGTACAATTCTTTTATTTAATAAATCCTGCTACTGGACTATTTACATTAGCTGGATCGTGGTCTGGTCATTACGATTGTTATCTTGGTGCAGTTTCATTTACAGGTACAGATACAACAACAGGTATAGTTGTTGCAGATAATACAACAGCAACTAATGTAACATCAATTACAGAAGCTTCAACAACTGATGGAGCTACTGTTGCTGTATTTTGTGCAAATGGTTCTGTACCAACTACTAACTTTAATCAGATATTTGCAATTGATCCAGATAGACCTTGCGGTGGTGCAAGCTATCAGTTAGGTGGTACATCAAATGCACATACATTTACTGGCTCTGGTGGATCAGTTAAAGCATTAGCTGCTATCCATGTTATTGCAGCTGGCGGAACTAATAATACACAAACTCCAACTGGATTTGCATTATCTACATCATTAGGTACACCAACTGTAAATATTTCTGGTGTACAGGTTGCTCCAGTAGGCTTTGGATTAAATGCTAGTATCGGTTCACCAACAATTAATGTTTCTGGTTCTGGGACAGTTACTCCAACAGGAATATTAGTAACTGCTTCAGTTGGTACACCAACTGTATTAAATACAGTCAAGCTTATACCGACTGGTTTCTTATTAAATGTAAGTTTAGGTACATTTACTATAGAATCAGATATAAATATAGTAGGTAATTTTGGTTTATTAGCAACAACATCAATTGGTACACCGGCTGTAAATATTAATAATAGTAGTGGTGCAACAATTAATCCAATAGGCTTTGGATTAAATGCATCAATTGGTGTACCATCTGTTGCATTTGACAAAAATATTACTGTAACTGGATTAAGTGTTACAGCTTCATTAGGTACACCAAGCTTTAGCATATTAACATTAAATCCGACTGGATTTGGGTTAACTGCAAGCTTAGGTTCGCCGACAGTTCTCAACTCTGGGCTTGTTAGTAAGCCAACTGGTTTCTTATTAAATGCATCTTTAGGTATCCCACAAGCATTTTCTGGTGCTGGTTCTAGTAGGAGTATAGTTAGAGGTTTTGTTGGAGTTGGAGTTGGAGTTTAACTGGAGAATTAAAATGAAAGACTGCTCAAACTCTTCTGCATATACTAAAACTGATAAAACTGGCAAAGTTGTTCGCCAGGGAGCCTCAAAACTTAAGAATAAGGGTATTAAACCTGGTACGAGTAATAAGAATGACACTAATGGCGTTCGTGCGGGGTTCAATAAGAAGTAATATGCCATGTTTAACATTCATAAGAGGCTTAGGGTATGGCTAAACATCCTGGCTTTAAAGCGGAACAAGACAAAATATCGAAAAGGGAAGGAGTATCTAAGAAAGCAGCGGGAGCAATACTTGCTTCAGCAACTCGTAAAGCGTCGCCAGCAGCAAAAAAGAAGAATCCGAACCTTAAAAAGGTGAAATGATGGGTGAAATTAAGCCAATTAATCGCTTAAAAGACAAAGCCCCATCAATGTTGCCTAAAATTGATCAAAATACTGATACAAAAGTAACACTTCCGGCTAGAAAATGGTATCAACCTAATCGAACACAGGTAGTTTCTGAGGTTGCTATTGAAGTTTCTCCAAATTCTGTCAATAAATAGTTAGATGGAATACCCTCGCGAGTTAAAGCTAGATCCTGAAAGGGAAGCAGCTTTAATATCTTATTTAAATACAGAATTAATGACCCACCAGTCCGAAAGGGCAACGTGGGTTCGTGACTTACAGTCATGGCAAGATGATTATTGGGCTTCTCCTAGCACATCTGTAGCTACATATCCCTATAAAGGGGCTGCAAATGTTATTGTTCCATTAACAGCAATTGCAGTTGAATCAATCCATGCCAGGGAAATGACTTCCCTGTTCGCATTACCTGATCAAATTGCGGCTACAACCATATTAGATCCTACACAACAAGACTTAAATCACGATCTACAGCGTGCAGTTAACTATACTTTGCTCAAAAATGGGGCAAATTTAAGGCATTTTGCTGATGAGGCGCTGTTAGAATCGACTAAATTAGGCACTTGTGTAGGCAAATCCGGCTATCAAAAAGTAGTCAAAACAGCTGTAAAAGTCGATCCAGGAGGGGTAGAAACTGAGTTTGAAGTAGTTACAAAGCAAGGATCTACTGCTACAGCTGTACCTTTGGCTAACTTTTTAATGCCATTTACAGCTATTGACCCACAAACAGCGCCTTGGTGTGGTGAAGAACATTTAGAGAATCTTTCATTAGTTAAATCTTATTGTGATTCTGGATTCTTCCGGCCAGAAGCATATGAGAAATTAACAGATTCGGTAGTAGGATATGGTCAGAACTTATCATCCACACCATATACACAAGAAGTTAGAAAATTCCAAGATCAAACTCCTATTCAGTGGCCAAAGGAAATTGGTTGGCAGGAGATTTGGTTATCATTTGATGTGGATGGTTCGGGTAAAGAGAAAGAGATAGTTGTACATTATCACAGAATGTACCAATTCTTTTTCTCAATTAGATATAACTGGCATGATGATTTACACAGACCATATAGAATTGCAAGATACTTTCCACTTGAACATCGTTGGGCAGGAATTGGAGTTGGGAAACAGAATGAACAATTTCAATCTGAAGTAACTACACAACATCGTCAGCGTATTGACAATGCTACACTTGCCAATATGCGAATGTTTAAAGTTAAGCAAGGAATTGGTATATCACCTGACGAACCATTATTCCCTGGTAAGATATGGTTCGTAGATGAGATGGATGATGTTCAAGATATTCAGCTTGGAGAAATCTATCCATCTTCGTTTAATGATGAACAAATGTTGGTTACATATTCCCAACAGCGATTGGGAGTAAATGAATTAAACTTAGGTATGCCACAATCTGGAACGCCAGGAACTGCAACATCTGATATGCAGCGAATGGCGGAATATAATAGACGTTTTGATTACTCTCATGATAATCATAAAATCTTCATGAGAGAAATTGCTATAGACGTCTTATGTAATGAATCTCAATTCGGATTTAGAGATCCTAGATTCTTCACAGTATTAGGACCTAATGGATCTGCAATTGAACAGATTCTAAAAGCTCCATGTGATGTAATTAGATCTGGATTTTTATTTGATGTTAATATAGTTTCTCAATCACAAAATGATCTTGTAGATAGAAATAATTATACTCAATATGCTGGAATGCTAACTCAGTATTATACACAGATGATACAGTTAGCTCAGATGGCATTGCCACAATTGTTACCAGTTCTTGTTGTGCAAGCTATTAAGGCTGGTACAGAAGCAATGCAACAAATATCTGATTCATTTAACATTCGTGGTGCAGATAGATTCTTGATCCCACAACAATTAATTGCGATGTTAATGAGTCCTAATGGACCTAAAACAATTGGGCCTGGCGGAGGACCAAATCAAGGAACTCCGGGAAATCAGCCGAACACGGGGATTCCTAGTTCTAATTCGAGTGGTGGAGGGATTCCAGAAGCAGGCACAACTTCTACTGGAGCGTGATAAATCACACGATGAAACACAAGAAATAAGAGGTGTGATTAAAGCTACTCGTACATTATTAAACGTATTTACTAACTTATACTCGGACCCAAGAGATAAACGAAATGACGAACCCTCCGATAATAGACCCAACGATCAATCCAGACCCTGGTGGAAATGAAGATCCACCGATTGATAGACAATGGCAAGCGTTATTATATGAAAATAATAATGCTCGCCTAGCTGCTCAACAAGAAGCTGAAAGATTACGTAAAGAACTAGAAGAAGCTAGACGTACTCCTCCGACTCCGCCTGCTCCATTAGAGCCTGGAGTTGTTCATACTGATCCAGAAAGATTTGCTCAACGTGTATTAAGTGATGTAAGAGAAACAATTAGGCCGATGAATGATACGTTGGCTAGTATGCAACGTAAGAATGATTATCATGATATTAAGACTCGGCTTAAGGCACAGAATCCGCATCTTGTTCAGCTTATCGGTCAACTAGAACCAATATTAGATAAGACATTCTTAGTTGACAATCCAAATTTCGTTGTTAATGAACCGGCTGTAGTTGCACAAATTAAGTTATTAATAGCAGATGCTGCATTAGCTAATATGCAGAATCCTGGTAGAAATCCTCCGCCGAATCCAAATCCAAATCCTCCCCCAGCTAGTAATCCTCCGGCGAGGAATGATATAATCCCACCGCATTTACAACCATCTGCTAGAGTTCCGGCTACTTCCGATCCGGCCATACCTAAAGTGCCTACAGTTAATGATTTAAATGAGAATGAGCGTAGGTTAGCTCGTGAGAAAGGATATACACCAGAAGAATTTATTATTATGCGTGATACTCCTCCCGATCAATTTGAGGCTGCATGGAGAAAGATAAAAGAAGATCGTAAGAAGAGGAGTAAATAATCATGCCAGAGCGCGAGATTGATATCGACTTAACAAACTCCACTGCCACACATCTTGGACATGTTCCAACTCCAAGTGAAGTCGCTGAATATAAAGCGAGAATGGCTGGAGTGTTCGATAGAGGATTAGTAATAGATAGATTACATGTAGAGTTACCAGACCATATACATGGTGAATGGGTTGCAAGAGATCCTCAGTTCGTTAAGAGGATGGAAATTTATGGATACTCCATAGATACAGAATTTGCACCGAAGAAGTCTGCAAATGATCATGGAGATGGTACTGCTAATCTCGGTGATGTAGTTTTCATGACGATTCCTAAGTGGAAGAAAGAAATAATTGATCAGGTTGCGCGAGATAAGTATCGTGATACGCACCTACGTAATCGAAGAAAGCAGAAAGAAGAGTCAGATTTCGAAGCTAACAATCGTGGACTAGGAATGCCATTAACTTCTGGCAAGGGAGATTTAGTAGCGTCTAGTTTACAGGAAGTTGATGGCGTTGAAATTGAGAGAACATTAACGCCAAAAGGCTAACAAATGGCTACAGCCAAGAAGGCAATAAGAGTACATCAGATTCAAGGTGGAAAGATTGAAGGTGTCCAGTATATGGATTATGCTACTGGTCAAACCTTCTTATTAGGTGAAGTTTTAGTATTTGAAGGTGGCTCAACTGGTAACGTTATTGTTGCATCTGCAAATCCAGGTTCTGGCACTATTGTTGGAGTTTCATTGCAGGCTGCTGATACTTCTCCTGGTTTTGCTGCTGCAAATAGTCCCACTACTTTCACTGGACGTTCACAGAAGGTTTCTGTCGTTCGCCCGAATGATCAGACAATCTTTGAATCTGAATTTACTAATAACTCTTCAACTGTTATTGCTCCGGCTAAGACAGATATAGGCATTCAGTATGGTATTACTGCTTATTCTGGTATTTGGACAGTTGATAAGAATAAAACTGCCGGTAATGCTAGAGTTGTTGTTACTGGTATTGACACTGATCAGAATGTTATCTTCTGGAAATTCATTGCATCGTTCTTAGCATAATATAATTAGGGGCCGGCTAGGAGGCCAGAAGCGAAGCGGAGGCCGGCCCCGGCGCAATGATCTTGCCTGAAATAACCGTCCCGGATTAGAAAAAAGTCTTGGCGGGCCTGAGCTTGCACTAACTATGATCCGCAAAGCGCAGTTGCAGTTTTAATTGAATTATACTCTAATTGTGAGATCATTCACTAAAATCCCACATTTATAATCTATAATCTAAAATGCTAGTCTTAGGCGCATTTAATCTTCTGTTCCGTGCCGGTCTGAGAGATGATTTCTTAGATACGTTGTACGAATATGAAGATGAGTACACACAGTTCTTGAAGCAATCAACAATGGATGGGCCAGAATTAGCGGCTTCTATTCTTGTTGGTATGCCAAGATTGTTTGAAATTGGAGATGGTGAACCCACTCCATTTGATGTTCCGAAGATGGGTCCGAAAGTCATGGGTATTGATAAGGAATTTGCCCTTGGCTTTGCATTAACGCGTAAGACTGTTGAAGATGATCAGTATGGTAAGGCTAATCAGTCTGCTAAGTGGTTAGGTCATGCGGTTAACATGACGCGTGAATATCGTTCTGCTCAGCTTATTGATGATGCTTTCAACGGAAATACATTTAAGGGAATTGATAATCTTTCATTATGCAATACTTCGCATACACTTATCAATTCTGGAACAACTGTTGCTAATTCGTTATCGACTCCTGTTGGGATGTCTATTGCAGGAATCACTGCTTTAACGAATCTTGCACAGCTGTGCAAGGATGAGAATGGTGATCCTCAGAAGTTATTCCCGGATACCATTCTTTATGGAAATGATGCTGCTACGCATCAGAAGGTTATGCAGATCTTTGGTTCTCAGTTAGAGCCGTTTACGACTGATAATCAGGAGAATGCATTACGTATGCGTTATAGTAACATCAAGAAGGTGATGTCGCATTATATGGCTTCTGCTACCAATTATTTCATGATTGATAGCCGAATCAATGATGCGCATTTCGTTACTCGTCGCGCTCCACTTTTTGAAGATGATTTTGATTGGAGCACTGCTGCTGCGTTATATAAGGTTTCTACTCGATTCCTTATCTGGTTCGTTAACTGGCGTGGGTGGTACGGTTCCAACGCAACATAATAGGGAGGAACCATGACTGCTCAGCAGAATTATAATAAGTTTGCTGGCAAAGCTTCTACCATTCCCTTTCTTGGTAATTTTGTAACTCCTGAATTTCCTCAGAGCCCTGGTGGAAGAGTTACAGTAGAGGTTGCCGCTGGAACTTTATTATACGGAGATATAGTATTTCGTAATTTTGGTGGAAGAATGGAGAAGTCTTTAGAATCGTCTCCATACTTTGCATTTGATTGGGGTGTAGTTGTTGGCGGTAAAGTAGGAAACTATGAATATCCAACTACGGATAGTGGTTTAATTGGTCAAACAATGGCAACTGTAGGCCAGAATGTTATTATTCAACGTTCTGGAGTTTGCTATGTTTCGGTTGATTCTACTGCAATTATTCAAGTTGGTCATAGTATATACCCTGGTCAATCTACTGCTGGTAGAGTTTTAGGTGGTGTTTCTGCTGGATCTTATGCTTCAAATCCTGCCGCATTAGCAATTCATGGTGCTGCATCTGCATTAGCTAAGTCAGTTAATGTAATGGCAACACAAATTGCTGGTGCTCCAGGAACTAATACTGCTGCAAATCTAGATACTGCTGCACTGTCTGGTACTACTGCAAATGGACAGTATGGTATGTATGTATTTAGAGTTGCAACAAATGGTACATCAGTTACTTCTGCTAAAGCTGCTGATGCTGCATCTATGTCAGCAATTATTTGGCCGACTGCTGGTGCTGCCAACTTAGCAACATATGGTGCAGTTATTGTTCACCCAACTGGAACTGGTGGATTTGTTGGTGGCACAACTGCATTAGATGATGCTACTGTAGTTCCGAATGCGGTTTACTATGATATCTTTGGTCGTAGAAATCGCTTAGGTGTTTCATTAGATGTAAGTGATGGTACTGCTGGTCATGCACTCTTAATAGAATTAGGCTGATAAATGAAAACTCCTTTACTCGTAATGGCCAATCCAAAAACTACTCGGGAAGGGCCGAAAGTATTTCTTAGTGCTGGAACTTGGACCTTTGAGAGCAACCATAAAGATTCTGATACTTGGCTCTGCTCTCAAGGTCTAAGTAATAATGCTTTAGTTGATTGGATAATAACAGAAGATACTATAGTTTGGATAGAAATAAGAAATCCCGGTACCGAAAGATCAATCTCAATTAGTGCTATAAAATGTCACTAAGCATGGCGCAGCTTCGGAGTGAAACTCTTGAAGCTCTAGGAATCGACGCTACGGATTTAGATTCGTCTGGAACCGCGAATCTAGATTTACTTATAAATAGATCATGGTGGGCAGTATCTACAGAATTTGCGTTTAAAGAAAAAGATCAGTTATCTACTTTTAATACAGTCGCTGGTCAAAGAAACTATACAGTAGTCACTGTATTATCTCCATTATTCTTAGAGGCTGTACAGAATATATCAGTAGTAGATCCTCAGACGTTACAGCATATGCCTGTAACACAAATGTCTGAGAATTTCTATGAAGAGAATTTTAACGAACAATCTACACTTCAGGCACAACCAACTAACTACTTTCATAATGATGGTAAGTTATATCTGTATCCTACACCAGATCAAGTATATACAATAAATATCTGGTATATGATGGTATTACCTGATCTTTCGGGATCAGTTGATCCAACTATACCTCAAGACTGGCATGAAGCAATACTATATGGAGCTATATATAGAGGTCATTTAAGAGCTAGAGATTATGCATCTGCAACACAAATGCAAGCTCAATATAAGATTAAGATAGATGAGTTGCAAACTACAGATTCAAAAGAAGATGCTCAGAATAAGAATGCTGGTGTTAGGGCTATACGTCCAGCTTATAGTGTGAGGCATTCGTAATGGCTTATACTAACGTCTGGTCGGATACAACTCCGACTGGTGCAGAAGCGGCAAATACTATTGATGATATCTTTCGCTCACTAAAGGTAGATATTGAGCAGAGATTTACTGATTTATTTGCTATGCCTAACTTTACGGCTGATCCACTTCGGCCGTATGGATTAAAGTTAACTGATGCTCAAGATGCAGTTATAAATCTTGGTGATAATACTGGTACTCCTAGATCTTTAATAGTTAAAGATAAAGCAGGAGCTAATACTTATCTTACTATTAACTCTACAGTTGTAAATCCAGCTGTACCAGTTAATGTTACAGGAACTGCTGGATTAGCAATAGGTACAGTAACTGGACGAAGGAGATTAGAATCTACAAGTGCATCAGCATTTCAATTATTAGGTGATGCTAATACAGTTGCTGATTTATCAATATTAAATCTAACTGTTGGTGGATCAAGTGCAGTAATATGGAATGCACAAAGTAAAATATCATCTCCATCTGATGGTGTACTAACTGTAACAAATAATGCAGTTACTGGATTTAATAGAATTCAATTAGGTGGTACATCGGCATCATTTCCAGCAATAGCTAGAAACGCTACTACAGTAAAAATTAGATTAGCGGATGATTCTGCTGATGCTCCACTAACTGCTAGTACATTAACCTTATCTTCTGGGTTAAATATTACTGGTGGTGGAGCAACTGTCGCAGGTGGAATAAATATAACTGGTGGTGGTTTAGCTGTAACTGGAGGTATTACAGGAGCTTTAACAGGTAATGCATCGACAGCTACAGCTTTACAGACTCCTAGAACCATTAATGGTGTAAGCTTTGATGGTACAGCTAATATAACTATACCAGTAATTGGTGCATTTACTAAGGAATTAACTGCTGATACTAGTACAACCACAACTAGTTTTATTAATGCAATTACAGGTTTAGGTGCTTTAACTACTGGAACTTGGGATATAGCAATTATTATATATTCCAAATCCTCTGCTGGCGCGGGTGTTAAGAGATTATTAGTTAAGTTAGTTGCAGGAACGCCAGGTAATCTTACTGAGTCTAAACTAGGTTATTCTAATATAGGTTCAGTATTTGCTACGATTCAGGGCAAGTATGATACTACACTTACTACTTCTACAGCTTTAAATGATGCTGATACTTCTGGTGGATTCTATACAGTATTACATTGCTATGTGAAGTTATCTGGCTCATCAACATTCGATCTTCAGTTTGCTAACGAATCTGGCACAGAAACTCAACAGTTACTTAAAGGCACTTCACTAATTGCCATACAAACATCCTAATGCGTAAACTTACTTTTCCTAAAGAGTCCTATACGGATAGAAATGGTACATTTGTATATAATGATGGTATCGTTGGAATATTTGAGTTATTGTGGACTGGTATACAAAAATCTAAATTAGCATTATCTAAAAACGATCACAGAGTTGTTAGAAATTTAAAGAGAAGATTAAAAGTAGCTTCATTACCTAAAGATAAAGATAATGATTCTAGAATATTTAATAATGAATATTCATATATAAGATTAGAAGACGCAGAATATGAAATGTTAGTTAAGTTATTTGATAATAATGATCCTTGGATTGCTGCTATTTCTGAGACAGTTGCAGATGTGTACGATATACTTGAGACTGCTGAAATAGAAGAAATTAACCCGATTAAAAATGTCCAGATTGTCCGAGAGGATGAAGTTAGAGAATAATCCTGGGTTAAAGAGAATTGTTTGGATTGCTGGTACAATAACTGTATTACTCACAGCATTTGGTACACTAAAAGCTAATGTTAATAGTGTAGAAACAACACATCATGCGGATAGTGTGTATGTAAAAAAGACTGATTATGAAAGTCATATGCTTGTAGAACATACTAGTCATTTATTAGATTCAGTTGAAACAGCTGCATCTACATATCTCATTCTACAGCGATTAAATAGTTTAGACGCTCGTGTAGCTGGCGTTGATTCTCAGCTAAGATGTATACGAGGTCAACATAATAGGTGTTAAATGCAACAACATTTCGAAGACAATACATTTCTAGGTAGAACCATATTTGGTCAACTACCAGATATAAATAGACAGAATTCTAAATCTGAGACAGTTCCTAATGTCTTAAATATTCAAGTATTAGTTTTTAAAAATACCGGTGCAGTTACTGTTACTAATTTTGTTGGTTCAGTAGATGGACAAACATTGAAGCTATTAGGTGATGGTAATACTACAATAAAGAATAATTCTACTATTAAAACTAGTACAGGCGCAGATAAATTACTGGCAGTAAATAAGTTCTATACATTTACTATAATAGACGACGTTTGGGTAGAAGATGGCTAAACCACAAGCAAGAACAAATCAGATACCCATTCCTCAGCTTAAACAAGAGGAGACTCAGGTAGGTGGATCTGAAGATTTTTTAGCTGGATTTATTAATGATTCAGATCCAGCTCAGCTCCCACCTAATGCTTTAGTAGTTGCTGATAATGTAGCATATATACGTAATATGCTATTTAGGCGTAATGGGTTACAGCCATACTCATTGACTAAGCCTAATAGCTCTAAAGTCCTAAATATATATGCAGCTAATCAGGTTGGCAGTGGTTTAAATATCTATAGATTTGACCAGAGTAAGATATATGTGGCTAGATCCACAGGATTTGTAGAAATAACTCCTAATATTATAGCAGCTAACTCTGGTGGATTAACTGACTATTTTTCATTTACTGCTGGTGATAATAGAACATTCTTTTGTAATGGTGTAGATCCAATAAGAGAAATAGATCCTGTTGCTTTACAATATAAGCAACTAGGAAATGCTCCAGTATATAAGTATATAACTATGGCCTTTAATAGGCTAATAGGAGCTAATAGAGTAGATACAACTAATGTTCCATATGAAATTGGTTGGTCTGGATTAATGAATTATGGAGAGTACGATCCAACTGTAGATTTATCTGCTGGTCTAACTCCATTAGTTGATTCTCCATCTGATACATCTGATGATTTAACAGGTATTTCATCATATGGTAATACATTAATAGCATGTAGAGAGAAATCAATGTGGTTAGGATCGTTCACTAGATCATCTACTAACCCATTTTCTTTCTATTCAGCATTACCAAAACTAGGTGCAGACACTCCAAGAACTATACAGTTAACGGATGATTTTGGTTTAGTTTGGTTTAATAGCAGTAAAAATGATGTTTATGTTTGGAGTATTCCTACTAATAGCTATCAAAATAATGCTCCTGAAGCTATATCTGCTACAACTGTTCGTAGATACTTAAAGCAGCAATTTAGTACAGCATCTGAAGTATGGGGAGCATATTCACAAGATAATAAAACATATTCATTATACTTCAAGTACAGTAATTCATCTACAGTTTCAGTAGCTACATTCAATTTCATTACTAAGACATGGAATACAGAGGAATTTAATAATAGTCCATCATGTACTACTGATTTAGATTTCTCTGCTTCTACTATTACTATAAATGATTTACAGGGTACTATTAATGCGCTTTTAGGTACTATTAATTCACTTGGCGGATTGGTAGCTAACTCTACTAGATTCTATGGATTTGATAATGGAGATATAGATACTTCACCATTCTATTCTGGAATGGCATCTGAGGTAGGTAATATATCCCTAACAGATAACGGTACATCATTCACTACCGAAATAAGAAGTAAGATATTTGAAATTCCTATATATGATACAATAATTAACTTAGTTAGATTTGCTTATACTCCATATACTACTGGAACTATAAATTTAGAATATTCTAAAGATGATGGTAATACGTGGACTACAATGAAGACTGTAACAGTACAATCTACTCAATTGAATAAAGCTCAGCTATTACAGATACGCAGAGCCAGAAAAGCTAGAAGGTTCCAATGGCGAATAACAACTTCAAATTGTATGTTCGCCCTTAATGGGTTTAATATACGCGCCGTAACGGCAGGAGTATCTAAATAATGGGTGTCAATTCGGGTGAGTTAATGTTCTCGTGTGAATGTGACGAACCTAAAGTTGGTAAGATTATAAGAAATGTATACAAAGTTGCATTCACACCAGAGAGCTTAGAAGAGATATATAATAAAGCAAAAGAATTTAGGACATTAATGGGATGGGAAATACTTACATATGATCAATTCTTAGAGTTCTTTATAACTCCTACATCAAATAGAAGCGATCCAGATTTCTTCAAATCTAAAGGAATCTGTGCAAGAGTAGATGATTATGTTGGTATATTCTGGTTAACTGATATTAATCTACAACATCCTCCACATGATGCATCTATCCATTATACATTCTTTGATAGACGTACTAATGGTAGATTGAATCTATGCAGGAAAGCTATAGAATATGTATTTGATTGGTATGGATTTAACCGATTATGGACACAAGTACCACTATTTTCTAAACCTACTCTTAAGTTTGTAGAAGATATTGGGTTCAGAAAAGAAGGCAGAATAAGACAGAATAGAGAATACAAGGGCAATAAGTTTGATAGCAACTTATATGCTCTTACTCGTGACGAAGTGTTAATGGGTTCTGCGTGGCCTAGAGAACAAGAATGGGCACAGACAACCAAGCCAGAATAGCACAATCTGCAATTAATTTGCAGGAGCAGGGTTTACAGCAATCTAATCAGCCTAAATCTGACTTATCTCAACAGTTTTCGGGTGCATTACAGAACTCGATGACTGGTGTATTAAGTAGATTATTAAATACTAATCTGATTGGGAATGCATTTTTGAATCGCCAGGGATCAGCTCCTATTGGTGGTAATTATTCACAGATAGGAACTGGAACTCCATTTACTAGTTTACCTCAGTATCAAGGTCCAGGAAGCACCACTAATTCTCAATCTAGTAGTGTATCTCCAGCAGCGCCGCAAGGAACTGGATTTGGACCAAATTCTACATTTGTACCTAATGGTACATCTTATGACTTTGCTGATCGTAATCAAACTGAGGCTGATTTAGAGCAGCAATATGGTCCATTGAGCAATAGAATAGCTATTGCTGGAATGACACCAGATCAAAGAACTGCCGCATTAAATGCCATAACTCAAAAATATGCTGGTCAATATGCATATACAGATGCACAAGGTAATCCAACTAATTATAGACCTGGATATCAAGTAACAAATCCTGATGGTTCAACTAGCATACAATATGGTCAACAGTATGCTAATGGAAATTCAATGTCTGGTTGGTATGATCCTACAACTGGAGCGTTAGCACCATCAGGATCATATAGTACATCATCTGATTTAGCTGATTTAGTCCAAGGTCAAGATAAATATGATTACTCATACTTGAATCAGTTTGCTAATGCTAATCCAAGCATGGCTTCAATATTATCTTCACCTCAATTTGTCTATGGTTCACCGTTAACTAATACTAGTGGTAACGCATTATTCTCAGATGTACCAAGTGGATATAATGTATTTACTGGTCAACCTTCACCACAAGGATCTACTAATGCTCCATTCTTATCTATTCAAAATGGTCAATATGTAGACCAGAATGGTAATTATTTAGGTCCTGCTCCATCATCTAATGGTGCTCCTGCTGGTGGAACTGGGGCAGGTGATTTATCTATTCCTGGAATAGCTCAAGCTGGAACTCAAGGATTAAATTTATCTGGATTAGATCCTAGAGCAGTTAATACATTAACAAGTAATTTTTCTGGTACACCAGCTACCGCTGATTTATCTCAAGTACCTAATTCATTAGCCTTAAATCCAACTAATCAGTCTTATTATGATGCAGTAAGTCAGATATTAAATAACCAATTTACTAAAGATAGAGCAGACACTGCTGAATCGTTTACTGGAACAGGTACATCTAGAGGTACAGGTGCATCTTATGCTCAAGCTCAGTTACGTGGGCAAGAGATTCCACAAATGACAGCAGCATTAGGCAATGTTAGACAACAAGAAGTTGGTAATCAGTTAAATAGTGCTAACTTAACTCAGCAAGGATTGTTAAGTAATGCACAGATGTTGAATCAGTATGGATTAGCTGGTAATACATTAAATAGTCAAAATGCTGGTACATTATTAAATGCTCAAAATGCTAATCAGTTAGGTTTAAATAATATATTATCTAGCTTATCTCAATTCAATACTGGTCAAACTAATACACAAAATCTTGCACTTGGTACATTGAATCAGCAAGCTGCACAAGCACAGATTCAAAATCAGGTTCAAGCATTAAGTCAAATATTAGGATTAACTGGTAACTTCGGATTAGCTGGAATACCAGGATCTCCTAATATTAGTGTCGGGAATCCGGGTCAAACATCTGGAAGTAATATAGGTGGTACATTACAAGGTATTGGAAGTATATTAACCGCTATGGCAGCATTCAGCTAAGATAAATATATGACAGGACCATATCAACCTGGACCAGGATTAGGTGGAACATTAAGTGGAGCCGCAGGATTACTCGAAGGCTTAAATGCTTTACGTGATCCTAAAGCCCAAGAGCGAGCTAAATTACTAGCCTATCTTCAAGCTAATCCTCAAGCTCTACCTCAGTATCAAGAACAATATGGTCAAAATCCATCAGCTATATTAGGCAGAAAGCCATTATTCGGTAAGAGTAATTATGATGAATTATCTGCATTACTTTCTCAACCAATTACTGATCCTAAATATTTAGCTGCTCAAGCTAAGGCACAGAATGATTTAGCTATAGAGAAAGGTAGAGGTAGAATAATATCTGCTGGAGATGCATTTGATAGATTTGAAAGAACAGGTGAAGGTGGACAAGTATTACCTGCACCTAATAATCCTGGTGATGCTGAACAAGGAATAGAAGATATTTCAGTAGTTAAAGGTCCAGGAATAACTCCTGATGATTATCAGCGTTATCGGGAATTAATGACTCAAGGTGGTATTCAAACTGATGAGCAAAGAGCACATGGTAAAGCTTTAGTTGCAGCTACTGAAGCTTCTACTAAGCAGCAATTAGCTCAATCAGCAGAAGAAGAAGCTAGAACTAATAAACTAAATGCTGATGCAGAGCAAGCTAAAGCTAGTTCAGCAGCTGCAGCAAATATAATGAAGCGTTTACCTAAAGGTACTAACTTATTTGAAGCTAAAACGGCAGGTAAAATATCTCCAGTTGAACATTTAGTTGCATCAGATGATCCTGCATATAAGGAGATATATGAAAGAGATATGCAAGCTCATTTCCAGCAATTAGGAGATCAGCGAGCTAAGGATCTAAATGCAGCTAATAAGCAGGCTCAAATAGATGCTAGAAATCAAGCATTAGCTAGTCATATATATGAGATGTCTGCTAAGGTTGGTATGCCATTAGGTATGGATGATATCAGCCAAATGATTGATGACCCAAGAGCTATATTAGATTCTACAGATCCTAAGACACAATATATAAGAGATACATTTAAAGCTATCGGTGCTGGGAATGCTAAACAGAATAAAGCTAGCGCATTCTCTGCATTTGCTAAATCACCTGGCGTAAATGATATATTAAAGAGAGCAGGTAATGGAGAAGATATATCGCAGGGAGATTTAAATTTCTTAAATATGGAAGCTGCAACTGCCTATAAAGGTAATTATGTTCCAGCTCCAGTATTCTCTGTTAATGCTACTCCTAATAAAGATATAGTACATTCATTAACTGGTGGACTTGTTGGTCCAGAGAAACATACTCAATTAAGAGTAGCTGGAGATCCTGATATAGCTAGTGATGTATCTACAGCAACTGGTATACCATTAGCAGGAACTGAACAAAAGAAAGAAGCTATTGATCCTAAGATTCAAGCAATGGCTGATGCAGCAATTAAGAGTGGTGCAACTGAAGAGCAGATAATAGCTGAAGGTAAGAAGAATAATGCTCCACCTGAAATACTTGATGCTATTGTAGCTGCTTACAGAGCTAAAAAGGGAACTAAGAAATGACAGGTATTGATTGGAATGCTGTAAAGCCCCAGTCTAAACCAAAAGGAACTGGAATAGATTGGGGCTCTATAGCCCCTCAGCTAGAAAATATACCTCCCGATACTAACGATGATATGTTTGGTATCGGGAATATGTTTTCCTATTTACGTAATGCTACACCTAAAGCTTTATCAGCAATAGCCCAGACCCTAGATCCATATCATAATTATACTCAACAGCAGTTAGATTATAGTAGAGAAACTGGAAATATACTAGCTAAGAACATTGGTAAGTTCTTTAAGAGTGGTCTAGATTTCTCAAATCCTAGACAGCAAATATCTGATATAACTGCTCAAGTAGATCAAGCAGCTAATACATTTCAATCTAATTTACAGAATAAGGGTATTGGTGGTACAATAGCTGAAACTGTTGGCGGGGCAGTAAAAGGATTAACTAGCTTCCTTACTGTTCCTATTGGAGTATTAACACAAACTCATGATGAGAATGGTGTAGCAGTTCCATCTACTCCTCAACAGCAAGCTGAAAATATTCAGAAGTTAGCTGGAATGGCTGCTCAAGCATATACTGTAGGCAAGATTACAGATATGATGGCACCAGCATTAAAAGGAGAAGCTGCATTAACTCCATCTAAGATTGGTATATTAGCTAAAAATATTGGAGCTAGTACAGCTGCTAATGCTGCTGGTGGATTTGCACAAGGTATGGTTAGTGGAATGGGACAAGATGATCAAATAGCTAAGTCTCTCGGAGATTTAGTTAGTTTTGCTCCATTGGGTGTATTATTTGGTACGTTAAGAGCTAAGACACAATTAAAGGAAGTTGGAACAGAAAGGGCAACTATATTAAATAAATCAGTTGAGAATGCTCAAGAATTAGCTCAGACTAAAGCATTACAAACTACTAATAATTCCTCAGTAGAGGATGTTATATCTAATGTTGATGCTCTGGCATCATCTGATAATCTTGCAACTGCGTTTGTTAAATCTAAGCTTAATGTTGGGCAGGCAGCTATTATTGAAGACTTATCTGAGGAACGAACCAATCAGTTACGAGATGAATTATCTCCTTCCACCAGAATGTCAGAAGGAGCATATAAGCCATCCGATAAAGTCCAGCGTATTCTTAATATGTCTAGACCGAATCTTGGTGGTGTTCGTGGTATTCTTGTACCTAACTTTGCTGATCCTTTCGATAAGGCTGTCTATTTAGCTGGTGGAAATGGTAAATCTGCTCCAATTATTATGGAAGATTTGGTTAATTCTACAGGATTAACTGAACCTGAAATATTATCGCATAGAGCTAATATTAAGGAGTTTATTAAGAATAATGCTCCTAATGTACCCGCTAACGTTGGAACTTTAGATATACCTAAGCAGAACTTTGATGGTCAAATGGGTAGAACTCCATATGCCTATAATGTATATAGGTCAGATGGTGGTACTACTATGATGACACCTTGGAAGCTTAATCAGCCTACTCAAGAATTCTTTGAGAAGACTGGTTATATGCCTAATGAGGTTGTTAGCTTAAATGGTGCTCCACATATTGTTAGAGGAATAGATGAATTAGAGAATCTGACAACTAGGGAGAAAGTTAAAGCTAGCTTAGATAATGTAACTAGAGATAACACAAATATCAATTCTGAAATGTATAAAGATCAATCTGGTAATCAGATTGGTCGTGCTGGAGTATTAAATAGAGATAATTACTTCTCTAATATGTATGATGCATTTAAGCAGAAGTTTATATTAGATGAAGTACCTAATGATTCATATGCTAATGAAATCATTAAGTTTGCTAAGAGCTTTGGTATATCTAATAAGGGTGATATAGAAGGTATACAGAAGGGATTCTATTCTAAGATTCAGGAAGAGGTACAGAATGGAATGCCTGAGAATGAGGCTATTACTAATGTCAAAAGCCAACTTGAGAAATGGAGCGAAACGTTTCGCAAAGAAACAGGAACAAAACTCTCTCAAGCGCTCCAAGGAAATGGAATGTATATCGTTTCCCGTGGGGGAGGTAGATACGACATTCGCGATATATCTTCCCAAACCACGTTACAAAACGTGGGAAGTGCGGAAGAAGCGTACAAGTTCGTCACTAAGTCTGGACTTACCAATGGATTAGATTTAGATGGCGGTGATACTAATGGAACTCCTACTGCTCCCGCTAGTTTAGGTAGCTTAGCAGATCCATATTCATATCAGACTAATAAATGGGCTAAGAGATTTGATATATGGAATACAGGAGGTCTTAGTAAATATCTAGTTGGAGTTGGTAAACAGCTTGCATCTATTGATGCTACAACTGGAACTGACTTCACTACGCATGTCAATGCAATGCAACGTGTTAAAGGAATAATGAAGTATCTAGGTGGAACTAAATATAAGGGACTTGAAAGTGATTATAATGATATTCAAGATCTAGCTAAAGGATTACCAGAAGATAGATTACATCTAATCACTGATAATCTTGAAACTAAATCTCCTAAAGAGATATTGAATACGTTCTTAGATAGGAAGATGAATGGCTTTGAAGCATTTAAAGCTGGTGAATTGTCTAAGTTAGATGTTGATAATGTTGTAGACTTCATGCATCAGGTAACATCTAATATAGATGGAGATATAGGTGGAAATGAATTCTTAGGAAAAATGAATGAGGTTGCCAGTAAAGTAGATGCAAGTGGCAATCTTGTATATGATCCTAAAGAAGTTCAAGCAGCAGATGAATTATTTAAGATGACGCAGTTTAGTGATAAGGCTAATCCATTAGCTATTGTTAGATTAGCTCAAGCACTAAAGTTTCCAGATCAAGCATTAACAAGAGCAGATCATGCAGCTAGATATGATCTTACAGCTAATGAGATTAAGATCGTAAATAGATTAGATAGACTATTTGAAAAGACTAAAGAAGTAACTGGATTGAATCCACAAGATGCCATTGATATACATCTTAATAATGCTAAGATAGCTGATGCACTAGGAATGGATGTGTATGACAACAAGGATTTCCAATCTCAGTTTGCCAAACAGAGCTATGATTTAAATGGATCTCTAATTAGGAATCCATTACTTCTGGCAAGGAACTTCTTATATTCAGCTACTAGAACTGAACCTATTGCACCATTAGTTGATGTCTATCCTAATCTATATGGTAGGAATATTGATCCAACACAAAAAGTAAGCTTCAATGAAGTTGTTAAGAATGCTGAAAAATATAATGCTAACCTACTTAAAGATGGCAAGGCTGATCCAGCTCATGCAGCTACTTTCGCAGAACATGTAGCTGATATTAAAGGTATACCTGATCTATCTGAGCAGTTAGGTACAGCTGCACAGAAAGCATTATCAGATATGTTAGGTAAGACTCTATCTAAGAGTCCACAGGGTATTAGAGCTATCAATCTATTAGCCAATGTATCTTATCTTGGAGGTAGATTAGCATTACCATTACGTGATATTACTAATGGAATGCAGAATATCTATAATACTTATGGCGCGAAGTTTGCAGCTAGAGTATTAGGAAATAGTATATCTGCTGACTATGCAAATGCATTATATGCTGCTGGTGATATTCCATCACAATCTGGATTAGAGTTATTAAATCCTGGTGAGACTATTCATAATGGAGTAGATAGATTAGCTAAAGCTGCTGATTTTGGTCAGAGAATGAATGGAGCTAGATTAGCTCACCAACAGTTATCAGTTGGTATATATAAAGCTACAATGGAACAAGTAGCTGATTTATCTGGAGATATGCTTAAGAATGAGATTTCTAAAGCAGATGCATATAAAGAATTGAAGATTGGTCAGATTGATCCAACTAATGCTAAGCTCTTTGATGATTATATAACAGCAGGTAATACAATAGGTGCAGCTAAATTATTAGCTAAGTATCGTGTAAAATCTGCCGTGAACATTTTTGGTAATAATAACTCGCCACTTGCTTGGTCTAGCTCCTGGGGCAGGCTAGCGGGTACATTTATGAGTTGGGGCACTAATCAGATACAGACGCTCGTAGACGGCACTTTAAGAGGGTCTAGAGGCGATAGATTGGCGTATGGACTTAGATGGGGTGCTTCCAACGCTGCAATACTCGGCGCAGGATATGCTGCTGGAGTTAACTTGAATAGATGGATGATTTCTCCATTTGATTTAGTTGGTAATTCTCCTATATTAGGAGCATATGATGCAACTAGACAAACACTAACTGATTTAACTAATCCTAACGTAGCTAGTAGACAGAAAGCTCAACAAGCTTTATATGATTTTGTTCCGCATAATGATAAGACAATTGCTCATATGTGGATTCCATATTCTCAAATGATGCAAGGAATAGTAGATAGCTATAATCAAGCTAATCAGAATTATGGACCTGTAGCTGGAATGACTGCTCTAGGATTTAAGGCAATTGATACTAGAAGTCCATTACAGAAGAATGCAGGATATACACCATATAAGATAGATAGGAATAGAAATAGGACATATCTGAAGAACAAAGATGAAACTAGTTTTGAGAAGTAAATAAAAAAGCCCCCTACTAATTCGGTAGGGGGTTTTTCTTATTTCTTACCATTCTTCATTTCTACTGCAAAGAATATTCGTCGATTCTCTTCACCTATTTCTGACTTAGCTAGATCGGCAAGAAGTAATCCATCTATAAGTTCTGATAACTTAGCAGGTCCAGCAGCAGATTTGAACATCTCCCTCAATTCAGATTCAGCGATGCCGGGATGATCCTTAATCTCATTAAGTATTTCTTTCATCTCTAATGAGTATTCATTCTTACCTATACCTTCAAATATCTTAGGTAGATCATCTTCTAGAGCTGTAACCATCTTCTCGGCATTCTGTAAATCACCTAGAGATAACTCTGGTGTATCTGAATATGCTACATGGAATGCTATAGCTACCTTTAATACAAATACTGGTTTACGCATTATGTAACCAGCTATTTTCTTATACTTAATTTTACTTTCTAATTTACTATTCCAATCTTCCATCCAATCTCTACCTTCTTTCTCAATCGTAAACTCACCTTCAATATTCTTAGCTATATGATTAAGATCAGCTACTAAATCTTTCTCTATAGCTCCATAATTTCTCTCCTTCATTTCCTTCTCATAGAACATCCTTCTACGTCTTAATCCGGGAACATGAAGCCAAATACATCTAGAGCCAAAACCACCATTAAGAGTATTAGCTGAAATATTATCAGCAAGCCACTCAGGAGTTGTTCCAGCAAACATATTAACACATGGTTTATCTGCAAACTCCATGTCACGGGATAGAGTTCTCTGCCTAATATTTGCTTTTCCATCGTATACTGAAGTTAGAAATTGGTAGATTTTTCCTGAGTGATCCTTCATCATCAAATCGCCAAACTCTTCTACCACTAGATTTGTAGAAGCGTCATCTGATTTAATAATCGCATCAATCAAACCCTCTACTGTTGCAAAGGTAGGGGGTTTTGCTAATGCTGGAACTTGGTCTAATAGATCAAATGAATATTTAATAGCTGTAGTCTTACCTACACCTGATGGACCTATGGCCATTAGATATGTGAATGGATAACAATCCCAACTACCTAAGAATGCTGATTGTTTAGTTAATGCTACCTTTCTGCGAAGAGCCATATTTAATGTCCATATCGCAGACCAATCAATCAACTTAGTCATTAACTGGGATCTATCATATATCCAATCATTATACGTTGCAATCCAGTTTTTGCATTTCCTCTCATAGGGCATTGCGATTCTTTTTTCGTTTCCGTTTAGCTTCAGCTTTAGCTTTACGAGTATCTTCTATTAGTTTATAATCTGAATTAGCTATTCTTTCTTGTCGCTTAACGTCTCGTTGATATTTTCTGAGGTATGTTCTATTAGTACTCGGTCTTGGATAAATTGACATAGATTTCTGAACTACGCTTCTCGTGAATAAGTAATGAAGGCTCCGTCCGGCGAGGCTAAAATCTAATTCGGGCCGGCTTCTTTCGTGCCTAGCTCCGCTTCGCTTCGCTGGCCCTCTTGCGGCGCGTAGTGCATATAATTAATCTCAAATGATTCATCATATTTATGGCATCGTTCGCATCTAGCTAGATACCAAGGATTTCGTCTTGCGCGAGCTAGAAATAAAGGATATGGTTTATGTCCTTTAAAATAACATATGATTCTCATTATTAACATTATCATAATCTCAGCCCGGCGCGAGGAGTTGGGTGTGCGAGCGCAGCGAGCACGCAAGAGGAGCTTAACTTAAGAAAGGTGGCCCGATAGAGTTTTGTACTGGCCGGCAGGAGGGTAGCCCAAACGATTACCCGAAAAGCGCTGTTGTTAAGCAGCATTCTTTATTTTCTCCATTCCATCCTCCCAAACCTCTCCATACTTACCATCCATAGGAACTGTGAATTCTTCTCCATTAATCATCATAGGTCTTTCCAAAAGATTCTTAACTCGACAATATAATTCTTTAACATCGTGTCTCTTCGGAAATTCTATGATACAGCTATCATGTGCTGAATGAACTAATTTGAATTCGCCCTTGCTAGGGCCAGTGATTTGCTTATGGACTTCAAGTAGTCCTCCACTTCTTGGAAAGTTAGGTTGAATATTACCATACATGTGGTCTGCAATCGTAGATTGTGGTATGAATGCGGTCCCCTCTTTAAATAATTCAGGAGAAATCGCCTGATGGAAATTTCTTCTGAATCCATAATAGTTTTGAAGTGATCGCTCATATTTGAGCTTCTCTTCGATTTCTCTCCACCAGTCTTGGATACGATATAGTTCGAGGTATTTACTATGGAACTTCTTTGTTTGTTTATTTGAGACTGTAATGAGTCCTTCTTTATTGATGATCTCACAGCATCGCTCAGGCCCCATTCTATAATTAAAGGCATGATTACATTTCTTCCCGACGTATCTCTGTTCCTCTGACATTACCATTGAAGGTAATTCTAAACAGAATTGTGCTGTTGTCTCGTGAATCTTACCTGTCTTTAATGCAGCTTTCATTCTAGGTTCATCAGCTGCATATGCTACTACCCAAGCTTCTGCTTGAGATAAATCACAAGATAATAGAAGATGATCCTTTGGTGCGTGGATCATTGAACGGATTGGGATTTTCACTTTATTTCGCGAGCCAAATAACTATTCATGTGTAAGTTAGCTAGTAATGCTCTATTTATATTATCTGCACCACCGAGTAAATCTATCAATACAACATATTCAATTACTCTTTTGGCAGGACTCTGACTATCTAACTGATTAACTATATTAATAATCTCGTTAATCTTATCTTTAATTTCGAATGGAGTATAGCTATATGATTCAAGGAGTGATTTGATCATTTTAGTTTATTCTTCAGCTTCCCAGTTCGATTTATCCAACTATTATCATTTTGTAATAGAGATGGAGATAATAAAGATTCTTTACTATCCTGAACCATACATCTCAATAACATAAGATAAACAATAGCATCATTAATTCTACCTTCTATTGATTCCCTCTGAGATACATGCCCATTTAGATAAGCTCTAATGCCATCTAAATGCTTAGTAAAATATACCCAAAGAACCTTTTCACGGGTTAGATTTAGCTCTGTTGCTAATCGCTCGAAATTACCGAATGCATTTTCTCCACCTGCATATTCCTTTTGACCTGCTTCCCTTAGCTTATTTATTTCTTGCCAAATTTGTCCAAATATTTCTTGGACTTGATCCTTAGTTTTCATAAAGTCTCTTGTTTAACTCGTGTATAATATTTAACGTGAGCCTTAAATATATCATTCATCTTATCGAATGTTACATCAATTGGATGTGACCATTTCTCACCACAACTACAAGTAACCATTATCTTTTTAGGGCTTACTGCTTCCCACGTTATTTCATGTTCCATGATTCTCCTCATAGAACTTGACTATTCTTTCTAAACACTTAAACTGTGGTTCTCTGTTCATCTTACGTTGTATTCTTAACTTATTAATCCTAGCTAATAGAGGTCTAGTCACAGAGATAGTAACCATTATATTCTCTTTCTCTGGTGTATTCTCTACTAGTTCCTTCACATATTCTTCTATCATAGTCTTAAACTATCCAATATCTCGCCATAGTGTTGATTACCATTACAATACCTAGCTCGATCATCTATTATTAACTTGAAATCAAATTTCTTTCTATCTGTAACCTCTGTGATAATACCTACTAACTGATGCTTTCTTAGTACATCCATTATAAAAGATCTACCACTAAGTTGAGAACATCTTGCAGAGAAAATTACTAAATCATACTGGGTATTTAATGTTCTAAGAAATTCCACTGCACCAACAAATAATACTCCAGTTTCTCTATTAAAGATAGTTCCATCGAAATCAACTGCTATTACTTCCCGATTCATAACAAAAATCCTTTTTTCTTTAAGAGTTCAACCTCAAAGTCATCTAGTTCAAGTCTTTCTCTTGGAAATGTCTGCGCATTAAGACCAGTTCCATCAACCCATTTATGCGAAGATCCTCTACCTGTTTCAGTTGCAGCCGATAAATTATAAACAGATCTAAGTCGATTATCAGATGATATCTTAACTTTGACATAGTTAGAAATTAGCTGTCTAAATCCCCTAATTAATAAAATACACTTACAGGCAGCTAATCTCAATGTCCATTGTTCAATCGTTGCTTCCCTTTTAGATTCATCTATCTTAGCCTGTATAAAAGAAAAATAGGATACGATAGCATCTTCATCGAAGGTTATGCCAGCGTTCCTATTTCGTCTTTCAGGTAAACCAAATTGCTCTAGGAGTAACTTAGTCATATGTTTTGGAGATTTGGCATTGACTTTAAATCCTGCTATGCCATTAAGAATCTCCTGATAATATTTCCATTTTAGTTTAACTGCTTCTCTTAATAACTCTCTTTGTTCCTGAAATACTTCTAATCCATTTCGACTTAATTCTTGTCCGAGGGGAATAAGAGAAGCTTTATAATTATATGTTCTCCAGAGTTTACGCTCATTTATTTCTTTTATTTGTTCAATAGCAACCTTAGCTGTGACTACACAGTCAGTTGCATTATATTCGTACAATGTTTGTCTATCTACTTTCTCACTCCATCCTTTTTCTTCATCATCTGGAATTGCTGACTTACCTTTATCCTTATAATAAGCTTGATCTGTGTATAAAGTTGTAAGATAAGCTAGACTATAAGGTAATTCAGGTTCTAGTACATGAGCACCAATCATTGTATCATATACATAATTCTGTACATTTATACCATTCAATCTTAATACTTCGATATCGTAACCAAATCCGTTATGATAAAACTTCTCAATTTTAGGATTCTCAAGAATTCTAGATAAGCTAGAGTGGAATTCAAAATCGAGAAAACCAAAATTACTATTACTAAATACGGTTGCTTCGGTAGGAGAACTAGCAAAGCCACAACACAATATATGAGTAGTTCCTTTAACACTCTCAATGTCAATATATAATCGTCCATGGCTTTCTAGCTCTCTGAGAGCTTCTTCACGATCTGTTCCAGTTGGGTTAATGTTAAATCTATATTCGGGCTTTCTATAACCCTCTTTAACGTACCTGTAAAGTTTTCGAAAATCGAATGTAAACGTACTGTATAAAGATCTATCTCGAATGATTGCGGAAGGATGATATGAACAAAAGAACTTAACTCCAGATTCTTCGATGACCGAAGATCGCCACTTGTCGATTCCGTGTTTTCTTCCGATGTATTCGAGCGGTTTCCCTCCGCAGAGTACGACAAATTTAAGTGTAGATTTATGCGTTTCGATGAATTCTTTGACATCGTTTATTCCTTCTTGAAGTTGCCAAGTATCCTCTAATAACTCAAACTTATTGTTATTAGGACGGTAGTTACACACATTAGTAACACGAATGTTATTCCTGTCAAATCCAGCAACCGCCAATCCCCTATTAAGCTCCTTTCCAGCATCACCAATAAATGGAATAAGCTCTTTGTCTTCTTCATATCCAGGTGCTTCACCTATTATTAGGATTTCAGCATCTTCTGGTCCCGATGGCGGGACCTTTCTATTAGATATTAATGCTGTCATTAATTAATCAACTTTAAATCACTTCCAGGAGGAATAAATAACTTTCTCAAATCACTATATGGCATCTTGACTGGATATACACCACCTGATGGTACTTTAACTATAATATTACATACTCCAATTTCTTGTGGATGTGGAGCAAACTCTAAAATATTATCTATATTTACTCCAATCTTTCTGCCATTTATAAGTAGAATCTCAACGAACTGTGTCATTATTCATCTTCCTCTTCTATAATGTGATCTACCATTGCTCTATCATGAATCTTATCTCCTTTCTTAGGATCATTAGCTCTAGTTGTAATTCTAACTGGATGATCCTTCCATGCTTCTGCTACTAGATTTATAGCCATTTCATGTGTTGCTGTGAAATATGGATCATGTTTGGCATATATTTCTAATATTGAGTCTATTATATCATCACTAACATTATTAGTTTCAATAGCTACTCTAATTGCATCTAATATTTCTCTACGAATCTCTTCCTGCTCATCCTTATCAATCTTACTCCTAAAATACAATCCATTAATATCTGTATCTGGTCTATCTAAGATACATTTAATAAATGGTTCACGGATAAGAATAAATGTTCCTTCACCTTCCAAGCGAACTGTCGTACCATCATATCCACCAAATAAAACATAATCTCCAATCTTAATATCCTTAACTCTAGGTCCGATATACTTTACTATTCCTTGGTCTGCTCGTTCTTTAGCAATATCAGGAATATATAATCCACCTGGTGTCTTATCAGGATCTAAAATTGGAGTTATTGCTACCTTATTACTTGTTAGATGGATCATTTAGTTTCAAATAAAGGTTGTGAACGATTAACACCCTTTGTACTACCCATCCCATCTTGCCATAATTTATTGGCTAATTTCTCTAATTCATTTGTCATTACTTTATATATCAGTTTCTCTTCTGGGTCCATATCTGATTTGGGAATCATATTTAATTCATGAATAGTTGCTTTGACATTTGCTGCCCGCAACATTAGATGATAATCATAATTATTTAGGCTCATATCCTAATATGATTAGTTATATGTTGACACTTAGTACAAAATAGAAACTTCTTATGTCCTTCTTCTTTTGTGTGATTCTTATGTCTAAATATCTCTATTGTAGTTCTACAATCTGGGCATCTATATTTCTCTAATACTTGTTTTCTTAGTATTTTATTATTAGTCATTCTTGAATACGATTTTCCCATTTATTCTAAACCTTGCTGATATTTAAGCTCAGGCATATTTCTATTAATAGCTAATCCTATTCCTTGTAATTCTGTCCAACTCATACTGATATGCTCTTTGATATGTACGTCATGAGATATATTAACTCTTACATCTCCTTTCTCAGTCATATATAGAACTATTGTATGATTATGTGCTCTAATTATCATATTCGTGCGTCTGGTTTATCTAAATGACAACAGCTAAGATAGCCTATACCGTCTGCTGCGTTTCGTGTTCTCATTGCTATACTATCTAATTCGTCCCAATGTATTTTAGCGTATCCACATGTAAATATTAATCTATCAAAGTATAACCCACAAGAAGAACCTACATTAGGAATAAAAAAAGCTTCAGTATGATTTATATCATACTTCTTACAAAATCGTCTAAATACATAATAATATGGTGTAACTATACCTATAACATCTGTCATATGCCACCTATCGGACTCGAACCGATACTCTGTTAAGAAAGGGATTTTAAGTCCCTCGCGTCTACCAATTTCGCCAAGGCGGCGTAAGGTTTCGTTATTTTATACTGGGGAGAATAAGAAACCTTTCCATAAACTAGAACCCCTTCATCCTATATATAGTACATTATATATAGGATGAATATTACTTCCTCTTCTTATTACTCTTCCCGGCCTTATTTAATGCAATTGCAACTGCTTGCTTTTGTGGCTTGCCGACAGCTTTTTCTTTCTTGATATTCTCTGAGATTGTTTTCTTGGATGAACCAGATTTTAGGGGCATTTTATTACCAAGGTTTTGGTGTTGGCATTGGACCACCCGATTTCTTTTCTTCTTTTGTTCTTTGGTTCAATTTGATAACATTTTTCTCAATCACATCTATCTGAGATATATCAAATGATTCTGTCATTCTTAGATGACCACTATCGCCTAATTGTCTAGGTTGCACAACTACTCTATCACAACCAGTTAACCACTTAGTATATCCAGTTACTACTCCCTCAAATCCAGTTATCTTATCTTTTACTAGATCGCCAAGCTCGATTAGATTTTCTTTTGCCATAAATTCTCCATGAATGTTGTACTACAAGTGGACCCTGAAGGAATTGAACCTATGCGCGTGGAAGGAGTTGAACCTTCGACTCTTCGCTTATAAGGCGAATACTCTAACCGCTGAGTTACACGCGCTTAGCAGCAAATCTACAAGAGTTACTGCAATATACTTTATTACTAACTCTACTTTTTAATTTATTAAAATTTCTACTGCAATACATACATGTAACTTCTACGTATTTGTCTAAACTTGTTTTTCTTGTATTATTTAACTTAGTTATAATTTGTAGATTTTCTACTGTATCATTTACTTTATTATTATCTATATGATCTACTTCTTCATTCTTATTTAATAGTCTATTAAGCTTACATTGGATTATAGCTTTAGCGTAAGCTATAGTTGTTCTCTTCTTTGTATCCTTATTATACAAATAGATATAATATCTACCTTCACTTTTATGAAAAGTAGGACCATACCAAGTTGTATAATTAGGATACAGGGAGAGAAGATTATCTAACATATTCTGCTCTAACCAACTGAGCTAAGGGTCCGAGATCATCTTAGGTAGCTGCTTTTTATCTCTCAATTAGCACATTGCTATACTAGATGGGTCATCCCATGCGACCATACTGATTTATATAGGGATACTTTTTCATTTCTAGCTGGTAAGCTTCACTAATCTTGAGCGAGGCTACACTACCTAAGATGATTTTATTCTATCTTCATATCATTCTTTAAATATCTTAATCTATATTCACGATACTCAAAGAATGCTCTATCTAAATCTCGTTCTATTATGAACCTAAAGGGCGATAACCAAGAGTAACTTGTTGCTGCTCACCATTCTTATCAATCTTAGTATCAGCATCCCAAACTAATGTCTGACCCTTCATATTATGCCAACCTTGATCACAAGTACGATCGTCAGTATTAATTCCCCAACCATCTGTACCATGATCTGCATTAAATCTTTCATCCTCACCAGACTTACGAGGAGTATATCCAAGTGCAGCCATCTGAACTGACTTCGTAAATCCGAGTGAATCTTCATTGTGCATGTAACAATTAATAATCGTCGGCTTGCCAGCAAACTTACCATCACGAATCTTGGACTTGAACATCACACCATAATTATCTGCCTTTCCATCTTTACCTGCACGATAGAAAGAAACTGGCTCACCCAATTCAACTTCATATGAATCCTTCGGGTATACAGGAATACCAGAAACTGCATCGGCTGGATTGAAATCAAACTTTGGCATTTGAGGATTAGTTAAGATTGATTAAGAAGAATAGCCGTATTAGCCGTCATTACACATTCACGAAGCTTACGAATTGCTGCTGACTTATCTGCACATTCTGGAATGTTTTCATTAATTACATTTGCTAAAGACTTAGCTGATTCTCTTACATTTTTTAAATATATGATACTTGCTTCTGTCGGATCATGATATGTAAATAGTTTATCAATTTCTGGTGTTATCATGTTGCAAACTCCCAATCTTCAGCAAGAATATCAGTTTGTGAAGCTAACCAAGGAACTAATGTTCCTTGAACTGTGGTCATTTCAAGATATGGTAATTCGCCTTGTATTTTACTGGCTCTATAATGAACATTCATACCCTTACCATTCCATCCTTTACGTCTCAAATCTTGACCCGATTTGATTTCCTTTAATGCATCTGAGAAGTTCATTATCTATGAGTGTTATATGTTTCTACACTTTCGTCCACAGAACCATCAGAATAATATCGCTTTGAGATACATAATACCATCATTCGTGGACGATATGTTGATTCAACTAGTTTTACACCACCTGGACTATATCCTTCAACAATATTTGTATTAGGTGGTTCAACTTTTGGGACATCAATCTTCTTCGGCTTTCGATTATATTTGCCTTTAGGCATTTATCTACTCTCCTTAATTCGTTTAATGATATCAAGTATATTAGGATTATACTCTTTGGCTTTGAATACACCTGGATAACAAGTCTTTGATACTATCTTAGTTCCTACACTTGTTACACCAAAGTTAGATTCATCACCGATTGTCCTAGCATAAAACTGTGTCTGTTCTGCTGCACCAATTGATTCAAATCTCCACACTAAATCAAACATGCCAGGAATTGTATCTGGAAATGTTTGTCCGGTGAATCCCGGTCTAATTGATTTTGGTTCTGGGCTAGGATTCTCCTTTGATGGCGGTGGATACTCAACTCTTTCGTGTGCTGTGAGAAAGAAATGCTTCTTTGCATCTGCACAATACTCTTTCATACTGTAAATGAATCTCTCAATAAGATCCATTTCAATACCAAAATCCTGTCTTGTAATATCTGCATACGGAAATCCATCTACAATTGCTGCTATCTTACCACCTTCTACTTGAGCGTCAACTAACGATTTAGATTTACCCGTTTTACCATTTAACTCTAGTCCCATATTTCTAGCAAATCTACGCAATGCTGACGCACCATCAACTTCTATGATATCAAATTCTGTTGAATGCTCTTTAATATTCTGCTTAATAAGTCTAGTTAATTCCGCTAATGCTTTAGCTCCACCATCTGGAATTGGTTCTTCTGATACTTGAATTAGAAGTGGATTGAACTTGAACTTAGATTGAAATGCTTTAGATTGTATTGTAGCTAAACGATTCTCTACATCACAATATAAAGTTCTATCTCCTGCTGTACCCATACACCATGTCTTACCTTTACCTGCACCACCATAAAAACATCCTGTAATAGATTCTCCAGTTGGAACTTCATTTAGACGGGTCATTTATTAACTCCATTAACTTCTCTCGTGGGATACTATAAAGATGAATATGATGAATCATCTTCCATTCTCTTAATTTTTCTAAGTATCTGGCTTTAGTTAGATAATCACTTTCCTGTGGCCTAAGCGAACCACAAGGACATTTTGGTTTTTCACTTAAGTGGATCATTTATTTCTCCACCTTTAATTACTCTAGCTCTAAACTTAGCTTTCTCCCACTCTGATCTATAATTCTGTGTAGATTTAACTTCAATTTTAATATCTTCGGGAGTTAGAGTTACATTTAAGATATCTTCTAGTTTATTAATAATCAATCTAGTTAATTCATCTTCATCAAATTCAATGTTTATTTTCATTTTTTATTCTCTATCCTAGTATGATAAAATTCCTTAAGTATTCTACAAAATTCAGGAACTTTATTCCACGCTATCGAAAATTCCATTCCTAAACCTCCAGCAAAATCTGTATCAACCCAATCTGGAAAACAACCAATTGCTAATAACTTATCTTCTAATTCTTTATCGAAGTTACTCATTCTCCCCCCTGCTCAACCTTCTCAAAATCCCAGGGCTGTAATTTGAAATCAGATTCTAACTTAGCCATTTGTGCAGCTTCATTTGATTGCTTGCATACCCACATGAATGGACACCAAGCACAATTATGTTCTTCTTTAACCCAAATATCTGACTCACGAGCAAGAGCTAACTCTTTATTGAAATGAATCTGCTCTCTTTCCCATTCTTTAAGTTGTCTATCTGTACGTTGGAATGTGACTTTATTTAGCCACATCTTTAAGCCATTCTTCTCAGTATAGTTATGATGAAGAACATTGAAGATAATACCACCAATATCATCACCATGAAGCTTGGTAAGCATGTAAATGTATCGAGTTGTCTGATCATCTACAGCTTTCTGGGAAGCAAATCCTTCTTCATCTTTAGAAGATGTTTTATCATCCTCATCCCAGATTTGTCCCATCCATTCTACACCAGCATCTAATCTACCACCAACAAAAGATCCATCAGGCAGTTGAACATTAAGTGGCTGTTCAATCATGTCTGGAATTAATTTAATCTTCTTTTGTTCTTGATCTTTTTCCCATTGTTCATTAGCAACATGAGCCGCCTTCATTAAGGCAGCCTTAGTTAGATAATGAAACTTTTTAACGGGACTTGGAGATAGAATTGGTAATCGGGAAGCAGCCTGAATGGCCTCACCAATATTACCAGTACGACGCAGAACTTCTTTTAACTTGTGGTAGGCAGTACCAAAGTCAAATACAGTTTGGTACTTTTCTTGGCGGGGGGTAAAACCTAATACGATCCTGTAAAAATACTTTCTCTTACAGGTTTTGGCAATATTCATCGCCGTATGATCTTGAATAATAGGCTCATAACGATCGAACTTAGCCATGAACCACTTATTTGGATGATCAAAGAATTTCATATTTCATATAAGTGAGGCCAACTTCTGCTATTAATATCATCATCAATAAGCTCTTTACTAAGCAACCATTCGCCTTTATATGGTGCCTCAATAATCAATTCACGATTAACTTTCCGCCACTTAATACCATTCAAATCCATCAATTCTTTAGCTATTGTCCAAATCTCTAACGCTATCAAGTTCTTTTTTCGTCTCCTTTGCTGCTTCTTTTGTTGTATCAATTAATGCTACTCCTGTTAGTGGAAAGTCTGCTGGATTCTCGCAGACAGTTCTATAGTTATGTAATAACATTGCTATAACAGCAGAGAATCCTGTACGCAATGTATCATCACCAACATGATGTGTAGCTATAAACCACTCATAATCATCTTTTGAGAACTCTACATGTTTCCGTATTTTACTTTCACTTCTAGTTGAACTCATGTTCGGTATAGCTCCGCCCGGAATTGATCGTATGTAGCACGGTCACCTTGCCATGCTTTCTTTTCCATAGATCAAATGCCATAACACAGAGTAAACCGTTCCCGGATAACAGTAAGTAATCCTCTGGCTCTGACGTTGCAATTAGTGATTCTATGGAATGAACGATAGATTTCAAATCATTTGCAATGTCAATGAACCCACGAGTTAGATACACCAATTCACCCTTTTCTTTGGCAGCTTCGTATGAATGCTGACCAGAATGATTAACTATAAATACTGTTTTCATTTTTTAATCTTAACTCCTTTATCCGTTTTTTCTATTGTCGAGTATCCTAACTTAGTTGCTGTATTAATTAACTTAGCCATTTCAGCTTCAGTTAAGAATGCATTTGTATAGACAATATTATCTGGCTTAGTCTGGATAAGATGATTAACTAGATCGACATAATCTAGATAATCAGGATGTTCTACTTCATTCTCAATAGTTGGATCTCTTGGAATTGCCAATACATGATCATGCTTAATCTTGAATATCCAATTCTTCAACTCGGGATATTTAGTATTAGCACCCGCTCTTAGAAGGTATATCAACCTCGCCGGGGAGTATGTGTCCAGTCTCACTTCCCCTTTCGATTTTGATAGAATGATCGTGAATGGCTTGATTATCTTCTCGTTGCTTTGACTCAGATAATAGCTCATATAATTTATTTCTAAATCTTCTAGTTACATAAGGAACTAATGATTGTTCCTCATCTAAAGTTAATCTTCCTGCATCTTTCTGTGAAACTTTAATTATTGCTGCCGAATGGTGTCCAATAATTTGGCTTAGACTAATAGATTCTATCAAAGCATCTATCTCTAGTTGGTGTTCAACTGTTAATGGCATCTTACATTAATTTAAGATGATCCTTCTTAACCACTCCATTCTCTTTATCTCGTCTTTCTATTTCTAAATAACCATCTAATATCTCTGTAGTTATTACCTTTAATACCTTAACTGCATTAGCTGATACTATAGGAGGAATTTGTGTAGAAGTAATAGCTAACCACATACAAACTAAATCATATTGAGATATCTTCTTATTTGTTCTCAACATGACTTCTGCTTCTGCTATCATCCCCTCCAGTAATCGTTTGCGCTCTTGGATTAAGTCGCTCTGCGATTCGTCCATTGTATTTATCTATAGCCTCGCGTAATATAGGAATTAGCTCCATATCTTCTTCACCATAAAGATTCATGGAGCCAATTCCTATATCATCACGCAAGAAAGTAATGACAACTATCTTAGCTGTTCGATTAATTATTGATAGTTCAATCATCTATTCCGTTTGATTCTGAATCTAGAGACTCTAGTTGTTGGAACTGTCGATCTATATTGATGCAATGCTAGAATCAATGCTTCAGGAATGCTTCTGACATCAACTCCACTTTCTGCACGAACAACTCTATCAGAAGTTATTCCAGTTAGCTTTGCAATCACATCATTGATACTCTTGCCTAGATTAAATAGCTCAGTAGTTAACTCAGCAATCGCATATGCTTGAGCATTTACAGAAGATCCAGCCTTCCCAATCGTAATAGATATACGATTGATCTTGCCAGGATACTCTTCTGCGATCTCAATAAATGCTGTTCCTTCCGGACAACGTAACTTAATAGTTACATTATCCCATTTAGTTCTTGTTTTCGTCGTCAACATCTCCTAATCCCTCCAACCTATCGGTTTCAACAATATCCTCTTCATTATCCTTATTAATATAAGGTGACTCTTCCTCACCTACTAGCACTTTATCAAAAGCAGCCAATGCCTTTTGAGTTTCATCTGACCACTCAATCTCATCATATGTTTGTTCAATTCCATCCAAATCTGAATCAATATTATTGATCAGATCAAGAGTTGCTTGCTTTAATCCAGGAATCTCATCCTTCATATTAGAGATCACTACTCCTTTTAGATGCAAAAGGATTGACATTTGACTATCTCCGATCATTTAGGTGTATATATGACTATGGGGACCAGTGTCACCTATAGCAAGGTAGCACTAGCCCCCATTTTTGTCAAGTGGCATTAAATTCTTGCAGCTACATAATCATTAATTGCTTCTGATATTTTGATCAAGATGTGGAAGAACTTTAGACGAATCAGCATTAGGCGTCTCATTTATCTCCTCGAATATGAAATAACGATTGAGAAATACTTCCTTAGCTTCTTCCAATGTCATTGTTGGAGACGCTATATCTATGCTGAACCAAGTTTGGAGAGATAGTTTATTTATGATTCGGATTTTCATTATTCTTCCTCCTGTTTCTTATTTCTAGCTTTGGTTAGTTTGCCTTTGATTGTCGAAATTGATTCGTTAGTATACATGATATCTGGATCACTAGATACATTTGAGCATAATAGAATTCTAGTTACAGGTTTTTCAAATTCTTTTGGATCAGTTGGAGAAATTTTAATAATATAATTAGTATTAATTAAGATTTCTACTTCTATACCAGATGTTAGATAGATACGTTTAATTGGAATTAACATTAGTCAACTGCGCTTTTCGTGGTAAGTTGTGCTGGGTTCTGTTGCCGGCCAGGCTAAAATCTCTTTCGTGCAGGTTTCTTCTTTCTGGCCGTGGTGCGCGTCGCTTGCGCTCCATGCGCACCTACGGCTCCGTTTTTATCCTCGCCGAGCCTAAAGATTATTAATCTTCCGTAATACTCTAAGAGCCTCTACACTTTCAATCGAATTCATATTCTTTCTAATCCAATTACTTACTTTAAATGCATGAAAACTATACCCCATTATACAACCAGAAGCAAACGTGATAAGTGTGTTGAGCCAATATGGCATATCAAAATCCTTTCAAATGTGCAATAAGTTGTTTAACGATATCTCCCTCACTCTCTGAACTAACTCTAATTCCATCTACCATCTCATTTACAATTGCCATCTTATCTAGCAATAGTTGGTTAATGAACTCATCAATTGTATTTTCATTCTGAAGATAATACGCATTACCTCCATGTGGATCGTTGATTCTACCAAATGCTCTACCTTCCAGTTGTTGATGATCCTTTGGTGTCCACCATAGATCATTGAAGATTACAGTATGAGCCTCAGTTAGAGTTAATCCTTCTGGGATATTGGTAATCCAGAATTTAAGCGATGAATCCTTATCCTGAAACTCATCCTTCTTAATATATCTAAAATCATCACTTACATCACCATTAATTACTTCCGCTGAATCTCCCAGCAATTGCTTAATTGCATACTGCGAATCTTTAAACTGTGAGCAGATAATTACCTTCTTATCTGTCTCTTCAAATGCATCTACTGCTAAATCCACTGTTGCTTGGAGATTATCATATGAGCAGATTTGCTTACATCTCATAATCTCAGCTAGGAAACTAGTGACATTGAATTCACGATTATCTCTTAGACTCTCATAAATCCCTGCCAGGACTCTTTCATATCTAGCTCTAGCTTCTTTGCCCAATTCCTTTGTGAATGGGATTCTCTCAATATGCAACTTACCATACACATCTTCTCTTGTTCGTCTAATCATATATGGAAGCATCAACTCATGTAGCTTCCCTACATTCTTAGGCTTACCTTCAAAATCTACAAACTGTTGCCTAAATTGCTCTGCTGAAGCGAATGCAACTGGATCTACAATATTTAGAAGTGGCCAGATTTCCATTGGCCGATTCACAATTGGAGTTCCAGACATTGGTAATACATGACTAAATTTCAAATTACGTACGCCTTGTGATCTCTTACTATCTAAATTCTTAATATAATGAGCTTCATCAATGATGAATAGGTCAATCCCTACAGCATTGAATAGCTCTACCCAAGGCTGCACACCTTTCTCAACCACTTTACCATCCTTAACTACTTCTCCAAACTTCCTTCCGATGATATCATAATTGATAATAAAATACTTAGACTTCTTATCAACTAGATATTCAATTGCCAATTCATCCGGCTCAACTCCTTGGAATATGATAGCCTCTTTTCCTGTGAACTTAAAAATTTCCCGCTTCCAATTTGTTTTTAAGCTTGCCGGGCATATAACTACCACCCTTTCCCATTCTTCATGAGCTTCAGCAATTCCTACTGATGTAGGAGATTTACCTGTTCCCATGTCATATGCAATAATTGCACGATTATCTGAATATGAACAGAACTTAGCTGCAACTCTTTGATGACCTTTTAAATCCATTCCAGGTTGAGTAAATGGATTAGGCCATTCAGTATCCATAGCATTAGCTAATTCAGCTAATACACTTCTTCTTTCTAATTGTTTCAATAGTTCAGCTTGTGCTACTTCACTATAAACTATAGTTACATCACCATATAGCTTTTTAACTGATGTTGGGAACTTATGCAACTCAGCTACAGCAAATCTTAATTCCTTACTAATCACATCTTGAGTGAATGATGCAAGTTCTTGATTGAGATACAAACTGCCCCGCATCTTCATTCCCAACTTAATAATACACCAAGACTTCCTAATATCCACTTGAATATCTGGAGCATTCTTCCACTCTTCATACACATCCTTTGATTTCTTTTCCCATAATACTTCGATTTCAGCGTATGGTTTCATCCACTCTATAACTTTCTCCAAATCCTTAACTTCAATTATATACTCACCAACAGTTGGTCGATATGGATACATCAATCTAATAAAATCATCAAATATAAATGATGGTTTACTAAGAAGAAGAGTAACTCTTCCGCTCATAACATTGAGCTTAGTTACATTTACTACTATCTTTCTATCTTGAG
>Ga0070679_100000240_pt1 | contig 45575 bp, 39 predicted proteins | sample KBSC63BmetaG_FD_65652 | JGI IMG/M metagenome (GOLD analysis project Ga0070679, IMG submission 65652) | Corn rhizosphere microbial communities from Kellogg Biological Station, Michigan, USA - KBS C6-3B metaG | ecosystem: Host-associated > Plants > Roots > Rhizosphere | place: USA: Michigan... | reverse complement strand
CCGGCGGAGCTGGCAGCGGATCGCGGCGCTCTACTTTCCCGGCGCGGTGGTCGTGGATCGCAGCGCCTTCGAAGCCGCGCCCTCGGCGGACGGGTCGCTCTTCCTCGACGCGGGACCCACGTACACCCGCAAGCGCCCCGTGAAGTTGCCCGGCCTGACCCTGCGACCGCGCCGGGGGGTCGGCCCGGTGCCGGGCGACATGCCGTTCACGGACGGCCTCCATTTCGCCGGCCAGGGGAGGAAGTTCCTCGAGAACGTGCGACCCTCGCGCGCCCGCCCGGGTGAGTTCGCCCGGACCCTCAGCCGGGTCGAGCTCGAGGACGAGCTGACCCACCTCGCCGCGCTCCGCGGCAAGGACGCGCTCGACGAGCTTCGCGAGCAGGCCCGAGCCGCGGCGGGCACGCTCCAGGCCGACGCACAGCTCACCGTGCTGCAGGATCTGATTGGGTCGATCCTGGGGACCCGCGACTCGGTGCTGAGCACCGACGCCGCGCTCGCGCACCAGGCCGGGGCGGGCTTCGACGCGCGCCGGATCGAGATCTTCCAGGCCCTTCAAGCCGGCCTCCTCCAGGCCCCGCTCCCCGAGCGCCCAGAGCAACCGGGCTCCTTCCCCACCCTCCCCTTCATCGAGTCCTATCTGTCCAACTTCATCGAGGGGACCGAATTCGAGCTCGGCGAGGCGGAGGAGATCGTGTTCGGCGACAAGGTGCCCGACGGCCGCTTCCAGGACGCCCACGACGTGCTCGGGACCTTCGAGCTGGTCAACGACCCCGCCCGCCGCGCGCGGACGCCGCGCGACGGCGAGGACCTGCTGGAGCTGCTGCGCGCCGACCATGCAGTGATGCTGTCGCGGCGGCCCGAGGTGCGGCCGGGCGCGTTCAAGGACCGGCGCAACCAGGTCGGCGACCACGTCTTCGTCCATCCCGACCTGGTCACCGGCACCCTGCTCGAGGGATTCCGCCACCTCGAGGCGCTGCGCCCCGGCCTCCCCCGCGCGATCTTCGTCATGTTCATGGTCGCCGAGACCCACCCGTTCACCGACGGCAACGGCCGCGTCGCCCGCGTGGCGATGAACGCCGAGCTGAGCGCCGCCGGGCTCCAACGGATCGTGATCCCGCTCTCCTACCGCGACAACTATCTGCAGGGACTGCGGGCCCTCTCCCGCGACGGCAACCCGGCGCCGCTGATCCGCATCCTCGACTTCGCCCAGCGATACGCCGCCGCAATCGACTGGCGCGACCTGAGAACGGCGGAGGGGATGCTGCGGCGGACCAATGCCCTGGTCCCTCCCTGGACCGCGGAGGAACGCGGCATCCGACTGCGTCTGCCCGTCGAAGTCGGCGACGCGCGACAATGATCGCATGAGCGATTTTCACGACGACCGCTCGGCCTGGCTGCGGTGCTATCGCTGCTGGTCGCAGAACCTCGAGATCCAGATCCATTACGACGCGATCCGCCGGGTGGACCCGGAGACGGGCGCCTTGGCCGAAGGCGTCGACGAGGTCCAGGAATCGGTGGTCCAGTGCCTCGATTGCATGCACGACCAGCCGCACCTGACCTTCGAGGACGACCGGGTCGTGCCGATCGGCGACCGCTGGCCGCGGATGGTGGCGGGAACGCCCTGGGTCGCCTCCTGCACGGTCCAGGTCGATGCCGATCGGGTCGAGAGCTGCTCCGGCCCCGAAGCGGCGGAGTTCCTCACCTACGGAGCCTTCGGCGACCCCGGCGTGCGCGAGTTCTTCACCCACGTCCGCTTCCACAAGCACGACGAGGAGCAGATCGTCGTCCACCTGCTGGTCGAGCTCTACGCCCGCTCCGCCCAGGAGGCGACGGAGGTGCTGGAGGAGGCCGCCGAGGGCGTCCTCGAGATCACCTCGCTGGCCGAGGAGTCGCGCCCGCCGGCCCATGCTTCGGGCGAGGCACACTGAGCGTTCAGCGTTTCGAATTAGGCGACGCCCGACCCGTACCGAGGTGGCCTTTTGCGCTGGCCTCTGACCATCTCAAGGCTGATCGCGGATGGGCTCCAGCAGGTCGCGGAGGTTGCGCAATCCGCGGTAGATCCGGCCTTCGGCGGTCGAGACCCTGACCCCCAACGTCGCCGCCACTTCGGCGACCGAGAGGTCGGCGCCGTAACGGAGCGCCACCGCCTCGCGCTCCATCTCGTCGAGCTGAGAGAGCGCCGCGGCGACCGTGCTGCGCTCCTCGACCCGCTCCGCATCGCCAACCGCGGCCCCCGGCGCGCCCGCCGCGCGGCGCTCGAGCGCCCGCTCCTCGGCTTCGCGCTTGCGGATCAGGTCGCGCAGGCGGTTGAGGGCGATCGAGTAGATCCAGGTCTTGACGCCGCCCCGCTCGGGGTTGAAGCGTGAGCGCGAGCGCAGCACCCGCTCGAAGGTGTCGGCGAGAATTTCCTCAGCCAGAGCCCGGTCCCCGGTCCGGTAGACCAAGAACCCGAGCAACGGCTCGGCGTGCTCCTCGTAAAGCTGCTCGAACTGGTCTTTTTTCATTCTTTTGGAAATTCCGGTTGGAAAATGCCGTTGTGCTTCGTATAAGGCTTCAAATGAACCACTCGAACCGCAACCGCACTCCTGCCGAGCTCGGAGCGATCGAGGCCGCGCTGCGCGCCGAAAGGCACGAGGCATCGCCTCTGGAGCTCGACCGGATCAAGCTTCAGGCGATCCGCCAGGCCGAGCGTTCGCGAACGAGCCTCTACGCAAGCAAGAAGGGAACTTTCATGAAGTCGAGACTCGCTCTCACCGTCCTCCTGGTGGCCGGTTTCATGCTCAGCACGACCGGCGCCACGCTCGCCATCTCGGGCAGCTCGGGCAGCGGCAGTGCCGCTTCGACCCAATATCAGCCGCCCGGAACCGGCGAAGAACACAACGGCGGGAACAATCATCCCGAACAAGGGGTCAAGGGCGCCCGGGAAAGCGGCGGCAAGTGCACCAAGGGCGGGAGCAACGGCAATGGTGGCGGTAACGGCTGCAACGAGCCCGCCAACACCAATACGCTGGAACCGACGCCGGAAGTCGCAGTCGCCCCGGCCACGGCGGAACAGACCGCAGTCGCCAGCGGCGGCAGCAGCCTGCCCTTCACCGGCTTCCTTGCCATCCCGTTGCTAGTCATCGGCCTCGGCCTGATCGTCGTCGGTGCGGTGATCCGACTCAAGTCCCGCAACGAACCGGCCGCCTAGCGTTCAAGCTGAGCCAAGGGACTCTCACGAGACCGGGAGGCGGGCGCTCTGCGCCCGCCTCTTCCACTGTCGGGAGTCGCCGGTCTTGAACAGTGCCTCGCCTTCTTCGGCCAGCGGTTCGTGTGGGGCCAGTTCGTAGGCCTTGGCCATTGCCGCCCGCGGATCCTGACCGGCCGCCGCCTGGACCAGGGCGAGCCCGTAATACGATTCCCATTCGCCGCGGTCGCGCTCAACCGCGGTTTCCAGCATCTTCACGGCGAGTTCATTCTGTCCCGCGCGCGAATCGCAGAAGCCGAGTAACTGGTAGGGCTCAGGCCGCACCGAGAGGGTGTGGATCGCGTCGAGAGCATTGCGGGAGGCCCCGGCACAGTCGCCTTCCTGGAAGTCGTCGACCCCCGAGTTGAGGTAGCCCTGGGAGATCGCGACGAGCGCCGGTGAGACGACCAGCGCCAAGGCACAGAGACTAAGCGCGATCCGCGCGGTGCGTCCGCTGACGAGCGGCGTCCACTGCGAGCCCCCACCAGGGGCCGCGGCGATCGCCATGCCGCCCAATCCGAACAAGAAGAAGCCGGTCGCCGGCAGTTGCCAGTCCCAGTCGAACCCAGCGTGGAGCGCCCAGGTCAGCATCGCGGCGAAGATCGCCGCGTATAAGATCCGCTCTGGCCCGAAGATCCTCCGTGCGGTCGCGACCAGGATGGCCAGCAGCGCGGCGAGCAGGAAGAGGAGCCCCGGCAGGCCGAGTTCGGCCATCACGCCGAGGTAGAGCGAGTGGGAGTCGACGATCCTCGAATCGTCTTCGGATTCCTCTGCCCAGGCGCGGGCGAAGGTACCGGCGCCGCCGCCGCGCAGCGGATCGGCCTCGAACCGATGAAGCGCCAGCTTCCACTGTTCAATCCGCCCGTTGTTGTTGATGTCGGTGAAGCGGTGCTGAAGTTCGCCGGTGTCTTCGATCCCCTGCGATTCGGTGAACTTGTGAAAGTCGTCGCTGATCCGACCTGAGGCCGCGATCCCGCCCGCGACGACCACGACCGCGACGACTGCGCCGACGACGATCCAGGCGCGGCGGCGGAACTCGGGCGTCGGCTCGATCGTGGCGAGGCGCCGATCGAGCGGCCGCAGCATCTGGCGCAGGGCGCCAGCGGCGACGGCGCAGGCAATTAGCTCCCAGGTCAGCCGGTGGCCTTCGGAGATACCGGCGGGGGCGGCGAAGTGTTCGGTCGAAAGCGAGTGCGTGCCGAGACAGAGGAGTACGGCAACCGCGGTCGGGGGGCCGATCGCCACGAACGAGGTGAGGAGCTCGCGCCGCGCGCCAAGCGCGGCGAACGCCACGACGCCGATCAGAAGCGCCCCGGTCGATCCGCGCGAGAAGGTGAAGTAAAGCGTCGCGACGAGGATCGGCACGGCCGCCGAAGCAAGCGCTTTGCCGACCGGAGGCTCGTCATTGCGGGTCGCCAACCCGCAACAGAGAAGGATCGCCACGGCCACGAACACGCCGAGGCCGTTCCAGTAGCTCAGTGGGTAGGCGAGGCGGTCGAGGGCGAAGTTTTCCGGGGCCGAGTGGACCTTCGGCAGAAGACGGGTCATGAGGGCGAAGATCGCGACCACGATCATCGTCGCGGTGAGAATTCGCACCGCCCAGAGCAGGCGCTCGCGGCTCCAGCGGAATGAGCCGAAAAGGACCAGCGCCAGCCAGAGCATCAACGAGCGGTCGAAGTTGATGAGCGCCTGGGCCGGCGCATGCGACCAGAAAGCCGAGAGCAGCGTCCAGACGGTGAAGGCGCCGAGCCCGACCGTCGCCCAGACCATCGCCGGTCCGAAGCCCTCGAAGGGCGCCTCGGCCAGCATAAGGCGTAGCACGAGCGCAATCGCGAGGACGATCGCGACGATCGCCGGTGCCCCCGCGAAGTACCCACCTGAACGAAAGGCAAGGTAGGCGGTGATCGCCGCCGGGCCCGCCGCGACCCCCGCCGCCACGGCCACGACCGCGTTCGATGGGCGGCTTTCACCGAATGGTACGAAGGTCTGTTCTACTGAATAATGGGTAGTCATACTTTCGATCAGCCCCCAACGTATTCGGCATGGGCGTGACAGGGCTCGATCCTGCAATCTCCGCAACCCCGTTAAAGCCCAGTGGCAGATCCTGCCGACTAGACAAGATATGAGGACAGCCGAGCGCTCAGCCGCGGACGAACCCCGCTGTATATCGTCGGTCAGGTAGATACGTGGAGTCCTCGACCGTAAATCATGGCCATCAGGCCGATGCACTTGCCGTCCAACGGCGCGCCCAACAGGCACAGCGTCGGGATCGCGGCGCGGTCCTGGCGAAGATGCTGTTCCTCGGCGACACGGTCGCCGCGATCGTCGCCTCGGGGCTGGCCCTGGTCGTCCTCGGCGCTCCCCTCGCGCATGCGCCGATCTACGTCATCTCCACCGCGCTGATCTACCCGTTGATTGGCTTCACCGTCGGTCTCTACCGCTACGACCATCTAGCCCTGTGGGCTTCAGCAGTCTCCGAAGTGCCGCGCGGCACGGTCGCGGTGATCCTCTCCACCTGGCCCGTTTACGGCGTCAGCGCCGCGATCGGCGTCCACCCGGCGATCAGCGCGACCTGTGTCACGATTGGAGCGCTGACCCTGTTCATAAGCGTCGCCCGCACCGCCGTGCGGGCTTACCTGCACCGCAAGGCACATCTGCGCCAGCGGACCTTGATCCTCGGCTCTGGGGTCGTCGCAGGCCAGTTGGTGGAGAAGATCGGCAAGAACAACCAGTTCGGACTCGACCCGGTCGGCATCGTCGACGAACAGGTTCACCTGGTCGGCACCCCCGACCTCCCTCGCCTGGGGGGCTTCAGCGACCTCGACGAGGTCATCAAGGCGCAGAACATCGACCGTGTAATCATCGCCTTCTCCAGCGCCGGCCACGAACAACTTCTGGGAGCGATCCGCTCCTGCCGCGACGCGGGTATCGCGGTCGACGTCGTGCCGCGCCTCTTCGAGTTTCTCGACGGGGTCCGCTCGCTTGACCAGATCGGTGGCCTCCCGCTGCTCTCGATCGGCGTCCCCGTCCTCGGCTCCTCGATGGTCGCGGCCAAGCGGGCGCTCGACGTGGTCGGCTCGATCGGACTGATCGTCCTCTTCTCGCCGGTGATGCTGGCCACGGCGATCGCGATCAAGCTCACCTCGAAGGGACCGATCTTCTTCCACCAGGCGCGAGCCGGGCGCCGCAACCGTAGCTTCGAGCTGATCAAGTTCCGCTCGATGTACGTCGACGCGGAGCAGCGCAAGGCCGACTTCGACCGGATGAACGAATCCGAGGACGGCGTGATGTTCAAGATCCGCGAGGACCCACGCGTGACCCGCGTCGGGCGCTTCATCCGCCGCTTCTCGATCGACGAGTTGCCGCAGCTCTTCAACGTCCTGAAGGGCGACATGAGCCTAGTCGGCCCACGGCCGCTGATCTTCCGCGAGGCCGAAGCCCTGGAAGAGCGCTGGCACCTGCGCCGGAGCGAGCTGCGCCCCGGGATCACGGGCCCGTGGCAGGTCTACGGTCGCTCGCAGAGCCCGTTCCAGGAGATGGTCCGGTTCGACTACCAATACGTCGCCGGCTGGTCGCTTGCCCGCGATGTCGAGCTACTGCTCGAGACGCTCCCGGCCGTGCTGTCCGGTCGCGGCGCCTACTGAATCAGCGCGCGGCGGCTACGCGCTCGATCAAGCGCTGGCGGAAGCTTGAGCTGTCCCAATGCATCGCGTGCTCACGGATCTGCGCGCTGTCGTAGGCGCCAGGGTCGAACCGGCGCACGGCGGCCTGGACGGCGTCCTCGGTCTGTTCCGCGAAGAGCTCCCCGGTGACACCCGGCAGTGAGGTATAGAGCGAGCCGCCGCCCGCGTAGGCAAGGACCGGCCGACCGCATGCCATCGCCTCAACAGGCATCAACCCAAAGTCGTCTCGGCTCGGAAAGATGAGCGCCTGGCAGCGCTGCATGAGCGGCACCAACACGTCATCGGAGACATGGCCGAGGAACTCGACGTTGGGCGGTGCATCCGCCGCGAGCCGCTCGCGGTCGGGCCCGTCGCCGGCGATCACGAGTCGCGTACCCAACCGGCGGAACGCTCCGATCACGATCCCGAACTGCTTATAGGGCTCGATCACGCGACCGCACAGAAGGTAGTAGTCGCCGGGCGAGTCGGCGGAGGGATGGAAACGCTCACAATCGACGGGGGCGCCGATCACGGTCGCCTCGATGCCATAGAAGCGCTCGATCTGGTCGGCGGTGAACGGTGACTGGGTCAAGTACTCGCGGATGCCCTGAGTGCTGCGCCGGTCGGAGCGTCGCATCCGCGCCGCGAGCAGGTCGAAGGCGCGCTCGCTGAGCCGGTTGTGGGCGCGTTCGGCGCGATAGTCCTCGGTCATCGACCAGGCGAAGCGCAGCGGACTGTGGCAATAGCAGACGCGCGGGGCGTCGTTGCGCGAGCGCAGCCGGTGTGCAAAGGCGTAACTGGAGCTGAGGACGACGTCGGCGTCCTCGACCCTCACCCGGTCGCAGAGCGCGCCCAGCACCGGGGTCATGTAGCGATAGTCACGCAAGAGCCTCCGCCGCGGCGGGAGGATCGTGGTGAAGCGATCGGCAACTCCCGTCCGCGCCGCCACCTCGTGTCGCCCGAGGATGGCGACTACGGGTGCCTCCGGGAAAGCGATCGCCATCTCGGCGGTGACCCGCTCGGCGCCACCGTAGAGCTCCATGAAGTCATGCGTGATGACGACGTGGGGCGCGGGACCGGGCATGCGGGCCATCCTATGGCCGTCCATCTGGATCCAAGCCAGCTAGCTAGGCGTCGCCCTTGGGCTGGGCGAGCTCGACATGCGCCGGGCGGCCGTAGCCATAGGCGCGTCGCGAGTCCTGAGCGAAGTTCACGACCAGGCCCAGGATCGAGGCGTTCAGCCGGTGGAGCTGTTCGATCAGGTCGCCGGCGGAGCTGCGGGTGCTGACCCCGAGACCGCTGACCACTAGGACGCCGCTAACGGTCGAGATCAATGGGATCGCATCGGAGACGGCGAGCAACGGGGGCGTGTCGATGACGATGAAGTCGTAGCTTCTTTCCGCGTGCGCGATCAGTTCCTTCATTTTCTGCGACTCAAGCAGCGCCGGCGGATTCGGCGGCACGGCCCCGGCAGGCATGACGTCGAGGGTGACGCCGGCGGCGGATCTGATGACCTCCTCGGCCGCAACGGTCGCCATCTGCGCGGTGATCGCGCCCGCGCCCTCGGTAAGGACACGACTTAGGCCGTGGGCTTGCTGCAGTTTCAGCACGCGGGAGAGCCCAGGATCCCGGAGGTCGGCCTCAAGCAGGAGGACTTTCTCTCCGGCGGCCGCAGCCGCTACCGCGAGGCCGAGCGAAACCAGCGTCTTGCCCTCCCCCGGTTCGGCCGAGGTGACGAGCACCGACTTGATGTCACGGCTGCTTTCGAAGTAACGGAGGTTAGCCCGCAGCATCCTGAACGCCTCCAGATCCTCCGGCGACATCGAACCGTTGCCGAGGTGTTTACGGTCGAAGGCTTTGCGCTTGGCGACTGTCGCCAGCAGCGGGATGCCCATCGTGTCGGTGAGGTCATCCGTCCTCTTGACGCGCCGGTCCAGCTGCTCGAGGAGCATGGCGATGCCGACGCCGAGGACGAGGCCGATGACGATCCCGAAGACGACGTTGCGAGTCGCGTTTGGCGATACAGGGCTCGAATCGGGCGTGGCCTGCTCGACCACCTGAACCGAGCCAGTCTGCAGCCCTTTTTGGCTCGAGGTGCGGCGCAGAGCGATGAATTCGGTCGCGTAGGTGTTCGCGATTTCCGCCGCCAGGTCGGGGTTGGTCGTCGTCGCGGTCACCTTGACGATGTCCGATTCGCCCTGCTGTTCGGAGGCGGTCGCTTCTTCAACTTCTGCCTGGCTCACTTTCGACAGGCTCTGCGCGGTCTTGCTCGCGACGTTCGGCAGCGAGAGCAGCTGCAGGTTCGTGTCGACGACACGCTGCGGTTCAACTTCGGGGTTGACCCGCAGCAGGAGCGAGGTAGTCGACGCGTACTTCTTTTCAGCGTGCAGGGTGATCCCGACGGCCGCCGCAGTGGCCCCAATCGCGCACAGCAGAACGACCCACCAACGCCGCCGGAGGGTCCGGGCGAACGCAGAAAAATCTGACTCTTCGCTTTTCGAATTTGGCGTCATAGAGCGGAAAATGAGGTCGTCCAGGCCCCGGAGGCGGCGGACTGTAGCAACAGCATCGACAATTTCAGCGCACCCTTGAGGGTTGGGTCGAAGTCCGCAGCGCGCTCTTCGAGGCCCAGGCCACGGCGGTGCCACACAGGTACCACAGAATCACCCCGGGAATCCCGAACAGGATGTCGCCGGCGGCAAGCGCGACCAGCAGCATGATGATCGTGGCGAGTACCGCGGCACGCGACTGGCGCTCCTCCTCGGTCGCCATGCCGACGGCCCTGATCGCCGCCCCGGTGCTGAGCACGAGGGCGATCACCACCAGGAGGAAGCCAAACGGACCGTCCTGGAACATCAGCGAGAGGTAGCCGTTGTCGACGTTCAGGAGGGTCGAGGACGACTTGTTGCCCCCCGTGAGTTCGGAGGCGAGGCCAGCCTGGCCGCTGCCTTCGCCTAGCGGCTGGCGCAGCGCGACGGGAAAGAGTTCGTCGGTGGTCGACAGCCGTTCCTGGGCGGACCGGTCTTTTTCGACGCTGCCGAGCGAGGTCACCCGTTCGGTGAAGGCCTTCGTGGTCGGGTTGCTGTTGCCGACCACGATCAGGGCGAACAGGCATACGCCGACGATCACCACAATGCGCCCGGCGGCGCGGCCGCGCGCTGCGGCGGCGAAGACGATCAGACCGACTACCGTCCCGAGCCAGACGCTGCGCATGAAGGTGAGCGCCAGGGCGACTACCAGAATCGCGGTGATCAACGAGCGGAAACCGACCCGGCGCTGCTGGGCGAGCCCTAGGAGGAGCCCGACGCCGAGCACTGCGGCAAACGTGTAAGGGGCGTTCAGCGTCGAGAAGATGCGGATGTGGCCTTCCTGGGGCGAGCCGAGGCTGTTCAGAGTCGTGGTCGCCACCCAGTGCGCGTCCCATGAGGTGAGGGAGAAGAAGTACTGGGCGAGGCCGTACAGCGCCAGCACCGGCAGCACGTAAAAGACCAGCTTCTGCAGCGTCCCAGTGCCGTCTCGGAGCTGTCCGTCGCCCCAGCCAATAATGAAGGCCGAGAGGCCGGTGCCATATGCGAAGACCGCGAAACCCGCCGCGGTCGGATCGGCGACGAGACCGAGCGGGGCGCCGATCAGAAAACCGACCATGCCCAGCGTCAGGATCGTGCGGGCACGCTTGTCGAGGTGGGTGTGGCGCAATTCGATCGCGGCCAGGAGCGCGGTCGCCAGGAACGGCAAGAGGGACAACGGGTCGGGGCTGACCGGGCCGATCGAATTGTCGAGGACCCGCCGCAGAAACGGCGCCAGGAGCCAATACGACCACATCAGCGAGAGGCCCGCCGTCCGCGACTGGAACCGCGCCGCAAGCAGGAGCAGGAGAAGGGTCATCGTAAGCGCGACCTGGGTCGAGTGCACGACAAGCACGCCGCCGACGACGGCGATCACGACCGCGGCGATGATCCCCGCGGCGCCGCGAGCCTCGACGGGTCTGGCGGATCCGGCTCGGGCGACGCTCATCGGCCGACTATAGAACCGGGAGTCCGGTCCGGCTCCACGCCGGCCAGCTCGCGATAGAGACCCAACACGGCCTCGGTCTGGCCCTGCAGGCTGAATTCCCGCGCCCGGTCGCGGCCGTGCTCGCCCATCTCCGACAGCAGCTCGTGGTCGGCGAGGAGTGGTAGCAGCTCACGCGTCCACGCGGCCGGGTCGAGGGGCGGCAGCAACAGCCCGTCGAGGTCGGGCCGGACGATGTCGAGCGGTCCCCCCACGGCTGCGGCGGCGACGGGCACGCCAAGGGCCAACGCCTCGATCGCCACCCGACCGAATCCCTCGCGCCAGAACGGCATCAGCATGAGGTCGGTGGCGGCCAGGATGTCGGGCACGTCCCGGCGCTCGCCGAGGAACCGGACCCGTTCGGCGACTCCCAGGTCGGCGGCGAGCCGCGGCAGTCGCCGCCCGAAGTCCTCGTTATCGAGCGAGGCGCCGGGGGCGGTGAACTTGGCGGTGCCGACCAGCAGGAGCTCGACGTCGGCGCCAGCGTCGACCAGTTCGGCGGCGATCTTGATCGCATCGTCCTGTCCCTTGATCGCGGTCAACTGCCCGATCACCGAGAGCACGACGCGCTCGTCCGGGATGTCAAGCTCGCGTCGCACGGCGGCGCCGTCGCAGGCGGCCGGGTCGAAGCGGGTGAGATCGACCGCGTTGTGAATGACCTGTACCGGCCGGCGCAGCGGGAGCCCGTGGAACTGTCCGCCAACGGTGGTGGAGTTGGCGACGACGGCATCCGCCCTCCTCCCCACGACGCTGTCGACCAGGCGCGGCAGGCGGCCGGCGGGAGCCCAGTCGCGGATGTGGGCGATGATCGGCGGGCCGCTCCGGTACCGCGCCAGCACCGACAACAGCGATGCGCGGGTCGTGTTCGCGTGAATCAGGTCGGGCCGCAACCGGGAGACCGCGGCGCGGATCTGCAGCGCCGAGCGGCCGATCTCGTAAAGACCGCGGCTGGTGTGCACGGGGTGAACCCGGAAGCTTGCCCGCGTGCCCATGATCGGCGTCGTCGCTACGCCCAGCCCGTGGGCGGCTTCGGTGAGCTCACCGGGCGGGCAGGCGAGGACCGGATCGACCGTCGGCCGGACGCTCTCGAGCATCGCGAGCAGCGAGCGCTCGGCGCCGCTCACCTGGTCCGTCTGGTTGACGTAGAGGACGCGGGTCACGCTGCGCCTCCCCGACGTCTTACGTCGTCGACCAGCGCTTCGACGCGGGCTGCGATCCGCGTCCAGACGTGCTCTTCGGCGTTCCGCCGGCCAGCTTTTCCGAGACGAGAAGCCAAATTTGGGTCGGAAAGGACGCGGATTAGCGCGTCGGCCACGGCCTGGTGATCGGTGGGATCGACCAAGAGCCCGGTCTCACCGTCGAGCACCGCGTCGAGGGCGCCGGCGACGTTGCCGGCGACCACCGGCAGCTCATGTGCGCCCGCCTCGAGATAGACAATCCCGAAGCCCTCGCCGCCCAGGCCACCCGGCGGGACCCGGCTCGGCATGCAGAAGACGCTCGCGCGGTCGAGCCAGCCGTCGCGCTCGGTGTCGTCGACTCGACCTAGCAGGTCGACCGCGTCGCCGACCCCGGCCGCTGCGATCGCGGCCTCCACCTGCGGGCGCCGTGGGCCGTCGCCGATCACCACCCAGCGCGCCTCGGGAACCTTCTCCCGGACCAGCGTCAGGGCGCTCGCAATCACGTCGTGGCCCTTGCGCTCGGAGAGCAGCGAGGCGACGGTGACGATCGTCGGCCGGGAGTCGCGCTCGGCGACCGGCGCGGCGGGCAGGACGACGCCCGGCGGGATCAGGTGAACGCGGTCTGGATCGGCACCCGCATCGATGGCCATCTCACGGGTGTGGCCGCTGACGGCGATGGTCGCGTCGGCAGCGCGCGTCGCCCGCGCGGTGAGCCTGCGCCGGGTCCGGAACTCGTCGGCGTGCACGTAGAGGACGAGCGGCCTACGCAGGCGTCGCGCCGCGGGCGTCGCGGCGATGCTCGCCACCACGTGCCCGGCGAGGATCACATCCGGGCGGAAGGCGGCGATCTCCCGGAGCGCCGCCGCGTTCAGGATCGCCACCGCGAGCCGCCGGTCGGACTCGGTGCTGCTGACCCGCCTGACTCCGAACGGCGAGTCGGCGTCGAACACGGCAGCGCCAGACTGGCCGAAGGTGAGGACTCGCGTCTCCCAGCCCGTCGCATGGACGGCCAGGTTCTGCAGCAGCACGGCGATGCCACCCGTGGAGGGCGGGAAGTCAGGGGTGATCAGGAGTACGCGCGGCTTTGGCACAGGTCGACCAACTGTGAATCGGCCTCAGAAAAGGCCTGCGACACTTCCGCAAGGCCGCTCTCATCCACCGGGGCAGCCGGTAGTCTAGGCCGCCTCTCCTCTCGCCCCCATGGCCACCGCCCCTCCTCGCCCCAACCTTCGGAGCCCCAAGGGCCTGCTGAACAAGGTGCGCGGGCTGGTGAAGCGTCCCGCGATCCGACAGCGGGTGATCGCGCCGGTTTCCTTCGACGCCTCGATCCTGGTCATCAACACGATCACCGGCGTGATCATCGCCCGCAAGCTGGGCCCGTCGGGGCGCGGCGAGCTGACTGCGACCCTGGCCATCGTGCAGACGACGGGCTGGTTGGCCTCGATGGGAGGCCGCGCGGCGATCTCCTTCCACCACTCGCAGAACCCTGAGGAGGGCGGCCGGCTGATGACCTCCTGGCTGCTTGCGGCGGTCCCGCTCTCGCTCGTGACGATCCTCGGCGCGGAGCTGCTCTTGCCCACCCTGTTCGGCGCTCAATCTGCCGAAGCGATCCACGTCGCCCAGATTTACGCGCCGCTGATCATCGTGAACGTCGCTTCGGTGGTTTTCATCGGGATCCTGCTCGGCGACCAGCGCTTCCTCGCCTACAACGTCGTCCGCATCCTGATCCCGGGGGTGACCGTCCTCGGCTACGTCGCGTTTCTCGCGGCCGGCGACCTGACCGTGGTGACGGCACTGATCGCCAACGGCGCCGCCCTGGTGGTCAGCACCGTGGCCTCGGCGATCATCTGCCTGAACAGGCACGGGCTTGAGCGCCCGAGTCGGTCCCTGCTGAAAACGACCATCTGGTACGGAGTCCGAGCACATGGCGGTGACATCGCCGGATTCGTCAGCGCGCGCCTCGACCTGCTGATCATCCCGGCCTTCCTCTCCGCCACGAGCGTCGGCCTCTACTCGGTGGCGACCAACGTGGGGTCGATCATCGCCAGCCTCACGGCGACGATCGCGGTCTTCGCCCTCCCCATTGCCGCCCGTGACATCAACCACGCGGCCCGCACCGTGATCCGCGCTTTCCAGGTGACGCTTCTGATCGGCGGGACCATGGCACTGGTGCTGGTCGTGATCGGCGAATTCGCGATCAAGCTTGTCTACGGCAACGACTTCGCCGGTGCCGCCCCGCCCTTGCGCGTGCTGCTGCCGGGGGAGATGCTCGAGGCAGCGACGGTGGTCCTGTTGGCCGGGATGCTGGCGGCGAACCGACCGTTCCTCTCGACCGTCGCCTACGCGCCGTCGGCGATCCTCACCATCGGCGGGCTGCTGATCTTCCTGCAGTCGGGCGGGATCATGGCGGCGGCGACGGTAACCACCTGCGCCTACACGATCTCGTTCGTGATCACTGTCAACCTCTACAAGCGCACGGCAGGCCTCGAGTGGCACCACTTCCTGCGGCCGCCCCCCGTCCGACCCGGGGCGCATCCGATCACGCAGGAGTGAGCGCTATGAATCGAGTCGACGGCGAGCCGCCGCGCGCAGGTCCCTAATCGTCCCCTGCGCACCGATCCCGAGCCTCACGAGCGGGTAGCGCGCCCCGCGGGGCACGATCAGGTGCGACTCTAGGACATCCTCGGAGTCGGCCAACCGCGCCTTGTACTCCTGGTCGCCTGGCCCGAGGCTCATCGTCCGCTCGCCGCGCTCGGAGGCGTCTTCAAGCGCGCGGATCAGGCACTGCATCGACGGCGAGAGCCCTGCGTACTCCTCGTCGAAGCCGCTGTTCCAGGCGCTCAGCTGGGGGCCGGCGCCGAGCAGAAGCTGAGCGGCGACGAAACTGCCCTCGACCTCCAGGCAAAGCAGGCGGAAACGGCCGCTCTCGAGCAGCTCCCGGCCGGCGGAAACCAGCATCTGCTCGATGCCGATATCGGTGAGCGCGGTCCCGCCCTGGCCGGAGAGCCGCTGGCGGTGCAGCCTCATGAATTCGGTCACGTCGCGCTCCAGTGACGTGGCGTCCGAGTAGCGGAACTCGGCTCCGACCCCATCGAGCTTCTTGCGCTTGCGGCGCGCCTCGCGACGGAAGCTCGAGCTCTTCGCCTTCATCCACTCCTCGAAGCCCTCCCCCAGATCGATCGAGGGGACGACGTGCTCGGCCTCGCGGCGCCGCCAGGCGGCGCGGCCGTCCCAACCGTCGCCGATCGCCGCGGCCCAGTCGCCGGCGGAGCGACGGAAGCCGAGTTCGACCTGGCGCGGCGGCGGCGCCTCGGCGGCAAGGGCCGTCGCCACACTCGCACCGACCTGCTGCCGCATCCCGCCAGCCGCGAGCGGTTCCGCCATCGCCGCACCGCGGCCCGCGGGAAAATAGATCCCGCCGACGACGCAGAACGGGGCGACTCCGACCAGGCGTCGGGCGTCGGAGACGAAAACGATGCAGAGGCGCGATCGCTCCGGCCGCAGGAACTCCCACCAGGCCTTGATCCAGGCCGGTGCCGAATAGGGGTGGCCGGAGGCGACGGCGAGGGAATCCCAGTCGGGCTCGAACGGCCTCACGTCCTCCAGCGAAGTGAGTACTTCGGCGGTCAGGGACGGGGCGGGCTTCAGGCGAGGAAGCATAGTCGGCGTACCCGACTGCGGGCTCATGGAAGCGGCTCTCCCTGCCGAAGGTTCGCTGCCCTTCCGTTGCTTATTCTGGGGGACCGCACTTCGGTAAACCAGTCACGCATATGCGGACCCTTCGCCTCGATTCCATCACCCCCGAAGTAAATCGACGCGTGGCGCAGCTCGCCGTCGACGCCGTCGAGCCGAACGTGTTTCTCGAGGCCGACTTCGTCTTTGCTGCCAGGCGCTCGTTCGGTGTCGCGTCCGACATTTGCTTGCCGGCCGAGGGGGTGGACGGAAAATGAAACGGCTGCCTGGCGGTGCGGAAAAAGCGCCTGCCCGGCTACCCGGTGATGGTCGCGGCGTGGAAACATCTCTACTCATTCCTCGGCACGCCACTTGTCAAGCCTGAGCGGACCACCGAATTTGCCAGGGCATTGATGCGTGTCGTGGAGACACGGCAGACCGGGCTCCTGTTGGCGCTCCGCGACGTCGCCGAGGTTCCCGTCGTAGCGGCCATACGCGCCGTGCAAGAGGAATCCCCGAACCTCCGGATCGTGTCTCCGGTCGCTGGTCCTCGCGCGCAACGATCTCCGCAGCCACCTCGCGGATCGCGCACTGGAGGCCCGAGGGAAGCTCCGCCACCGACGCTCCTGACGCCAACGGCCCACGCCTTAAGCGATCGACAAACCTCGTCGCCGTCAACGAGGCGGCACGGATGCCCTCGAAGCCATCGCCTCCTCGTAGAGACGCAGAGTTTCCGGGGCGATCCGCTTCCAGCTGTAGCGCTGGGCGGTCGCGTGAGCGCTCTCGCGCAGACGACGCAGCAACGGTGGGTCGGCGATCAGGCGCTCGAGCGCTGCGGCCATCGCGGGCGCGTCGGCGCGCGGTACTACAAGACCATTGTCGCCGTCGCGCACGTACTGCAACGGGCCAGGGGTCGCCGCGGTCACCACGGTCAGCCCGCACGCCATCGCCTCGAGGAGTCCGAGTGGGAAGCCCTCCTTCAGGGTCGCGGTGACCACCGCCGAGTGCCCGGCGAGGAGGTCGCGCAGTTCCTCGCGGCGGTACTTGGGTACGACCGCGATGCGGCGGTGGACCGCCCGCGGGAAGTCGGCCAGGACGCGCTCCGGCCGACAGCCCGGTCCAAGGAAGCTGACCGTCACGTCGGGCCAGCGTTCGAGGATCTCGTTCAAAGCCGCTGCCGCGTAGCGGACCCCCTTCAGGGGCAGGTAGCTGCCGATGTGGGCGATCCGGACCGGGTCCTCCTCGGTACCGAGCTCGAGCGGCAGGCCGAGCAGGTCGTCCGGTATGCCGTTGTCGACTACGTGGGCGCGCTCCGCGGCGACCCCGAGGCGTTCTACCGCGAAGGCATGCTCGTGGTCGTTCAGGAACAGGCAGAGATCCGCGAGCCGGAACGAGTCGGCCACCTCCTTGAGCCGCCAGCCCCCCCAGTAGAGCGGGTACTTCCAGCTCAGCTCGAGACCACCGCGGGCCGCCTCCTCCCGGCGGGCGAGGTCCGCAGTGTGCACAATGCCGTGCGAGCGGCTCACCAGCAGCGGGCGCTGCGCGCCTCGCAGCCTCCGGCGCAAATGGCCGAAGACCCAGGCGTCGCCGTTGGCCGCGTCGACCACCTCCGCGTCGGTGCGACTCAGATACCAGGCCGCGAACTCGGGAAAGAGGAGCGCCTTGGCGCGGAAGGGCAGCCGCTGCGGCAGCTGCCCGAAGGACAGGGACTCCACCTCGTGGCCGGACTCGCGGTACACCTTCGCGAGCCCTGCCGTGACCCCCATGCCTCCGGCGTCGGGCGTGATTTCGTCGTGGAGGGTGAAGAGGATCTTCATCGAGTCCCCGTCGGCACTCGTCACGCCGGGAGTAGCCGGAACGATTCGCGCCAGCCGAGCGGCCGGGCATCGAAGTCGGCGAATGAGCCGAGCCGCCGCCCGGCGATGGCCGCGCTCCACTCCGACGACTCGAGGATCTCCCGCTCGGCGCCGAAACCTGGGTGCGCCATCACCTCGACCGGCACCTGGCGCGCGAGGTCGAGCCGTGGGTCGAGGTTATCCGGATCCAGGTGCAGGTGCTTGATGTGGACGAGGTACCGGGTCGAGACGAACCGCCGAGAGCGAACCGCTTGACGAGCGGCGCGCAACACGCCGCCCGCCGACCGCTCGACCGGGAAACGGTCGAGCGTGTTGCGCAGCTTCGCCCCGCGCGAGATCGAGCGCGAGAGGAAGACGTTCGGGCAGAGGTCGACGTGGTTGTGGCCGTCGAAGTGGGTCGGCGGCGTCGCGTAGATCGCTTCGAAGCGCGCCAGTTGGTCGGCGATCGCGCGGTCGACTTCCCGCTGCAGCAGCGGGTCGTAAAGCCACCGCCGCCGACTTGCGGTGTCCGGGATCTCCGGCGGCACCCCGGAGGTCTTGCCGATCCGGTCGATCAGGCGCTGCTGGCGTGCGCGGATCTCCGGCGGCGTCGCCGGGTCGGTGAACGGCTGGGTCAGGTTGATGTGGAGACCGACCGGCACACCATGCTCAGCCGCCAGCGCAGCCGCGCGGTCGGAGTCGGCCATGTAGACCATCCCGGTCGTGCTGGTGATCGTCCCGCCCTGGAACGTGGCGAGGATCGCGTCGGTGGTCGGCCCGTCGTAGCCCCAATCGTCGGCATTGACGATCAAGAGGCCTCTGCAGGCGGGGTCGCTCATCCGTCGAAGACTGCCACACGCCGTGAGACGAACAAACGTCCACCCTGGATCGGCCATCTCATGCGTTTTTCTTGGGTGCCGAGAGGAAGGGGGTGGACAAACCCCGCCCCTATTTCCTTCTCCGCCCCTGGCCCCTGGTGCCCGCGCTCGCAATATTCATGGCGATCGCCATGGCAATCCCGAGACCGGCCGATGCTGCACCCGTCGCCGCCGCCAGTGCGCACTCGTTCGTCGATTCGATCGGCGTCGACACCCACTTCTCCTTCAACGACACCCCCTACGTCGAACGCTTCCAGGATGTGAAGGCGAAACTGGTCGAACTGGGTGTCCACCATGTCCGCGAAGACCTCCTGCCAGGGCGTCCCGATCAGTACGCGCGCATCAATGAACTCGCCGCTGCCGGGATCGGCGACACGCTGATCATGGGCTCACCGCAGAACGGTGCCGCCGGCCTCCAAAACCTGCTCTCCGTCGTCCGCGAAAAGCTGACCGGCGTCGATGCGCTCGAGGGTCCGAACGAGCCCTACCTCTATGGGGGATCGGACTGGACCTCGATCACGGCCTCCTACCAGCAGCTGCTGCACGAATCGGCGGCGGCCTCTCCTTCCCTGGCTTCGCTGCCGATCGTCGGCCCAACCACGATCTTCTGGCAGGAAGGCGAATTGGGGAATGTCTCGCCGTGGCTCAGCTACGGCGATATCCATCCCTATTCGGGTGGCTATCCGCCGGAGCCCTACCTCGAACGGCACGTCAACTTCGCCCGGCTGAGCTCTGGCTCGAAACCGCTGATGGCGACCGAGACCGGCTACCACAGCGCGATGAACTGGACCGGCGCGTTCCCCCCGACCTCCGAAGCGGCGACCGCCATCTACACCCCGCGCATCTTCCTTGACTACTTCCAGGAAGGGATCGCGAGAACCTTCGACTACGAGCTCGCCGATGAGTTTCCCGATCCTTCCGGCGAAGAACGGGAGGCACATTTCGGTCTACTGCGCAACGACCTCTCGCCGAAGCCCGCCTTCTACGCGCTGAAGAACCTCATCTCGATCGTCGCCGACTCGGGTGGCTCCTTCACCCCCGGTGCGCTGAACTACTCGGTGAGCGGGAACCAGGAAATGCTCCACCAGGTACTGCTGCAGAAGGCCAACGGCAGCTTCTATCTGGCGCTCTGGCGGGCCACCAGCGTCTGGGACCCGGAAAAGCGTGTCCCCCTCAGCGCGCCGGCGGCGCCGGTTCAGATTCAGCTCGGCCAGCCGATCGCGAGCGTCGCCGAATACAAGCCGAACGTGTCGGACGAACCACTGTCCCAACGGCAGGTGAGTGGCGGCTCGCTGCAGGTGAACGTCGGTCCGGAAGTTGTGTTGCTGAAGCTGTCGCCGACCGGGAGCAGCTCCGGAACGGTGCAGACGGAGACCCCTCCGGCGACGGCGGAAACCCCACCTTCGTCGCCGCCGAGCACCACCCCGCCCACCGCGCCCACCGCCTCTCCGCCGAGCACCCCGCCGCCGACCAAGACCGGGCCGAAGTCAGAAGCGCCTTCCGGCTCGACTCCACCCTCCCCGCAGCCGACCGGCCACCGTCACCGTCCGGTCCGGGTCAAAGCCTGGGTCGCCAAACACCACGGTCCCGGCCTCCCGCGGATGATCGTCCGAGGGAAGATCTCCGGAGCCGCCCAGCGCGCGACCGTCGCGATCGAATCGTGGAGAAACGGCTGGCAGACCATCGGTCGGACGAAGACGACCGCGAGCGGTTCGTTCGGGGCGCGGGTCGCCCTGCGCCCGTCACCGGGCGAAGAAACCGCGCGGGTCCGTGTCAGCTCACCTGTGGTGGGCCGATCGAACCCGGTCGAAGTCCGCGTCTCCTAGGCGCCCGGATTCTTGCGCGGCACCAGTACTAGGCGCTTGAACTCTGCGACCAGTACGCCGTCCTGGTTCAGGACCCGCGTGTGGACCTTGACCGTACCCCGGTCCGGTTTCGATTTGGACTCGCGCACGTCGAGAACCTCGGTCTCGCAGAACAGCGTATCGCCGTGGAAGACCGGGTTCGGGTGGCTCAGTTCCTCGGTCGCCAGGTTGGCAATCGCCTTGCCGGAGACGTCGGAGACCGACATGCCCAGAGCGAGGGAGTACACCAGCGGCCCGACCACGACGTTTTTGCCCTGCTGCGAGCCCGCGGCGTACACGTCGTTGATGTGCAGTGGGTGATGGTTCATCGTGATCAGGCAGAAGAGATGGTCGTCGGACTCGGTGACCGTCTTAGCAGGCCAGTGCTTGTAGATGGCGCCGACCTCGAACTCCTCTAGGTAGCGCCCGTACGCGTGCGCCCCGGACGCCTCGCGCTCGGCCTGGTCAGTGGTCACACACTGGGTCTCGCTCATGAATGCCAGCCTCCTCTTCGATTGCGGCGCGGCACTTTATATGCAGGCAACCGCGGGGCGCTCCGAGGCCCTCTAGACTGCCGCCGATGAAAGTCGCGATAGTCGGTCTCGGATATGTCGGTCTCCCTCTCGCGGTCGCCTTTGCGGAGGAGGGGAAAGACGTTGTCTGCTTTGACCTCGACGCGAACAAGACTACGGCCCTCAGCGAAGGCCGCAGCTACATCGAGGACATCGACGACGCCACCCTGGGGGCGATCCGAGAGCGCCTGCACCCGACCTCGCGCCACGCCGACCTGGCCACCTGCGACGCGATCATCATCTGCGTCCCGACGCCGCTGACCTCCTCGCGTGAACCGGACCTCACCTACCTGCTCGGCGCCGCCACCTCGATCTCCCAGGTCCTCCAGCCCGGCCAGCTCGTCGTGCTCGAGTCGACCACCTACCCGGGCACGACCCGCGACCAGGTGGCTCCGATCCTCGAGGAGTCGGGCCTGCGCGTCGGTCGCGACTTCCACCTCGCCTTCTCGCCCGAGCGGATCGACCCGGGCCGCACCAACTACACCGTGCGCACCACGCCGAAGCTCGTCGGCGGCATAACCACCCAGTGCACCGCACGCGCCCGCGCCCTCTACGCCGACATCTGTGAGACGGTCGTCGTTCTTTCTTCGCCCGAGACGGCGGAGCTCTCGAAGCTTCTCGAGAACATCTTCCGCTCGGTCAACATCGCCCTGGTCAACGAGTTGGCACAGCTCTGCGACCGGCTCGACATCGACGTCTGGGAGGTGATCGACGCTGCCTCGACCAAGCCGTTCGGCTTCATGCGCTTCGAGCCGGGACCGGGCATGGGTGGACACTGTCTGCCGGTCGACCCCTTCTACCTCGCCTTCAAGGCGCGCGAGCACGATTTCTATCCGGAGTTCATCGAGCTCGCCGGCAAGGTCAACCAGGCCCAGCCCGCCTACTGCGTCGAGCGCATCGAGCGCGCCCTGAACCGAGCCGGGAAGGCGGTCAACGGTTCCAAGGTCCTGATCCTCGGCGTCGCCTACAAGGGCGGCTCGGGTGACACCCGCGAGTCACCAGCGCTGAAGATCATGAAGCTGCTGCGCGCCCTCGACGCCAACCTCTCCTACCACGACCCCTACGTGCCTGCGATCGCCGAGCTGGGCCTCGAGTCGACCGATTTCGACGCGGCCCTGGCCGAGACCGACCTGGTCGCCGTGGTTACCGCGCACAGGGAGATCGACTACGGCAAGGTGGTCGAAGCAGCACCGCTGGTGATCGACTTCCGCGGCATCACCCGCGACCTCAGCGCCGCGAACCTGGTCCGGCTCTAGCACACTGCGCAGGCCGGCCCGTCCCTGGGGGCGCTTCCCTCAGTGCACTTTGCGGAGTTTGTTCCGCTGCTCCTGTTTCTCGACCACCTGAACGATCAGCTTGGTCACGTTGGAATCGCCGCTGACCTTGATGTGGCCGGTCTCCGCCGCCCGCCGGTAGCTGGCAAGCGTGCCTTTCTCAACCAGCTGGTTGAACTGCGGGCGGTCGATTTCGACCAGCACCCGCTCGTCCTGGGCGAGGTCTTTCTTGATCACAGGGCCGGGCAGCTCCACCCGGTACAGCTGGATGTCGTGTTTGGCGCGCAGCTCCAGACCGAAGACCAGTTTCAGTTTGGCCAGGGCCGGGACTTCGGCCTGGAAGTGCTCGACCGCGGTGCGGATCAGCTCCGGCGTCGATGCCATCAGCGCGCCTGGGGCACTAGATCTTGTTCCTCTGCAGGAGCTTTTTGCCGATCACCATGCGCTGGATCTCGGAGGTCCCCTCGCCGATCAGCAGCAGCGGGGCATCACGGTAGAGGCGCTCGATCTCGTACTCCTTCGAGTAGCCGTAGCCGCCGTGGATGCGGAAGGCGTCCTCGACGTTTTCCTTGCCCGTCTCCGAGGCCAGGAGCTTCGCCATGCCGGCCTCGAGGTCGGAGCGCACGCCCGCGTCCTTGAGGCGCGCCGCTTTGCGGGTGACGAGGCGGGCCGCCTCGAGGCGGGTCGCCATGTCGGCGAGCTTGAAGGAGATCGCCTGGTGCTGGGCGATCGGCTTGCCGAAGGTCTTGCGCTCCTGGCTGTATTTGAGCGCCAGCTCCAGCGCCCGCTGGGCGATGCCGACGCCGCGCGCGGCGACGTTGACGCGGCCGACCTCGAGCGCGTCCATCATCTGCTTGAACCCCTGGCCGACGCCCTCGGGCCCGCCGAGGATGCGGTCCGGCGCGCACTTGTAGCCGTCGTAGACGAGCTCGGTGGACTCGACGCCCTTGTAGCCCATCTTCTTGATCTTCGGCGGCACCGTGAGGCCCGCGAAGTCGCCCTCGTTGACTTCCTTCCAGGGCTCCTTCTCGGTGATGAAGCAGGTCATGCCCTTGTAGGGCGGGTCGGCCTTGGGGTCGCTCTTCATCAGCACGAAGACGACGCCCGAGCCGAGCCCGTTCGTCACCCACATCTTCTGGCCGTTCAGCTCCCAGCTGCCCTCGCCGTCCTCCTTGGCGGTGGCCTTGATGCCCTGGACGTCGGAGCCGGTCTCGGGCTCCGAGAGCGAGAAGGCGGCCCGGATCTCGCCGGTCGCCATCTTCGGCAGGAAGTACTGCTTCTGCTCCTCGGTGCCGAACTTCATCAAGAGGTAGGAGCCGATGAAGTGCGTGTTGACGACGCCGGAGATCGAGATCCAGCCGCGCGAGAGCTCTTCGACGATCATCGCGTAGGTCGTCAGGTCGAGGCCCATGCCGCCGTACTCTTCGGGGATCGTCACCCCGAACAGCCCGAGCTCCTTCATCTGCTCGACGATCGGCTCCGGGAACGAGTCCTCGTGGTCGTAGTGCTCGGCGTTCGGGATGATCTGCTCGTCGGCGAACTGACGGACCATTTCGACGATCGCTTCCTGCTCGTCGGTCATTTCGCGGTACGCGGAGGTATCTACGGCCATGGCTCCTGCCTGTCGGGGGTCGAGTCGGTCGGGTCAGGATACCTGCGATGCGCGGGCTTCCACTTATCTGTGGGCCATTCCCACTTTGCGCCGCTTGTTTCAAATAGGGTGCGCCGCGCAAGAAACCCAGGAGGAGCCAGCTTTGAAACACCCCAGAGACTTCTTTCACCCGCAGGCCATCGGCGCGCCCGAGCCGCTGCGGGAGATCCCGGTCACCCCGTCGCGGATGATCCACTTCCTCGACTTCTCGAACCCGAAGATGGTCGCCAAGGCGGGCGACATCGCCAAGCAGACCGACATCCTGCTCGGCAACCTCGAGGACGCGGTCCCGGTCGACCGCAAGGAGGCGGCACGGGCCGGCCTGATCCAGGCGGCCAAGGAGTCCGACTTCGGTCAGACCTCGCTGTGGACGCGGGTGAACGCGCTGGAGAGCCCCTGGGTGCTGGACGACCTCGAGCAGCTGATCGGCGAGATCGGCGACAAGCTCGACGTGGTGATGGTGCCGAAGGTCGAGGGCGCCTGGGACATCCATTACGTCGACCGGCTGCTGGCCCAGCTGGAGGCGAAAGCCGGCCTCGACCGGCCGATCCTGATCCACGCGCTGCTGGAGACCCCGCAGGGCGTCGTCAACGTCGAGGAGATCGCCTTCGCCTCGCCCCGCATGCAGGGGATGAGCTTCGGCCCGGCCGACCTCGCCGCGGCGCGGCGGATGAAGACGACCCGGGTCGGCGGCGGCCACCCCGGCTACCGCGTGATGGAGGACCCGGTCGATCCGGAGAACCCCGAGTCCGACCGGGTGAGTGCTCAGCAGGACCTCTGGCACTACTCGATCGGCCGCATGGTCGATGCCTGCACGACGGCCGGGATCCTGCCCTTCTACGGCCCCTTCGGCGACATCAAGGACACCGCCGGCTGCGAGGCCCAGTTCCGCTCCGCCTTCCTGATGGGCTGCGTCGGCGCCTGGTCCCTGCACCCGGTGCAGATCGGCATCGCCAAGAAGGTCTTCAGCCCGCCGCCGGACGAGGTCGCCTTCGCGAAGAAGGTCCTGGAGGCCATCCCGGACGGCCGCGGCGTCCACATGATCGACGGCAAGATGCAGGACGACGCGACCTGGAAGCAGTGCAAGGTGATGGTCGAGCTGGCCGAAATGCTGGCCGCCAAGGACCCGGAGTTGAAGGAGGCCTACGGGATCTAGGGCAGGTCTGACTTTCGAACGATGGATCACAACCAAGAAGTCTTCGACGACGTGGCCGACACCTACGTCGACCTAGCACTGAAACCGGCCGAGCGAGCCGTCTTGCAACGGCTCGCCCCGCGCCTGGGACAAGATGGCCGGGGGTTACCGTTATGCCCGCCGGATCCGCCGGATCAATCGAGGACTCGCCCTCCCCGAAGCGCGTCGTCAGGGCTGGGCGGTGGTGCCGTCCATGGCTCACGACTTTCGGATTCGTGATTACTACATCGATCCGGAATTCCAGGTCGAGCAGCTGCGAGAGCACCGTCTCGAAGTAAAGCGATCTTCGATACCAACGGGGTCGAGGTGAACTTGCCTCACGCCGGCAACGACCCCTGGTTCGACTACCTCTGCCGGCCCGTCGACTCAGGCAGCTGAGCCGAGAGGTCGCGCCCGACCTCGCGAAGCAGGAGTTCGGCGACGGCGCGCTGGGCTATGACCGAACGAAGCGTGTGGTCGGTTCCAGGGAGGTCGACGACTTCGACATCGGGCCAGTTATCAAGGCGATCGAGGATCCCGAGCGCCATCAGTTCTTCCTGCAGTACCTCACCGCCGGAAAAAGCGAGAAGGATCCGTCTTCCGGGCTGGAGACGATCAAGGTCGGTGACGATCGCCGTCCCTCCCGAGGCCGTCCCACGCCTGAACGATCGACGGAGGGAGCGCTGCGCGCCCACGATGATTTGACCGGCGATCCTTGGCAGGTTGAACCACCGGATCTCGCCCCGCAGAAGCCTGCCCCACCAATGCCGCTGGAGCACCCGGCCGGTGCGGCGACCTTCCCTCTCCCCGAGGATTCCCGGGTGCCAGACCAGGGCGCCGGCATTGATCAGGACGGCCACCTCGACACGATCGTCGACCAACGCGGTACGGAATGCCCAGTAGGCGCCCGCGCAGAGACCGACGAGGCGAAAGCGGCCGGCGACTCCCTGACGTTCAAGCTGATCAAGAACCGCAACCACCTGGTCGACGAACCCCTCGTCGTAGAAGTCGGAAACCCGGGCGCGACGCGCGGGGTCCCCATCAGCCTCACCGATACTCTCCAGATCGACCCGCAGGGACGGGATCCCGGCCGCGGCAAGGTCGCGCGCCGCCTCGACCCACATCCGGTTCGGCCCGACATGGCGGATGGCGCCGGCGTTGAGGAAGACGGCGCAGTAGGGAGCACCGTTCGATGGCTCGGGTTGGGTGAGGATGCCGAAGGCGTCACCGTAAGCCTCGACGATCCGAAGCGGCTCCTCCGCGAAGGGCGACCGCTCGGCGCCGTCGCCGGAGAAAATGGCTCGGGAACCGGTCGCCGGGACGGGGGCCGCCGCCGCTTCGACCGAGCTGTGTCGATCGTCAGTCAGCCATTTGCGGACCACCTGCTCTACCGAGGGCGGCAGTCTGGTCGTCTCCGGGTGACCTACGAACCTCCCCCAACCGATGCCCGGGTCTTCGCTCACCTCGGCTCCGACCGCCTGGAGCCGCTCCCGGCCGGCGCTGTCGTAGATTCCGTCGCGACCGATCAACAGCGCCCTGCCCGAACCAGGTGCACCATCCGAGCGCAGCGCCTTTAGTGCGGCCAGCGTCTCCGACGACAGGACGAAACCGTGGGCCTCCAACCAGTCTGGCGGCATAGGGCTCTCGCGATTCCGGTCTACCAGGCGATCTGCCTGCATCGCAGCGAATGCCTTCGCTTCGCGGGCGAAGTGTCTGCCGCTTGGTGGCGCCCCCCAACAGATCAACTCGTCGGCGAAGACACCGCGGGCGAGCGCCTCCTGGGCGAGCAGGGCGCCCAAGCCGACTCCGAGGAGGGCCACGCGGCTAGCGCCCCCCACGGTGCGGAGCGACTTGGCGCCAGCATGAATCGCCTCGATCCAGAGTGGGACGAGGCCGGTGGTGGTGGGATCGCCGCCACTGTCTCCGGCTGCCGGTAGATCGAAGCGCAGGCTCGGGTGGCCATCGGCAGACAACTCTTTAGCCCAGTCGCGCCGGCTCCGGTACGAGGCTGCCTCATCCCATCCCCAGGGCGGACAGATGAGCACCCCCGTCGAGGAAACCGGCGCCTCCGCCGGGCGGTCGAGCAGTGCGAAGACGCTTGTGCCGGAGTCGAGTGCGAAGTAGAAGGCCTCCGTTCGACTCACCCCTCGACCTCCACCGGGACGCTGATGCGGCCGCACAGGTTGGCCGCCTGCATCAAGATCGGCCCGCGGATCCCGACTCCCTTCAACCGGAGTCGCCGCGGCCTGCTCGGCTCCAGCGAAAAGGCGTCATCAGACGCGAGAAGGCCATCGGCGCTCAGTCGGACCGCATAAACGAACCGCGAGCTGCCGAGATCGATCGTCACCCCACCGTCGCGCGCGATGGCGCGCGCGGTCAGCCCGAGCTCCTCGGCCGGCGCGGGCGCGATCGGCATCCCACCCGGAAACAGAAAGGCCACTCCAATGGGGCCTTGATCGACCTCTCGGTCGAGCTCCAGCGCTGCGGTGACGGCCCGCGGCGGCGTCCCGAAACGATATGCCCCGGAGGCGTCGACGAAGAGGCCCAGCATCGACTCCAGATCTCGACTGAAGCCGCCCTGCGGCGAGAGAGCGAGCTCTTCACTCGACTCGGCGACGATGCGGTCGTCCGAGCCGTACACAGCGACCCGGAGCCTGCCCCGGAGCCCCTCCGCGCTGTCGTTGGCGACATGGACGCCAACGCCGCCGAGCCCCTCGTCCGTCAACCAGACGGCAATCGGCGCGAGCGCGCGGCGCAGCGCGTGCCACGCCTGCTTCGGCGTGCCCGCGTGGTCCACCAGCCCCCACCCCGCCCCGGGCATGAGATCGCGCAGCCAGAGGACCAGGCCGCCGCCGCAGGGGGAGGCGGCGCGGCGCCACTCGCCGAAGACGGCGCTCATCGCCTCGGCGGAGACGGCGCGGGAGAGCTCCAGGTAGCGGTCATGGTCGGAGCGGCGGAGCTCGGATGGGTCGACGGCGAAGAGCTCGCGCAGGTAGTGGTCACGGACGTCGTCGAAGTCCCAGCCGGTGCCCGCGTCGCGGGGCACGCCCGCCTTCCAGCGGGGGTGGTGGACGACGACGTCGGCGGGCGCGCCGGGCAGGATCGCCTCGACCCCGGCCTGGTCGGGGACGTTGGCGAAGGCGAGGCACTCGGCGGCGAAGCGGACGCCGGCGAGGCGGGCGTCGGCGAGGGGCCGGCGGTACCCGCCGACGCCGTAGTAGTTGGCCACGCCGCGGTCGGGACGGAAGGGGCGCTCGCCGCCGCTCGGCGCCGAAGGGACGTAGATGGCGTCGGCGCCGGAGCGCTCGAGCGCGCCCGGCAGCAGCTCGCCGAAGAGCTCGCCGCGGCCGATCGCCGGGTCGAGCCCGAGCATCGCCACCTGCTGCTCAACCTCGCTGTTGCCGCAGACGACGGCGAGACTTGGGCGCCCGGCGATGGCGGCGAAGGCCTCGGCGGCCTCCGCCTCGACCGCGGCGCGGAAGTCCTCGTCGGCGAGCGGATAGTCGAGGTTGGCGAACATGAAGTCCTGCCAGACGAGGATCCCCAGCTCGTCGCAGAGGTCGTGGAAGTCGGCCGACTCATACGCCGCGGTGCCGGGGATGCGGACCATGTTCATGCCGGCGTCGCGGACGCGCCCCAGCGCCGCCCGCAGGCGCTCGCGGCCGGGCGCCATGCCGACGAAGTCGTCGGGGGTCCAGACCGCGCCGCGGGCGAAGACGCGCACGCCGTTGACGTGGAGGTCGATGCCGTCGCGGAGGACGTCGTGCTCGGCGTCCGCCCCGGCGGCAAGCGCGCGGAAGCCGACCCGGCCGGCGTCGATCCCCACCTCCCCCTCCTCGCCGGCGACGCGCAGGCGCACCGTGTGGAGGGCGGGCTCGCCGTGGGTGTGGGGCCACCAGCGGGACGCATCCGGCACGCGGACCTTGCCGCGCAGCTCGACCGCGCCGTCGGCGCCCGGGCTGACCGCCAGCGCCGCCTCGGCTTCGCCCGCGCCGCTGACGACGACGTCGGCGGCGGAGACCTCGAAGCCGCCCATCCCGCTCACCGTCGCCGCCACCGCGAGCACGCCGTCGGAGCCCTCGCAGCGGGTCCGCAGCGTGAGCGCCGCGACCGTGAGGGTGCGGCGCCGCTCCAGCCACACCGGCCGCCACGGCCCGACCGCGGCCGGGCCCGGCGCGAACCCCGGACAACGCCCGAGCAGCATCGTGCGGTGGAAGCGCAGGCGGTTGTCGACGAGCTTGGTGCGCCAGCGGGCGCGCGGCTTGCGCCGGGCGCCGAGCCGCGGCGCGAGCGCCAAGCAGCGGACCGCCAGCTCGTTGCGGCCCGCGCGCAGCGCGGCGCCGACGTCGATCGCGGTGGCGGCAAACATCGACTCGCCAGCGCCGATCCGCTCGCCGTTCAGGAAGACCTCGTGCACGGTGGCGACGCCGTCGAGGCGCAGCAGCACCAGCTCCTCGCCCGCGGCCGGCGCCGCTTCGAACTCGGTGCGGAACCACCAGTCGAAGGCGTCGAAGTCGCGCCCGTCGCCGAAGTCCCACAGCCCCGCCTCGCGCAGCGCCCCCGCCGCGGTCCCCGGCACCGCCGCCGGCACCCAGTCGAGCCCCGCGGCCTCCGCCGGCGACGCGCAGGCGTCCGGTGCACAGGCGGCGACCCGCCAGCCGGCGTCGAGGTCCTGGCGCTCGTGCCCGTCGACGCGGACCCGGCCCGGGGCGAGCTGCAGCTCAGTCAAGGGCACGGTCCAGCTCCGCGAAGGCGGCGGACCAGGCGCTCGCCAGCGCCTCCACCGCGGGGGCCGGATCGAACTTGCGACGGCGGGCGAGCTTGAAGGAGAGGGTCTTGCAGCCCGCGACGATCTCGCGCATCTGTCCCGCCGCCGGGGCGCCCGCGTCGCCGAGCACCCACTCGACGTGGGAGGCGCCGACCTCGAAGGCCGAGCCGACCATCCGCACCGTCGCGAAGGCGTAGTCGTGATAGCGCTGCGCGTCGCCCGCCAGCAGGTTCGGCAGCTCGGCGGCGAGCCCGGTGCCGAAGCGCTCGAAAGGGTTGTCGGCGGGGTGCCGGGCGGCCTGCGTCCGCAGCATCTCGCGCGCTGCCGCGCGCAGCTCCTCGCCCGCCAGCCGCGGCCCGGCGTCCAGCCGCAGCAGCTCGGTGTAGGGCGGCAGCACGTCGCCGGAGTACTCGCGCCCGAGCCGGAAGACGCCGCGGTAGTCCTCGCCGCCGAGCTCGAAATAACCGTCGCCGTGGAAATAGCGCAGGGTCTCCGCCTCGCGGTCGATTGCCTCGGCGATCACCGAGCTCTTCACGTGCGCGGTGCCGTAACTGGTCGCCGCCGTGTCGGGCAGGTGGAAAGAGTCGAGCTCGACGATCACGGTCCGCCCCACCCCGATCTGCTCGGCGATCTGCTCGGGCAGCGGCCGGTAGGGCTGCATCTCGTGGATGTCGATGCCGTAGAGCGCTTCGACGTCCTCCGGGCGCGGCTTGAAGAAGGTCCACTGGTCGCCCTCGAAGTCGACCGGCAGCACGCAGCCCATCATCGCCAGGGGCTCTGACCCGATCGCGTGGACGAACTCGATCAGGATGTCGGTGTAGCAGTTGGTTTCGGCGTAGTCGCGGTCGGGGCCGTGGAGGAAGTGGCGCTGGTAGGACTCCGGATCGAGCCCGAGCAGGCTGACGCTGGCGGCGGGCGTCGTCGCCATCAGAGTCCCAGCTCCTCCCGCACCGCCGCCGGCCAGCGGTCCTGGTCGAGGCCGTGGGCGCGGACCAGCGCCAGCGTGATCCGCTCGAGGCCGAAGCCGAGGCAGGCGGTGTGGGCGGTCGTGTCAGCGCCGTCGGCATCCATCTCGATCCCGTAGACCGAGCTGAAGTGGTCCTGGTGGTAGTTGAAGGAGGCGACGGCGGTCGGCTCCGGGCCGGCGATCGGCACCTGCACCTCGAACTTCAGCTCCTGGGCCCGCTGGCTGCGCGCAAGTAGACGGCCGGAGCGACCGAAGAACGGGTCGCTGGCGACGTCGGTGGTGGCGTCGAGCCCGACGGAGCGCAGGAGCTCGAGGCAGCGGTCGCGCCAGCGATCGCGCCAGGCGATCACGGCCTCGGGCTCGCCGATGCGGACGATCTCGCGCTGGTGGAAGGCCTGTAGCCGGGCTGGATCGCCGGAGGGCTCGTGGCGGAAGACGTAGGTTCCGCCCGCGTCGACCATCACCCCGCCGGGCGCCAGGGCGCCGCGCGCGGCGACCGCCGGGTAGACCGGGTAACAGGCAGCCGGCTTCAGCACCAGGTCCGTCATCCGCTGGTGCCCCGACCAGTCTTCGTGGTTCTCGGCGCGCCGCTCCTGCTCGGCCGCCTGCTCCTCGTCACCCTCGAAGGCGAAGACCGTGCAGGCGAGGTGCGGGAACGATTTGAGGTAGCCGACCTCCTCCATCTGGCGACGAGGGAGCAGTGGCGGGAAGACCATCCGCTCCGGCGATTCTTCGTCGCTCGCCGCCGTCACCTTGGCGTCGAAGCCGAGCCGCACACGCTCGAACGCCTCGCCGCGCCCGTAGACCCCGAGGACGCCGGACTCGATCAGGTAGCCGGCGTCGACCAGATCGCGCAGAAACGCTTCCTGCTCCGGAGTGCCCGGGCGAAAGTTGGCCACCTCGCCCGACCTCAGACTTCCTTGGCGATCAGCAGCAGGCTCGCGTCGGTGGCGTGGATGCGCTCGTTGGCGACCATCAGCCGCGCCGACATCGCATCGCGCAGGTGCCGGCCGACGCTGAACGGGGTGTCGTTCTTGTAGCCGACGATCCCGCAGACGCCGAGCGCCTCCTGGCAGACCTTCGGCGCTTGTTCGGAGGCGGCGATCTTCAGGTTGTTGAAGCGCAGGATCGTCGCCATCTGCGACAGCCGCTCGCGGTCCCCGTCGCGGGCCTCGCAGTACTCCCGCAGGCCGAGCCCGACTTCCGCCCGCAGCAGCGAGAGTTCGCTCATCAGCTCCGACAGCCGGATCGCGGCAGGCAGCGGCTCGCCCGGCTTGCGTCTGGCCGCCGCCTTGACGAATGCGCGGGCGCGGTCGAAGGCATCGGTGGCGATGCCCAGCCAGACGTGGGACCAGAGGATGTGGGAGACGGGCGTCATGGTCTCCGCCGAGATCCGCGAGAAGTCCACCGGCAGGATCTGCTCGGTGGAGAAGCGGGCTTTGGCGACGAAGCCCGGCGAGCACGTTCCACGCATCCCGAGCGGATCCCAGGTCCCCTGCTGCTCCATGTCCATCTGCTCGCGGCGGGTCAGCACGGCGACCTGGTCGCCGGGCTCGGCGTCGGGCGCGCGACGAACGGTGGTGAGGAAGGCGTCGGCATGCGGCCCGTAGGAGACGGTCGGCGCCTGCTTCTCGAAGGTGACGATGCCGTCTCCGTCGGGGGTGGAGACGGCGGCGATCGATCTGCCCATGTCGCCGCCGGTGCCGACCTCGGACGTGATCGAGGCGATCAGGATCTGCGCCTCGACGACCTCGCGCAGGTAGTCGTCGAACCAGGGCGCGCCGGCGCCGCGGTGGTCGACCATGCAGGCGACCTGGATCTGGTGCATCGCGAAGACCATCCCCGAGGCGCCGCAGCGGCGGCCGAGCTCGAAGCACGCCGTGGCGACCGCGGCGAGCGAGGCACCGGCCCCGCCCAGCTCGGCCGGGACCAGCGCGGAGAGCGCCTTTTCCTCGCGCAGGGCCGTCACGGTCTCGATCGGGAACCGCGCCCCCTTGTCGACCTCGGCGGCGTTCGGTGCTGCCACCTCGTCGGCGATCCGTCGCGCGGTTGCGAGCAGCGACGCGTCGACGTCGGCCGTGACGGTCATGCCGGGACCCCGATCTCGGAGAGCGCCGAGGCGATCGAGTCGACGCTCTCGAAGACGCTGCGTTTGAGCATCGAGTCGAGGAATTCCACGTCGAAGGCGTCCTCCAGCGCGATCATCACGTTGACGCTGGCGTGGGAAGTCATCCCGGCCTGGTAGAGGTCTGAGTCGTCGGCGAGCGAGTCGAGGTCAACTGAGAGATGCCCGTGGTCGTTGATCACCTGTCGGATCTGTTCCTTCATGCCTTCCTTCTTCGCCAAAAGCCCCGCGAACCTTAAGCGATGCCGGACGAGCCTCACCAAGGGCGCCCGGCCGGGATATTGGCAGTGGTACCGAGACGGGATAGAACTCCACCATGGAAGAGAACCAGAAGGTCTTCGATGAAGACGTCGCAGTCTTCACGAACATGTCCCTGTTCCCGGCGGAGCGGACCGTCCTCAGGCGACTGGCCCCGCGGATCGCGGACCTCGACATGCTCGACCTCGGCGTCGGCAGCGGCCGGACCGGCTGGACCTACGCCCCCCTGGTGCGGCGCTACGTGGGCGTCGACTACTCGCCGCGGATGGTCGAGGCGGCGAAGCAGCGCCTCGGCGGCGAGTCCAACGTCGAGCTGCTCGTCGGCGACGCCCGCGACCTGACCCCGATCGATGGACAGTTCGACTTCATCCTCTTCAGCTTCAACGCGATCGACGCGCTTCCCCCAGACGGTCGGCTGCAGGTCCTCGATCAGGTTCGGTCCAAGCTACGGTCCGACGGCCTGTTTCAGTTCTCCACCCACTCACTGGGCACGCTCCCTTTCGACACCCACCTGCCGCACTCACCGCGCTTCGCCAAGATGCGCACCTACAGGATGTACGCGAAGGCCAGGGAGCTCCGCTACGCGTACCGGATCGGCAAGATCAATCGGGCGCTCGATCTGGAGGCCGCCCGCCGCCGCGGTTGGGACGTGATCCCCTCGATGGCCCACGATTTCCGCATCCGTGACTACTACGTCGACCCGGAGTTCCAGGTCGGACAGCTGCGCGAGCACGGATTCGAGGTGTTGACGGTGATCGACAACGCCGGCCAGGAGGTGACGCTGCCGCACGACAGCCGCGACTCCTGGTTCGACTATCTCTGCGCGCCGAGCGCGGGCTAGATCGCCACGACCGTCGCCGCGGCGAAGCCACCCTCGTGGGTCAGGCTAACCGCGAGCTCGCCGCCGCCCGCCTCCGCGAGCAGCTCCGCGGCCCGCCCGGACAGCGCCAGCGAGACGTTCCCGGAGTCGGCACGGACCACCTCGATCTGGGTCAGCCGCACTTCCTCGCCCGCTCCCGGCAGCGCCTTGATCGCCGCCTCCTTGGCGGCGAAGCGGGCGGCCAGCCGCTCCGGCTCCACCCGTCCCGAGGGACCGCGGCAGTCGTCGACCTCGCGGGCCGTGTAGATCCGCTCCAGATAGTGGGTCCGGTGCGGCCCGCGGAGCGACTCCGCGACGGTCGCGACGGCGACGAGGTCTATGCCCACGCGCAACGCCATCGCGGCAGGGTACCTGTCCGGGGTTGCCTTGGAACTTGGCAGCGCGGTTCCGGTGAGCGCGGACCAACACGGATCTCGCTTTCGCCGACAGCCTTGCCGGTCCATGGCCAACCCCGCCGACCCTGTCGAAGCCCCCATCGGCGGGACCGCGGTCATGCCATGGAAGGTGGACCGGCCAGCGGCCCACATGCATCTCGTAATCGTCTGGTAGATACCGCTGGCAGCTAGAGGGTTGATTCAACGATCGCCGCGCCGGGGAAGGCTTCAGGGCCCGCAAGCTGCCGCCCGGGGAAGGGACGCGCCCCTCTCGCCACGGCCCGGGCAGGCTGTGGCCGTGGCGAGAGGGGCGGGGTCCGGGGAGCGGAGGGACGGGGACGGGAGCGTGACGAGGGTGCGACGGGAGTGACACGGAACCCTCACCGATGCCCGACCTCGTCACGGAGAGCGTGAGAACTCCACGCTTCCTCCCGTGTTGTCCAACCGTCACGGACGCGCTGCGTGAGTTCGGTCCCCTATAGGGGCCCTAAAACACGCAGCGCGTTTCAGGCCCTTGGTCTCCGGCCGAAAAAGGGCCTCAGAGGGCCGGAAAGTGTGACGTTCCCGGCATCTTCGTCGCCGATCCGGCCGAGGTGTGGAAACTCCCGGACACGCTCATCACGGAAGTCCGACCTCGCACCGTCCCTGGGACGCCTCCATCACGGAAGTCCGACCTCCCCCCGTCCCTGCGACGCTCCCCCACGGAAGTCCGACTTCGCACCGTCTTGTGACGCTCCCCCACGGAAGTCCGACTTCGCACCGTCTTGTGACGCCTCCCCCACGGAAGCCTCACGTCCCGGGCGCCTCATGGGGGTCACAGCCTGCCAGGACCCCCATGAGGCGCCCGGGACCTCCCTCGACCCCACCGCGGACGGCCGCCGGCGCCGCGAACCCCCGCCGGGACGACCACCCGCCAGGAACCCCCGCCCGTCCCGCCCCTTCGTCGCGGTCGACCTTCCGTCCGCCCGGCGCGACGTGGTCGTCCCTATGTCCGCCTACCGGACCTTAAGTCGACCACGCCGGATGGAGCGGACGGGCACCAAACTCCCTACGCGCTGAAAGTCAGCGGCGGCTCACCAGGTCCGCCCGGCGGCGATAAGTGCGAGCTCACCTGAGCTCGCGGGCGGGATTGCCGACGACGGTCGCGCCGGCGGGCACGTCGCGGGTGACCACGGCGCCCGCGCCGACCATCGCGTCGTGGCCGATCCGCACGCCGCCGAGGATCGTCGCGCCGGAGCCGATCGAGGCGCCGTCCTCGACCACCGTGCGCCGGAGGTCCCAGTCGTCCTCGACCTGCAAGGCCCCGCCCGGGGCAGTGGCGCGCGGTTCCTTGTCGTTGACGAAGGTGACGCCGTGGCCGACGAAGACGCGGTCGCCGATCTCGACCCCGTCGCAGATGAAGGTGTGGCTCTGGATCTTGCAGGCGACGCCGAGCGCGGCGCCGCGCTGGATCTCGACGAAGGTGCCGATCCGGGTGCCGGCGCCGATCCGACAGCCGTAGAGGTTGGCGAAGGAGAAGACCTCGACCCCCGCGCCGAGCTCGACGTCGCTGAGCAGCCGGTGGGGAGCGTCGTTGGCGGGCGCGGATGCCACGTCCATTGAACGGGCGAAGGTGGCGCCGGCTTGCGCGCGATCGCCTGAGAGCCGGTTCGCATTGTTTTCCCTGACTGCGGAAGCAGGCCCTGACTCCGCACGTTTAAGAGATATGTCGATGGTCGAGAACCGACCTGACGGGGCCCCGCCATGGAGCTGCCCGGATCGCTGACCCGCGTCCTGGTCATCGCCGCGGACGGGGGCGAGCGGACCCGGCTCACCGGAATCCTCGGACGGGCCGGACAGCGGGCCGACGCGGCGCTCGCCGACCGGGGCGCGCTCGACCGGCACAAGGTCGACGAGGCGACGGTCCTGGTCGTCGCCTGCGACGTCGACCGTCCTGCCGAGGTCACCGCCCTGCGCAAGCTCTGCCGGGCGGCGAAGGGCGCGGCGATCGTGGTCGTGTCGCCGCGCGTGACGGCCGCCGCCGTGCGGCGGACGCTCGACGCGGGAGCCGACGCCCTGGTCTTCGACTCCGAGCTCGGCCAGACGCTGATCCCCACCCTGCGCGCGGTCGAATCGGGCCAGTCGGTGGTCCCGCGCAGCATGCGGGCCGGGGTCGATCGGCCGACCCTCTCCTTCCGCGAGCGGCAGGTCCTGGCCCTCGTCTGCGAGGGCCGCACCAACGCCGAGATCGCCGAGGCCCTCTTCCTCGCCGAAAGCACGATCAAAAGCCACATGGGCTCGATCTTCACCAAACTCGGCGTGCACTCCCGCAAGGAGGCCGGCGCCGTGTTCCTGGACCTGAGCCGGCCCGCGTCCACGCAGTTCGAGCTGCAGGCCTGACCTGCGCGCCCGACCTACAGCCGCACCAGGTTCGCGGCTTCGATCTGCCGGGTGACGCCGCGGAAGTCGACCAGGAGCGGCACCGTGGCGGCGATCCTGGCGTAGTCGGCGTCGGGGTGGGCGGTGACGATCGCCGCCACGTCGGCCGTCCCGATCGCCTCGTCGAGGTCGACCGACTCGAGCTCGAGCTCGGTCAGCTCCGCCACGTACGGATCGTGGTAGGAGACGACGCCGCCGAGATCACGCAGCTGGCGGGCGATCTTCAGCGCCGGGGACTCGCGGATGTCGCCGACGCCCGCCTTGTAGCTGACGCCGAGCAGCAGGATGCGCGACCCGTTGACCGGTTTGCCGACCTCGTTCAGGGCACGCGCGATCCGTTCCACGCAGAATCCGGGCTGCGCCTGGTTGACCTTCCCCGCCAGCTCGATGAACTCGGGGTAGAAGTCGTTTTCGCGCGCGGTGAACCCGAGGTAGAACGGGTCGACCGGCAGGCAGTGGCCGCCCATGCCGGGTCCCGGCTCGAATCGCATGAAGCCGAAGGGCTTGGTCGAGGCGGCGTCGATCACCTCCCAGACGTCGATGCCGACCCGGTCGCAAAGCTGCGCGATCTCGTTGACGAGCGCGATGTTGACCGAGCGGAAGATGTTCTCGAGGAGCTTCGAGAGCTCCGCCACCTCGGGCGAGGAGAGCACCTCGACCCGCTCGCAGATCGTCCCGTAGAGGCGCTCCGCCAGCTCGCCGCAGGCGGGGGTCAACCCGCCGACCAGCTTCGGCGTGGTGCGGACGGTGTAGTCGGTGCGGCCCGGATCGATCCGCTCCGGCGAGAAGGCGACGTGAAAGTCCGCGCCGGCGGCGAGGCCCGACTCCTCGAGGATCGGGACCAGCCGGTCCCTGGTCGTGCCGGGGTGCGTGGTCGACTCGAGCACCACCAGCTGACCGGGCTGCAGGACGTGGGAGATCGTCGACGCGGCGTCGAGCAGGTAGCTCAGGTCAGGTTCGCGGGAGCCGGTGAGCGGCGTCGGCACGCAGATGATCACCGCGTCGCAGGCGGCGAGCTCGGCGCGCTTGGTGGTCGCGGAGAAGCGCCCCGAGACGGCGGCGAGGGCGGCGTCGGGGATGTCCTCGACGTGGCTGCGCGCGGCGTTCAGGGCGGCGACCTTGCGGCGATCCGAGTCGAGGCCGACGACCTCCACCCCGGACTCCGCGAAGGCGACGGCGAGCGGGAGCCCGACGTAGCCGAGCCCGACGATTCCGATACGGCTGAAAGGTTCCATACCGAGGAAACGTTCATAGAGCGCACCAACTTGCAGCGCACGATCCAGCATGACCCAGCTCTACGTCCCCCTCAGCGAAATCGACGTGACCCGGTGACCGGCGCCGCCCTGACGTCGTCCGAGCGCGCGCCCGGACTGCTGTTGGGCGCCGGGGTGCGGATCGGCGAGGACGTGCTGATCGGCGGCCACGTGATCATCCACGCCGGCGTGAAGATCGGCGACGGCGCCCGCGTCGGCGATCACGCCCAGATCCGTGATCGGGCCAAGGTCGGACCCGGGGCGACGGTCGGCAGCTTCACCTCGGTCGACCCCGGGGTCGAGATCGGCGCGCGGGCCAGCGTCCAGACGCACTGCTACCTGACCGGCGGCACGGTGATCGAGGAAGACGTCTTCGTCGGCCCCGGGGTCACCTTCGCCAACGACGACACGATGGACCGCCACCCGCCGGAGACCCCGCTCGCGGGCCCCGTGCTGCGCCGCGCCTGCCGGGTCGGCGCCGGCGCCGTCCTCTGCCCGGGGGTGGAGATCGGCAAGGAGGCCTTCGTCGCCGCCGGGGCCGTGGTCGTCGCCGACGTGCCGCCGCGCGGGGTCGCGATGGGCGTCCCGGCGCGGGTCGTCCGCGAGGTCCCCGACGCCGACCTGCTGGAGCGGTGGCGATGAGCGTGCCGCTGTTCGCGACCGCGCCCGTCCTGCGGCCGCTCCTGGACGAGGTGGCCGAGCGCCAGGCCGCGGTCCTCCGCTCGGGTCAGTACATCCTCGGGCCCGAGGTCGAGGCCTTCGAGCGCGAGTTCGCCGCCTTCCTCGGCGTCCGCCACTGCGTCGGCGTCGCCAACGGGACCGAGGCGCTGACGATCGCCCTGCGGGCGCTGGGAGTGGGCGACGGCGACGAGGTGGTCGTCCCCGCGCTCACCTTCTTCGCCACCGCCGAGGCGGTGGTCAACTGCGGCGCGACCCCGGTCTTCTGTGATGTCGACCCGGCGACCCTGGTGATGACCGCCGCGACCGCCGAACCCTGCCTCGGCCCGCGCACCCGGGCGCTGATCCCGGTGCACCTCTACGGGAACCCGGCGCCGATGGACGAGCTCCGCGCGCTGGCCTCCGCGCACGGTCTGGCGCTGCTCGAGGACGCCGCGCAGGCGGCGGGCGCCCGCTATGGCGACAAGATGGCGGGCGCGCTCGGCGACGCCGCCACGTTCAGCTTCTTCCCCTCCAAGAACCTGGGCGGCTTCGGCGACGGCGGCGCGATCGTCACGGACAGCGACGAGGTCGCGGCGCTGGCCCGGCGCCTGCGCTTCCACGGCTCCGACGACCGCCAGAGCCACCTCGACGTCGGCTACAACTCGCGCCTCGACGACCTGCAGGCGGCGGGCCTGCGGGTTCTCCTCCCCCACCTTGCCGACTGGACCGCCGCCCGGCGCTCCGCCGCCGCGGCGTACGACGCCACGGGCCTCGCCGACCACCTGACACTGCCGGTCGAGACCCCCGGCGGTGAGTGCTGCTACCACCTCTACGTCGTCCGCACCCCCGGCCGCGACGACCTGGCCGCGCGCCTCGCCGCGGCCGACATCGGCGCCCGCGCCTACTACTCGACCCCCCTCCACCGGCAACCGGCCGTGCGCCGATTCGCGCCCAGGAGGCCGTTGCCCGCGGTCGAGGCGGCCGCCGCCGAATCGCTGGCGCTGCCGATGGGGCCAGGGCTTACCGAGGCCGAAGTGGCGCGGGTGGCGGAGGCGGTGCGGGCGGCGGACGGAAAGCTGGCGCCTCAGAACCGTGCACAGGGGGAAGCTGTCGCCTCGGGCGGCTGATCGGCGGCCCCGGCCGGCTAAGCTAAGGCCGCCGATCAGCCGCCGGGGCGGGGAGGTTTCGATAGGGACAGGGTTGCGGGACGAAGCCGTGCGTTTCGTGACAGAGCCGCGAGGGATTTGGGTCCCAGCGCACGCCGCGGGAGACAACCCTTAGTCCTTTGTCACCCAGTGGGTGACAAAGGACTAAGGGTTGCGAGGCGGAGGCCGGTTGCCGACGAAGGGCGCACGGAAGCGTCAATTCTCTTCCGTTCCGTAGCGGTCAGGAATGCGAACGCGGGCGCCCGGCCCCGGCACCGACCGCCTACGCCAAACTCGGCACCCCAGCCCCGATCGCATCGCGCACCGCGGCTTGGATCGGCAGCAGGTCGTCGCTTTGCGTCCGCGGCCTCGGGGGCGGCGCGGCGGCCACCGCCTCGGGGAGGCGGCTCAGATCCTCCAGGGCGATCACCCGGCCGTCGGCCGCGAGGGCGCGGGCCAGCTCCAGCTGGTGGTCGTCGACGGTCTCGCCGTAGCGCTCCAGGCGGGGGACGACCACCGGCGTGTGCCCGGCACGGAGCGCGCAGAGGATGCTGCCTGCGCCGGCATGGCAGATGACGACGTCGGCAGCCTGCATCCTCTCCACCACTTCCGGGAACTCCATGAAGTCACGCGCCTCGGTCGCCCCCGGCGGCGGGGCGACGGGGCCGTGCTGGACCAGGAGCTGCGCGTCCTCGGGCAGCCGGTCGAGCGCCCTGATCAGCCGCGCGAAGGGGATCTGGGTGGAGCCGACGGTGACGAAGATCATGCGATGCTCCCGTCGGCGACGCTGCCGTGGAAGCGGGCCCGGTCGAGTCGCTCCAGCGAGCTCCACTGGACGAAGAAGGAGTCGGCCAGGGGGTAGACGAGCCTGCCGGTGAGCGCCAGCTTCTCGACCCGGGTGATCGACTCGACGTAGACCAGCCGCCGGCGCTGCAGCTTGCCGAGGACGAAGTAGGGCAGCGCCAGACCGGCGCCGGTGGAGACGATCACCGCCGGGTCCTGCTCGCGCAGCACCCGCCAGGCGGCGCGCAGGTTGCGGAAGAAGTTCGGGACGTTGCGGTGGGTCGGCCCGTGTCCGTAGATCACCCGCTCGTCGCGCAGCAGGTAGGTGACGTCGGGCGAGCGCAGGGTCACCCAGACCCGGTCGCGGTCGCACCAGGCGGGTTCGAGAGCGAGCATCTGCAGCAGGTGGCCGCCCGGCGACGCGACGAGCAGGATGCCCTCGCGGTCGCGGCGGGCCCGCTTCATCGCCGCGCGCCTGAGAGCCGGCCCGCGGCCCGCCGCGCCTCCGAGAGGGTCACGAGCCGCAGGCCCTTGGCGGTCGCGGCGGCGCCGATCTCCTCCAGCGCGCCGACGGTCGGGGCGGCGGTCGGTCGGGCGGCGTAACGAGCCGAGTCGTGGAGCAGGACGATGCCGCCGTCGTCGAGATCGCGGACCACGCGGGCGGCGACCCGATCGGCCGGCAGCGGCTCCCAGTCGAGCCCCCAGGTGGACCAGTAGACGACCTCGAGGCCGCGCCGCCGGCAGGCCTCGGCGGCGGCCGGGCTCAGCTTCCCGTACGGCGGGCGGTAGTAGCGCGGCGCCTCCCCGAGGCAGCCGGCGAGGGCATCACAGCCCGCCTCGACGTCGGCGGCCGACTCCTCCGCGCCGACCCGGTCGTGGCGGAAGTGCCGCCGGCCGTGCACGCCGAGCTCATGGCCGCGGCCGACGAGCTCGGCGACCAGCCCCGGCGCCGCCTCGATCTGCTCGCCCAACACGAAGAACGTCGCCTTGGCCCCGATCGCGTCGAGCTGGTCGAGGACCGCCGCGGTGGCCTCGGGCGCCGCATCGGGGCCGTCGTCGAAGGTGAGCACGGCGTGACCGCCCGGCGGGACCCGCTCGATGCCCGGCATCTCGCGCCAGCGCCGCGCCCGGCCCGGCGAATGCTCCTGGAGGGCGAGGCGCAGCGAAAGCGGCAAAAACCCCCGCAAGCGATGCAGATTAGGGCGCACATTCCTACAACGCGCCGGGGGGCGAGCAACTTTTGCGGCAGTACCCTGGACGAATATTAGGTATGACTTCGTTATCTTTCCGACGATGGTCGACCCCCGCATCAATCATCCGTCCAGGGGTGCCCCCCGCACTCAAGCTTCCAATACCACGTCGATACCCAGATCCATGACCACTCTCCGCAGGTTCCGGATGCCGCTGGCGGGCGCCTTCGCCCTCGCGGTCCTGATCACGCTCCTCGCCCTCGCCCCACAGGCGAAGGCGGGCTTCCAGATCGGGAATTGGCAGGCGATCCGGACCGCGGTCGCCCCGCGCGTCGCGGTCGACGTGCGCCAGGCGTGGGACAAGGCCGACCCGGACCGCGACCGTCTGGGCAACTGGATCGAGCTCCACCGCTACCGCACCAACCCGCACCGGTTCGACAGCGACGGGGACGGCTACGGAGACGGCTTCGAGGTGCACGCCGGCACCAATCCACGCAGCGCGGCCGAACGTCCTTCCTCGCCCTCGGGCCCTGCCCCGGTCGACTCCGCCTCTTCCCCCACCGCGCCGTCGCCGCCCACCTCCTCCTCGGTCGCCGATCCCACCGCACCCGAACCGCCGACGGAATCGCCGTCGACGTCCGGTCGGCTCGGCTCCGCGACGTCCCCGCCGCACCGGGAACACCCGGGCCGGGGCGGTGGCCGGGGCGGTGGCTGGCACTCCCCGCCGGCGGAAAGCCCGCCCACCCCGGAAGAAGAAGCGACTCCGCCGGAAGAAGAAGGCGCGACCCCGGAAGAAGAAGAGCCGACCCCGCCGGAAGAAGGCACGGGTACGCCGGAAGAAGGCACGGAAACGCCGGAAGAAGGCCCGATCACGCCGCCGGCCGACACGACGCCGCCGCAGACCACGATCGCCACGGGGCCGAGCGCGACCACCGCGACCGGTGCCGCCGGCTTCACCTTCAGCGCCGACGAGACGGGCGCGACCTTCGAATGCCGGCTCGACGGCGCCGCATGGGCGGCCTGCTCGTCCCCCCGGTCCTACAGCTCGCTGGTCGACGGCGCCCATTCGTTCGCCGTGCGGGCGATCGACACGAGCGGCAACGTCGATCCGACCCCGGCGACCTGGCGCTGGACGGTCGCCACGCCGGAAAGCGGCGGCTCGCCCGAAGGCGGCGGCTCGACCGGGTCCGCCCCGTGCACCCAGACTCTGAGCGCGGGCGCCAACGTCTCCGCCGCGATCGCGGGCGCCGCGCCGGGCTCGGTCGTCTGCCTGCCCGCGGCAGGCACCTCCTTCAACCTCTCGCAGGTCAACAAGAGCAGCACGGTCACCGTCCGCGGGACGGGCGGCACCGTCGGCTACTCGATCGTCAACAAGTCGAGCAACCTGCGCTTCGAAGGGATCCACTTCACCGGCGGGCTCGACCTGCTCGGCGCGACCAGCGGCATCCAGATCGTCGACAACGAATTCACCGGCAACTTCGGCATCCACGCCGGCGGCGAAGCCCACAGCGTGAGCGGCTCGAAGGTGTCCAACGTCCTGATCGAAGGCAACTACCTGCACGACCTCAACTACAGCGGCTCGCAGGGTGTCGCCAACGGCTACGGGATCACCGCCGTCGACGGGGTCTCGAACTTCGTCATCCGCGACAACACGATCAAGTCGCCCGCCTCCGACTACATCCAGTCGGCCTCGCCGGTCAACTTCACCGTCGACCACAACACCTTCCTCGGGCCGAGCCTGCTCGGCAGCCACCAGGACCACCAGGACCTCTGGCAGATCTTCGGCGGCGGCACCAACATCGTGTTCACCAACAACGTCGCCCGCGGCACGGAAACCCAGGAGAGCCTCCTCTTCCAGGAAGCCGGCTTCCAGAACGTGGTCGTCGAAAACAACCTGTTCGACCACGATTCGCGCGGCTTCACCTGCCAGATCTACCAGTCGAAGGGGCTCGTCTTCCGCCGCAACACGATCGTCGGCAGCCACTGGGGCTGCCTGTTCCGGGACACCGCCTCGGCCGCCCCGGGCTCGGGCTACGTCATCGACCACAACGTCTTCGTCGGCACCGCGGAAGGCTCCGGCATCTCGACCGAGGGGCGCGCCGCGTCCTGGGGCGCCTACGACTACAACGTCTCCGACGACGGCTCGGCGAGCGGCTCCCACTCGGTCCGCAACTGGAAGCCGGCCTGGGCCGACGCGACGAACTACGTGCCTTCCGGCCTGCCGTTCGAAGCCGGCTATCGGCCCTGATCAAACGTCCCGAATTCGTACAGGTACCGAAAACCCGTGCGAGAATCCGGCGGTGCGCCTCTGGTGCTTACCGTTGCTCATCCTCGCTCTGGGCGGTGGGCTGAAGGAGGGGTCCTCGGCGCTTGAGCGCCCCGCGGCGAAGCCGTCGCCGAAGTGTGACCGCACCCTCTCCTCCGGCGCCAACGTCGCCAAGGCGATCCGCCACGCGCCTGGCGAAGCGACGATCTGCCTGCGCGGCGGCGCCTACTCGACGATCGTCGTCGGCAACCTCGAGAAGGCCGAGCCGGTCACGGTCCGCGCGGTCAAGGGGGCGAAGGCGCGGGTCGACGGGATCGAACTGGAAGACGTCTCCGGCCTGCGCTTCGTCGGGCTGCGCCTGACCGAGGGCATCACGGTCACCCCGGTCGGCAGCCGGCTCGCCTTCATCGACAACCGCATCAGCGGCCACCTCGGCATCTACATGTTCGGCGACTACCGGATCGGCGACCGGATCTCCCACGTGGTGATCGAAGGCAACAAGATCCACGACATCGACTACAGCGGCGAGCAGGAGCCGGGCTTCGGGTACGGGATCGCCGGGCTCGGCGACGTCCGCCACGTGCTCGTCGCCCACAACACGATCCAGAGCACCGCCTCCGACTACCTGCAGTCGGCCAGCCCCGTCGACTGGACGGTCGAAGGCAACACCTTCCTCGGGCCCAGCCTGCTCGGCAGCCACGAGGACCACCAGGATCTATGGCAGATCTTCGGCGGCGGCACCGACATCACCTTCGCCGAGAACGTCGCCCGCGACACCGAAACCCAGGAGAGCCTGCTCTTCCAGGAAGGCCACTTCGGCCACGTCGTCGTCCGCGACAACCTTTTCGACCACGACAGCATCGGCTACACCTGCCAGATCTACCAGTCGAGCGGCCTCGTCTTCCGCCGCAACACGATCGTCGGCAGCCGCTGGGGATGCCTCTTCCGTGATCTCGCGACCGCCCCGCCAGGCAGCGGCTACAACGTCGAACGCAACGTCTTCGTGAAGACCGGCGAAGGCGCGGGCATCTCCACCGAGGGCCGCGCCGCCAACTGGGGCACCTACGCCCACAACGTCTCCGACGACGGCTCCGCCCGCGGCCCCGGCTCGATCCGCCACTGGCGTCCCCGCTGGTACAACCGCTGGAATTTCCGGCCTCGCGGGCTGCCTTACGTGGCGGGGTACAGCGGGCCCGGTGGGGCGAAGCCCTGAGTCGGACGGGGAGCTGGCGCCTCAGAACCGTGCACAGGGGAAAGCTGTCGCCTCGGGCGGCTGATCGACGGCCCCGGCCGGCTGAGGCCGCCGATCAGCCGCCGGGCCGGGGAGTTTTCGGGGAGGACCGGGTTCCGGGACGAAGCCGTGCGCTTCGCCGGGGAGATGTGCGGCCGGCGTGTGGCTTCCGTGCGGGCCCGGTGCGCCTTCGGCCGACCCCGCCGGCGCAACGGCCGGCGCCGGCTGGCGCGTTCGCACT
>Ga0070679_100000236_pt1 | contig 45805 bp, 49 predicted proteins | sample KBSC63BmetaG_FD_65652 | JGI IMG/M metagenome (GOLD analysis project Ga0070679, IMG submission 65652) | Corn rhizosphere microbial communities from Kellogg Biological Station, Michigan, USA - KBS C6-3B metaG | ecosystem: Host-associated > Plants > Roots > Rhizosphere | place: USA: Michigan... | reverse complement strand
TGGTACAGCTTCCGGGAATGTTTCCTACAATCGACGCGCCAACCTGATTCAGGGTGTCGCTCTTACCAGCGGATATACGTGTCCTGCTTTGAAGCGCTGTGCCTTCAATCCGGCGGCGTTCTCAGCTCCTTCAGTGACGTCGTTCGGCAATGCGCCGATTGGAAATATTCTGGGCCCAGGATACTTCGCGACGGATCTCTCGCTGCGGAAGACCCTCGGCTTGTGGCGTGAATCGAACCTGCTGATCCAACTGGATGCGTTCAACGCTTTCAACCGGGCGAACTACAGCAACCCGAATACCAGCGTAGGCGGCAGCCTGGGCACAATCACCGGTTCTAACCCACCACGACAGCTTCAGCTTGGCGCGAAGGTCAACTTCTAATGCCTCCTCAGGGGCGATGGTTCGCCCATCGCCCCCTTTTTTCGTTCGAAACGACTTTTGAGGAATGCCCCGTGAAACGTTTTGACTGGATAACCCTGGTCCTTTCCGCGCTCATCTTCATCCATGGAAATCCGCCTGCCGCAGCTCAACCGACAACGGTATTGGTCGACGTAGACCATCGCAAAACAATGAATCTCGATGGGGATTGGCGTTATATTGTCGATCCTTTTGATGGAGGTCTTTACAACTTCCATCGCGAACTTCGCAAGGACGGATTCTTCCTGAATGGCGCACCGGAAACAGGCAGCCAGGGCTTGGTGGAGTACGACTTCAGCAAGTCACCCACACTTAAAGTTCCAGGTGACTGGAATACGCAGCACGATTCCCTCTTCTATTACGAAGGCGTACTTTGGTATCAACGCGACTTCACGTATCAGCCTCCCGCCAACCATAGAACATTTCTCCATATCGGGGCAGCAAACTACAGGTCCATCGCGTGGGTCAACGGACAACAGGTCTGCAGTCATGAGGGAGGCTTCACCGCCTTCGACTGCGATGTGTCTTCGGCGATTCATAAGGGGCAGAACTTCGTTGTTATCTCCGTGGATAACACACGTCTCGCTGATGGCGTGCCCACACTCAACACCGACTGGTGGAATTACGGAGGCATCACGCGCGACGTGTCGCTTGTAGATCTCCCTGCGAAATACATCGATGACTACGATCTCCATGCCAGCCGCGACCGTAGCGCTCTTGAAGGCAGTGTGCATGTCGAGAATGGTGTGCCTGGAGAAGAGGTGACGGTCAGCCTGCCCGAACTGGATCGCTCCGTCCATGCTCGGATTGGCGATGACCAGCGCGCTCACATCTCAATGAACGCGCGGAACATTGAATTCTGGTCGCCAGATCACCCTAAACTTTACAAGGTGCGGTTGCAGGCCGGCGAAGATGTTCTTGACGACGACGTGGGCTTTCGAACGATCGAAGTCCGCGGGACTGACATTCTTCTTAACGGAAATCCGATCTTTCTGCGCGGCATCTCCATTCACGGGGAGGCCCCGGTTCGCGGCGGCCGCGCCAACAGCGATGCAGACGCAAGCATGTTGCTCGGCTGGGCAAAAGAGTTGGGTTGTAACTATGTGCGCCTCGCTCACTATCCTCATGACCAGAGAATGACTCGTGCTACCGACCGTCTTGGTCTCATGGTGTGGTCGGAAATACCGGTGTACTGGGCAGAACACTTCGGTGACCCCGCCGTTCTGGCAAAGGCCCAGCAGCAGTTGAACGAAGAAATTCACAGAGACCGGGATAAAGCTTCGATTGTGTTCTGGTCGATAGCCAACGAAACGCCGCTTACCGCCGAGCGGACGACATTTCTCAAGACGCTCGCCGCGAATGTGCACGCAATCGACCCCACCCGGCTGGTGACGGCTGCTCTGCTGGTCCGCTCGGAAGGGCACGAAAAGTATGTCGACGACCCGCTGGGCGATGCGCTCGATGTCATCGGAATGAACGAATATATCGGCTGGTACGAGCAGTCGCCTGCAGACGCGGATAGGACCAACTGGCACATCGGTTATCAAAAGCCGCTGATCGTCAGCGAGTTTGGCGGAGATGCCAAGTTCGGACTGCACGGACCGGAGACGCAGCGATGGACCGAGGAGTATCAGGCAAGCATCTTCCGGCACCAGCTGCCAATGCTCAGCAAGATTCCGCAGTTTCGAGGCGTGAGCCCATGGATCCTCGTGGATTTCCGCTCTCCCATGCGACAACTGCCGGGGGTGCAGGACGGCTTCAACCGAAAAGGACTGATCTCAGATAAGGGCGACAAGAAGCAGGCCTTCTTTATCTTGCAGAAAACCTATCAGGCCTGGTCTGCGAATGCGGCCAGGGCGGAACCGGTTGGTCCAGGCGGACCTCTGGATTCTGCCGATACCAAAAAGCCCGCCTTGGTGAAAACTTCACCCGCTACTTTGGCCGCTCTGCCCGCTTCTTATTGAATCCCAGCTACAAACCGCCAGAATTCAAACCGCACCAGCATCATTTGAGGAAAAGTTGATGATCAGCCGCCAAACCCTATCGACCGTTGCGATGACAGCAGTTGCTGCAGTGTCCTTCCTGGGCGGTCCACACGCCGCCGCGCAGAGTACCCCCGACTTCGGTCCAAACGTCTACATCTTCGACACGAGCATGTCGAACGCCAGCATTCAAACAACCCTGACCTCGCTGGCAAACGAGTCTCAGTTCAGCACGAACCGTTACGCCGTGCTGTTTAAGCCGGGGACGTACAGCGTGCAGTCGGAAGTGGGGTATTACGAGTCTGTCGCTGGTCTCGGGCAGTCTCCACAGGCAGTTACGATCAACGGCTTTCTGACCTCCAACCAGACCGACAGCAATGGCAACCTCACGGTTAATTTCTGGCGTTCGCTGGAGAATATGGCGATCACATCTTCCACCACTCTGCAATGGGGCGTGTCGCAAGGCGCGGATTTCCGTCGTATGTACATCAACGGGCCGCTGCAACTGACAAACACAAATTGTGGCCAGGCAAGTGGAGGATTCATCGCGGATTCGGTGATTACCGGCAACGTCAATCCGTGCTCGCAGCAGCAGTGGTACACCCGCAACAGTTCGCTCGGAAGCTGGTCCGGCGGCGTCTGGAATATGGTGTTTTCCGGGGTGCTGGGCGCGCCCACGCCAAACTACCCAGCCAAGTCCTACACGGTACTTCCGAACACACCCGTCAGCCGCGAAAAAGCTTTTCTCTACGTTGATAACGGCGGCAACTACAACGTGTTTGTGCCAGCACTGCAAACAAACTCAGTTGGTACGACATGGCAGAATGGCAGCGCCCCTGGCTACTCGCTCCCTATCAGTACGTTCTTCATCGCGAAGCCGTCGACGCCGCTCTCGGACATCAATACCGCGCTCGCTTATGGCCAGAACCTGATACTGACCCCTGGCGTGTACCAATATGCGGGGTCGATCAACGTCACAAATCCAAACACGATTGTGCTTGGCATCGGATACGCCACGCTGGTCCCCCAGACAGGCACCGCTGCCCTCTCGGTTGCCGACGTCGATGGCGTCCAGATATCCGGTTTGATCATTGACGCCGGTCCCGTCACGTCGCCCGTGCTCTTGCAGGTAGGCTTCCCGGGTTCGGCGGTTGACCACCATCTAAATCCGACCTCGATCAGTGATGTTTCCTTTCGTATTGGCGGGGCGACCACTGGATCGGCGGCCACCAGTCTTGAGGTCGACAGCAACAACGTTTTGTTGGACAACATCTGGGCCTGGCGTGCCGACCACGGCCTCACGCCGACCGGCTGGACCGTGAACACGGCACTCAACGGCGTCGTCGTCAATGGAAATAACGTGACAGCTCTGGGCTTAGCGGTGGAACACTATCAGCAAAACCAAGTCCTTTGGAACGGCAACGGGGGCGAAACAATCTTCTATCAGAGTGAACTGCCCTATGATGTGCCGAGCCAAAGCGCATGGATGAACGGCAACGCGAACGGTTACGCGTCCTACGCCGTGTCGAACTCGGTCATCAACCATATTGCGTACGGTCTGGGTGTTTACTCCTTCTTCAATCAGGGAGTGAACATCATTGAAGATAGCGCGATTACGGTTCCCGATGCGGTGGGCGTGACGGTAACGGATGCTGTGTCAGTCTTCCTGTCAGGAAGCGGCTCTATTACGCATACGGTCAACAATGCGGGAACGGTAGCCAAAAGTGGATCGATCACCAGTTACCTTCCCTTCTATCAAGGCGCGGCCTGCACCAGCACCTGCCCCGTCGCTCCCAGCAACGTAGCAGCAGCCACCATCTCGCCCACGCAGATCAACCTGACCTGGACCCCGAGTTCCTCTCCGGGCGCGGCCTACAGCGTGTTCCGTGGAACGACCGCTGCGTTTACTCCAGCCGTCAGCAATCGCCTGACCTCGGGAGCGGCCGGCACATCGTTCGCGGATACATCGGCCAAACCGTCCACAACTTACTACTACCTTGTGCAGGCAAACAACTCCGTCGGCTATTCTTCATATTCGAACCTCGCCAGCGGCACAACTCCCGCGACCGGTGGCGTGATTACGACCGACGTCGTGGACATCGATTCCGGTTATTCAGGAGCGGCCCCACCAACGCATTGGCTGGCCGACACCTACGCCACCGGCGGGAATCTTAGATCCACTACCCACGCCATCTCCATTCCAAACGGAACAGTCAATGCCGCGCCAGCGGCGGTCTACCAGACGTATCGGACGGCTGCGAGCTTCAGCTATGCCATACCCAACCTAACGCCGGGCGGAAGTTATATCGTAGATCTTCATTTCGCGGACGCGTTCTTCGCAACCACCGGATCGCGCAAGTTCAATGCTTCGATCAACGGCACGCAGGTGTTGACGGACTACGACATCGTCGCAGCTTCCGGCGGTGAGTACGTCGCCAACGTGCAGTCGTTCTACGCGACGGCGGACAGTACCGGGACGATCACCATTGCTTTCAGCACAGGTTCGGCGAACAGCCCACAGGTCAATGGGATCGAGATAGGTCAGGGGAGCATCCCCGTCCCCGGTGTGCCCTCTGGGCTTTCGGGTCAAACCGTTTCCAGCAGCCAGATCAACCTCAACTGGAATGCGAGTTCCACGGCCGGTGTGCAGTATGAGGTGTTTCGGAGTACGACAGCAGGCTTCACGCCCTCGCCCGCAAACCTGATCACAACTACGTCTGCCACGTCATACTCCGACCCCGCACTTGCGGCGGCGACAACGTATTACTACCTGGTCGAGGCAAACAACACCTATCTCACCTCCCTGCCCTCGAACCAGGCGAGCGCAGTGACGCAGAATGCCATCACAACACCTCCTTCCAGTCCTGCAGCGCCCACGGGACTGACGGCGGCTACGATCTCCAGCAGCCAAATCAATCTTTTATGGACAGGAAGTTCAACACCCAACGTCCAATACCAACTGTTCCGTGGGACGGCGAATGGGTTTGTTCCGTCTTCGGCCAATCTCGTCACGACAACTTCGGCGACGGGATATTCAGACCTCGGCCTCGCAGGTTCCACCACGTATTATTACGTCGTTGAAGCTTTCAACAACGCCGGAAGTTCGACTCCATCCAACCCGACCAGCGCCAAAACAAAGATGGCGACTCCAGCCAGCGTCGCCGTAGTTTCAGGATCGGGGCAGACTGCACAGGTTGGCGCTATTTTCGCCAATCCGCTGGTCGTCGTCGTCACCGACGCTGGAGGCCAGCCGATTCCCGGCGTTACAGTCAGCTTTGCCGGGTCAAACATTGACTTCCCCGGGGGCGCAACCGCACAAACGGATGCAATTGGACAAGCACAGGTCACCGCACAACCCAATGCGAGCGGTTCGCTTACCGTGACAGCGAGCATCGCCGGAGTGGGAACACCAGCCACGTTTTCAGAGAACGGAACCGGCATACCGCAAACCATCTCCTTCGCGCAGCCGGCGTCACCGGTCACCTACGGAGCGGCACCGGTTACTTTGAATGCATCGGCGAGTTCCGGGCTCGGCGTGTCCTTCAGCGTCGCGGGACCGGCTACGATCACCGGGAATACTCTGAGAATTACAGGAGCGGGAACGGTCGTCGTAACGGCTTCACAGGCCGGCGATACAACGTATGCTGCCGCAACGCCGGTGTCGCGTTCTGTGATCGTGAATCCTGCAGTTCTGACTGTCACTGCAAACGACACCTCCAAGACGGCCGGCGCAACGAACCCAGCATTTACTGCGACTTATAGCGGCTTCGTGAATGGAGACATCGTGACAGCGTTAGCAGGTTCACCCACGTTCTCAACTACGGCAACGAATTCGAGCCCCGTCGGCACGTATCCTGTCGCGATCGCGCTGGGCACACTGGCTTCGCCAAACTACACATTCACTTTCGTCAATGGAACACTCTCGGTGCTTGCGCCACCGACAATCATCATCACCACGACGGCGACACTATCGAAGGTGGAGGGAGGCTACCAGGCGCGAATCACTGTCACCAATACTGGAACCGTTGCGGCAACGAATGTGCAACTGACGACAGCGTTACTTGGCTCAGTTGCGGGCTCGCCTTTGCCCCAGATCCTCGGCACTGTCGCTGCATCAGGTGGTTCAAATACGGTCGTAGTCATGTTCCCGGTGAGCGCGGGCGCCAGCGGCGCAGGAATTGTAGAAAAATTCACTGGAACTTATACCGGCGGGTCATTCAGTGGGGGTAGCCGCGCAGTCTTGCCTTAGCGCGGCCCGACTTCGAAGACGATTGGAAACCATCGGAGATCACAAATTAAAGTCTAAGAAATCTTGTCATGTCGCTCTTAGTTAGAGGAACGATCTGGCCCTCTCCGGCTTCGCTCTTTGAAGTTGTTAAACGCATCTTCGAGCCATCGCCGGTATTGCCGTTCGGCCTCTTTTGCGTCGATACGCACTGTCAATTTTGTCGGTTCGTCGATGCGTTCTCCCGCGAAGCGGAAGCGGTACCACCAAAACTTTCGCCTCTGATTACGTTGACCTTCGGAACTCCTGTCCTGTCGGTGAGGCGCGCCGGTGCCGAGCGCGCGAACGAAGGTTCAGGCGAAAGCAAAACTCGCCCAAATTTCAGGATACCCTGCACCACGCAAAAAGGTGGTGCAGGACACGAGGCTGGATTTTCTCGGCAACGTCGGCGCCCCAACGGGCGATATTGCGGTGATGCTCGTCAAGGTCCTCCGCGGTGATTGCCGTCGCACCTGGAATTGCCAGTCTGGCAGATCGGAGATCATTCGTCCCGGGACACTTCCAGGTTGTCGAACTGCACCTTGGTCCAGTCGCTCCCGATGCCGAACATGCCTGCGAAATGCGCCGTATCGCGCACATTGGCCAGCACCTGTCCGTCGCACATCGCCGCAATTTCAGCGCCGTGGAAGCGGAGTTGCATGCGATGCCAGCCGGTCGTGAAACCTGCCACCCGTCCGGAAGCCAGGGTGATCGGCGGATGTTTGAACTGTGCACTCAGCACAGCCCATTCTCCGTTCGCTTTCAGACGCAGAACGTATCCGCTGGGGTAAAGTGCAGCGCGGTCCTTGAAAACGTCCGAAGAATCAATGCGCCCGATCACCGTGGCACCCCCGTTGGCCGGTATCAGCGCATCCACACGCACACTGTAGTCTTCCCAGTGTGCGTCACCGGCTAGTGAGAAAGGGTCAGGTAATGGCGCCCACGGGATCGGCTTCACCGTAATCTGCTGCTCGATGCAGCGGCCCGCGCGGCCGCTACAGGGTACGGCCTCGAAGGCCCCATCCTGATCGGCAAGGTACTTTGGCGTACGCTTCAGCTCGGTACTCTCAAAGTCGTCCTTGTAAGGGAATGGGAAGGCCGCGGCAGGCGAAGGCACACCGGCTCCCTTGCCTTGCCCCGTCGTCGTCGTGATGGTGTAGATGGAATCGGGTTGAAATTCGTAAGTGACCACACCATCCCGCACGGGCAGCGTGGCGACCTTTTCAAAGGTCCGTGTCCCGTTCGTCTGCCAAACGGAGAGCGAAGTGGCTTTGAGACCACGTCCGATGTGAAGAGAAACACGCTGCGCCGTATTCGCTGCAATCGTTTCCAGCACCATGCTCCAGTTCACCGAGCCTTCGGCGGGCTCGCGGAGCGTGACATAGCTGCCGCTATTCTGCGGAAGGAAGCCGGAAGCCGTGTCCATGTAGCGCCAGCCGGGCTGCGCAAATTGCGTTGTATGCGCGGTCACCCATATGGTCGACTGCACATCGTAGTGCCCCGACCAGGGCGTGTTGGCGTACATCAACCCTGAGTTAGGAGCGGCAAGAAGATCGTAGTAGGACGTGATGGGGCTCCAGATCTCTGTCTTGGTGAAGCGGCCTTTGATGTAGTTCTCGTTATACCGCCGCGCCATGATCCGGCCGCCGGCAGTCCAGTCGCGCGAAAGAAAAGGACCTCCTCCCGGGTTGGGCTGGTCCTCGCTCGACCACACCTTCACCTTCGACTCACGCACCGCATCGGGAGAAAGTCCGGGCAGCCCCTCGGCCGGATAGTGAACACCGATCGCGTCCACGGCTTTGGCCAACGCAGGATCGGCCTTCATCACGTCGGCTACGTGAAACATGTCTTCCCGCGGGTACAGGTCGCAGCACACGATCTTCGTCGCGAGATGATGCTCGTCCAATACCTTACGCAGCTCCTTGACCCAGGAGTACTCCGGCTTCCGCTCGTTCCACACGCCCGTATATTGAATTTCCAGACCTTGCTTACGAGCGCCTTCCAGAAAGTCGGCAATATATTCAGCCATGTCGTGGCTGTAATACTTTCCGCCGCCTATCCAGCCCGGAGCGCCCCACGGAAGTGTGTCGAGAATGATCGCGGGATTCCGCTTGCGTGCTTCCCGCATCAGCCACCACTCATACCCGCGCGTGTAGTCGTGGTCCTCGCGGCTGCGCATGTGGCTCGGCTCCGAGCCATCGGTAGAGTTCACATCGGAGCCGATTTCCACCTTCAGGTGCTGCAGCCCAGCACCGTAGCCCGGCTTGAACAGATAATCGAGTATCTCGGACCGCTGCGGCTCCGGATAATCGATCAACAGGCGCGAACTGGCTCCTGCACTGGCCGCGCCCAGTCCCTCGAAGGTGCGGCCGGGACTGGTGGCGTCAAGGGAGATCACCGTCTGTGCCGAACCGTGCAGCGTCGCGAGGGCAAGCCCTGCTGTAACAGCAAACCATCGTATGTTGAGCATCACTTTCCTCTTAGTAAAGATACTTCAACGCGAACTGAAAGAAGCGAGAGGCCGGCGTATGTCAGGTTGCGCGAAGTTCGGAGTATTGGTCAGGTTGAATGCTTTTCTGCAATTCGGAAACGGGTACCGTTGCAGCCGTTGCGTGGTAACGCGCGGGAAACCGCTCTTGATCGAAACTGCAAGAAATTACCATGGACCTGCCACTGTGAGAATGCGTAGGGAAGGCACTTGTCAGTCTGCTAAAGTCTCTTGCTCTGGAGCCACGTGCGGATGGCCTGAACGAGTTCTGCCTTGCATTCCAGCGGCAGCCAATGCGCTCCGCGCAGACTCGTCACCGTGAGGTCTGGGCAGCTTTCGCGCATTGGATCGCCATAATGGTTGCCATCGATTGTATTAATCGCATCAAGGCTGCCGTTGACGAACAGTACGGGCTGCGAAATACGACCGCGATGCGGAGCCCTGCGAGCATAAGCGATGTTGGCGTCATCGTTTAGGTACCACGCGCAAGGGGGACGAAAGCCGTGAGCATTGAACGCCTGCACCAGCGCGTCGAAGTCCGCCGCCGGCCAGAGCGCTCGATCAGGTGAAGTCTGCGGGGCGCGATGCGCGGCGCCGAAACGTCCTCCGTTGCGGGTGACCATCGCATTCGGCGAAGGCTTTCCGACGTTGGCGGTGTCGCCACGTCGGAAGATTGATGCCAGCGATGCTGCCTTGTCCGCATCTAGATCGAGAACGGCCGATTTGAAGTGCGTCGTGTAATAGCGATAGTAGTCCCATTGACCATCGGGATATTGGTCGGCCGGGTAAATCGATCGATCGACCAGCGGAACGAGCGTCGGTAAGGCATTCGCGTCAGGAAAATAAGGAACCGAAATCAACACGACGCCGCGGCTCCGTTGAGGCTCATGCGCGACTAACGAACTGGCGACGACACTTCCCCAATCGTGGCCAACCCAAATTGCAGGTTGTCCGCCAAGGTAGTCATGGAGTTCCGCCATGTCCTCCACGATTTGCTCAATGGCGTAGGCATCATTGGGCGCGGGAACGGACGAGGCACCATAACCGCGCATGTCAGGGGAAACGCAGTGCCAACCGTCCGCAGCGAACGCGTCCATTTGGGCGCGCCACATTAAGCTGATCTCCGGCCAGCCGTGGAGAAAGATCATCAACTGTTGGTCCGCAGACCCGCACTCGAGGTAATGCGTGGTGTGACGAGACGTGCTGACCGTGCGCGAAATCAGCTTCGAGGAGGACATGCCTGATGATAAACGCGACAGCCCAGCTGCCCCACGCTGAAGAGTCTAGATGACTGGTTGAGCCTCAGCCCAGTTTCGGAAGTAGGCGGTTGAAGTGGGTCTGACATGACACGTCTGTGAGTTGTTTCATGCGGCACTAGGGTCGCCGAACTAGCAGGGACTTTAAGATGTCTGCATCAGGGAATGATTGCGTCACAGAATCATTGCGCTGGTGGCCTGTATGGCAAGCGATCCCGCGGCTGAGGTTTATGAGATTTGTGGATACGAGGAATAAGTGATCGCGGCTATTCGCCAGCCATCGCTTCCTTTCACGAGGACCCAGGTTTCGCTGCCGCGATTTTGTTCTTTGCCGTCGACCAGGAACACGAAGTCGAAGTACACCGAAGCGATCGTACCGTCGCTGTTTTGCTGCAAGTGAGTGTGCGTCGGGTTGAAGTTCGCCTTTGAGTTCGAAACTACCTTCGCAAAATCCGTATAACTTCCTACGCGAATCTTCGCAGCATCCGGCGACTTTGCCTTGGCACGAGCGTAGGCGTCATCGGAGAGTACATTGAGCCACATGCCGCCTTGCGAAAGAAACAAATGCGCCAGTCGAGTCCCGTCGTGGTTTAGAACGGCTTCGTGATAGGCGTCGATGACATGCTGCACGTCGACCGTGTCCGATGCGTTGCCGGCAAGGACGACGCTCTTGTTTTCATTCGCGGATGGGTTTTGAGCGAAACTCGCTGGAACAATCGAAATCGTGTAAGCAAAGATAAGACTACTGATAAGAGGCTTCATACGGGATCTCCTTAAGATCGCTGCGTCCGTCATACTCGGGTGCGACGCAGAACTGCCTACTCGCCAATGTACGCACATTCACCATGCAGCTAGCGGATATGTTGTGAAGCGGTTTTGGTGATTGCAAGACGGTAGAGTGAGCGAATGAGACGGGAGGGCGCTAAGCACCGCGAGTTGACAACACTTCTTCCAGCACCGTGCAATGGACGCGCTCGGGTATGCGATCTGTCAGAATGAGTAGACCTGTCATGATGAAAAACACTCTCAGATGGTCGATCGTTTCCCTCATCTTCTGGACAGTGATAGCTGTGATTTTTACTCTGCCTCAACTCGGGCAGAACGGTCATCCGCAGAAGGTATTGCTCTCTGCGCTGGCACAGTGGTGGTCCTGGGGACTGCTTGTACCGGGAATCCTGGCACTCGATCATGTTCTTCCGTTTTCTGCTCAACGGATCGTGCCACGGGTGATAGCCCACCTCTTTTTAGGCCCGGTGGTGGCCGTTGCGTATTCATACGTAGAGGCGGTCCTGAAGGCGCTGCTCGGTGTCGGCGCATGGTCACGGTTGTCGGGCTCGACAGTCATCTCGGGGGCTCTGAAAGAGATGTTCTGGAGCATGTTGGTTTACTGCCTCATCGTGGGTGTGTGGGAGGCTTATCTCTACCATCAGCGTTTTGTGTCTGCTGAACTCAAAATGGAGCGACTACAGAGAAACTTCTCAGAGGCTCGCCTCAATGCGTTGCGCATGCAGTTGGATCCGCACTTCCTCTTCAATGCGCTCAATACCGTTTCGTCACAGGTGGAACGCGAACCCAAGCTTGCGAGACGAATGATCGAACACCTGGGCGATCTCCTGCGGCTTTCTTTGAATACACAGGGAGTTCAAGAGATATCGCTTGCTGAAGAGTTGGCTTTCCTTGACCACTATCTTGCGATCCAGAAGATCCGCTTCGGCGAGGCGTTGAAGATCGAGATGAGAATCGACCGAGATGTAAAGGATGCTCTTGTTCCCAGCCTTTTCATCCAGCCGCTAGCGGAGAATGCGATCCGTCACGGCATCTCCAAACGAACCCGAGGTGGATCCATTATTTTGAGTGCGCAGCGTGTCGGGGAGAAGCTCGTCCTCCAGGTGTCGGACGATGGAGTGGGATTACCTGAAGGTTGGTCGTTCCAAAGTCATAAGGGCTTAGGGCTCTCGGTGACGCGAGAGCGGTTCGCAGGATTGTACCCGGACAGCACGAGCCTGTTCGATGTCCGGCGTAGACCTGAAGGCGGCACGGAGGTGTATATTTCACTTCCGTTGCGCAAGCGAAAGGAGACACATGATGGAGACGAAGCCTGACGGTATTCGAGCGCTCATCGTGGATGACGAAGCGCCTGCGCGTCAGCGTATCTCCGACCTGCTTAATCAGGACCCCGAAGTCGTTTCTCTGGAGGAAGCGGGTGATGGAGAGACGGCAGTGCGCATGATCCTGAGCGAGCGGCCCAACCTGGTACTTCTGGATGTGCAGATGCCTGAACTGGATGGGTTAGGGGTGATTGAAGCGGTTGGCTTGGAGCATATGCCGCTCACGGTGTTTGTGACCGCGTATGACCAGCACGCCATCCGTGCATTCGAAGCAAATGCTTTGGACTACCTGCTCAAGCCCTTTAGCGACGAGCGGTTCGAGACCATGATGATGCGAGTGAGGAACAGCAGGAGTGATTTGCAGCTTCGGGAGTTCGGCCAAAATGTTGCCCGTGTGATGGCAATGCAGGCGACGGAGACGCGATACCTGGATCGACTCGCGATCAAGACGGACGGAATCACACGATTCGTGCGCGTGAAGGACATTCAATGGATTGAGGCTTCGGGCGTATATGTCACGGTGCATAGCTCCGGGAAAGAACTTCTTTATCGTGCTTCGTTGACGGACCTGGCGCGAAGTCTCGACCCGAGCCGCTTTCTTCGTATTCACCGTTCGGTGATAGTTAATATCGACAGTATCGTTCAATTGGAGCCGCTATCCCACGGAGAACTCGAGCTTCTACTGAAGGATGGTTCCCATCCTCGTGTCAGCAGAACCTATCGCAGTTCGCTGGAGAACAGATTAGGACAAAAGCTATAGACCGAAGAGCCCGATTGGTCTCCGCAGGGCGTTGAACGCTGGCTGGGAGGCCGGGGCCGAAGGATATCTGTCCGCCGAGCAACTGCGTAACTGGTCCAGAGTCGGACTTCCCGATGAAAGACGTATTCCACGCCTGCATAGGTAGTCTCAAAATCTTCCAACCGGGCATCAAATCCATCCATCAGCATCCACCGTGGTGGAGCATTCGGGAGCACTAGATCGCCCTCCCGCAGGTGTTCCCGTTGTTGGCCCTCCAACTGTATTTCGCACTTCCCCTTGCCAACCATGCGGAAGGACATCCCTTTGTGCCCGCGAAATTGCAGCGCCCCAGTCGCCCGCCGCATCGAAATCCACTCTCCGCAGAAGAGACAAGTGAGGCTCACAGATGGGCTGAGCCTCACTTCATCAGCGCTTTACGCTTAGTGTACAGTTAGAGGTTTCCTGATTGCATATTCGACGGCGTCCGAAAGCGATGTCGTCCGTCGCCGCAGTAAATGGCTAAGCGTGTGAGAGTTGTCCTCCAGTGCGCCCTGGGCAGCATGCGCCTCTGCGTCCGCGATGACCTCGGCAAAGACAGCTGGCAAAACATTGGCCAGGATCATTTTGTATTCCGCCTCGGAAAGGTTGTTGTACTTGACTACCTTGCCGGTCTGCCTGCTTACCTCCGCGGCCAGTTCAGCGCGGGTATACGGTTGATCGCCGCCCAGTTCCAGAACACTGTTCTCATGGCCTGTCCCCGTCAGCACCGCGGCGGCAGCCGCGGCATAGTCGGACCGCGACGCAGCAGAGAACCTGCCTTCGCCGGACGCACCGACGAAGGCGCCATTCTCGATGGCATGCGGAATCGCCACAGTCTGGTTCTCGAAGTACCATCCGTTCCGCAGAATGCAGTATGTCAGCCCAGTCGACATCAAGTACCGCTCCGTCGCCAGATGCTCCGTAGCCAGCATCAGAGGGGATGTGTCGCAGTGTAGAAGGCTCGTGTACGCAATGAATGTGATGCCAGCGGATCTCGCCGCATCGATGACGGCTTTGTGCTGCTTTTCCCGATTGCCCAGCTCGCTCCCCGAAATCAGCAGCAGTCTGGAAGCCCCGTCAAAGGCGGTTGTGAGCGTTTCTGGTCGCGAGTAATCCGCCTCTCGCACCTGAACGCCTCGATCTGCAAATCCGCTAGCCTTGGCAGGCGTACGAACGGCGGCGATGATGTTTTTCGCCTCTGTTGTTTTCAGAAGCTCGTCAATGACAAGGCGACCTAGCTGTCCCGTTGCTCCCGTTACCACGATCATTGTTTTCTCCTGTGGCCTCTTGGCCCACATTCACGAGAGTACCTGGATGGGCTTACGATGAGTAAGTACATACCTTGAGGTAAGCTCACCCCATGCCCTGGCCCAGGTCCACAAAGACTTCCCGTATTCCAAAATCCAATCTCTATTCCGCAGATTGTCCAACCCGCGTCATTCTTGACGATGTCATGTCCAGATGGGGTTCCCTCGTGCTCGTGCTGCTTTCAGAGCGCAGCTACCGGTTTAGTGAACTGGCATATCTCATCGGTGGAGTGAGCGAGAAAATGCTCGCGCAAACATTGCGCAGGCTTGAGATGAACGGCTTCGTTCGCCGAGAGGTGCATGCGACCAAGCCTCCAAAAGTTGAGTACAGCCTTTCACCACTTGGCTGTGAGCTGGCCGAGCATGTGCGTCCACTGCTGATTTTTTTGCAGAAGAATGCCAACCGGGTGCTCAAGACCCGTGATGATGTGCAGAAGAGGGAGGCAGGTTCGCTCGTCGCGTGACTTCTTTGCGGGGAGCCTCTGTTTCCGGATGAGCTGTTACAAATGCGGATAGCTTCACTGGTTGGGTTTGGATCGATTCCAAATCGCCCGCGAAGAACTGACGGAGTGTCTGCTTGAAGTGGCCGAAGAGATGCGCGTTCAGCCTAGCGCGCACACTACTTCATCCGCGGAGTAGACGATGGCGTTTCGGCCAGGAGAAGCCAGGCACTCAGTCCGAACTCAACGCCTGTGGCTGGTTTGTTTTCGCCGTGCACTTGACCTGCCTCCAACGTCGCTGCTCCATGCAGGAGAGCCCAGAGCGCGACGGCGGCCTCTCTCGCATGCGTCTCTCCGGTCATGCGCTGCACCTGTTCGACTGTAAAGCTCCAGAGACTCTGGCGAGGAGAACCGGCGTGATCAAGCGTATGAAAACTCATGAAAACTTCGTAGAGATTACGATTGTTCCTCGCGAAATGCAGGTAAGCGCCAGCCATCCTGCGGATTGTTTTCGCTGCACTCGAGCCATGCGCAGCTTTTCGCAAAGCCATCTCTAATCTGCTGGCGCATTCATCCGCGAGGGCCCCCTCAAGCGCCGCCCGGTCGGAGAAGTAACGGTAAAGTGCGTTCGGCGCGAGGCCGAGAGTAGCCGCAATGTTCCGAAGCGACAGATTGCGAATGCCGCCGCTCGACAACTCCTCAAGGGCCGCCGAGAGGATAGCGTTTCGGTCTGTCTTGGAGGGAAACGGCATGTGAGCAGTGTACACCTTGACCCGCACATGGCCATTGTGTACAGTGAACACCATGAAGATGTGCGGCAACCATCTTCAGCAGATGATGGAGCGTACATGACCGGGTCTAAGGATGTCGTTATTACAGGCGTATCAAGCGGTATAGGCATGGAGACAACAAGTTTGTTGATCTCGAAGGGTTATCGTGTCTTCGGCTCGGTACGAAAGCAGACTGACGCTGACCGTCTTCAGAAGCAAATGGGAGACTGCTATGTGCCCCTCATCATTGATGTCACCGATGCGGATGCAATTCAACGAGCGAGTGAGAAAGTAGGAGCCCTGCTCGGCTCGAACAGGCTGTCAGGGCTGGTCAACAATGCCGGAATGGTTGTGAGTGGCCCGCTTCTGCACTTGAGGCCGAGCGAGTTCAGACGCCAGCTTGAGGCCAACATGGTGGGCCCACTGATGGTGACTCAAGCCTTTGCTCCGCTGCTTGGTACTGATAACACGAGAGTCGGGCCGGCAGGTCGCATCGTCAATATCAGTTCCACGGTCGCGAAGGTCGTACCACCTTTCCTGGGGGCGTACGCTGCCTCGAAGTGGGGACTTGAAGGCATGTCAGAGGCATTGCGGCGTGAACTGACGTTATTCGGGATCGATGTGGTGATCATTGAGCCTGGGGCGGTTGATACCGCCATGTATGACAAGGGTGAAAGCGAGGACCTGAGCGAGTTCAAGACGACTCCTTATTGGGCAGCAATCGAGAACTTCCGTAAATATGTTGTGGCGGAAGGACGCAAAGGTTTGCCCCCTGAGCGACTTGCCAGTGCGGTGTATGTAGCACTGACCGCGGCGAAGCCAAAGACCAGATATGCTGTTGTCCCGCAACGCTTGAAGAATTGGACACTGCCCAGGTTGCTTCCAGACAGGATGGTCGATCATACAATTGCAAAGCAGATGGGATTCATCAGGAAGTAAGGTAAAGGCAAATATCGCCTTCTGCATTCGCCACTCTTTGACGTATTCCAGCGGTGTGGGTCAGCGTTCGAGCGCCTTTCACCAATAAGCCATGAGGCGCGGACACGAGCTCGCAAAGACCTTTCTCTTGGCTTTTCGGTAAAGTCCAACGCTGCATGGCGTTCGACGACGCCTTGTACCTAGGCACGCCGTACGGGGCCGCATTGTGGTCCCTTACACCTTTTTAACTGCGTCCGACCAACCAAACAACTCATTCGCACTAGCGATGGACAGATCGTTACGCAGAAATCGAACAATCGCGGTCTGTGAGAGCAATTCTGTGCAACAGGTCCTAATTGCTCGGCGGATGACTCAGGACCTCAGTTGGCAATTGGGAGTTCGGAGCTACCTTCCGAGCCGCGCGCCCGAATACCCACTGGTTCATGGACCTGAAGAAGGCAAGACATCTGATCGAAGCCTGGAGACGCGAATATAATGACAGCCGTCCTCACGCATCTCTCGCGGACAGGACGCGAAGCGGGTTCGCCAGCCAGTACGCGGCTAGCCGCGTACTGACTGGAACCGAAACCGGCCCGAGACTAACTCTTACCTTGGTACAGAAAAGGCCAGGCCCTTCATCGCTGCGCTACCAATCATCTGGTTCAAAAGGTCGGGCAGACCAGCAACACAGTCCAATTACCGTACCCAATGCGAATCAGTCCTATTTTTTGGATACATCATCGCGCCGACGTTCCGGTTGCCAATAAAACAAAAGCTGTAGAGCGTATTCGCTGCATCTGAGCTTTACAGCTTTCACATCGAGTGATGAACAAAGGTATAGTTTGTTCCCGGGGACTCGCTAACTCAGTAACGCAGCAGGATCAAACCATCGCGATCATTCAAAGTGACAGAGCCGGTGACGATCGTGCCATTGTTAATCGACGGGGCCTGAGATCCCGTGAGGTGCTTCAAGTTGCCAAGAGTCGAAGGATTGACAGTCTGCGTTCCATTCCCCTTAGGGTTCCACAACACAATGCCGTTCTGGTACTCACGCTTCCAAACGCCATTTTTCCAGGGTCCTGTCTGCCAAGGATCGAGCGCCTGGCCCAGGTATCCCACACCAGCACCCGAATTGTCGAACTCGTCAAACCACAGGAAATCATTGTCCGAGTAGTCCTTCGTGAGCGTCGGTGTGTAGTAGCCATTGCCCATCAAGCATGCGGCAAGCCCGTACCTCATTCCCTGCCAGGCCGGAGAATTCGCCGTGACATTGCCACTTGCATCATAGGCCGAAGCGTCAACACCGGTCATCGACAGTTTGGTATGTCCAAACAATAGGTACTGAGGGCCGCCCGTGTGGTCGTACGTGTATTTGTACACATATTGCATTCTTTGCGAGCCGTCCCATGACTCATACGACCAGCTCGTACCGATGGCAGCTTCATCCATACCACCCTTCATGACACCTGAGAGTGGAGAGAAGGGAACGCCAGTACCATAAGCCGTACTTTCCAGTCCCATATTTGCAAGCTGAATGCCGGCAGGCCATACGGTATTCAGTTCATCGAAGAACGTCTTCTCGCCAGTTCGGAAAGCAGTTCCAACCGTTAGATTATCTTTACTTTGAGAAGAGCCGGCCTTAAGCCAATCTCCATCTTCATAGGGTTCATACGCGAGGTTGTCGAGAAAGAAGCCATCTAGGGAGGGCACTGGATCACCTTTCCCGGCATAGGTACCCAGATGCAGCAGATCGTTTACATACTTCGCCGCCCAGGCATAGGGCCCCAGGCCGGTCGCTGGATCGACCGTATAGGTCGCCATATTAATCAAGCCCTCAGTGTGCGTCGAGTCTTGTGAATCGGGTGTCTTTACATCCGACGATGGGTGTCCGGTGTACGCGTTATACACCCACCAGTTTGTGCTTGAGTCGTTGATCTCTGCCCAGTAGGTCGGAAAGCCGCTGTTCGCCTGAATAAACTGGATCTCATTGATATCGACATATTGAAAAACACGCGTGCCGACATGGGAGGCAGTTTTGATGGCGTGAATGATGGGCTCTTTTTTCAACCCAAGACCGCTGCCCCACTTCTCATAGTCGCCACCAAGAATCGCAAGGTGGACTTTAGCTGCATTGGCTTGATAAGTAGCGCCATAAGTTTGCGGATTACCGATTGCAAGATAGGCAAGCCTCGGGAATGTGTCTCCAGTTGTCGTCGGAGTTCCTCCTCCACTGGTAGCGGCATAGGTCCAGCCATCAGCCAGCGTAGCTGTTCCCCCGTCAGGGTTCACCACCTTCACCGGTAACGGTCCAGTAGGTCCGCTCACAGGTGGCTCAAACGAGATGTACGTTGTGCCACCAACCCACGCACCGCGAGCGACGACGCCATTGACGTAAACTTGGGCTCCAGTTTGGAAATTATTTCCCTTGATAACTGGATAAGGTGAAATGGAATCGGGCCCGGAGTTGGGCGTAATCAACGTGATCGTCGGAGGGGTAACCAGCGACGCGGTTGTGTAGCTCCATCCACTGGCCATCGTGGCTGTTCCGCCGTCCGGGTTGACCACTTTTACTGGGACAGGTCCCAACACGGCGCTTAGCGGAGGTTCAAATGAGATATATGTTGTGCCGCCAACCCACGCACCGCGAGCGACGACACCATTGACATAAACTTGGGCTCCAGTTTCAAAGTTGGTTCCTTTGATCACTGGGTAAGGCGAAATGTTTTCGGGGCCTGAACTTGGTGTGACAGTTGTTATGGTCGGCGTAACAGCCAGCGCCGGCATCGTGAGAGCAAGGAGGGCGACAACAGTGAGTGGGCCATGCACACGGAAATTTTTCATACCCCGCACGCTAGTGACGTTCTAATCAGCTTGTCAATTCTTAGTCCATACAAAGATTCGACCGAATACAGCTAATTTGCGTATCTGTTCAGGTTGGCTGATAGCGTGCGATATTCTCGCACGTTTGATTTGAGCTTTGTCTGAGAAGGTTGTTGCTACGGTCACACAGAAGCATAAGTATAGGATGGCTGAACAACTCTGACGTGATTTAATGAATCTCCGCAAGCTAGGTGAACAATGTCTGAACGGACCGGTCGTAGATGGAGTTTTGGAAACTGCGAGTATGTCGAGACCAGCCGCAGGCTCACTGTCGACGGAAAACCAGTCAAGATGGAATCGAAACCTCTTGACGTTCTGCTTCAACTGTTGGAGAGTTCAGGGCGTATGATTGCCAAGGAACATCTGCTCGATACGGTTTGGGCCGACGTCGAAACCACCGAGCAGAGTTTGACAACAGTGATTTTCAAGCTTCGCAAAGTTTTCATTGGATCAAGCGAACCGATCATTGTCACGGCGCCTGGTGTTCGATACCGAATGGGCGTACCGGTAAGGTGGGATGCGGAGCCCGATTCCGGATCTTTTCCATTCGCGCTTCAGCCGGGCGATAGAATTCCAGGAAAGCCATATTGGCAAGCCCTCAGGGCATCGCTCTTCTCGGACTCTTGTCGCTGCTCTAGCAGCGACAACAACAGCAGCGTGACGAGAAAGCAAACCTTCACGATGACTCACCCTCGCCCTATTCGAAAACTTGCTAACTGAGCGAATCGGTTGAAGTGCCAAATCTCCATGGTCAATATACATCTCGCATTATGAAGTCAGATTGCGGACAGGGTATGGCATGGAATGCCCGTGAGAGATAGCCATCCCGTAGGACCATAACTAGGAGGGAAAACGGAAGGGGTTCGACAGAGATCGTCCCATAGTTGCGGCTGGCTACGGCTAGCCCGCATTTCTCACGACATCTGATTGGTGAAAAGACGCGCAAAGCATTACCGACGAGATTGTTCGAATCCGACTTTCAGCTGCGCTATCAGGCAAGGAACTCGACGCGCTGATACTTCAATTGGCCCCCACGATGAGCGTCTTGGAGGACCGGACCGAGTCAGCTAAAGCATGCGCCACAGATTTTTCCCGGGGACGGGCCTCGTCGGTCGACCTCGCGATCCTTCCTAGTGTCTATGAAATATCAGCAGGGCACCGTCTACCCAAGCGGGAAGAGGGTGAAGATGTGGTACGGCAAGTATCTGGTCTACAGGAAGGACCAGCAAGGGAAGGAGGTACGTACACACCGCTGTGCCAGGATCTGTCCCAAGGCAACACGCCCAAGTGGAAGGCCGAGCAGATGCTGCGCGAGATCATGTTGAAGGACATCAAGGGTGTTGGATCCACTTCGACACTTCCTCCGGATGACTCGGTGACGTTCCGGTGGTTTGTGAATGAACGCTGCATACCGATGCGGCGGGGATCCTGGAGCCCCGCCTATTAGAAGAAGAATACCTATAACCTGAAACTACTTGATCGAACAGTTTGGAGATCTGCCGCTACGGAACCTCAGCACCTTCGGGATTCAGGTATGGCTGAACAACTTGGCCGGCAAAGGGACTACTCTCAGTCGATGGTCGGAAGCTGCTTCTCCAATATCCGCGCTATTACCCATCTGGAAGGCAGCAGAAGTTTCTAATCGACGACCCCGGTGAAGATGTCACCATGCCGTTGACCGAACTGGCCGAAAACCAGGATGAGCCCAGGCAAAGCCTTTCACTGCTCAGGGCCATCACTGACCTGCGATCTCAGCCTGATGCTGGTCGGCATCTTCAGTGGGCCGCGCGCCAGCGAGGCCATGGGTTTTAGTGGAGGTCGTGGACGGGAGAAGCGCTCATGCCGCACAACACCGTCTTCGAGGGGAAGGCTCTACAAGGGTCGCCTCAAGTCGCGTATTGGTCTGCATCAACGGGCCGGACTCGATGTCCGCTGAAAACGAAACAGAGCTGTTTGGCATTGTGCTGAGGAACTCGGACTCAGTCATTTGATCAATCATGTCATTGAGATAACTTTGGCGGACGCAAAAGGCAGCTACAAACTCGTGCGATACGACCTTCCTTCGGAGTTCCGTTGAAGAGATTACGATTGTCAGGTCGGCACAACTCTGCCGAATAGATGCGATCCCCTTTCGCAGTCCCCCTTGAACTTACCCCCTTATGCCCTCTACATCCAGCGATCTCCGGCCGTTCTATCTGGCGCTGCAACGTAAGACCGGCGTTACAGCAATGAAAGGGACGCCTTGAGCGCTAAATTATCGAAACTATAGAGTACGGTTCGCTTAAAAGGACGGCAAAGGAGCAATAAGAAACAGTTATCGGACCCTTATCGAACCCACGTCTGCGCGATACGCAGCGTAGTTCGGTTCGGCTCTTTTGACTGAAGTCCCATGGAAACGACGAGCAGCAAAAGGAAACAAGCTGACCCGGGACCGGCTCTTCGACATTATTGCTCGCCTCCTTGAAGAGAAGCTCAAAGACAGTGCCGCGTCGTTTGCACTCCTCACCCGCCGTTCAGCCGATCTACCAAATGCTATCCGAAAAGCCCGAAATGTTCCCCGTGGCGGTGACGGATGGGTCGATATGGACGTTCGTATAGACGACGCTGATATCGAACTTCTGCAATCCGTACTGCTGCGTTGGTGTGCCTTGCGTGTCTGACAGGTCGCAATTGCTAATGAACACGTTCGACACTTCTCCGGCAGTACTGGTGTTGAGCGCCTGAGATGCTCGAAAGTTGATCCCAGCGCTGGTAGGGAAAATCGAATCCGCTGGAGTATTGCTGAACAGTGGGCAAAGAGAGCGCCTGGCCGTTGTTTTGTGCGACACAGTTTCCACCCACTTGAATGTCATGCCCACCGACGAGTGTAAGGCCATCCGTAACATTGTTGTGAAAGTTGTCGGACGAGATCGTGAGATTAATCGGATGGGCGATCAGTACTCCCTGTCCCGTGGCTCGCTGCCATTCGTTTCCAACCAAAGTGGCGTTCACAGGGCCCTGCATATAGAGGCAAGCCGATCCCTCCTGCGTGGGAATGTAGATTTGCTGAAAATCGTCGTCACAGTGGTTGTTTGTAAACTGCACGTTCCATAGATTTTGCAAGAGCATGCTGCTGGACCATGCGACCGAGAACGTGTCCGCATTGAACGTCCAGCCATTATTGGCAAACCATGCTCCGTCGACCGCGGATGGCGAATCCATCGCCGCTGAGCTCTCCGACGGCAAACGGGATCGAGGTGCCATCGGGTATGGTGGCAGTTACAGAGTCTTGAAAGGTCACCGTAAAGACGCCCGATCCAACAGTCGGCCCGCTGACGACGAGGTCACCGGATGGCATGCCAGCGGGCAGACCCGCACTCTGGGCCTTGTCGCCAGGAACAAGTCCCACCTTCGTACAAAAGCCACTGTTTGCTGCCACGCAATTAAAGGTCATGGATGTGCTGCCGGAGGATGTAGCACCAGCGGTCGTGTAGTTGACCGTATTTGCGTTCCGCTGGCTCGCATAGCCGATGTCGCTGAAGGTGACGTGATCGAACGTCACATTCGAAAAACCGGAATAGGCCGTAAATTTATGTGCCACACCCATCGAGCACGCGGTGGCGGGCGAGATCGTCACAGCGCTTGTACCCGTGTTGATGTGTGTGATGCGTGTGCCTGGTGCTATACAGGTGCTTGCTGGATCGTAGATAGTCTGCCCCACCGAGAGCTGCGAGACATCCGCGGCGTTAAATTGTGGTTGCGCCGCTGGCGACCATAGATGATAGGAAAATGCGTCCGTGAACCGAACCTTGTTAACGAGCGCGATGGCATCCGTCAACGGCTTGTTGAGAGTAACGAGTGTTCATGGATTCCCGGTCGTCGGGGATGTTGCAGAAGAGACTGCTGCGACGAAGTATTCGTTCGGCTGGTAGCCCGTCATCCCAGCGCCAGGTTTGAGATTCGTCAAGGGACTGTCGGTATAAAAGGAACTTGAGCCGACATAACCGGCGTGATCGACGCCCACAACCAGCGACGCATCTGCCTGGCCGTCAAAGGTAATGCCCGTTCCACCTGTGTTCGTCACGGTCATGTTGCGAAAGGTGATGTTATTGCTGGGCGCGATGAAATGGATAACCCGCGTCGAATCGGTCCGCCTACGGCATACGTGCATTCAGTGCGTTCCCGTCAAAATTTACGCCGTCATCCAGAAAGTTATCCTCGATGACGCCGTGCTGACCGTGGATCATGAACCAATTCTGATTCTCGCTCGTTGGATCGCTGAGAATGGTTGCTCTGGCGCCGTCCATCGAGATATGTGTACACCCTGAGGGCCGCGTGAAGGGGTTTGCATAATCGTAGGCGCCGGCCGGAAGGTGGACGGAGGTATTCAATGCCGTTGTGCACATATCTGCGAACGCGGCGTTGATGGTCGCTGAATCGTCATGCACTCCATCCGCATAGACGGTGCCGTAGCTGGACAGGCTCAACTCCGTTGTGCTCGCAGCGGCGGTCACAACGAGGCTATAGACGACGAGTTTGTTGGGTGTCTTCGACGCCTGGTCACTGACCTTGAGAGTGAACGTGTAGCTGCCCGCCGTGGTGGGAGTCCCGGAGAGCACTGCAGCATCCCCCGTGCTGCTTATGGAAAGACCACTCGGCAATGAGCTTCCTGCATTGACCGAGAAGCTCAACAGACCTGTGCCGGTATTCTGACCCCGTGTAATCACCGTCGCGTAGGAAGTGTTCACGTTTGCAGCGGGAAGAGCCGTGGTGACGCCAACCTTGCCCGGCGCTACCGTGATCTCAGCGTTCACCGTAAGTGGAATTGCTACCCACTTTGACGAGTCGGCATTACTGGTGACAGTGATCGTTCCTGTCGTACCCGGAACGGCGATCGTCGACGGCGCGTTGTAATTTGTGGAGGGCGTGTCTCCGGACACGGACCCGGAAGTGAAGCTGCCCAGACCGGTAGTGACGGTGAACGTCGCTCCCGCGTGCATAGAATCACCGGAAACGCAGCGGCGACAGGTATAGCCGGGCCACACCGACGATCACTTTTCAATTCCCGTGGAGACTCCGTCGAACACGATGTCGAGCACTCTCTCGACGAATACTTCGATGGATTCGGCAGTGCGGGAAACTTTATACGGCACCAGAAACCGATGGTAGATCGCGCCGTACAGGCAAGTGAGGATGACGTCGGGGTCGCGATTTGCCCTGATCTCGCCTCGGATGACGCCCTTGCGCAGTATCGCTCTGGACATTTCTTTTCCGGGCTCAATCCATCGTTCTCCGATTTGCTTGACTAGCTCTGGGTCTAATTGAGCGCGCCCCATTACAGACCGGATGAGCCTGCCCCGCGGACCGGCATATATCGCTGCCAGCTGCTTCATTTGAACTTCAAAGGTCCGCCGGGCGGACGGGTACTCGTGAAGCGGTGCCATGCTTGTGACATCAGACAGCACCGCGTCAGTTATGAGTGACGCGAAGTTTGGCCAACGGCGGTAAATAGTCGTTTTCGCAATACCGAGATGTGAGGCCAGCCCTTCGATTGTGACCGCTTCCAGTCCGAGGCGATCCGCGTGCTCCAATGCTGCCCGGAATATCAGTTCCGTAGCTTGGAGGCCTCGCTTCTGGGGCGGCTTTACGGCCTTCGTCACCCTAGTTTTCTTCTTCGAAGTGGTCAGGTCGTCCCTCCGTTCATACGCTTTCATTATCTTCTCAGCATCTCCTGCGCAACGAAACGCATCGTATCGTTAGGAGGAATCACTAATGAGCGTGTCAACACTTCCACTCGCGGGCAAGACCGCGATTGTCACCGGCGCGGCCAGCGGGATCGGTCTTGCTATAACAAAGCAGTTTCTTCGTGAAGGAGCGCGTGTCGTTGTAGAAGACACCAACCCCGACGTAGAGAGTCAATTCGCAGGCAATGAGAATGTGGCAGTTCTGGTAGCGGATGCGGCGAAAGAGAAATCCGCTACGGCGGCCGTCGAACTGGCAACGAGCCGCTTTGGAAAGCTTGACATTCTCGTGAACAATGCCGCCCGCATCGTCTATAAGCCGGCGGTCGAAATGTCTCTTGCTGATTGGAATTCGATCCTCGATGTCACCTCTACAGGAGTCTTCCTGCACTCTCGCGAGGCTCTGAAAGCGATGATCCCCAACAAAACAGGCGCGATCATCAACATCGGCTCGTACGCTTGCTACCAAACCTTCCCGGGGATCTCTGCCTATGCAGCGGCGAAGGGCGCATTAGCTCAGATCACCAGAACATTCGCACTGGAAGCAATCGAGCACGGAATCCGCGTAAATGCGGTTGGCGCTGGAGATGTGGTGACGAATCTCCTCAATACGTTTCGGGAAGATGGACGGGAGTTCCTCGCAAAACATGGAGCGAACGCGCCCATAAAGAGAGCAGCACAGCCAGAGGAAATCGCCGAGGTAGCAGCCTTCCTTGCCTCCGATAAAGCGAGCTTTATCGTCGGCGCTGTCGTCATGGCGGATGGCGGCATGAGCGTTGCGATTCCAAGCGCCTGAGAAGGCGTTCTGCTAGGAACGCCTTGCGTCGCGATCTGAGGCCAAGTTGGGTTGCGGCGGCAGTGGACCCCTAGGTGAAATACGCGAGTATCACGCCGACAGGGTCCTTCTCGGTTTTCACCGCTAGGAAAGGAGACAGTTATGAGTAAAGTATGGTTCGTGACCGGCGCGAACCGCGGTCTAGGTAAGGAGATTGCGCTGGCGGCGCTCGGCAACGGAGACAGAGTTGTTGCATGCGCGAGGAAGGCCGAGGCGGTCGAGAAGGAGTTCGCTGCGCTGGGTGCAGGTGAACGATTTCTTGCGCTCGCGCTGGACGTCACCGATCAAGATCAAAGTACCGAGGCGGTCCGGGAGGCGGTTCTCAAATTCGGCCGCATAGATGTCCTAGTCAACAATGCGGGATACGGGCAATTGGGATTTTTCGAGACGCTCACCCACGAGCAGATGGAACGACAGTACGCCACGAATGTCTTCGGTACCTTCAACGTGACCCGGGCCGTTTTGCCGCAGATGCGCGCACAGCGTTCGGGCCACATCCTGAACATCTCCTCTATTGGCGGAGCGGTTGGCTTTGGTGGCTGCCCCGCTTACACCTCAAGCAAGTTTGCGATGGAGGGCTTCTCTGAGGATCTGGCTATTGAGTTGAAGCCATTCGGGATCAGCGTGACGATCGTGGAACCGGGCTTCATGAAGACCGACTTCCTCGATAGCAGTTCCGTGAAGTATGGCGATCAGGTCATCGACGACTATGCGAGTGCTGTAGCAGAACAGCAAGCGCACTATGGTGATCGGAACCACCAACAGCTGGGAGACCCCAAGAAGTTTGGGCAGGCTCTCCTGACGATTGTTGCGGCAACCGATCCTCCTCTGCGGTTTGCCGCAGGTTCCGACGCTGTCGCGATGTCTCGAGAGGCCCTTGAATGTAGGCTTGCTGTGCTCGAGCAGTGGCGTGAGCTTTCGGAGTCAACCGATGGTGAAGGATAAACTTTCTTCCAGACCGATGTCGTACGAGAGGCGGCAATTGTAGTCGGGATAAACAAAGCCGTGCTTCCGCACGGCACGGAGATTTCTGATGGCAAAGCGTCGAGAGTATTACTCAGCCGCACCTTGGATTCTAGAGCATCCATGTAGTGCCCCGGATGAAGCGGTAATGTCAGAAATGCGTACCGTTGTCGCGCCAATGAAGGGCAAGCTTCGGGGAGTTGACGCCCGCATACCGTTCGGAGTAATCATGGAACGCGTGAGTGCGCCCGAAGGCGTCGACTACGCCGAAGACAACGTTGGAGGTATCAACGGTTGGTGGTGCAGACCTCAAGGAGTTCCACAAGATCGAGCGGTCATGCACATACACGGCGGCTGGTTCAATTGGGGCTCGGCGTTCGCCTTCCGGCATCTGGGTGGACATGTTGCCGTTCATTCTGGTGCGGCGGTGTTCCTTCCTGACTATCGGCTCGCACCGGAACACCCTTTTCCAGCCGCGACCGAAGATATTCGGTCCTGTTATCTCGGCTTGTCCGAGCGGGGCTACTCTAGGCTCGCAGTCACGGGCGATTCCGCTGGAGGCAATCTGGCCTTGGGATTACTCAAATATCTTTCACAAAGCACCGAGGCAGCAGGCAGCGCGTTGGTGGGCGGTGTGGCGATCTCGCCTGTGACGGATCTCACCCTGAGCGGGGAGAGTTGGGCAACTCGTGGTGATGCTGATCCTCTGTTCACGAGAGCGCAAGTGACCGGTCTCGTCCAGGCCTACTTAGCGAGCCATGCTGCTGATGATCCGGCGGCGTCGCCCCTCTTCGCCGATCTGAAAGGCCTCGCCGCGTTTAGAGTCCACGTAGGAAGCGACGAGGTGCTGCTGTCGGACTCTATTCGCTTCGTGGAAAAGGCCTTCGCCGCGGGGGTTGATGCCCGTCTCGAAGTATGGGATGGCATGATCCATGGGTTCCTGGGCAGTGTTGGGCGCCTTGAGGGCTCTAACGGCGGTCTTCAACGGCTGGGCGAATTTATCAGAGAGCGATTTGTTAGATAGCGCGTGGAGCAGGGGCCTTCTCGCTGGCTTCCAGCTGCTGGCGAGAAGCACCCGTCGCATGGGTACGGACGGGTGCATCGAACCGACTGGACAATCTACCAAAATGAATGGTGGTAAATAGTGCGACCTGATGTGCATCGCCAATGCTCCCCTCGACGCATGAGCATCCCCCTAGCTCTCCTCTCGATGATCTCAGCATGCCAACTTTCAGCTTCGCCGCAACAAGTCGATCGCGAGGCGCTCAAGCAAGTTGTCCCAACTATCTCGGGCCACCGCATCGGGGAACGCGGACTTTCTATTGGGCATGCTGCCGCATTTCCTGTGCATCTCTCGATCCTCGGCTGCATCCGGGGCGATGGCGGCGATCCTTGAGATACTGAATCGCGAGGTCGAGCGAGACATCATCGGTAGCGAAATCGTAAGTAGCCGGCTGGCTGATGTGTTAGTGGTAGAGGCAATCCGAGCCTACGCGGGCAGCGTTGAGCAAATCGAGATCGGTTGGCTTGGCGCGCTTTCAGATCCTCGACTCGGTCGGGTGCTTCGCGTCATTCATGGATATATTGCGCGGACATGGACGGTTGACCAGCTTGCCAGCGAGGCCGGCATGTCGCGATCTGCCTTCTCAGCGGAGTTCACTCGCCGAGTGAGACAAACACCACTCGCTTACGTGCTGGCGTGGCGTCTGACGATCGCTCGTGCAGCATTAGCATGCCGGGACGAGACGGTCGCGAGCATAGCGAATAAGGTTGGCTACAACTCCCAGAGCGCATTCAGCTACGCGTTCAGGTGTGCCTTTGGCTCACCTCCGAAAGCTCGTGCTCGATTGTAAAGATCGGCTGCTTGCAGGACCATAATCTGGAAGCGGGATGTTCCTTAACCCCACCAGGGGCGACACGGGTATCAGCTTGGCATATGTTTTAGATCATTCTCGCACCAGCGTCAGTGTCGCGATATTCGATATCTCTATCAAGCAGGCTCTGAAACGCCCTCAATGACCCCGCTGGCGGTGAGCGCATTGGCGATTTGCACTAAGCCGCTAGCGAGGCCGGGTATGGTTCTGTGGGCTTTTGGATAGAGTGTTGGACAGCTAAGGAGGTGTCCGTGACACAGCTACGCCAACGCATGCAGGAGAATCTCCGGCTACGGAACTTCTCCGAACGCACGGTTCGCCACTACACCCACACCGTCGCGGAGTTCGCAACCTACTTCCACAAGTCACCTGATCAGCTCGGGCCCGAGCATATTCGGACGTTTCTTCTACATCTGCTCAACGAACGGAAGCTGGCTTGGGGGAACGATCCAAGGGGCTCGGTCGGCGCTGAAATTTCTCTATACGCAGACACTGAAGCAGACCTGGTTCGATCAGGAGATCATCAGGCCCAAGGTGCGGCGCAAACTGCCCACGGTCTGGAGCCGGGAGGAGATCTGTGCCTTGTTCGATGCAGAGATGAACATCAAGCATCGAGGCGTTGCTGGCCTTGTACTACAGTGCAGGTCTCCGCTGTCAGGAGGCGCTCGATCGTAAGGTCACCGACATCGACAGCAAGCGGATGATCATCCACGTTCGCAAGGGCAAGTTCCCGCGCCAGGTGATGCTGTCGTCGAAGCTGCTGGAGATTCTGCGCAACTACTGGCGAGGGCGCAAGCCCAAGGACTGGCTCTTTCCCGGCAGGCGCGCAGGACAGCAACTGAAGCGAACACCAGCGCGTATTGTCTGTCAGAAGCTGCGCGAGCAGTTGGGTATCAGGAAGCCTCTCAGCCCGCATGTGCTGCGGCACTCCTTCGCTTCCCATCTGGTTGATGCGAGCACCGATCTGCGCAGCATTCAGCTCTTGCTCGGCCACCGCGATCTGGAGACACCTCGCGATACCTGCACGTCTGTGAATTCAGGCTTCACGCCACGCCGAGCCCGCTTGATGATCTGCCGATCCGCACTCCACGCACGACCCAGGGAGAGAACAGAACGGCATGACAGCACATCGGCTTGAAGTGGCCGATGTCTTCCACGCTCACCAGAAGCAGTTCCTTCAGCGCTGGGGCCATGTGATCTCAGACGAGCAGCGGAAGGTACTGCGCGATATCGGTCGATGCCGAACGGTGGCGCTCGCCACTCATCTCGAACGATGCGATCGCTGCGACTATGAGACTGTCGCTTATGACTCATGCCGCAACCGGCATTGTCCCAAGTGCCAGTCCTCGGCACGTGATCGCTGGCTCATGAAGCAGGCCTCAAGCCTGCTGCCGGTGCCCTACGTCCATGTGGTCTTCACCGTGCCCGAGCAACTGGCGCCACTCACACTCTCCAACCAGCGTCTGTTTTACAACTTGCTGTTTCGCGCCGCTTCCGAGACGCTGTTGGAGATCGCAGCTGAGCCACGCCACTTCCTGCTTCCTGCTTCACGTCCTGCCTGCTGGCTTCGTCAAGATCCGCGACTCTGGTCTGCTCGCCAACCGCAACCGCCGTCAGGCCCTCGCCTTGTGCGGGACCCATCTCCACGTCACCCTCCGGACATGAGCGCACTACTCACCGAACCGCAGAAGTCCGCACTCAACCGGTTCTGTTCTCAGTGCAAGCGCGGTACTCTGCACTTGGTCCCGCAACACTTCTCTGTTGAACAGGGCAGCCCTAACTCACCGCACGCCTGCGCGCACTTCGACTTATCCTGACGAAAATCATGCTGACCTGCATGCCAAACCGACTCCACGCATCGACCCGCGCTCATCCCGCCAACGCCACCCCATGGCTCGAATCGGCTCCGCATAACCTCCTTGCACGCCTCGCTTTGCCAGCCTTCTCCCTCACCCGTGATGACCCTCAGGCCACGCGCGGCGGCCCAGTAGAGTGCTTCTCATTAGGTACCTCGGTATCTTGTTATTTTAGTTCTGGCTTCGAGGGCCAATGCGTCAGCCCCCCAGATTGGTGCACGCCGACGCTTCGTACAACGCCGTTCGCGGCTCGATTGCAAAGCGCATTGAGGCAGTGCGCACATCACTCCAGGGCAGGATATTTCGCAAGCTGAGAATGGCGCCATCAGACAGAAAATTCCGTGGCGCTTGGGCATAACCATTATTCGGTAACATCCGTGTATGCATTCGAACTAGTCTCCCTTCGCGTTCGGATTCCCAAATGCCTCAAGGCCAATTCAGCGGTGCGTTTGAGCTGAGTTCTAGTGGAACCGTTCGCGGCTTGCACTGCGAGTCCACTGAGTAGCGACGAAATATAGCGGGTGTAGTCGTCGATATTCTCTTCTTTGGGGAACTCTCCGACTCTTCTCGCTTTGAGAAGACGGGCCTTCAGGACGGCTTCGTTTTGAAGCCGGATATCCAGCATCAGAGCCTTCGCAGGCTCCGTATCCACACCGCAGGACAACGAGCCAGTCAATGTGAAGCAGCTGCGCGGGTGTTCCTTGGAGCCCAAAAACTCCACAGTGTTGTAGAACGCCGCTTGTATGAATGCCTCAAACGTCGGCTCTGCAAGCGCACGCACCATGTATTGCCCTGGCACTTGCATATAGCGTTTCGCCGCAAGCGCAAAGAGTGCATGCTTGTCGCCAAACGCTGCATAGATGCTGGACGGGTGAATGCCCATGGCTTGCGAGAGATCCGCCATGGACGTGCCCTCATAACCGCGTTCCCAAAACAGGCGCATCGCAACGTCGAGCGCGGCTTCTTTGTCGAAGGCAGCAGGTCTTCCGGGTTTGCTGGGCACAGTCATGTTGGTTTAGACGCAGAAATGTTGAATCCGATGCAGCGTCACGTACATCTGTAATGATCGTACGATATTGTTATGGAACGTTTGCTCGATAATTAACCACGAAGTTTGGCTGCCGTACTGAGTTAGGCGGCATCTGCGAGAATCGGAGAGTATATATGGGAGCACTTGAAGGAAAAATTGCAATTGTCACTGGCGGAAACAGCGGAATTGGCTTGGCGACTGCAAAGCGGTTCGTGGAGGAAGGCGCGTATGTCTTCATCACGGCCCGGCGTCAGAGCGAACTTGATAAGGCCGTGGTGGAGATCGGTCGCAATGTCACCGATATTGCTGGAGATCTTGCCAGGTTCGAGGACATAGCCAAGATCGCTGAAACTGTGAAAACTGAAAAGGGCGTGGTAGATATCATTGTCTCCAATGCCGGGTTTACGGAACGAGCTGCGATCGAAGACATCACCCCCGAACACTTTGATAAGACCTTCAACTTGATGGCGCGCGCGCCTGTGTTCCTGGTGCAGAAACTCTTGCCATTGATGAGTCGGGGCGGTTCCATCATTCTGGTAAGCTCCGCGATGCACCAGATGGGCTTTGCTGGTCACACCGCCTATGCCGCAGTTAAGGCAACCAACCGATCCTATGCCCGTACTTGGGCTGCGGAGTTCAAGGACCGTGGCATTCGCGCGAACACGCTTAGCCCTGGACTAACCGACACTCCTATCCTTGATGGCCAGGCCGAGGGTCTCGATCGTCAGGGAGTCATCAACGGCTATGTCGGCGCAATTCCTCTCGGCAGGGCGGCCGATGCTGTAGAGATTGCAAATGCAGCAGTGTTCCTGGGGTCTGATCAAAGCTCGTACGTCACTGGCGCCGATCTGATGGTGGACGGCGGAATCGGGCAAGTTTAGAAAAGCGGGCCAAATGTCGGTAAGCCGGAGCACGCTCCTGCATACCGAACCAGCAGATACCATCACCAATATAGGGAGCTTACAGATGAAAATTGGATCGCTCCTTGTGCGTGGGCCGCTCCAGCGAACGTTAGAAGGAGCAAAGTGGGAGCCGCTGCACGAATGGTGCGAAGCAGTGTTTGTTTTGAAAAAGATGAAACCTTTTGTTTGTGGTGGCGAGTAGATCGAATTGCAACTCGTTTGGTATGTATCATCGCGCATCCTCCATCGACTGATCTCAGTCGTGATATGCCGTGACTTTAGGGCTCGAATCGCCTGTCGTCCAATCGTTCTTTTCTATGGGGGAACAACTCAAATTGATGGCCACACTTCACACGGATAACGAGCATCTATGCCGTTCTTTCGAAGTTCAGATAACCTTGCTCTGGCACATTGCTGACGGGTTTTCTCTTCGCAATTCCGAGAAACATTTCCATGCAACGTTGAGTCATTCGGCGCGCCAGCATTGGGAGAACTGGCGCCTGGTGGGACGCGTTGAAAACGAGAGCCGTTCGCACTCGAAGATTCATGCCTTCAATGGGAAGGGCTTTCAATCCCGGTTCAAGTGCTCGTCCTTCTCGAATCAATCCGAAACAACCAGACATTTCCACTAAGAACTGCATTTCCGAAGGCGCGGAGTAGGTTTCGGTGGGACGAAGGTGGACACCAACCGCTTTGAATTTCTTCAGGAGCCGATCGTACAAAAGTGGATGGAAGTCGCGTCGAAACATGATCTTTAGCCGATCAGATAGGACGTTCCTTGGTACTTGAGTGCCGCCGGCGAGTGGGTCATCTGCTCGCAGGCAAACCAAGAGGCGGTCCGCGCAAATTTCATGTTCCAACAGTTCACTCTCGAAAATCGGAAGCGTGACGATTGCAGAATCCAAACGTCCGTCGTTCAGCATATTTACGAGTTCCGCGGAGCAATCGCTTGAAGAGTTTATTCCGCGTTCAGGAACGATTTCGCGATAGCCCTTCAACGCTTCGTGGACTAGAGCGTGATGTACGTAGGGTGAGTAGCCCAATCGGAAAGCCCATCTGGCTGGCGAATGCTTGCGAGATGTCGAGCTGAAGGCGTCCCCACGCATGTGAAGTATTTGCCTTGCCCACACAAGAAAGCTGCGCCCCGACTCCGTGAGTTCCGCGCCGGCATGGCCGCGCTTGAAGAGACGCTCGCCGTGCCAATCTTCAAGTTGCTTGATTTGCGCGCTCAACGCTGGTTGCGTGATGTGAAGCTGGTTTGCAGCTCTCCCAAAACTCAATTGCTCTGCGACGGCAACAAATGCAACGGAGTGGCGGAAGTCTGGGCCTTGGTTCATGGCGCACTGCTCGGCGGTTGTCCTTGCGCGGTGATACTTCAGAAAAAGCTACTGATCTATGAGGAGAGTTGGGTCTCGCGGATGAAAACAAGGCTTCGCGATAAAACCGCTCATGTGCGCCCTGAAGTCTGATTCGCACCGTTTCGCGGACATTTTCGAAGACCCTCTACCATCTTCCTGTAGGCCATTCTTACTGAAGTCGAACCAAATACGCCGGTTGACATCGGCATCAAAGCTGGCCAAACAGGATCCGACAGACAGTCGGATGCCGGAGAGTCGGCGGCAGACTCGCTTGTGGCCAAACTTAATCCCACAAGAATTCTGCCCGTAAAAACGCCATCGTTAAAACAAGAGGATCGTGGCCCAATTGGGCGATTTCTATGCGTCGACACTCAGACATTCAGCGGTTCCAGAGCCTCATCATTCTCCAGGCTGTTGAACTGCTACCGACGGGCGCACCGTCGAAAGCATAGCTCGTCCAGTTTCATAGGTGGGCTCTATGAGGCCATAGGGAGGAACGATTGGACGCGTTCACGATCAGCCTTCATCCTTGGCTTAGAAATCGGCGACGTGTGAGCGAGCCGTCAAATTTTCAGAACTCTTGGTTTACTTCACTTCCTGGCGTTCTGAAATGAAATGAGGTGAACATGCAAACCAGCGCGCTAAAACAGCACGATGAGATGCAGGATGTGGCACAAAATAGAAAGCCTCCGGTGTCGGACGGGCGGCCTTATGTTGAGAATCGAAGCTTTCCATCACCTGCAGCGGAAACGACAACCGCCTATCCGAGAGAAGCTGTGGCGTCTCGCTCTTTCAACACTATCGAGTTCCCTTTCCAAGGAGCCGTTCAAGAAAGACTCTTGACCGCACGCGAAGTCGCCGCGCGGCTTGGGGTTTCAGAACGCTGGGTTCGCGATCATACGACGCGTCGTTCCCCCAAACTTCGCGGCGTAAAGCTCGGAACCTTGATGCGATATCGCAGAGCGGACGTCGAGGATTTCGTGGAGAAATTGACGACCTCACGGTCTTCCTTGCAGCCCCGATTTGGTGGATGATTAAGTTGTTCTCCACGACCAGGGCCAGAAGCAGAAATCGGAGAATGGCATGGCAATGAAGTATCAGAAGGGCACCGTCTACCCGAGCGGGAAGAAGGTGAAGATGTGGTATGGCAAGTACTTGGTGTACCGCAAAGACAACAAGGAAAGGAGGTTCGCAAATCTCGCTGCATCAAGATCTGCCCCAAGGCTGGCACGCCAAAATGGAAGGCCGAGCAGATGCTTCAAGAGATCATTCTGAAAGAGACGAAGGGCGTCGGACCGACCCCAACGCTTCCGCCGGATGATTCCGTGACGTTTCGCTGGTTCGTCAAGGAGCGTTACATCCCGATGCGGCGAGGCTCATGGAGCCCCACTTACAAAAGAACGAACACCTACAACCTGGAGCATTACCTGATTGGACACTTTGGCGAGATGCCACTTCGGAATCTCAGTACGTTTGAGATTCAGGTTTGGCTCAATAACCTGGTGGAAGAGAAGGATTACTCCGACTCAGTGGTGCGCAGCTGCTTCAACAACATCCGCGCAATCACCCACTTGGCAAGGAAACAGAAGTTCCTTACCGAAGACCCGGGAGAAGACGTCACCATGCCGATCACGAAGATTTCAGAAAAGCCGGTGATGCCCGTCTATCTGGTGCTACGGCTGCTCGGATCGATCGAAGACCTCGGGGATCTTTGCCTCATGCTCGTTGCGACCTTTAGCGGGCCCCGTTCCAGTGAGGCTATGGGGTTTCAATGGAAATCGTGGACAGGAGTCTCCCTGATGCCCTACGGCATCGCCGTTGAGGGGCAGCTTTATGAGGGGCGCCTCAAAACCAAGGCGAGTCGATCCCCGATTGCGGTTCCCGAACCTGTACGTCCGGTGATTGAGGCCTGGCGAAGAATCTGCCCGGACCCGTTGCCGGAGGCTCTCATGTTTCCCACGTTTGGTCGCGGGAAACGGACGGGCCAAGCGGTGCCGCGACACGCGAAGAATTTCCTCACCTGGAGGGTTCGTCCGATCGCGGAGAAGTTGGGTATTCCCAGGCATCTCATTACCTTTCAGGTCATGCGGCGTTCGCTGGGAACTCATCTTTCGGGTCACGGCACGCTCAAGGACACGCAAGGCGCGCTACGCCATGCGAGCATCACGACCACCGGCAACGTGTACGTGCAGGTCGTGGAAGACAACGTGATGCGGGCAGTCAACTCTCACGCTTCGACAGTGCTTGAGGGTTGGAGACCGGAGGTCGAAAGCATGGGTGTGACAGGTCGGAACGTGAAGCGTCTAACCGGAGCCACTTGCGGGGTCCGAAAGCAATTTGGTGAAATTTGGTGAAGTTTAGGAGAGGAGGTTTTGCAAGTGCTTGATAAATTTGGCTCCTGAGGTAGGACTCGAACCTACAACCCTTCGGTTAACAGCCGAATGCTCTGCCATTGAGCTACTCAGGATCACTTGGAACAAAACGCTGCCGGGCGGCTGCGCCTCTTCCTTTATAACAAACGTCGCGCATGCGGTCAAAGATCGCCCCCGGCTACCGTCACCCTTTATCATTGCAGTCGCAGGAGGATTTTCCGCATGCCCCGCATCAGCCGCCTCGACCGCTCCGAAGTTTCCGCCGAACTCACGCCCGTCTACGACAAGTTTCTCCGCGACCGCGGCAACGTGCCCTACTTCTTCCGCACCCTCGCGCACCGTCCTGAGATTTTCCGCACCGCTGCCGCGCATATGGAGGCCGTCCTCAAAACCGGCACCCTTCCGACAAAGCTCAAAGAGCTGGTCGTTGTCCGCACATCGCAGCTCAACTGCACGGCGTACTGCCTTGCCAGTCACACCGCCATCAGCCTCAAGCTCGGCTGGTCGCCCGAGCATCTCGAAGCCCTCAAAGTCTGGCGCGATTCCCCACTCTTCAGTGAAGCGGAAAAAGAAGCCATCCACCTCGCCGAGATCATGACCAACGCCTCGCACGAGTACACCGACGCCGACATGGCCCGCCTGCGCCGCTTCTACTCCGAAGGAGAAGTCGTCGAACTCATGGCCGCCATCGGTCTCTTCAACTACTTCAACCGCTTCAACAATCTGCTGCAAATGGAACCCACCAAGCCCGCCACAGCCGAAGAACTCGCCGAAGCCGGCATCGAGCCCGTCACCGCGTAGCCCTACGGATAGAGCAGCACCGCAATGCTGTACGTGCTGAACGGCTGCTTGCCTGCCGCTTCGCACGCACCCACCACAGCCTCGCTGTACTTTCCGCTCGCGATCCGCACTTTCAGCGCGTCCGGAATCCGCAGCAGGTCGCCCGACGTATACCGCATCACAAACATCGGCTGCCGCTCTCCTGCAAATCCTGTCGACTGCGCACACGTCCGCCGCGCATCGTCAACCGCCGGAACAATGGTCACCGGTCCGGCAGCCGCAACCAGCCTCCCCACGGTCTGCTCCTGCTGCTCCAGCGTCAGCGACTCCACAGACCGCTCAAAATCCTGCACCGCATAAAGCTGTCCGTTGCGCGACCGCACGCTGATCCCCACCGCATTCACATGGGGATCAAGCAAATTCGCGCGATGCCCCGGAGAGTTCATCCACGCGTCGTGGATCCGTACCGCCGTCTGCGCTTCAGCGACGTTCTCGGCGATCATGCTGAACCGCGCTCCCGCACTCTTCCCCCGTGTCGCAAGCTCGGGCTCACCGGGATACTGATGCGAAATGCTCTCGCGCTTCGCCATTTCCAGCGCGTGCCCCTGCGCCGCGCGATACAGTGCGGCGTCCCAGTGCAATGTCGGCAAACCCCTCTGCGCGCGCTCGGCATTTGCCGCCTGAAAAAGATACTGCTCCGACACCGACACCGCCTGCGCGCGGGCCTGCGAAACAGCACAACATACAAGCAGACCAGCAAGAAGACCGAGCCTCATACTCACTCAAACCCACATTCCCGAAAAATGCAGCGCTGACGCTACTGGCATGCAACGCTCATTGTTCGTATCGTGCTCTAACTTCTCCGCATCCTACCTTCAGACCGCAACAGGAGACCGTCTCCATGCCTGAGCCAACCGAAAGCAAACCCGTACCGCATGTCAACACTATCGATCCGAACGCTCCCGCTGGCAGCGAAAACTCCCTTGGCGCGGAAAGCGTCCGCGATGGCCGTCCCTCGACCGATGACAGCGTGGTGGAAGCGATGGACGAAGAAGGTCCCGCCGTGCCGCCCGAGTCCGGCAACTAACTCTCCACCGGAAGCCGCTCACGGTAGTTCCGCATCAAGGCGAACAGTTTTCGTGCGCCCCAATATCGTGGGATGTAAGTTGCCGGCTCCGAGATCGCCCGAAACAGCCATCCCAGATAAAATTTGTCCGCCCACAGGGGGATGCGCACCTGATCGCCGCTCAGGAACGCAATCGCTGCGCCCGTACAGTGGATGGCCGGCGCAAAACTCAGCCGCCGTTTCAGGTACAAACCAAGCCGCTCCTGCGGTCCGCCACCGATAGTAATTACCACATGCCGCGGACGAATTCGTTCCAGCATCTCCAGCAGCGGCTCGTCGTCGATCGTTTTTCCATACATCGGCGCCAGGTAAATGCACTTTTCCGGTACATCGATCCCCTGCCGTTCCAGCCATCCCAGGTTCCGCGCCGCGCTGGCCTTGCTGGCCTTGATCCACACCGTATTTCCCGGTTCCCGCACGTCCTGCCGGCGCAACAGTTCGCACAGGTATTCCAGTCCCGAAAGCCTGTGCACCGAATCCTTCTCCATGTAGTTCCAGATCAGCACCATGAACGCCGAATCTGCCAGCGCCAGGTCCGCGTGCAGCAGTGCGTCGCGATATCCGGCATCCGTCGCGAGGTCCTTCAGCGCGGGAGCCGCCGGGACCACCAGCAATCCCCCCTGTCCCATGCGGTCCACCGCTTCAGCCGCGCTGCCCTGAAAGAACGTGATGCCCAGAATCGTCCGATACTCCGGACCGTTCCCGCCATGGGGCATCGGCGCCATTATTTGCCCGACGCTCCGCGAGCAATCTCGCCCTCAATCCATTCGAACGTCCGTTGCAGCCCATCGCGCAAACGCACCGACGGCTCCCATCCCAGCTTCTCCAGGATCATCGTGTTGTCGCTGTTCCGCCCGTTGACGCCCTTGGGGGCCGACAGGTTGTACTTCCGCTCCAGCTTCACGCCGGCAATGTCCTCGACAATATCCACTAACTGATTGATCGTCACCAGTTCACTCGAACCCAAATTGATCGGTTCGTCAATCCCACTTTCCGTGATCGCCAGTGTCCCCTTCACGCAATCGTCAATATACATAAAGCTGCGCGTCTGGTTCCCATCGCCCCAAATCTCAATCTCATGCCGCCCGCTGTTCTTCGCCTCGAGCACCTTGCGGCAAATCGCCGCCGGGGCCTTCTCACGCCCGCCGTTCCACGTACCATGCGGTCCATACACATTGTGATACCGCGCCACGCGGCACGTCAGCCCGAAGTCTTCGTCGAAGTGGCGGCACATGCGCTCGCTGAACAGCTTCTCCCAACCATAACCGTCTTCGGGCATCGCCGGATACGCGTCCGACTCCTTCAGCGCCACCACATCGGGGTTCGTCTGCTTCTCACCGTTGTACACACATGCCGACGAGGCATAAAAGAACCGCCCCACACCCTGCGCCCGGGCCGCGAGCAGCATATGCGTATTCGGCAACACGCTCAACATGCACAGCGCCTTATTGTGCTCGATAAACCCCATCCCACCCATATCGGCGGCAAGCTGGAAAACCACCGTCGCGCCCTTGGCAGCCGTCACACAATTTCCCGCACTTTGCAGATCGAGCGACACACTCTCAACGCCCTCGGTCACCTGGTACCACTCCCCCAGAGGCTTAACGTCGACCGCCCGAACGACGTCCACTCCATTCGCAATCAGATATCTGACCAGATGCCCGCCAATAAAGCCGCCACCTCCACACACCACGGCCTTCTCACCCCGCAACGTCATGACCACTCCTGAACCCGCCTCATTAAACTAACAGACCGCCTTTCAGCAACTTGTCACTACGCCGTCTCGCCGATGCATTTGTTTTCCTGCCATTGCATTTGCTTTTCTTGTCGCTGCATTTGCTCTTCTTGTTTGTCGTTCCCGTAGGGAATCTGCTTCTGTCGTTGCTCGTTTTCGCTGGTTCCCACCCTGAGCTCTCCGCCACACCCCGGCGTATGTAACATAGCCACAATGGCCGATCAGAACACCACCATCATCTGGCTCCGCAACCAACCCATGGCCACTCTAGGCGGCGCGCTCCTTATCGCCTTCATCGTTATGGCCCTCTTCGCTCCCTGGCTTGCCCCCCACGACCCCGCCCAGCTCGACCTGAATGCCCGCCTCCTGTCGCCCTCGGCCCACCACTGGTTCGGCACCGACGAGCTGGGCCGCGACGTCCTCTCCCGCATCATCTACGGCGCTCGCGTCTCCCTCACCGTCGCCGTCTCGGTCGTCGCCGTCTCGCTGGTTCTCGGCCTCGTCCTCGGCGGCGCCGCCGGCTTCTTCGGAGGCGTTACGGACACGGTCGTCAACATCTACGTCAGCAACGCCTTCCTCGCCCTCCCCGGAATCCTTCTAGCCGTAGCCTTCGTCGCCTTCCTTGGGCCTGGCCTGCAAAACCTGATTCTGGCCTTGGCGATCTCCGGCTGGGTTGGCTACGCGCGCCTCGTCCGAGCGCAGGTGATGGCCATGAAGGAGCGCGAATTTGTCCAGGCCGCCCGCTCCCTCGGAGCCGGAAACCTCCGCCTGATGTGCCGCCACATCCTGCCCAACATCCTGCAGCCCATCATCGTCCAGGCTGCTGTCGGAATGGCCGCCGCCGTCCTCGCCGAAGCTACACTCAGCTTCCTCGGCCTCGGCGTCCAGCCCCCCACTGCAACCTGGGGAGCCATGCTCAACGACGCCCGCTCCCACCTTTTCGAATCCCCACATCTCATTTTATTTCCGGCAGTTGCGGTCATGCTCTGCGTCCTTTCCTTCAACTTCATCGGCGATGGCCTCCGCGACTACCTCGATCCGAGAACGCGCCTTCGTACCGGCCTGTAGGGATCGAGGTCCTCTGGCTCTCTCTACGCTCTACCCTCTACACTCTATCCACTGCCTTATGAACATTGGCGTCATCTCCGACACCCACGGCCTCCTCCGTACCGAAGCCATCGCCGAACTCGCCGGCGTCGACCATATCCTGCACGCCGGCGATGTCTACGACCCGCGCATCCTCGACCGCCTCCGCGAGATCGCTCCAGTGACTGCTATTCGCGGCAACGTCGATACCGCTGCCGTCTTCGATGAGCTTCATCCCACCGAAGCCGTCGAGTTAGGCGGCTGCCTCTTCTACCTCGTCCACTCCATCGACGACCTCGACCTCCACCCTGCCGCCGCGGGCATCGGAGCCGTCATCAGCGGCCACTCCCACAAGCCGTCCATCGACTGGCGCGATGGCGTCCTTTACCTCAACCCCGGCAGCGCCGGCCCCCGACGCTTCTCTCTCCCCATCACCCTCGCGCGTATCACGCTGACCGACGGCCACCCCGACGCGCACATCATCACCCTCGTCCCGTAAAAATTTCCACACTCGCTGCAAATTTTCCAATTTCAGTCCGCCTATCCAGTTGAAGGCAGGCTACGGGTACGAATGCAATTGAGAGCCCCCCTTCCAGAAGGACCATCATGAAGATCAAGGCGAAGTGAAAGCCTGCAGCCTCACAGCAAACCACAACCAGGGATCGGCCTTGAAAGCGAAGACCGGCGTCAAAGCCGGCGCTCTCACCACCAACCACAACCAGGCGCAGCGCCCAGGACGAAGACGAGTGTCAAAGCCCGTTCCCTCGGCTACAACCACAACCAGGGCGCAGCGTTGAAAGTTAAGACCAGCGTCAAGGCCGGTGGTACGGCATCACCCTGAACCATGACCAGATTTCACGCTAACCTTCCTGCTGTGCCTGCATCACTGGCCCTCCAGAAAGGATGGGGCCGTTATTTTGCGGGCCGCCAATCGAAAACCACTGTCTTCAATATTCCATCCAGCCGCATATGGATCGCCTCCAACTGCCGCTCATCGACCTCTCGCGCCCCACTCGATATCGCACAAAACGTCCTCACATCCAGATCGAACCGATAGCAAGAGCCTCTGTGATATGCGGTATACACATCGTTGCGAGACTCGACACACATCCCACCCCTCTCTTCGTGCCCATGCCGAAAGTCCATCCCACCAATCTCTTCCGTATCGTGCGCGGCCCGGGCGTGCGCTGCCTGCCGCGCGCACTCGCCATCGTTGGTATGCGGCTGCACGCTGAAGTAAAACCAAGCTCCGCTGAACGTCGATTCCGGATACGGATTGAAATTCATTGCTGCTACGCCACGCATCCGCGCCTTCGGCCCCGCCGACCGCGCATCCACATGAAACGTGCTCACCAGGTGGTCCTTGCGATCGAAGCTCCACCCCGCCGGCACCACAAACCGCACACCATACTTCGCATCATGAAAGATGACTGGCTTCGCCCCGGCCGGAGCTTCCGCCGGCACCGCAATCTGCGCTCCCGCCAATCCCGGGCTCAGCAAGACGAGCCCAATCAAAGTCTCCCGAAAGCTGATCACTCGCATCGCTCTACGCTGCACTCTCTACGCTCTAATCTCTACCTCTACACTCTGCCTTCCCTCACCGCCGCAGCCTCGGATCAGCCACCGCATATGCGGCATCCGTCAGCAGATTGATCGCCACATACGTCACTCCCACAGCCAGAATGCACCCCTGCACAAGCGGATAGTCGCGGTTCGAAATCGCCGACAGCGTCATGCGTCCCAATCCAGGCCAGCTGAAGATCGTCTCGGTCACAATCGCCCCCGCGAGCAGCGAGCCAAACTGCAAACCCACCACCGTCAGCACCGGATTCAGCGCATTCCGCAGCGCGTGCCGATACACTACGGTCCGCTCCGGCAGCCCCTTCGCGCGCGCGGTGCGAATGTAATCCTGCCCCATTTCCTCGAGCATCGACGTCCGCACCATGCGCGTCAAAATCGCCGCGAGCCCCAGACCCAGCGTTACCGACGGCAACACCATATGCACCAACAGTTCTCCCGGCCCATTTCCCGCACCCGACACCGGTAGCCATCCCAGCCCAATGGCAAACACCACGATCAGGATCGGCCCCAGCGCAAAGTTCGGAAACGAAAGCCCCACCAGGCTCCCCACGCCGAGCACGCGGTCCGGCCACCGGTTCCGATGCCTGGCCGACCACACACCCGCCGGAATCGCCAGCCCAACCCCAATCAGCAATCCACCCAGCGTCAGCGCCAGCGTGTACGGATAGCGCTGCAAAATCAAACTCGTCACCGACTCGTGCAGCCGCAGCGACCGCCCGAGATCGCCATGCAGCACTCCATGCATGTAATGCCAGTACTGCTGCCGAAGCGGCAAATCCAACTCAAGCTGATGCCGCAGCGTCGACACGTCCGCCGCCGTCGCACCCTCGCCCAGCATCTGCACAATCGGGTCGCCGGGCACCAGGTGGATCAGCAAAAACACCACCGTCACCACCACCCAAAGCACCGGCAGAGTCGTCACCGCCCGCCAAACAATCTTCTTCGCGGTCTGCGCCGCAGCATTTCTCGATGTAGCACCGGCCATCACTTTCCAACCGCCCCGATGGCGTTCTCCGCGGCCATTTCCTCAATCCGCACCCGCGCAATCCGCTTGCCGCTCATCTCCGCGATAATGAACCGCCGATGCCCAATCTCCACCGTCTCTCCCACCTCAGGAATATGGCCCAGCTTGGCCAGTAGCAGGCCCGCCAGCGTCTCGACACCGGCTTCACGCGGCAGCTTCCAACGCAGTTGTGTCGCCAGATCGCGCAGCGTCGCACTGCCATCCAGCAGAAGCCCCCCATCAGCCGCCGGCACCGGAATCCGGCTGCCAATATCGAACTCGTCTTCCAACTCGCCGACAATCTGTTCCAGCGCGTCCTCCGCTGTCACCAGGCCGACGGTCGACCCAAACTCATCCACCACGATCGCAATCTGCCGCCGCCGCTCCTGAAACTCCTGAAGCAGGTCCACGATCAGCTTCGTCTCCGGGACCACCAGCATGTCGCGCATCACCTGCCGCAGCGTAATGCCCGACCGCTCTTTTCCACCCAGCCCCTGGCTGACGCTGCGAAAGTGCATCAGCCGCGCGACATCCTTCGAATACGCCACGCCAATGATATGTTCAGGCCCTATCTCCTGGTCGAAGACTGGAATCCGCGAGTGCTGTTCGTCGATAATCTTCGCGCTCGCCAGCTCCAGCGGCATGTCCGCCGGCAGCGAAAAAATCTTGCCGCGCGGAGTCATGATCTCCCGCGTCGTCACGTGGTTCAGCTCGATCGCCCGATGGATCACTTCTTCCTGGAACTTCGGCAGCAGCCCCACCCGCCGCGTCGCCGTTGCGAGCATCTTCAACTCCTCCGGCGAGTGCACACCACTCTCGCCTCGCAGAGGGGCCTGGAAGAGCTTCAGCACCATCGTCGCCGAAAAATTCATCACCTTGATGGCCGGCCGCGTCATGCGGATGAAAACATCCATCGGCCCGGCGACGGCAAGAGCGATGCGCTCGGCGCGTTGCAGCGCCAGCGACTTCGGCACCAGTTCCCCGAGCAGCACCTCGAAGTAAGTAATCAGCGCAAACGCAATCACCACCGCCAGCGTATGCGCATACATCACGGCATGAGCCTCCGCTCCCGGCAGCCAGCTCACTCGGTGGATGTAATGCAAAATCACTTCCGCCACCGACGGCTCGCCAATGCCACCCAGCGCCAGACTCGCCAGCGTCACGCCAAATTGGACAGCGGGCAGAAACTCATCGATGTTGTGTTTAAGCTGAAGGACCGTCCGAGCACCGGGCCTGCCCAGCGCCACCAGTTGCTCGATGCGCGTCTCGCGCACACTGACCAGCGCAAACTCCGCAGCCACGAAAAAGCTGGTCGCGAGAATGAAAAATGCGACAACAATCCCGTGAAAAAGAGTCCACTCCAGCATTGGCCTGAGTCTAGCATTCCGGAGGAAAGGAAAGCGCGGTGAGCGCAACGGACGCTACGTTTACGCCACGGCAGCCGTGGCGAAACCTTTGCGTCAACGGCGTCCTTTGCGTTTCCTTTCCCGGACACCACAAAAACAGAAGGGCCCGCGAGCTCTCACTCGCGGGCCACTTCTCAAGCCGAATTAGGCGACGACTGGGCTGGCGGTAATCACTCGCGCCAGTGTCTCGTCGATGTGTTCCTTCGGAACAAACCCGACGATCTGTTCCGCAACCTTGCCGCCCTTGAAGATCAGCAGCGCCGGAATCCCACGGATCCCATAACGTCCAGGCGTCGCGTTGTTCTTATCGACGTCCATCTTCATGACCTTCAGCTTGCCCTGGTACTCGTCGGCGACCTGATCCACTACCGGCGCCAACGCCCGGCACGGACCACACCACGCTGCCCAGAAATCCACCAGCACGGGTGTTTCGGACTGCAATACCTGCTTCTCAAAGTCGGCGTCGTTTACTTCGGTTACAAACTGTCCTGCCATGTCAATCTCCCTCCGCGCGTTCCCTCATAGGTCTTACTAATGCGCTCATAATCATAGATGCACAACTGTGCAAA
>Ga0070679_100000233_pt1 | contig 45952 bp, 54 predicted proteins | sample KBSC63BmetaG_FD_65652 | JGI IMG/M metagenome (GOLD analysis project Ga0070679, IMG submission 65652) | Corn rhizosphere microbial communities from Kellogg Biological Station, Michigan, USA - KBS C6-3B metaG | ecosystem: Host-associated > Plants > Roots > Rhizosphere | place: USA: Michigan... | reverse complement strand
CTGCAACTCGTTTTTTTTACATCTTCGTAACTTTCACCTTCAGGAAATGGCTTTTCAATACACTCTTCCTCTTGCATGGGCTCGACAATATCGGAAGAAGCGCCGTTCAACTGACCATAGTTGCATTCACGCAATCTTGCATCAGGCACAATTTCGTATATGCCCTTCCACGCAATTTTTGCGGAATCGTGAGCACGTTTTAGATCTGAACAAAACACTACATCGAATTTTTTGTCTTTAGTTTTTTCTTTCAGGGTCATTGATTGCTGTCTACCAAGCTCAGAAAGTTCAACATCTTTCCAGCCCGAAGAAATATGCCGCTCATTATCCGTGGTCGTACCGTGCACAAAATACGTAATTCTAATCATTTTTTAATCTTACATCTTTGAATTCGTAAGGCAAGTAGCACGCATTTGAGCGTCAGACCTTTGCTTAGGTTTTTGGCTGCGGTGCGTGTTACTTGGCGAATTCGATGGCGCGGGTTTCGCGGATAACGTTCACTTTGATTGTGCCAGGGTATTGCATTGTGGATTCAATCTTCGTCGCTATATCACGTGCTAACCTAATTGCCTGCAGATCATCTACATTTTTTGGTTGCACAAAAACGCGGACTTCACGGCCGGCGCTGATTGCGTAAGCTTTTTCGATTCCGTCAAAGCTAAGTGCTGTATTTTCTAGATCTTTCATACGCTCGGCAAAGTTCTCGGCGCTAATGTTACGCGCACCTGGGCGGGCGGCGGAAACTGCGTCCACCACGCGTACAACCAAAGCTTCTAGGCTAGTGGCTTCCATGTCGTCGTGGTGCTGCTCGGCAGCCAGTGCTACTTCTTCCGGCGCGCCATACTTGCGCAGCATTTCGCCGCTAATGTGGTGATGCTTGCCTTCCACTTTGTGGCTTAAGGCTTTGCCCATATCGTGGGTGAGCGCAGCGTATTTGGCGGTCTTTACATTTGCGCCAAGCTCTTCGGCCAACACGCCGGCAAGCTGGGCCATTTCAACAGAGTGTTTCAGCACGTTTTGGCCATAGCTGGTGCGGTATTTAAGCTCGCCCATAAGCTGCAAGATTTCCTTAGGAATTCCCACCAGGCCAACTTCACGCGCAGCATCTTCACCGGCGCGTACAACATCTTTTTGCACTTGTTTTTGGGCTTTTTCTACGACTTCTTCGATGCGGCCCGGATGAACACGGCCGTCTTTTAGAAGCATCTCCATTGCTTGGCGTGCGACTTCACGGCGCACGGGGTCAAAAGATGACAGGATTATCATGCCTGGAGTTTCGTCTACTAAAATGTCAACGCCAGTTGCGCGCTGCAAAGCCTGGATATTGCGGCCTTCCTTGCCAATAATGCGGCCTTTCATCTCTTCGTCTTCCAGCTTTACGGCTGTAACAGTGCGCTCGGCCGTAACCTCAGACGCCATGCGCTCCATAGTTGTTGCTAAGATAGTTGCAGCTTGTTCTTCTGCATTGTCGCGTGCATCGTTTTGTATTTTAGAAATTAAACCAAGCAGGTCATTGCGGATATCACGCTCGGTCATTTTCATTAATTTGTCACTAGCTTCCGATTTGGAAAGTTTGGCGATTTTTTCCAACTTTTCTTGCTGCTTACTGCGGATGTCGCGAATTTCGTTTTTAAGCGCTTCTACCTCGGATTCACCTTGGCGCAGTCTTTCAGAGCGCTTATCCAGCTCATCCAGTTTTTTATCAAGAGCCACCTGCCGGTCCAAAACACGCTGCTCCAAATCTTTGATTTCGTCGCGGCGCTTTTTCTCGTCTTTGCGTGCTTCATCAACACGTTCTGCAGCTTCTTCTTGCGCTTTTTTTACAAGAGCGTCAGCTTCTTTTTTGGCTTTTGCCAGCTCTTTTTTGGCTTCGTCGGTCTTAGATTTATTCCTTTGCTGCTCGTAGGCATATGTTCCGCCGGCACCAGCAGCCAGTCCGGCTATGGCCAGAATTATGGCAAGTACTACCATTGTTAGTCCCCTTTCTTCAGGGCGTCAGACCGCCTATTTCCAAGCAGTCACTATCACTTCTTTAGCTTTAAAATAGAGGTCAGATGCTATCAGTATTTATATAATCAAACGCTTGGATTTCTCCCAAATCAAGAAATTCCTACATATAACTATAAAACTTTTGTTATATTTTCGTCAACGAATTACTTGGCGAATTATATTTGTTCGGTAAAGACAACTATGCGCTGGTTAAACTCGCTGGTCCCCGGTTTTACCTGTCCGGTGCAAGTTATAAGGTTTAAGCCTGGCGCGTTTGGGTTTACAGGGACAAGCGCAGCCTCCATGTCGACTTTATCAGCTTGGTAAGTCTGGCTCTTGACGACTTTATATTGAAAAGTTTGGCCATCGCCCCGCTGGACTTTAATTATATTGCCGGATTTAAGATTTTTAAGGCCATAGAACACGCCGTGTGTTGTCCACGATGAGACGTGGCCATCAATAAGCATAGCGCCTGGCTGGCCGGGCTTTGCGCTGCCGCTATACCATGCCGTATCAAATACACTGTCCGGCGTACCGAGCTCCCCCGCTGCGTTTATACCTACTTTCAATACTCGTGCATGTGCCCCAAGCGATGGGATATCTATATAACGCGGCTGGTCTGCGGGGACTGAGTAGCTAGCTAAAGCTGAAGTTTGAGGTTTGGTGGTTGAAGGAGGAGTGGATCCGGTATTACTACTCGCCGATGTAGAATGGGATGCCGCAGCTTTTTGCAGCTGGTCTACTTGGGCTGCAACTTTGTGGTTAGCCTGCCAACCCTTAAAAGTAACACCCAACCCCAATACAAACACTGCCGCTGCCATTGTGTATAAAGCATACAGCTGCATCGGCCGTCGGGTGCGCCCATTAACCGCATCGGTGTTAGTTGCCGCATATTGAGCCAATCGAGTGGGTGATGACTGCTCTATGTAAGGATGGTTGGGCTGCGACTGGCGAGGCTGGTCTACTGTAACGGAGGCCGGCGCCGGCGTAACAAATATATCACTGACGATTCTTCCATTGCTCGAAGTTGGCCGCTTCACATAGTTAGACCCGCGCCTAACGTATTTTATCCGGCCGGCAAAAACCGGATCGTCAAGTGTTATCTTTGCCGGGTTCATTGGTCACCCTTCGCTGCTCTAGCCAAACGGCTATTTATTAACGCGTTCTGATGCCAGTTGGCGTGCACGCCGCGACATGCCTAATATTAACCCTGCTGCCAAAGTAGTTACGCCAAGCGTAAGGGCAGGATGGGCCTCAAGAAGAGCGAAGCCGGTATTTGGAGCTTTTGGAGCGCTGGAAGTTGTGGTTGTGCTTCCAGTACCTGAACCCGTTGTTGTTCCGCCTCCCCCAGTAGGAAGAGCATTGATTGTGTAAGTACCGCCGGTGGTCGTAGTTAACTCATTAGAACTATCCACGGAACTAGCGACAGCCGATTCGCCCGTGCCGGTCCTGAATGTAACATTAGGTGCCGATGGCGCAGTGGCTGCTACTGCATGCAGCGTTACAGTTCCGACAGTTACAGTACCGTTAACGGGGGTGGAAGAGCCACATGCTAACTGCACTTCTCCGCCACTAACTACAGATTGGGCCTGAATCGGGAAGCTAGTACCACAAGTTGCTGTTCCGGAGTCAAAGACGCCTGCAGGGTAGTCCAAGTTAGCCTGCACGGCATTTGCAGAGTCGCCGCCCGTATCAATATCGGCAATAATGTCGAACTGGACAGTATCGCCAACATTTTTAGTTAAAGTAGCAGGCGACAACGACAAAGTAGCTGTGCCTGCCGCGAATACGGTCCCTGCTGGCGCCAAGGCACCAATTGTTAATATAGTAGAAGCCGCTATAAATACGGATTTCTTCCCTGATTGTAGAAACGTAGAGCATCTTAATGCAGCTCGTCGGATTGCACTCATTTTCGTTTTCCTTTTGTTTTAATTTTTTGTTTACGCAAGGTACTATTAACTGTAATTTACCATATGCGTTTTAGTTAATCAATGGATAAAATGAAGAATAATACAACAATTTTTGATATCTATTTTTTAGGAGTTGTTGTGTGGGCAGGCGCGCCGTATTCCGGCAACGCAATTTTATCGCTTTTGCCGGCCAGTAAACCCTTAACCCCTTTCTCTAGCCAATCTGGATCTTCTTCTGAAACAATTGGAATATCTTGCGCATAAGCTAAAGCGTTACCAACGCTCAAGCCAATACGTAACCCAGTAAAGCTTCCCGGACCCTTAAAGCAAACTACTCCTTGAATGTCGCTTAGTTCTTTACTTGATCGATTAAGTAATTCTTGGATTTTTTTATGGAGCGTTTCTGCAAGCTCGCGGTGCGCATGCCAAACTTCATAAAACAGCTGCTTGTCATTTTCATATAAGCCTATCTCAGCTTCAGGTTTGTCTGTCCGCAAAGTTAGAATAATCATGGCTCGCTCTCCGAAAGTTTATTCCTAAGTTTTTCGATTAGTACCATTTTAGATGGGGGCACTTCAAAAGTAACAACGCGTTCGTCCTCGTTATCGGCAACCGGCTTAAATTCTATGGTTATACGATCCTCAGGCAGCACGCCTTTAACAATATCAGCCCATTCAACGATTGTTATAACTTTTGGATCTTCCAGTGATTCTTTTAGCTGGTCAGCTACCACACCCGGATTATCTAAGCGGTAAAAATCAAAATGATGAAGCTCCAGATTTGGTGTTTTATATACTTTTTTTAGAGTAAAAGTTGGGCTGCCTACACGATCCTCACTACCAAAACCACTAACCAGGCCTCTTGTAAAAGTGGTTTTGCCGCCGCCTAGGTCGGCGCGCAGTTCTAAAACTTCAGGTGGACTTAATAAACCTACAAGAATTCTGCCAATTCTTTCCGTGTCATCTGCGCTAGTCGAGCGGATAATCCAGTCCATCCCTTAATTCTACCAGGGCTCACTCACTTGAGCGCAAAATCGGTGCGCAAGTGAAGCACGGACCGAGGCGTATTTAAATACGGTGAGGGAGTACTGGAACTTGTAAGCCGGTTTGGTGCCAAGAGCACCAGCCAAAGCCTGGCTTTTGCTGGGTGTGGGATGGTGTGGTGTGTAGGCCCTGGTTACTATCTTTTAAGGAGTATAATAGTGGTAATGGCTATTTTAAAAGCTTTTTCGCTTATAAGCATTTTACTAGCAGTAATAATAGGCGCATACCTTTATGTATCACATGCCCGTGATTTAACCCCAGCTGGCAATAACTCATCGCCCACTTCAGTTACTAATTCTGCCGGCAACGCTGTACAAAATTTTAACGACCAATCGCAAAAAGATCTCCAGCAAGCACAGTCACAGTTTAGCCAATAGTTTTTGCAATTAAAAAACCAGCCTTCTGGCTGGAAAAGATGAAGATGGGATCAAGGAAGGTGGGTGCGGGCGGAGTCCGAAGACCCCACCCGCTTACCGCTAGACGGTTCCGCCGACGTGCTTCGTCTGGTTGCTGCGCCTTTCGTAGGCACGCCGGTCGTACGCAAGCACGGACACCGATGTGAGGAACAGCTCGTGGCTGTTGCCCTGTACGTCGGTTTTCCATTCGGTGGCCGGAAGGGATCCGTGATGGTTCCACTTGTTCTTGCCGTCGAACGCGCCCGATCCGTCGTTGGCGTAATAGTAGTAGCTCGCGCTGAGAACGTTCTCCCCGTACGCCCGCTTGACGCGCACACTGTGCAGCCTGCCGGCGAGATCGTACTTCATGGCGATCTCGCCGCAGCGGCTGCAGACCACCGGCCCCTTCTCGAGGATGAGATCCGTCTCGGTCTTGCCGAGACCGTCCTGGAGGCTGAATGTCATGGTGACGTTGGCCTGCCGGCCGCCCGTCTTGCCCGCGCCTTCGGCGTGCGCCTTTTCGGGAACGAGTCCGAGCAGCATGAGGCAGATGAATGCCACGAGCGCCGCGACTGCGAGAGCCGTACTGTGCCTGCTGTTGTCGTAGCGATTACGGGACATGGTGTCCTCTCCTTGAACCCAAATTGTTTTGTCCGGACTATCCGAACCGTGCAGACTCTGCGAAACTTCTGAATCAATTCCACCGAATCAGATTATAATTATACCATAAGTGTTATTAAAAATCAATATTATTATGTTTATTTCACCTCTGTAAACCACCAAAAATACACTGTTTTTATGGGTAAAACTAGCTATAATGAGCGATATGCTTAGAATGAGTGGAAGTTTGTTTAATATCCCTGTAATTAGCCTGCGCTTAGGCCAGCCTATCGCTACTGCCCAAGAGCCAATTATTAATCCCCACAACCTTAAAATTGTCGGCTGGTGGTGCAAAGATTCCGAGAACGGCAGCTCGGAAGTTTTGTTGTCCGACGACGTCCGCGAAATTTTAGCCCAAGGCATTGCTGTTAACGATGAATCCGCCTTGAGCTCGCCAGAAGATTTAGTTAGACATAAAGAGATTCTCGATGCTCACTTTAAACTAGTAGATAAATTAGTAAAAACTAAGCATCAAAAAATTGGAAAGGTGCACGATTTTAGTTATAACGACGGCATGTTTGTCCAAAAGCTCTATGTAGCTCGCTCGCTGATAAAAGTTTTTACTTCGGAAGACACGGCTATCGTAGACCGTACGCAGATTATAGAAATTACTGATACATATATATTGGTGCGCGACACAGAAATTAAAGAAGGCGAAGAAGAGATGGCAGGCGCAGCCGTCCCAGCCTAAAAATTAAAAACCGGAAGCAAGTACAAAAAGTACCATATTGATATATGCACACAATTTAGTCATATGAAGGATTATGTACGTGTAGATATCCGTAGCGTGTAGATAAAAAGAATACTTAACTAGTTAAGTATTTATTACACAAAATTTCATATGACCGTTTTATGTATGCTAGCATTTTGAGTTATAACTGATTATTGTAAGTTTGAATTTTTTATGGCTTCTTCTATTTCTTGGTAGCCAAAGCCCTGCCTTGCTAAGTATTGCTTTAGTTTTAACGGGTCTTGGCGGTAGCGGCTGGATTTTAGTTTCTTGGCAACTAAAGTCTGTAGCCTTTCTTGCTCACCTCCTCCCTGCTCTTCCATAACTTCATTAACTATATTGCGGTTAATTCCCTTTTTAAAAAGCTCCGCCTGGATTTGGCGGTTGCTCTTACTAGCTCTTTGCTTAACATCTGCAAACCACTGAGCAAACTTAGCATCATCCAAATATTTTTTATTTGTGAATTCTTCTATTAGCTGTTCTGTTAAATCCTTATCGGCTTTTTTCCTAAACATGTAATCCCGGAATTCACGGGTTGAATGCGGCCGGCCCAAAATCCAATTAAGGGCACGTGCCTTCATTTTGCCGTCTTCGGAAATCTTCTTGTATTTTTTAACTTCGCCTTCGCTCAATTCTTGATTGGTTTTTAACTTGTGAGTAACTAATTCATTTAGACTTAGCGAAAAAGTATATTTGCCGTCTAAAAAAATACTAACCCGCTCCGGATTTTTAACTTGTTGCTTTATAGAAGTGATTTTCATCTTGCCGCAATAACGCTAGAGTAATACTCAATCAAAATAAAGCTAATTATTCCTACAAACCAAAGCGCTTCTACGTAAGCACCGGGAATGGTTTGCGACCATTGTATTTTGCTGTGGAAGCGGCCAACTCGGCCAAGTTTAAGTTTTTTCTTCTTTAAATGCTCAATATATAAACGGTGATAAGCCCACATTAAATCGGGGCTTGCGGCAGCGATCATACAAGCCCAAATCAGCCACATATATGCTGGAAATAAGATTGCCAGTACAGCCATTAAAGACAGGGCGAATAAAAAATCTACCACTAGGATAGTATTAAACCGCTTGCCAAAAACTTCTTTCTCATCCAAACCAAAATGCGGAATCATATCCGTTGCAAAATGACTCAAAAAAGCCAGCGGAACAGCAAGAGCCGGCTGCCTAACAATAAGAGCAATAGCCGCGCCTGTCATGCCATGGTTAAACCCAGTCATACTTTCATTTTACAGGATAAATGGGGGAGCTATTCGGCCGTGGCAGCTTCTTTTGTGGCTTTTGCAACTTCTTCTAAAACTTTTGGATTGTCTGCCAAGTATTTTTTGGCTGCTTCGCGGCCTTGGGCGATTTTTTCTCCCTTATATTCGTACCAAGCACCGGCTTTTTGGACAATTTCGTGCGCAACTGCCAGGTCGATTACGTCTCCTTCGCGGCTAATGCCTTGGTTGTACATAATATCGAATTCAGCTTCGCGAAATGGCGGCGCCACTTTGTTTTTAACAACTTTTACGCGTACATGGTTGCCGATTACGTTGTCGCCCTGCTTTATCTGAGAAATTCTACGGATATCCATGCGCACAGAAGCGTAGAATTTAAGCGCGTTACCACCGGTGGTAGTTTCAGGGTTGCCAAACATTACACCAATCTTCATTCTAAGCTGATTTACAAAGATAACCGTACACTTAGTTTTGTTAATTACACCTGTAAGTTTGCGCAATGCCTGGCTCATTAAACGAGCCTGCAAGCCCATGTGGGCGTCGCCCATGTCGCCTTCGATTTCTGCTTGCGGGACAAGCGCTGCGACAGAGTCGACAACAATTACATCTACGGCATTGGAGCGCACCAATGTTTCTACAACCTCAAGAGCTTGTTCGCCGCTGTCTGGCTGCGATAGCAGTAGGTTATTTGTGTCTACGCCGATTTTTTTAGCATAGGCTGGATCAAGCGCGTGCTCGGCGTCTACAAAAGCTGCTGTTCCGCCGGCTTTTTGCACTTCGGCGACAATATGCTGACAAAGCGTAGTTTTACCAGAGCTTTCCGGTCCGTAAATTTCTATGATGCGGCCTTTTGGAACACCGCCGCCTAACGCCAAGTCCAGGCTCAAGCTGCCTGTTGGAATTGTTTCTATATCTACAGTGTGGTTTTCGCCAAGGCGCATAATTGAGCCTTTGCCGAATTGCTTTTCTATTTGGTCAACTGCTAGCTGCAGCGCCTGGCTTTTGCCGCTTGGCGCCACTGCAGCAATCTCGGGCTTTTTGTCTGTTTTCTTTGCCATCTAATTCTCCCTCGTTTATTCCGCCAAAATCTTTTAAAGAAATTTAACGTTATTTACACCTTATTAACTGTTTATATTATAGCAACTGAGGTACATCAGAGAAAATGCTTGAGCTAAATATTGTATACTTTAAGAGAAATGTTCAATGCTCAATGTTCAATGCTCAATGAATGCACCAATGTTCAATGCTTTAATGTATTGGAAATTGATCATTGTAAATTGAAAATTGGAGCGAGAGCTTAAGCGAGCGACTGATGGATTTATTTGACAGAAAAATTGGGCCGCTTTTGGTGGCGAACAAAAAAATCAATGACCAGCAGCTCAAAACTCTTTCGGAGCGCTCCGAGAAAGAGCGCCGGTCTTTGCGTGAAATCGTAGTTGCAGATTCTCTGGCAACCGAGCAAGAAATCGCCAAAATGTACGCGCTGCAAATTAACGTGCCTTATACCGAGTTTAATCCCAAGGATATTCCGTCGGAGACGCTCAAATTAATCCCGGAGCACATCGCCAAGAAATACCGCGTGATTTTATTTGATAAAGAAAAAGACACCGGTGCGTACTTGGTGGCAATGGAAGACCCGGACGATATTGAAGCCGTAGATACGCTGCAAAAAGTTCTTGGCACCAATATCCGCACGTATGTCGCAAACCGCTCAAACATTAACGCCGGCATTGACCGTTACCGCGAAAATATCGGTACGGAAATCACCAAAGTAGTCTCCGACGAAGAAGACGCATCGGCAGAAGAAGAAGTTAAAGAAGAGGATATTGCCGAAGACTCGCCGATTGCCCAAACTGTTAACCTTATTATCGAATACGCTATCCGCTCCGGTGCCAGTGATGTACATATCGAGCCGCGCGAACAGTACGTATCTGTACGTTACCGCGTAGACGGTATTTTAAAAGAAGTTAACCGCCTGCCTAAAAAAATTATGGCCGCGCTTATTTCACGCATTAAGATTTTATCTAACTTAAAAATCGACGAACGCCGCGTGCCGCAAGACGGCCGCTTAAAGATTGCCGTTGGCGACAAAAGCTGGAGTTTGCGTGTTTCCACATTGCCAATTATGGAAGGCGAGAAAGTGGTTATGCGCGTGCTAAACGATGCAAGCAAAGCGCTCACGCTGGAGCAGCTTGGCTACTGGGGTAAATCTTTGGAAATTATCAAAGACGCTATGAGCCAGCCGCACGGTATGATTTTGGTTACCGGTCCAACTGGTTCCGGCAAATCAACCAGCTTATTTAGCGTACTTTCGATTCTAAATAGCCCATCGGTTAATATTTCTACTGTCGAAGATCCGGTGGAATACCATGTACCCGGAGTTAACCAAACGCAAGTTAACCCTAAAGCCGGGATGACTTTTGCTAGCGGCCTTAGGGCGCTTTTGCGCCAAGACCCTAACATTATTATGGTAGGAGAAATCCGCGACGGCGAAACAGCAGGCCTTGCTGTGCAAGCAGCACTAACCGGACACTTGGTTTTGAGTACGCTGCACACCAACAACGCCTCCACTTGCTTGCCGCGTCTTTTAGACATGGGAATTGAGCCGTTCTTGATTGCCAGCACCGTGCGCGCCGTTATCGGCCAGCGTTTAGTGCGCCGCTTGTGCATAGTTTGCCGCGAGCGCTATGAACCAGATAAAACACAGCTCGAGGGATTAACTAAGATGTTCCGCTTGGATGATCCCAAAGAGATTGCTCGCTACCACGAACTGGAAAAACAAGCCCTAGACGCCGGTGTAGGCAAATCCGAAGATGATTCAGCAAACGAGCTAAGTACAACAGATAAAGGCATTACCCACTTATGGCGCGCCCACAAGGGCGGCTGCGACGCCTGCAACCACAACGGCTACAAGGGCCGCATAGGAATATACGAAGCGTTGGGAAATTCAGAAGATATCCAAGCGATGATCGTAAGCAATGCCACTAGCGACAAGATTCAACAACAGGCCATGGCCGAGGGCATGATAACCATGCAGATAGACGGCTTTATTAAGGCGTTGCGCGGCATGACTGCAGTTGAAGAAATCTTAAGGGTCACGCGAGAATAGTATGGCAAGTTTTAGCTACACTGCACGCAACCCGCAGGAACAGATTGTTAAAGGCATTGTCAGTGCCGTTAGCCGCGAAGCAGCAATGCAAACAATCCTTAAACAAGGCTTAAAACCCGTACTTGTAAAAGAAGAAGGAATGGTCGGCGCGGCGGGCAAAAAAAAGTTGTTGGCCTTTGGCGGCAAAGTAAAAAGTCACGATCTTGTCATTTTTACACGCCAGCTTTCTACTATGGTTAGCGCTGGCGTCCCGATTGTTGGAGCTTTGTCGACTTTGCGCGACCAGTCAGAAAATAAAAAGTTCAAAGACCAGCTTAATGCAGTTGTAAAAGATGTGGAGAGTGGCTTGGGTCTGGGTGACTCACTGGCAAAGCATCCCACTACTTTTTCCGCAATTTACGTCAACATGGTTAAAGCCGGCGAAACTGGCGGTATTTTAGACGATATTTTAAAAAAATTGGCCACCCAGCAAGAAAAAGATGCGTCTATTAAGGCAAAAGTAAAAAGCGCTACCACTTACCCGCTCGTTTTGTTTGCCATTACTATAATTGCCTTCTTTGTTTTGACAATTTTTGTGGTTCCTAAAATCGGCGACCTCGTAACCAACCTGGGCGGCCCTAACGCCAAATTGCCGCCGCAAACCGTTGCCATGATGGCTGTGAGTAAATTTATGCGCACTAAGTGGTATGTAATTGCTGCAGTTTTTGTAGCTGTGCCAATAGCTATTAATAAATGGCGCAAAACTCCGAACGGCCGCAAAAAATACGATGCCATCCTCCTAAAAATACCCGTAATCAAAATAGTTATTACAAAAGTGGCAATTGCCCGTTTTGCGCGCATCTTTGCTTCGCTAATGGGCGCCGGCGTTTCTGTTTTGGAGGCGCTCGAGGTTACAGCCCAAGCGTTAGGTAATGCCGAAATCGAGAAGGAACTTATGAATGCCGCCAAAGAAGTTAAAGGAGGCAAGCAGCTCTCACAACCGCTAAGCCAGAGCAAACTATTCCCGCCAATCGTCAGCCAAATGCTCAAGGTGGGCGAAGAAACCGGCCAGACAGACACGATCTTGGTTAAAGTTGCGGACTTTTACGAAGAAGAAGTTGACACAGTGGTTAACAGCTTAAGTTCAATTTTGGAACCAATCATGATCTGCGTTATGGGCGCGATGGTGGGGTTAATTGCTGCCAGCGTGCTTGGCCCCATAACCAGCTTAAATCAAAGCATCGGTTCATGAGCTACGCACCACATTCAAACCAAACCAGGCAAAGCCCGAGTTTGCTTGAATGTTCTTGGCGCCATACACAATTTTCTTCTCCGGTACTCACCGTATTTCTATACGACTCTTTCCGTTCCTCGAAGAAAAATTGCACCTGGCGCTTAAGTGCGTAGCTCATGCTTAAAAAGCATAAGTGTGATAAATATCACACAATATTACATTGTGCATAACTAGGATTGACAGACTAGGGCCTATTGGTGATAATCATAAGCATTAAGATCAAAATTAATAAAAGTAACAAAGTATCTTAAGAAAGGGTGGGACAAAATGTCCAAAAATCAAAAAACTAGCAAGGGTTTCACCATCGTCGAACTCTTGATCGTAATCGTGGTCATTGGTATCTTGGCCGCTCTCGTGCTTAACAGCTTCCGAGGCGTACAGGAACGAGCCCGTGACACCAAGCGCCGCACAGACGTAAATGCGCAAGCAGGCCAGCTAGAGGTTTATTACACCGACAATGGTGGGTATCCAACCTTTACCGGTCAAGTCGACACAGACTCATGGATTACGGCTAACTTTAAGGGTGCCGACCTCAATGCATGGCGCGCACCAAACCAAACTGCTAACAGCATGGTTAACTCTGCAACGCCAGACAAAGACCACTATGGTTATATTCCGCTGCAAGACGACGGCACAACCGCTTGTACAACAGCTCCTTGTGCTAAGTTCAAACTTTTCTGGCACTCTGAGAAAGACAACACTAACATCGAAAAAGACAGCTTAAACTAGAAAATACAAGCTAGTACGCAAAGAAAGCTCCTCTGTACTAAGAGGAGCTTTTCGATTAAAATTAAGCTTGAAACTGCTTATGAAATCACAAAAACACACATGGGGCTTCACGATAGTAGAACTCATGATAACTGTCGTTCTGGCAGGGATTATAATCCCTGCGGTCGCATCTGGCCTAACTAACTTAGCGGTCATAAATAAGCTCTCCAGGGACCAAGTCCTGTCAAATAGCCTAGTCCAGAACAAAACCGAATATCTCCGCAGTATCGGATATAATGCGTTAGCAATAGGAACAACCTCTTTTACAAGCGAGATACCAAGCACTATAGGCAGCCCAAAAAGCGCCAGCTACACCATTAGCTCACCCACCGCTGGAGTTAAGCAAATTGATATAGGCATTTCATTTACTGAATATCATGTAACAAAAAACTTCGCTTACCGCACCTATATCAGCGAACTTGGAGTAGGGCAATGAGCCGCATCGTTACTTCGGAAACGCGCAGGCCTTCAGGCTTTACGGTTGTTGAGCTTACGATATCGCTAACAATTGCCAGCATTTTAGCAGTAGTGCTCTTTACTGCAACATTTTATTATTATGTAACTACAGCCCAAGCAGAAACATCAACCAACCTCGCGCTGGAGTCCCAGAGCGTATTATCACAGCTCACCGACGATATCCGCCTGGCGGATTCTATTGCCAGCACTAATTCTATATCCGATCCTAACGGGCCCGGCGGCGGGTGGACAACTAGCGACCCCAGCAACATCATTATTATCGAAAGCCCGGCAGTTGATTCTTCGCGGAACTTAATCTATGACCCTACTACAGGTTTCCCTTATAAGAATGAGTATATCTACTTTATGAACGGCACTAATATGTATAAGCGCGTGCTCGCCAATACGGCCGCTACAGGCAATACGGCCAAAACAACCTGCCCTGCGGCTTCTGCTACTTCTACCTGTCCGCCTGACCGAGTTTTTTCCACCAATTTATCTAATCTGACATTTACATTTTATGACGCTAATGACGCCACTACATCAGATGCTACAAAAGCGCGGTCTGTACTATTTAGAGTAGATTTGGCCAAGAAAATGTTCGGTAAAAATATTACGTTAAGTAATTCAACGAGGGTTACTCTTAGGAACCAGTAATATGAAAAGGATATTTAGAAACCCACAATGCGAAGAAGGAGGTTTTATACTTCCTTTACTGCTTATTACGGGCGTGGCCATCGTTTTTATAATAGCTGCGATTGGTAGTGAAACATTGACTAATAATCGATCTGCGGCGCACGGCAATTATGCAACCCAAGCACAGCTTGCAGCGGATGCCGGCTTAGATGATGGGATAAATAAAATTAACACAGTCACAGGTTGGACAGGTACTGGCGGCTATATAACCTTACTAGATGATTCTACTCATAAAATTAAAACAACCTATAATGTTGTAGTTAATAATGGAGCAACCGATCTCGACAAAACCTTAGTCGTGACCGCAAATGTTTACTCGCCCAATACCGCAACCTCGCCAAAACTTACCCGCAAATATTCAGTTGATATTGAAGCCGTTACAACCGGCAACGGACCATCGTCTGTGGTTACTGGAGTAGGCGGTTTAGTGCTGGACGGGAATGCCAAGGTGACAGGAGGTGACGTGGTGGTTGACGGAACCATAACGGCTAATAATGGTTCTCAGATTGGCCTTAGTACTAACCCTGTCAATGTAAGGGTAGCCGATCAAGCATGCCCTAGCCCTGCCAATAGTACATACCCGCAAGTTTGTGGTACAGGTTCAGCAAATCCAATCACCCTCAACCAAAATAGTTTGATATACGGCAATGTTCAGGCTACCAATCAAACAAACGGAACCAATATGTTTAACCCTGGTCTCATAGCAGGCTCAACATTTGCTCCTGTCCCGCTCACAAATTTTGACAGAAGTGCTTTCAAAACCACCGTGAATGCATCTGGCCAGGTTATGACCGGCACCCAAGCATCGAACTGTCCTAACGGCGGAACGGTAAACTGGCCGGCCAATGTAAAGATCACAGGCGATGTCAGCATTGCTAACAAGTGCACTATTAAAATCAACGGCAACGTATGGATTACAGGGTCAGTATCAATTCAGAATAATGCTAATCTCGCTGTCCAAAACGGCGTCGGCACCACAACACCCAATATTGTGGTAGACGGGAGCAGCGGTTTTGTAATTGGTAACAAAGGATCAATTACGCAAAATACATCCGGTACAAGCGTAGAGATTCTAACCTTCTGGAGCGCAAGTTCTTGTTCGCCGGACTGCACCACTTTAACCGGTACCGACCTTTATACAAGTCAGAACACTCTGACCCTTGATCTAAGCAATACCGGATCCGCTCCCGGTGCCGTACTTTATGCCTATTGGTCAAAAGTGCGACTATCCAACAACGGTTCCTTGGGTGCGGTTACGGGCCAAACTGTAGAGCTAGGTAATAACGCAGTCATTAACTTTAGTAGCACTATACCTGGCAGTGATAACCGTGTTACTACATGGGTTAAACGCGGCTATATGCGCGTCTATAATTAGCCCCATTTATTCCCTCTTATGCTAAGATATTAGGGTAGGAAAAGTGGGCACCAACGCCAATATATAAATGAATAACCAAAAACTTCCCCTCTTATTTAAGAGCAAGCCACTCTTTGGTTTCGACCTGGGAAACGGGTCTATTAAAATAGTCCAGTTGGATCAAACTGGTAGCAAACCAAGGCTGCAGGCATACGGCACTACATCATTCGACCCAAAAGCTATTAAAGATGGGGCTATCATTAATTTTGACCTTATTAGTAAAGCTGCCCACAGCTTATTAAGCGACCATTTAGTAGGGAATATCACGACTAAGCGCATAGCGGCAAGCTTGCCCGTACTTCATTCTTTTAGCAAAATTGTTAACTTACCATTAATGGCCGATAAAGATACTCATGAAGCAGTGCGCACAGAGGCCAGCCAATACATTCCTATTCCGCTAAATGACGTTTACCTAGATTATCAATTGGTAGAAAAAAATACCGATAGCCAAGATTTTTTAGTGGCCGCAGCGCCAAAAAAAGTTGTTGATTCTTACATGCAGCTTTTTAACAAATTGGGGCTAGAGCTCGTTTGCCTAGAGCCGAGCATTTTGAGCGTTACTCGAATTGTGCAGTATTCCCAGAAATACGACCTTTCCACCTTAGTAATTGATTGTGGCTCTATAACCACAGACCTAATCATCTATAACAAATCCAGTGTCCGTGTTACAGGCACAATCAAATTTGGCGGCGAAGAGCTGACAAAAAGTATCATGACGAAGCTAAACATATCTTATGAGGAAGCTGCCAAGATGAAACGCACTTACGGGGTCGACCCTGGAGAAAAACAAGCGGAAATGGTGAGTGCATTGGCGCCAAATCTGCAGTTCTTGGCTGCAGAAATTAAAAAAATCAGCCGCTACTATGAAGAACGGGATAAAAACCGCAACGCCAAGGTGGACCAATTAGTAATATTAGGCGGCGGGGCTAATTTGCCCGGCCTCGCCACCTACATGACTAGCGAGCTCAGAATTCCTACAAAGTTAGCCGATATTTGGCAAAGCACCGATATCGACCATATCCAAAGGCCAGGTTCCGTTGAAACTACTATGTACGCCACCGCGGCCGGTTTGGCATCGATAAAACCGGAAGAGGCAGCCAAATGATCAACCTAATCCCTGATGAAATCCGCATCAATAACCGCTATGCTCTGCGTAATGTAAAACTTTTGCGTTATACACTCGTGGCAATTGTTACCATGGCTGCAATTGCAGTAATTACGGGCTTGAGTATTTTAAGCATGAACCGCACTGAGAATAATCTTCAGGCACAGTCGGACCAGCAAAGCCAAAAATTGGCCACCTATAAACCTTTGGAGGCAAAGAGTAAGGAGATATCGGACCAGCTCACCACCATCAATACACTCCTAACTAAGCAGGTAAAATTCTCAGAACTCTTGCCAACAATAGCCAAAATAATGCCGCCGGGTGCGGTCCTTAAGGAATTAGATTTTAGCACCAGTGATATTTTATCAACCACAACCAGCGGCACCTCCACTTCTTCCAGTGCTACGGGCCCTAAGCCTTTTGTTATCCATGCTTCAGTAAAAGATCGTGCTGTTGCGTCTACTTTGCTTGAAAACATTAAGGCTAATAATAACTTGTTTACAGATGCCGATATCGTGTCGGTTAACCAATCTACAACAGGAACAAGCGCCGACGCCAACGCCCAGCCAACAGTAAGTTCACGTTATCCGTTCGATGTAACTATCAATGCCTATCTTAAAAAGATTGATCCGCAAAAAACTACCGCAGGTACAAAAAAATGAAAAAACTCGACGCAAAACTATTTTTCTGGGTTCTCATAGCAATAAACGTGTTGCTAATTGGCGCAACACTAGTCGTATTTACCCAAGCAAGCTCTGCGGGCGAGAAAAAGTCGCAAAAAATCGCTGAATTTAAAGCTAATGACCAAGCTAATGACCAGCTTATTAGTTACTACAAAGTTCTGCAAAGTACACTTAACGCCAATAAAGATATAGAAACTGTAATTAATAAGGTTTTGCCGGCAGACAAAGACCAATCAGCCGCGCTGGCAGAACTTGATAAGTTTAGTAAAAGCAACAGCGTCCCAATCCAGCTAATAAGCTTTAGTCCTGGGACTAATAAGGGAACTGGCAAAACCTTAACATCACCTTCTGGAGTTAAGGGCGTATCTGTAATTTCTGTTGCGCTGAGCTGTAGTAATGTAACTTATGATAATTTTATAAACTTCTTAAAGACAATAGAAAACACACAAAGGCGCATGCAGGTAACATCGCTAAATATAACACCAAACGATACTAATCCGGATTTACTAAACCGAGTTGATATGACGGTTGATATTTATCTAAAGGGAGGCTCGTAAAATGCAGTTGCTCGGAATGAGTATAGGTAAAAAGGCGGCAGAAGACAGCGGCCAAGCCGAGAAATCCAAAGTTGATCTAAAAAGCCAGCTAAAGCAGTTGCTCGACTTAGCCTCCCGCTATGAAACAAGCATAATAGCACTGCTTATAGCCGGGCTGCTAACCGTAACGGCACTACGAATGCTACGCTACACCGACCCGCCAATTGACGACACTAAAGTACAAGCCGCGCTGTCAAAAAACACCAAAACGCGCATAGACCCCAAAGTTGTCCAAAAAATTGGCCAACTGCAAGACAGTGGCACAACCACTACGCCGCAAGTCGAAAGCGGTCGCACAAATCCCTTCAGCGAGCAGTAATTATTCTTCTTTTAACTTGTTAGCGTATGCTTGACGCGCATCTAAAATCTGGTCGGCATAAACATTCGGATTCGGGCAATAGGGGAATACAAAATTTTCGCGCTCGCCGGCAGTTTCTACCGTTAACGTTCCGTAGCCAAAAATGGTTGGCAAGAATCCCTGCTGGTCCGCTGTTACATCTTCGACATTCGACATAGAAAGCCTGGATATCCGCCTATTAAACAAGCCGCCCTGCAAAATCTGCACCAAATTTTGGTCAGTAACAACTAGCTTGCTTTGACGGTATACATAGGTGGCAATAAACAGAATAAAAAACACCAAAGCTATCGCAAAAACCGCGCCGGCAAACAGCAGCATGTTGGAATTATCCGAAAGCGAGCTAAATAAATCAGGAAAAGCAAATACTGCCACAAGGATCAGCGCCGCAACCGCACCAAGAGCAAACAAATAAATATAAACTAATCCGATAATGCTACGATGCACAACTGTAACTACGTGCTCGTCCGGATTAAGCATTGCAAGCTCGAGCCCGGCCAGTTCGTGATGCGGGTCCCTGCCGTCAGGTTGGGTATGTGCAGGCGGCAAAGAAGGGTTTGGATTGTCGGGTTGCATGGATTTGATTATATCAGGCTTGCTTGGGCGGATGTAGGTTTCTTTTTTAGGTGTTCCCAAGCCCTCGGTGTCACCTTGCGTCCTCTAGGCGTGCGCTCTAGCAGACCAATTTGCATAAGATATGGTTCGTAAAAATCCTCTATTGTCGTACGCTCTTCGGACGTTAGTGCCGCAAGCGTTTCCACACCGACTGGACCGCCATTATGGTGTTCCATAATCACGCTCAGCAAATGCCTGTCTGCCGGGTCAAGCCCAAGGTCATCAATTTCCAGCAGCTCCAGAGCTTGGGTGGTAATTGCAGTGTCAATAATTCCGTCACCGTTAATGTCGGCATAATCACGCACCCGACGCAGCAAGCGGTTGGCAATGCGCGGTGTTAAACGCGCCCTGCCGGAAAGCTTTTGGGCAGCCTCGGTGTGAATACTGACATCTAAAATTCCGGCTGCACGTTCAATAATTTTTGTGATCTCTTCCGGTGAGTAAAACTCCAGCTTATGGATCATACCAAAGCGATCGCGCAGCGGCGCTGCTAGTGCGCCGGTGCGGGTAGTCGCGCCAATAATCGTAAACTTAGGCAAATCCAGCCGTAAGCTGCGCGCACTTGGGCCTTTGCCCAGCATAATATCCAGTTTAAAATCTTCCATCGCGCTATAAAGAACTTCTTCAACTACGCGGTGCAAGCGGTGGATTTCGTCAATAAATAAAATATCGCCGTCTTGCAAATTGGTTAGCAAGCTAGCCAAATCTCCTGCGCGCTCAATTGCCGGCCCGGAAGTTATACGGATCTGGGCACCCATTTCATTGGCGATTACACCGGCCAGAGTAGTTTTACCAAGTCCGGGAGGCCCATATAAAAGAATATGGTCAACCGGCTCGCCGCGCTTTTTAGCGGCGCTAATTGCCAGCTTTAAATTCTTCTTTAAACGCTCCTGGCCAATATAATTAGCAAAATCCCTAGGGCGCAGTGTTTGTTCTAATTGTTCTTCCACTTCCTCGTCAGAAACAGTAGTATTCACGATCCGATCAATAGCCATACATATATTTTAGCATTAGCCAAATATACTTACTAATAAATGAAAAAGCCCACGGTCCAGCTGCGAGCTTTTCCGTGGGCGCTCTCTACGTCGCGTGCGAGTTGGTGAGAGGGTAGAGCTTCTCGGCTTCAATCTCCCACTCATCACCGTTGTCGAGCTCCACCACCCCAACCAGCTCCGGCAAGCCAGCCGGATAGGCAGGAGCGTGGTTCTCAAAGTATCTGATTTTCCCCGCCTGACCGTCGATCTCTGGCTCTTCGGGGTCTTCGATACGAACTTTCATATCGCGATCAAGACCCCTACTGGCGAGCGGAAAGAGCGGCGTGATGGCGGCGGCGATGGTCTCGGACGCCTTTTCCTCGCCGACGCTGAGGTCAAACTGCTTCCAGTCCGCTTCCTCGTCCCGGCCGCCAGTGGTAAACCGCCAGACCGAGCAGTCGTCGCCCAGCGTCTTAAACCAACAGGCGAGATAAGGGAGCGGTGGGAATATAGACCAGCCGCCCTGGTACTCGCCGTAGCGCGCTTCGGTCCAACCGTGTTCCTCCATGAGTCTACGGCTAACGGCTGCCAGCAACGCCTTGCAGCGCTGCTTGCCGATGTAAGTCAGCCGAGCCTCCAGGGCCACCAGCGCGGCCAAAGGCAGCGCGACGGCCGCAAGCCACAAGGGCTTAGTAACAGCCGCATGCTTTAGGAAGACCAGTCCGAAACGTCCGATGAAGAACACCCCGGCGCCCAACAGGAGAGCGTAGACTGCGACCTGCAGCCCGGTCTTCAGGACATCTTTCTCGTCTGAGAAAATCCCGAAGAATGAGCCCATGTAGATGGCGCCGAATGGCAAGCCGACAGCGTAGAACGCGCCTATCAGCACCGGACTCAGGCGTACGCCTTCAATCCTTGCCGGCAGGTAAAACACGCCGTACGCCAGCGTCAGCGCAATCGCCAGCGCGCATACAGTGCAGACGGCCCGCAAGAACATGCGGTAACGAGGCATTTTTCTAACATCCTCTCACTCGATTTTCAACGTCCAACATAGAACTTTATATATTATATAATATATGTAAGCGTATTACAACAAAACTAACCCTAGAAATGACCGGTCTAGCCTTGCATGGCGAGGTCGAGGAATTTTTGGACCAGCTGCTGCATGTTTATGCCGGCTACAGCTGCCGCTTTAGGATATAGGCTAGTCTCTGTTAGGCCAGGAATGTTATTGATTTCTAGAACCCACATTTTGCCCTCAGAGTCGATAATTATGTCCGTCCTTGACAGATGACGCGCCCCTACTGCTTTATGAATTTGCTCTGTCAGCCTTTGGGCTTCTTGCTGCTTGGCAGCGTCTATATGCTGTGGCGGGCAAAGTTCTTGGGTTTCGCCGTTGTATTTGTTAGCATAGTCAAATTCACCACCTTGCGGAGGAATAATTTCAATGACGGGCAGGGCAGCGTCCCCAAGAACCGGCACTGTAATCTCCGTACCTTCAATTAATTGTTCTAAAATCAATAACTGATAATGGTCAAAAATTCTCGGATCATAAGCGCGATTTACAGGGTCACGGATAATAAAAGCATCCAAAGAAGAGCCGCCATTAAGCGGCTTTAGCACATAAGGCCGCTGTAATAACGGAGATGCACCAATGCTTATGCGGGTAACAATTTCACTCTGTGGTGTTAAAATACTTAACTTGTTAAGTATTTCTTTAAATTTGTTCTTGTCAAAACATACTTGCGACACCTGCGAGCCTGAGCCTAAAAATTTAAAGCCTAATTTTTCCAGCTCGGCCTGAATTGTGCCATCTTCCCCTCCCTTCCCATGCAAAATTGGAAAAACACAATCTACTTTGCCGACAAATTGTGCTAAACCTTCCAGCCCCTGCTGGGGATCATATTCTACAACTTCGTGACCACTGGCTTTTAAAGCATCGGCTACCGCCCTGCCCGATCGCAGAGACACTTCCCTTTCGTTCGAAACACCGCCAAGCAAAACTAAAATTTTCATGATTAATTAACTACTATCGTACACCAATTCTTGTGATTTTTATTATTACCCCTTGTGGTTTCTGTGTACATTTTTGTCAATTTTTTGGTTACTTTACCCACTTTTCCATCGCCAATTATTCTTTTATCGATTGAAACAACAGGGATAATATCGGCGGAACTACCACAAATAAAAGCCTCATCACAAATATAAAGTTCGCTGCGATCTACACTACGCTCAATAGTTTCAGCGCCTAATTCTTGAGCTAATCTAATAACGGTGCCTCGTGTTATTCCTTCTAAAATATCAGTGGATTGTCCAGGAGTAATCAGTTTGCCATCTTTAATTAAAAATATATTAGCAACTGTACTTTCTGTAACGTGGCCATGTTCGTCTAGCGCAATTGCGTCGTCATAGCCATTAAGCAGCGCTTCATTCTTCATTAAGCTAGAATTTATGTAACCACCGTTTACTTTGGCGCGCGACGGAATAGAATTATCTAAATTACGCACCCAGCTCGAGACACATAAATTCACGCCGTCTTTTGACAAGATCTGCCCTTTAGGATAAATATAGGCGCTCAGACTGTTCTTAAGATCATGAATTTTAGTACCGGCCATAAGCTCATCTACAAACACGGTCACCCTCACAAGTACATCTTCGCTTATTTTGTTAAGTTTAAGTAATTCAAGCATAGTTTTTTCAAATTTTTCATACGGCCACTCCATTGCAAAAGAGTGAAAATCCATAATTTTTGCAGAATTTAAGAGTCGTTTATAATGGTCCTCTAGCCTAAAAATTACTGAGTACTGCTTTTCTTCATTCCAGGCTGCATTAAAAACAGTGTAAACACTCAGCCCGTATAAAACCGGCGAGCTTGCAATGCTTAAATTGGCTTTTGTGAAGGGTATAAAATCACTCCGGAAGAATGCTTGAGTTTTTTCAGCAGTAATCATAGTGAACTCCAAATAGTTTCAAATTGCCATCTCATAAATTGTGTGAAATCTGCAGAATTTACAATAAATCCAATGATTTCATCCTTAAAAATAAGCATGGCGACTTTATTTTGGTAGATATATATTTCGCAATCAAAAGGACTTTGACCATTGAGAATTTTGGTGATTCGTCTGTTCTGTTTGTCTAATGCTCGCAAGTTTCGTGCATAAGAATCATCCGTTGCAATAACCCGCACATTTAAACTTTGCTGTTTGCGTTTACGGATAAAATGGTCATGATCGCATTTAGTAAAAACTCCTTTTTCTATAGTCTGATTAGTGAACATTAGTATTTCAGCGTCGGAACTCGTCAAAATATCTTCCATGATTTGATGCAGACCGTCTTTGCCGTTATATGACTGCATTATTGGTTTGGCACTTTTTGAATTATAAACAGCCTCTAATTGCGGCAGCTTGGCGTGCACACTATCAAAGGTTTCTTCAAGGGACTGAATCTTATGCTCGATGCGGCCTAATATTTTGCGCGGTTCTACGGCGCGAACACGGGCAGGCCTTTTAGTTTCGTCTAGTTCGACCAGGCCTGTCTGTTTGAGTTGATCTACAGCTAAATAAGTCGAGGAGCGATCCATATTGAGGTTTTCCGCCAGCCAACTAATACTTTGCTCACCGGATTCAAAACTTTTCATATAAAGTTGCTTACAATTATTGCTTAAATCAAAAACGGCTAGTATTTTTTCTAAATCATTTATGTGGCCCATGGCAGGAGCATATCACAATTTGCGTAATTATATTCGCTAAGTAAATTATATTTACAGTATTAACTCTTTAGAATTTGTAGAAGATTATTCTACAAATTATCTAGTAAAGAGCTGCGTCTTTGGGGAGATGTGAACCTTCGAGGATTTTTATTACTTCGTTAGCCTCTACTGTTTCCTTATCAAGTAATGAATCTTTAAGCGCTTCGAGTTTCTTCATGTTAGCCTTAAGTACGATCTTGGCGCGCTTAGCAGCTTCGGTGATTAGATTTTCTACTTCGTCATCAATAATCTTTGCAGTGTCATCGGAGTATTGGCGCTCGTGTACTAAGCGCTCCATCATCATGCCTTCGTCTACATGAAATACCTGGTCGCGCAGTTTTTTACCCATTCCTTGGTTAACAACCATGTCGCGGGCAAGCTCTGCAGCTTTTTGCAGGTCGGATCCGGCACCAGTTGTTACACGGTCTTCGCCGTAAATTAGCTCTTCGGCGACGCGTCCGCCAAGCATTCTAGCCAATACGTCTTTATATTCAATAATGCTGTGATAATTCTTATCTTCCGGCGGAATAAACCAGGTTACACCGCCAGTGTGACCGCGGGAAATTATCGTAACTTTGTGCACCATATCGCTGTCCGGCATAACATGGCCAACTACTGCGTGGCCGGCTTCGTGATAGGCGGTTAGTTCTTTTTCTTTCTCGCTCATCACCCGGCTCTTGCGCTCTGGACCGATTGCAACTTTTTCGAAGGCCGAAACTACATCTTCGTTTTCGATTATCTTGCGGTTATGGCGCGCGGCAATAATTGCAGCTTCATTGGCGATATTAGCAAGGTCGGCACCGCTGGAACCGGCAGATTTAGCCGCTAGAGAATCTAGGTCAACATCCTTGGCAACTGGCTTGTCGGCAAAATGGACTTTAAGGATTTTTTCGCGGTCTTTTCTGTCTGGAAGATCGATATTTACCCTGCGGTCAAAACGGCCGGGACGCAAAAGTGCAGGGTCTAAAACATCAGCACGGTTTGTTGCAGCCAACACGATTACGTTTTGCCCCTGTTCAAAACCGTCCATTTCAACCAAAATTTGGTTTAGCGTTTGTTCGCGCTCATCGTGGCCGCCGCCCATGCCAGAACCACGCTTGCGGCCAACAGCGTCTATTTCATATATAAAAATTATGCACGGCGCATTCTTTTTGGCTTTGTTAAAGAGGTCGCGCACGCGGCTGGCGCCTACACCCACGAACATTTCCACGAATTCCGAACCGCTAATACTAAAGAATGGCGCATTTGCCTCTCCCGCCACGGCGCGGGCAAGCAATGTTTTACCTGTGCCCGGAGGGCCTACTAACAGCACGCCCTTAGGAATTTTTGCACCGACATTCTCAAACTTTTTAGGATATTTTAAGAATTCTACTACTTCCTCGAGGTCTATCTTTGCCTCTTCGTTGCCGGCTACATCCTTAAAATTAACTTTGTCTTTTTCGTTGCCGTAAAGGCGTGCGCGGCTTTTACCAAAGCTTAACGCCTGGTTCCCCTGCCCCTGGGCACTTCTAAACATTAAAATTAAAATTGCGGCAATTATAACAACCGGCAGCACGTTCCCAAGTATCACTACCCAGAAATTACCGCTATCTGACTGCGGCTTGTTTACAAGTTCTACTTTGCCCTGCTTCAATCCTTGTTCATAAATGCTCGACCCCGGCTCCTTAAAGGATTTTTCGGTTGCCTTATCTTGGCCCTTAGGAGTAACTTCAAGCTCCTCACCATTTACGGTAATGCTTTTAATATCGCCTCTATTCGCTTGCTCAACGACTTGTGAAAACGGCACAGATTTTAGGTTGCTGGGCTGGTTAAAGGCTGCAAAAATAATCAGCGCAAAAAGAACCAAAAGGGCAATAAAGCCAGCGTTTTTAAACCTGTTACGCTTGCCTCCGCCACCTCCTCCGCTCTTTAGGCGAAACTGTTTTCCATCCATATATAAAAAGTATTATACCACTAGGTTTGTAATTCAAACCGTGCAGTATTTGCTTGCAAAAACAATACTAATTCCTTCTTGATTGGGAACCTAGCCCCTGCGCGGCCCGTCTTAAGATAAATATCCGTGCTGGCCACTGTTTTCTTGTCATAATCTTTAATACCAAAGCTGCGCAGCCAATACATAATTAGCTCACTTCTAATTTCCGGTGGTAAAATCATATATTTTGAGCGAGTAATTTCATCATCCTTAACTATTTTTTGCGAAATAGTTGCTATTAATTGCTCTTTTTCAGGGCTTATTTTTGCGATTTTTTCTATATTTTGCACAATATTATGCTTTTGGTTGCTGCTAAGTAACAGGGTAACATTTTTACGGATGTAATTTCTGAGATATTTTTCGTCCGTGTTAGTACTGTCTTCCCGCCAGATAAGCTTATTTTGCACCGCATAATCTATTAGTTCTGCCTTTGACACCTTGAGTAATGGTCTAAGTATGTCGGGATTGGACTGCATACTCACTAGTCCGCGCGAACCAGTGCCGCGCAATAAATTGATAAAAGCCGTTTCAATAAGATCATCTTGATGGTGGGCTGTAATAATACTATCGGCCTTATACTTATTTTTTACTTTCTTTAAGAAGTTGTACCGGGCTTCACGTGCTTTTTCTTCGCTGGCCAAAGAGCCGAGGAGCCCACACTCTTCTTCATACTTAAGCCCATATTCTTTTGCTGCTGTAGCTACTAAATCTCTGTCTTTTTTTGAATCTTCCCTAATACCATGGTCAAAGTGGGCAACGATTAACCGTAGTTTCGGATTGTCTTTAAGAGTATCCAATAAAACCATAGAGTCTACACCGCCGCTTACGGCAATAATATAGGTACCAACAGGAACGCTAATCTTCATAACACCTTATCTTAAGGGGTAATTACTGTTTAGACAATAAGATTGAAAAATCTATAGCGTTTATTATACGGTCTCCGTTTAGGTCTGCTTTGGCATTAGAGGCCTTTGCCGCCGGCAATCCAAAGTTACTGACAACAATCGATAAATCTTTGGCATCTACTACTTTATCGTTATTGATATCTCCAGATTCATAAGCTTGAACTTTGGAATTAATAGTAACATCAGCAGGCTGCGTGCTTCCTAATATATTAGAACTGTCAGAAGCTCTGGCCACGGCAGAATAAGTATTCTTGCTATCTGTTACAAATTTAAGCATTTCGGCATCATGGGTTGGGAGTGCATCCTGCTTAACATATAGAGTCATTGTTGCAATGTCTGCATCCCCTATAAAAGGGGGCGCGCCAGTCTTATCGCCAACAGCTACCGCGCAGGCTAATTTTATAAGGCCTTTTTGAGTACCGTTATCATTTATCGTATTCTTTACTGTTTGCTCTGCGGCTGTAGGAAATGGGTTAGAGCAAACTGCCTTTGATTTTGCCGGATCAAAAATATTTAACGGATAAGAAATGTCAGCTTGGACCACATTGACTGCTTGACCGCCACTGTTTAAGTGCACTTTTATGACCAAATTTTTTTCCGCATCCACACTGGCAGTTGCCGGCGCAAAACTTAACGAGGCAGGGCCCGTGGCGCTAGCCATACCTACTTGGGAGAAAATTAAACAGCCTAACAGGCAACCCAATAATAGTTTTGTCTTTAGACTCTGCAGTGCATTAATGCCCATATTTTTATAATTTAACATAAGAAAGGTATATATAAGAGTAACTTTGAGCTAGCTGAAATGATGTATAATTTTCCACATTAATTATTGACTTAAGCGCTTTGATAAGAGATTATGATATTAATCGTGAAGCGTTTACTCCGTATTTTGCCCGTCTTGCTAATTGCTGCTGCACCCTTATTGGTATGGGAGCACTCATCCGCTGCATCATCAGCATCAATGTATCTTACGCCCTCTAGCTCTACCGTCTCAATCGGTAATACCTTAACGGTAAATATATATGAAGACAGCGGCACGCAAGACGTCAATGCAGCAAAAGCAGACTTAACCTATAACGCCAGTGTTCTAACCTATGTTAGTGTGACTTCTTCTTCTGCATTTAGCATTAACGCAGCAACAAGCGGCGGTGGCGGAAGTGTTTCGATTGACAGGGGCGCAATTCCGGCAGTAACCGGAGCCCAATTAGTGGCAACTGTAACATTCAGTGCTAAGGCAAGCGGCACAAGTGCTATAACATTTGGCTCTGGCAGCAGAGTTTTGGCAAACTCAGGTCCGCAAGCCAATCAGAATATTTTGCCCCCCGGCGGTACGACTGGCGGGAGCTATACGGTACCTTCCCCTCCACCGCCGCCTACTCCTCCACCTACTCCTTCGCCATCCCCGGCTCCAGGCCCATCACCATCTCCTACGCCCAGCCCCTCCCCAACTCCTTCGCCATCTTCACACCCCTCCCCAACTCCAAGTCCCAGCCCGCACCCGTCTCCCACGCCTTCACCAAGTACAGATAAAACTGCGCCTACTATTAGCGATATAAGCGTTGGTGACATTGGCGTTAACTCAGCTTTAGTCAGCTGGACAACTTCCGAACCATCAACATCTGAAGTTGACTACGGCATTACAACCAACTACGAACTTACTAACGGTAATGACATTTACGTTACAAATCATAAATTAAACCTTAATTACAAGTTGCTGAATCCAGACACAGTTTTTCACTTTAAAATTAAGAGCGTTGATGCCTCCGGCAATGTTGCAACTAGCACAGACCAGACGTTCACAACCAAAGCAGGCAACGCCATTATGTCAGTAAAAGTGGTTAACCAAAACCATGATCCTGTTGAAGGAGCTACAGTTAGCATCGGCAATCAATCTGGCAAAACAAACTCCAATGGTAATATTACCTTAAAAGGTCTAGCTCCTGGAGATGCTACCTTAACAGTGTCGTACAAAGGCAAAACAACTCACAAATCCGTAACCATTAATGATCTTGACGGCGCAACCCAAGACGAAACAATCAGTATTCAAACATCAAAGAACTATACGCCACTTATCCTCATTCCAGCAGTGATAATTATTCTAGGAGCAGGAGCCTTCTTCTTAAGTGGAAGTTTGGGCGGTGGCGGTGGCATAGTAAGCCCCCCCGGAATAGAAGACGCGACAGTTATAGGCGGAAGTGGGCCAACTATAAACGGCGGCAGCGCTCCTCCACCAGCACCACCAGTGCAAGAACCACCAAAAGTAACAAAAGCGCCCGCACCTAAAGTAGAGCCCATCCCAGACAGTAAAGAAGCCCCTCCCCCAACCATCGTAAGACCCACAATTCCACCTCGCGATTAAATTTAAAATACCTCTCCCAAAAAGATAGAGCTTTAACAACTCTATCTTTTTGTTAAAATATAAGTATCTGGACAAAAATGGAAAATAATATTCAATCAAACAGCAGTGCTAAACTCGGCACAACAAGCAAGCAATTTTTACTGCCTAGCGGCACACAATTACTGCTTTACGCTCTAATAAGTATTTTACTGCTTATAGGGTTGAATATAGGCCGAGCATGGGAATATCTAAACAAGACAGTACTAAAACCCCAAGGCGGCCTAGATAGCATAATTGCAACAAATGCTCCCGGCCTGCATAAAATTCTCAATTCTTTCTCGCAGAGTGTAATTTTACAAGTTATTTTTTGGATTTTTGTAGGGTGCGTGGTCTATGTAATTATTTGGTTCATTAAAAATATTGCCATAAACCTGCTTAATGACATTACGGCAGACCAGTATGTACACCCGCATAACTACAAACGCTTTAAATTCTGGGGTAGTATTTTAGGCCGCCGCGTATTTTTCTGGGTCAGCGCTGTTATTTTGGTGTTTTATCTTATTGCAGGAACGCGTGTTTTAGTTTATATGGCTAATTTATGCTACCGATTTGTAACTAATTTCCATCCCGCGCAAAGTACTCTGCAGTTAATCGAAGTTGTTGCGGCTACTACAGGCCTAATTTATCTTTTAGTATTACTTATCCATGTAGCCACCAGCTCCTGGCGGCTGATGTATAAAGACTTATAAAGATCTCACCTTAAGATAAGGCGGTGATAATAGCGTCATTAAAAGCTGATAAATCATCTGGTTTCCTGCTCGTTATTAAGTTGTCGTCCTTAACCATGGGCTCATCTACCCAGTCCGCCCCTGCGTTGCGCATATCATCTTGAATAGTATGAAAACTTGTAAGTCTTTTGCCGCGGGCTAATCCTGCAGAAACTAGCAGCCATGGCGCATGACAAATTACAGCCGTAGGTTTGCCTTGTTCACTCATAATTTTAGTGATAAAGTCTTTTGCCTTCTGTTCGGTCCGCAAAACATCCGCATTCAAAGCGCCTCCAGGGAATATGGCGCCATCATAATCATCGGGCTCGGCTTCATCTAAAGTTTTATCAACTTTTACTGTCTGACCGGGATCAACATGCTGCAAGCCTTTTATTTCGCCGCCTTTTGGCGCGATAATCTCCACAGTCGCACCAGCTTTCTTAAGAGCTTCCATCGGCTCTATAAGCTCTGATTCCTCAAAATAATCCGTAGCTACAATCGCCACTTTCTTACCAGATAAGTCTGCCATAAACTCCTCCTTTTTCTCCTACTAATCTTAGTTTATTTGTGCGTTAACCAGCTGTTAGATATTTAACGGCCGCCAAAATTAGATTAAATTAAAATTTCACTAAAGAAGGAGAAAATTATGGCCGACGCAGACGACACCCAAATACCGATATTACCGAGCAATGAGGACAATGCCGAAGAGCGACTAGAAAAAATTGGCGACGAAACTCCGCCTTTTTCACCACCGGACGATGTAGCGAGTACTGTGCCGACCCAAAACCAGGCTTACGATTCTGCAGACGTAGATTCGCACCAGGCTTATGATGAAAACACTTCAAATGCTGCTGAAGTTAACGATCCGGGGGACCGCGGTGTCGAGGGTTATAATCCGCCAGGTCACCAACCACCACAGGACGGGCCAGTAAAAACCTCCCAAGACAACGGCCAAAGCAATTAAGCAGAAGATTCTACGAAGTCATGGCGCTGTTTATGGCGCCTGTATTCTTTTTGGGTTAAGTAAATAATTACAAGGTCAAATATAGTTAGCAAAAATAGGCCAAGGGAAAATGTATCGAACAATCTGTAAACCTGATAAACCACAAATAAAGATGTAACGATAATAAGTGCCATATACGCCCATAAATGGTTGCGCAGCACCTCAATAACCAAAACCAGTTTTACTATTCCGTGGCTCAAAAGGTACAGCGCGCCAAACAGCAATGAAGCGCCCGTTAGGTCGTGCGCAGTTTTTAATATGTGGTTAGCGATAAAATCGTGCGGATCGCGTGATAGCTCCCCCTCTGTAAACCTCTCAGCCCATTTGTTTATTTGTTCTGGCTTAATTAGAAGTAAAAATATCCCGCCGATACATTCTAAAAGCCCGTCCAACCCCTTAAAGAATAGGCCGACCTTAAACGCCCGGTCCGTTAAATCTGGCTTATACTGCGGCCTTTTCTCTTTATTTTCAATATGTTTATCTGCCATCACATAATTATACCTTTGTTAATCCCATGTTCTATTTATATCTGTTAATATGATATAATCACCTCTGTTCTAGTTGCAGCTATATAACTTTGCAAAAACCCGCTTTAGCAGTTTTTTGCAAAATTTAGAGGAGAAAGCGACTAGAGGCCATAAGTGAAGTAAGTTTTACTTATCTTCACGGAAGCCGACCGTCGGTTTCGACGAGGCAGGGTAGCTCAGATGGTTAGAGCGCAGGACTCATAAGCCTGAGGTCGCGAGTTCGATCCTCGCCCCTGCTACCACGTTAGAATTCATTGCAACCAAACTAAAAACGCGCAAACAAGTGGCGCGTTTTTAGTTTGGTCTCCATTATTCTTCCTCTGCCCCACAAAATCGCCTGAAGGCGCTCCCGCGGGGACCCAAATAATTTTGATATGATTGAAGTTATGAAAATATACATATCCCATTCCAGTAACTATGATTTTGATAATGAGCTGTATGGCCCTCTAAAACAATCCCCTTTATCAAAAAATCACACTTTTTATTTCCCTCACGACAAAGACAATGTCCAAGTAGATGCTAGGCCGATTATAAAAGAGTCTGATTTAATCATTGCCGAATGCTCACAACCTTCTACTGGGCAAGGCATAGAGCTAGGCTGGGCGAGTGTTCACAATACCCCTATTATTTGCATCTATTTAAAGAATTCTAGAACTTCAAACTCTCTTAATTTTATTACTAAACAGTTTATAGAATACGAAAACCTAGAAGATATGATAAAGAAGTTAGAAAATTATTTAGCTTCTTATGATAAATGAAAAACCGGCTTATCTATTTTTAAAGCCGGTTTTTCTTGTTGGCCTTTTAAAGACCTAGAAGTGAGTCAATTACTTTAATTCGTTCGTCGCTTGTAGCAATTGTCTCGTAAGCAAAGCTTGTCATTTTTTTGTGCCCTTTTTGTTTTTTATTTTTGTTAACTGTTTTTATTTGTCAGTCTTACGTAATATTATACACAAAAATGCAAATATGTCAATAATTTTTATGCTTATCTCACAAAATACTCTTGTAATAACGCCCAATCCATGTTTAACTTGCAATGTTAGGATCTTATAGTTCTTTGTTCGGAGGTTCGGTAGAGTTCTCTGACCCACTCCCAGAAAAAAGACCAATAAGGGGTCGTTCCTAAAGAAGTAAGTAAGTTAAGGAAAATTAGATGTACAAATTGTTTGTAGGTGGCCTACCTTTTTCAACCACCGATGACGAGCTTAATGAGTTGTTCGCAGCTCATGGTACAGTTGCTTCCGCTACAGTCGTAAAAGACCGCGATACAGGCCGCAGCAAGGGTTTTGGCTTTGTCGAATACGAAAACGACGACGAAGGCAAAGCAGCTGAACAAGCTCTAAACAACACAGAATTTGGCGGCCGCACTATCTCTGTAGCTCAAGCTCGTCCAAAAGAATCACGCGAACGACGCTAATTTTTAGCAACAATCGCCAAGAAAAACTCCTCAATTTAGAGGAGTTTTTTGTTACACTAAATTTATGAATAAAGATGACATTTTGGTAGTAACAACAAATGATATTCCAGGCTATGAAGTATTAGAAACTTACGGCGAAGTTTTTGGACTAATTGTTAGGTCGCGAAATTTATTTAGCAATATGGGGGCCTCATTTCGTACAATCTTCGGCGGCGAAGTAAAAGGCTACACTACGCTTTTAGCAGATAGCCGCGAACAGGCCCTTGACCGTCTGCGCCAAGCAGCTGCAGAAAAAGGCGCCAATGCAGTGATGGCCATGCGCTTTGATTCGGGAGACATAGGCGGAGTAATGAACGAAGTAGCCGCCTACGGCACCGCCGTCAAAATCCAAAAAATTAAATAATTAGCGGTATTGGTTCTGCTCGTTTGATCCAGGAGTCGGTGTTTGGGCCGCTTGGGTATCCTTGGTTGGGTTGACCGTCACTTTTTGGTGGCTATTACTTCTTTTTTGCTGATGCATTCCTTTATTCTTCATATTTTATCCTCCAAATTTTTTACTTAACAACTATGGTTCCGCGCATTTGCGGGTGAATACTGCAGTGGTACTGGTAAGATCCTGCTTTAGTAAATTTATAGCTATAGGTTGCTCCAGGCGCTATATCTCCGCTGTGGGGGCCGCCAACATTGGCTAAATCATCAATTACGGTGTGGGTAGTATTATCATTATTAGTCCAGGTTACCGTAGAACCTACGCTCACGCTTATTTGCGACGGAGTAAATATCATATTATTCGTGATTGTAACTGCTCCTTGCGAAGCACTAGAGCTTGAACTTGAAGAATTAGAATTATTGCTTGAAGGCGGCGATGTGTAACTATTATTAGAATTATGTGATTTATGATTTACGGCAAATATTACCGCAATAGCAATAACGACGAAAATAATGCTTGCTGCTAGTGTCGTTTTCACAGAGGGCTCTCCTTGTTTATAGAGCTTATTATCACCTCCTTAGATTCATAAAACGATGAAATATTTAACAGATAATATTTTGTACATAATCCTGCATATGAAGGATTATGTACATTAGTTTTAAATATGATTTTGCTATTTTAAGCCAGGCTGGGTTAAGTTAGTTAGTACACATGGAAGAAAGACGGCGTCGGTTTTCGGTAGTGCTGGCGGTTGCAATTGTTATTGCAGCCGGTTCGCTTTTATCCAGCTTTCATCACCCAGCAAATAATAATTCCACTGCCCCACCGCCAACATCAAGCTCTGCAAATGCCCAAGGGCCGGCCGTTGATAAATTAGCAACTTTACCAATTAAGGGCCGCGCGCCAAAAACCGGCTACTCTAGAGACCAATTCAGTGCCGGCTGGGCAGACGTTGGCGGCTGTGACACGCGCAATTACATTTTGGGCCGCGACATGACAGATGTAATTACTAAATCCACGACCGACTGCACAGTAGAAAGCGGCACGCTTAATGACCCATACACCGGGAAGACAATTCATTTTACGCGCGGAGCCAGTACAAGTGCCGCTGTGCAAATAGACCACGTGGTAGCAGTGAGCGACGCGTGGCAAAAAGGAGCTCAGGCAATTGATGTAAGCAAGCGTGCGGAATTTTATAACGATCCGCTTAATCTTTTAGCCGTAGACGGACCGACTAATGATAAAAAAGGAGACGGCGACGCAGCTACTTGGCTGCCGCCGAACAAAGCTTTCCGCTGCAAATACGTAGCGCGGCAAATCGCCGTAAAGGCCAAATACAGTTTGTGGATCACACAGGCAGAGCACGACGCCATGAAGAACACGCTAGCCGCCTGCCCCGGCCAAGCCCTGCCATCCGAAAATTAAGCGTGTGAAATTACTCATATCTTTTTAGATCGCTCAAGCGTTAAATTATGGGTATGAATAATGCAGGCTTGCGCAGACAATCACTAGGACTCTTAACGATGTTAAGTATTCAGTTTATTTTGGGCATGATCTTAAATTTATTTATAGATTTACCAAAAAACGCCAGCATAGGTACAACATTGTCACATGGCGGAATAGTATTGGCGCTGCATATAATAATTGCCCTCGGGCTGCTTATTGGGTCAATAATTTTAATAGTCAGATCATCTGCCGCACGCAGCAAAGCCTGGCTGATTACGAGCATTATTGGAGCGTTGGGAATTTTTGTAGCATTAACAAATGGCTTAGCCTTTATTTTTAATGATGACGACGTGACGTCCTTTATTATGGCTATGGGCTTTATTGTTGCAGCCGCAACCTACAGTACTGCGCTAACTTTTACCCAAGCTTCAACTGTTACAAAAATTGAGAAAACCGGGAAAGAAAAAACATTTAACGGCAGAGTCCGCCACAGCCACGGCTAAAAAATAAAGAACCCCGGCGGGGCCCGCACACCACCTTCGTGAGTGCAGGCCCCTTCGGGGGTCACGCCGGAGCGTTAGCGGTCATATTTTCTCCTTGGCGGGAGAACTCCTGAAGCATGCCAGGACGAACCTTTCGGTCACCCTGAGGCGGCCATCCTGCCTTCCTACCACGAGTCCCAGGTTCGGGTCGTCTAGACCGTTGAACCAGAACTGCTCGTTCATTCCATTGACCACATAGAACAACTGGAGGTCCTCTTGGGTAAAAGAGCGCCAGCTGCCAAATGACTGGCAAAGCCGGACGATCCAGCGGGCAGAGATCTCTTTCTCCACATTGCCGAATGCATCCCAGAAGTGCCGGTTGGTGTCGATGTCGTTCGGACGAGGCAGGCCGCTAAGACGGCCAAGTGCCCCGGACTTACGCCACTTTTCCCAAGCGCGCGGATCCCTTATCTCTGAGAGATTGGGCACGTCTTCATCTCCCTCGTAGACTTTCGTAAGACTTAAATATACCATACCATAAATATATTATTCAATCAATAAAGCACAAGGAATTTTTATCTTCCCTCTTCCCTGCTATATTTTGAGCCAATGCGCAGATGGGTTAATAAACGCCTCCATATTTCCTGGTTCATCGCCTGGACCAGTTTTGGGTTTTTAATTGGTGTGGCACTATCTGTTCTTTCTTGGAGCAGTATTTTTGCAGATGCCGCTTGGCTAATTGTCGGTACATCCTTATTTGCGGTCGGAGCTTTAAATCGCAAAACATATATAATTATTTTGGCCTTATCCGCGGGATTAATTTTTGGACTCTGGCGCGGAGCAATAGAGCGCCAAGCTTTGAATTCTTACCGGCCATACTACGGCAACAACTTTACCATCAGTGGCAAGGTTGCTGAAGATACTTCGTATGGCCCGCAGGGGGACCAGAGGTTGAGACTTGGTTATATAAAAATTCACAACCAAAACTTACCGGAACAAATTTGGGTTAGTACAAATTCAACACTAGATATTAAACGCGGAGATTTAGTGACGCTTCGTGGTCAATTAGAAAAAGGTTTTGGCAACATCCCGGCGTCAATTTATCGAGCAAGCGTGGTTAAAGTAACTCGTCCGTACCCCGGAGATATTGGCCGCAGAGTACGTGATAAATTTGCGGATGGCATTAGGCGGGCAATTCCTGACCCAGAAGCTAGCTTGGGAATCGGCTACCTTGTTGGGCAGCGCAGTACATTGTCAGAGGATCTCGATCAGCAGATTAAGACTGTTGGCCTAACCCACGCCGTAGTTGCCAGCGGCTACAATCTCACTATTTTAGTGGCTTTTGCCTGTAAATTGTTTGCTAAGAAATCTAAGTACTTAGCGACGCTTTCAGGTGGCACCATGATTGCCGGATTTATGCTAATTACTGGTTTTAGCCCGTCAATGTCGCGCGCCGGGTTAGTGTCGGGCTTAAGTCTTATCGCTTGGTACTATGGACGCAAAATCCACCCCTTTGTCCTTCTACCATTTGCCGCAGCAATAACTGCTTTAATCCGTCCGGCGTACATTTGGGGCGACATTGGCTGGTATTTGTCTTTTGCAGCTTTTGTTGGAGTTATAGTTTTAGCACCATTGCTGCATCATTATTTTTGGGGCGAATCTAAAAAACCGCACTTATTGCGGGAACTCCTAGTTGGAACAATATCGGCACAAGCCGCTACTTTGCCCATAATTCTTCTTACTTTTCATCAGTATTCACAGTATGCTCTATTGGCCAACTTGCTAGTCCTGCCTTTAGTCCCCCTAGCAATGATGATGACTTTTATCAGCGGACTTTCCGGGCTTCTAGCACCAAGCTTTGCCCACATAGCTGGGCTGCCAGCAAGTTTTATTCTTACCTACATGGTTAAAATTATCGGCACAATTTCCAACTTTCCAAATGCAAAAACAGAAATCACTTTTGCGCTGCCAATTATGACCGCGAGTTATATTACCCTCATGATTTTAATTGGTTTATTGTGGCAAAAAACTCAGCATAAATTTAGAACAGAGCACGAAAATGCTTTATTACGTTAATGTTTATAAAATATTTTTGACTTTATTGCTACATAGTAATATTATTTTTTTCAAATGAAAGGGAAAATACTATTAGCACTAGGGTTTTTAGCAACTATTATTTTGCCCCTTTTCCCTACCTCAGTGTCCGCCGACACTACTACGCCGTCCAGTAAAGTTATAATTTCCGAAGTAAAACTAGGAGGCGACTCTTTTTCGCAAGGGACAGCCCAGCCAAAGGACCCGCAAGAATTTGTAACATTATATAACCAATCTGGTTCAGATATTAATCTTACTGGATGGACGCTTGAATACGCCAAAACCAACTTTGATAAGACATATTGTTCCGACTCAAACTGGATGGCACACAATGTAAGCAGTTCGGTCAGCCAAACAGTCCTTAGCGGCACTCTAAAGGCTGGTCAAGCGAGCACACCAATTGCCCGATCATTAACCGACAATACTGCAGGATCTCTGCATTTAGTAGATATGTCAGACAGCAACAATTCTGTGGTGCAAGACTTAGTCGGCTGGGGCATTAGCGCACCGTGCCAAGAAACAGCCGCAGCGAGCACGCCAAGCAATGGTAAAAGTATTAAGCGCTATTTGGACTGCAATAATTTGCCCATAGATACAAACGATAACTCTAAGGACTTTGCGGCCAACCAACCGCCCAGCCCAGGTACACTCAGTTATCCTTATCAAACTACATGCCAACAAGACGATACATTATCTACTTCTGCGCTGCCAGCTACCACTTGCGAAGGCATCGTGATCAGCGAGATTTTACCAAATCCATCCGGCGCGGACACAGACAACGAATTCATTGAACTTTTTAATCCAAGTTTGGACATAATTTCTCTTCAAGGATGCTCGCTGCAAACAACCGGCAGCAGTAAAATCTATAACTTTAACAATACAAGTTTGCAGCCCGGCGAATACCACGCATTTTACGGCAGCGATACAGGGCTAACCCTGCCAAACTCTGCTGGTGGCACTGTGTGGTTACTTTCTCCTACCACAGAGCTCCAGGCAATTACATATCAAAACAGTTTAGATGATGATGTTTCTTGGATTCTCATCAATAATTCTTGGCAAGCCACATTCCAACCAACACCAAATGCAGCAAATGTTCTTCAAGCCACAAAACCTTGCGCGGAAGGAGAAGAGCGAAATCCCGATACAGGCTACTGTCGCAGTATTGCCACGCTCACAACTTCTAACTTAAGCGCTTGTCCAGAAGGCCAAGAACGTAATCCGGATACCAATAGATGCCGCACCATCACAATAGTCAGCGCCAGCTTAACGCCGTGCAAGGAAGGCCAAACTCGCAATCCTGCAACCAATCGCTGTATAACAGCCGGTTCTTCAAGCTCGCCGCTAACATCTTGCAAAGCCGGGCAAGAACGCAACCCCGAAACAAACCGCTGTAAGGCAATTGCCACAATTGCGTCTACTACACTCAAGCCTTGTCCTGCCGGGCAAGAAAGAAATCCCTCGACTAATCGCTGCCGCAAATCAACTTCCGGTACTAGCTCGAAATTAACAAGTGTTAAAGATGCTGCAACTGGATCACTGACTAATAATCCTCATTGGTGGCTGGCGGGTTTTGCAGCAGTAGGCGCTACAAGCTATGGTGTATACGAATGGCGCCAAGAAGTTCTACAAACCCTAAACCGAATCAAAACCAAAATCCCTGGTATTTCATCTAACTAAGTTTTTCATGAGATAATAATCCAAATGGATTTAGGTCATATTCTGTTTTTGCTCGCGCTTTTGATACCGCTAACTGCCGACACTTTTATTGTATCTACCGCCCTAGGGTTAGCTGGATTACCAAAAAAAGACCAGCTCCGCACAAGTCTAATTTTGGCGGCATTTGAAGCGGGAATGCCTGCAGTTGGAGTGCTTATTGGCCATGGTTTAGGTGACTTTTTAGGCAACTACGCTGGTTATGTTGCTGCGTTTGTTATTGGGCTTGCGGGCGTAATAATGCTCTGGCCTGCAAACGACAAAGAAAAAGAAGAGCAGCAAGCAAAGCTTTTAGCTAAGTCCCGAGGATTCGCCATCATAAGTTTGGGCCTTGCTATTAGTATCGATGAAGTAGCGATTGGACTGAGCTTAGGGCTGCTCGACATATCGTTAATTATCGCTGTCATATTTATTGGCGTTCAGGCTTTTGCTGCATCTCAGGTTGGACTTAAGCTCGGGGCAAAAATTAGTGAACAAGCCCGCGAAGATACCGAAAAGTTTGCCGGTGGCGCTTTAATTGTTGTTGCGTTGATTTTAGCGGGATTAAAAATATTCGGCCATCAAATTTGATACATTGCATCTGTGAATAATGCCGCTGTACAAGTCGGCTTAAAGCTGTAGCATAGAAGATGCTCGCTTAAATAAAGGAGGTATTTTATGGTAGATTTTAAGGATGATGCAGATAAACTGCGCGAACGGGCAAAAGATGAAGGTTGGGCAGACGATGCCGAATCAGAAGTTCGGGAGAGGATGGATAAAGGCCGCCAAGACGAGGAAGATCGCGACGACTAACTATCCAGCCGGCCAAAATTCCCAACAAAACCAACAGTAAAATTAGATTTTAGTTTTCCAGCTAGTATCAATACCAAGGGCAACAGCATAGGGCAAAACCTTATTTTTCATAATGCCCTTGGTATTTTCAGATTCAAATTTTAGCTGGTCCTGTGCGACCATTTTTATATATTCACGATAACCCTCTATATCCGGCCATAATTGTTTAAGTTTAGAAGTGCCGATCCAGGGTTCTCCTGCAATTTTATTGTATGTCGCATAAAGAAAGACAGACATAAAAAGTATGAATGGGCCAAATAAAAGAGTAAACAAAAAAAATGTTCCAAGATCATCTAAAGAATGTGGTTTAAAGATATATAGCGGCCCGAGTAACAGAATGATTGAAATGGAAACTATTCTTATAGCCACGCCTCTCATTTGTTCACTATAAGGTTTAAGATAGCCCAGCTCATTGAGCTCTTTATTAATTTTTATATTTGCCGACACGCCAAACTGATTAAAAAAATGCTTATTAATTTGGTGGCCTTTGCTTACGTCCAATCTACTTAATACGTACCTGTCAAAACTCTTAAGATTTTGCGTAGAGTTTTTAACTTCTACAACTACAGGTTTGGCTTGGCTTCGATCCAATTGCACTAGTCCCATCTGCTCTAAGCTCAAAATAGTTGCGAATACTTCTTCCTTGCCTAATTTAGTATCAAATAAATATCCGATTTCAGCAGGCGACAAACCTCCAGGAGGATCGTATTCTGCAATAATTAAATTGCTGCTGAGTTTACGCACTCGCTCCGCCCTATATTTTGCATGCGCAACAAGCTTAAATATTAACTTTATGGGCGCGTAGATAAATACATATATCAGTAACCCTAGAAAAATAATCGCAGGCAAACCGGTAAGTTCGAAGGCAAAATTGTACATCGCTTAATCATAAGTATAATTCGCCTTATAACTTAGGCAAAATTAATAGGTTGCCACGGCTTCTTTATTTCGGACAGCCTGCATTGCTTCCGCCCACTCCACAATTTCATCTATTACTTTATTAAGCTGTATTTCGTGTGCTTCAGTAGGTATGAATTTACTATGGTTTTCAAAATCGTTAGCTAAATAAAGCAAAAGTTGCTCGCGCACATCAGCTAAATGCAATTCACCTGCTATACCGCGCAAATGTTCAACCGCTCGCGAGCCGCCATTAGAACCATAACTCACAAAACCAACAGATTTATTGCGCCATTCGTGGTTTAAGTAATCTATTGCATTTTTAAGGCCGCCGGCAAGGCTGTGGTTGTATTCAGCCGCAACAAAAATATAACCGTCGGCTCCTTCAATTTTTTCTGACCATTTTTTAGTATGACCCTTGGTGTATTTGCGCATCATCGGCGGCATAGGCTCGTCAAGCAATGGCAGTTCATAATTTGCCACATCCACTAACTCAAATTCTATGTCGTCGCGCTTGCTTGCCATTTTATAAACCCATTTTGCCACTGTTTCACCAGCACGCCCAGGACGCGTGCTGCCTAAGATAATTTGTAGTTTGACCATTTATCCCCCAATATTTTATAATTATTATGTTAACTATACTTAATGTAGTACTATATTTAGTATAGTAACGTTAATATATTTTGTAAAGTATTTATGAAGAAAATTGAAGAACAAGACGGCTGCGTTGGCAAAGCGCTGGAAGTGATCGGCGACAAGTGGACCCCATTAATCTTAAAAGCTATTGCCGATGGCAACTGCCGCTTTGGCTTATTACAAAAGGAGGTTGCAGGTATTAGCCCGCGCACACTCTCCCAGCGTCTCGAACATTTAGTACATGAGGGTATTTTAAGCAAAAAGTCTTATAACGAAATTCCTCCACGAGTGGAATATACACTAACCGACAAGGGCTATGACCTTATTCCAATCTTACGCCAAATGGCTAAGTGGGGCTTAAAGTACCAAGCTGCATGAAACTACCAAAATACTTAAAATCGAAATGGTTTTTGGCAGCACTAGCCTTTGTTTTAGGCGCATTGATAATTTTAGGAGTCCGCTTTTTTACATATCATCCGGATAAAGTCCATTATCACGCTAACTTTGCGCTATACATTAACGGCCAAAAAGAAGAATTTAAAAATCCAATTTACTACATTGCAATTACAGCAATGTGCTCGACGGATACAACTGCCAAAACTCCAGTTGACCGCGCGCACTTGCATAGCGGCGTAAACAATGTGGTACATGTAGAAGACCATACTGTAACTTGGGGAAATTTTTTCCAAAATATTGGCTGGGTAGTGGATCCGCGCTTAATTAGGACGCCTGATGCTTTGTACCTCCCAGATGATCAGCACAAAATTACGTTTATTTTAAACGGCCAGCAAGTCGACGGAGCCATGCGCCAAGTAATTGGCGACCAAGACAAACTTTTGATTGATTTTGGCACAACTTCTCAAAGCGACATCCAGAAAGAATATAATGGGATTCCATCAACAGCAAAAAAATACGACACAACCCCAGATCCAAAATCTTGCAGCGGCAGCAGGCCCACAACTCTCAGAGAGAGATTACACCATTTGTTTTAAGAGCTAATAATAGGAAGTTCAATTATAAAAGTAGAGCCTCGGTTAGGCCGTGACTTTACATTTATGCGGCCGCCGTGCAATTCTACAATTTGCTTTACCCAATAAAGCCCAAGGCCGCTGCCTTCCGTATTTAATGTAGCTGTGCCAGGTATACGCGAGAACTTCTTAAATAATTTGGATTTTTCTTTTCTTCTGATACCCACTCCCTCGTCCCTAATACTCACCACAATCCAGCGCGAAGTTTGCTCAATCCGGATATAAATGCGTGTTTTTTTAGCCGAATATTTACTGGCGTTATCAATTAAATTTTCAAATACGCTCTTTAAGTAAGTGGCGTCTACGTAAGCCGTTATTTTTTTACTGGCGCGCTCAAATTTTGCAGTTTGCTTGCGTTCGGCTAGTTGTGGCCGGTAGTTATCTACAACTTCCTTTACTAAGTTATATATATTGTTTTCTTTTTTTTGCAGATGAATTTTCTCCAAATCCAACTTAGCTACACTCAGCAAGTCATTAATTATACCGATGCCAATATCATTATTTTTATTAGCTACTTTCAGGGCCTCGATTTGTTCTGGTTTTAGCTTGCCTAAATAGCCCTCTAGCAACAAGCCAATATACTGTTTAACGTTTGAGGCGGGCGTCCTGAGCTGGTGCGAAGCAAGAGATAAAAATTCATTTTTGACACCTTCCGTGGCACGCTCCTTAGCAATTGCACGCTGGAAATATGCCAAAATCAGCACCGAAATTAAAAGCACAAAACCCACCATAGTTGCCGCGACAATAAGGGCCAGCTTTAGACTATCTTGCATTTGTTGCAGCGTTGTTGAGAATGGTTCGAATTTTTCACGGGTAATATTTTTAGACAAATTCTCTATTTGAGTAGAAGTTTCCAGCCCTCTGTTAGCGTTAATTTCTGCGACTGCTGCATCGACTCCCTGCGTATCACGCAACTGGATACTTTTCTGCATTCTATCCAGCCTTTGGGAAATTAAATTGTTGAGGCTTGTACGTTCGTCTTTGCTAATAGCGTAACTTGTATTGGTGAGCGCTTTTTGCTCGGCTGGGATAATTTTTACAGCTGTAGTATAAGAAGTCAGATATTGCTGGTCGCCAGTTAAGATGTAGCCTCTCTGCCCAGCTTCGGCTGTCCTGAGATTTAATTCTAAATCCTGCAATAGTAAAACTGCAGCCACAGTGTGGGTGCCGTTGTTAATTAGCGAGCGCGAATCCGATAAAGTCTTGGCCAGAAAAACAGTTGAAATAATCGTAACCAAAAACAACGCCGCCACAAGTGTGGCTAACCCTCTGTTTATATAACGCGCGTTTCTTAATACATCCATGTTGGCAGCTACGCTTAAATCTTGTATATCTACTATACTATGTGTGTGAACATTATATGCACGAACTTGCCGCTTGAAACAAAAAAGGAGGCCTAACAATGACAAATATCTTAGTTGTTGAAGACAATGAGTCATTAAATGCCGTCTATAAGCTAATCCTAGAAAAAAATGGCTATAAAGTTGTTACCGCCTTTAATGGAATTGATGCCCTTAAAGTACTTAAGCGTTTTACGCCGGACTTAATACTGCTGGATATGTTGATGCCTGAAATGGGCGGGGTTGGCTTTTTAAAGAAGTTCAGCCAACCCAAAAATAAAAAAATTAAAATCATAATCTTAAGCAACCTCGACGAAGACCAAGAAATTAAAGAAGCTCAAAAACTAGGGGCGTCGCATTATATTTTAAAAGCCAGCGTCTCGCCCTCGGAGTTAATCGCCCAAATTGAAAAAGTTTCAAAAACTTAAAAACTCCTTTAAGGAGGCGGATGATATCATATAAGTAATTATATGGCACAGTCAGACGCACTAAAGGATATATTTTTATCTGAGAACCGTCGCATCCTATACCCAAAAGGTGCAATTATCGTCATGCAAGACAGTAAGTTGGCCGATGCTTACTCAATCCACAAAGGAATCGTTAAAGTTTGCGATTTTGACCGCCAAGGAAGCCAAAACACAATAGCCCTCCTTACTAAAAATCATATATTTCCTTTTTCGTGGCTAGTTACGGGCTTAGCGGAGGATAATGCCCTATATTATTACCAAGCTGCAACAGAAGTTATATGTTATCGCGCCAATATAGATGCTTTGCGCAAGCTTGTAAGCCATAATCTAAGCGTAGCTACCTTGCTGGTAAACTTAATCACTAGGTCTTATATAAATTCTGTTTCTAGAATTCAAAATTTGCAAAAGACTAACGTAGAGGAAAAAGTGGATTTTATAATTTATTATCTTGCTATTTTGCTCGGCAAACAACAGGAAAAAAACATTTACGAGCTAGAAACACCTTTTACTCACCAGGACGTGGCAGATTTAGCAGGTTTAACACGGGAATCGGTATCCCGGCAGTTCAAAAAAAGCAAATATCAACAAGTTATACAAAAGAAGCAAAAAGACGGAATGACTATAAACCTTAATAATTTGGACATAAACAACATGCCGCCAATATTTGGGCTTGAAACTTAAACAAAAAACAATTTAGTTTATATGTATTTTAATATTTAATCCTTGACTTTTTATAGTACCTTGTATAGCATAGTACTGTATGAATGAAATTACTGAAGATAGCAGCATCATAGCCCAGTCAGAAACTCAGATGCGTAAAGGCATGCTGGTTTACTGCGTTTTACTTTTGCTAAAAGATGGCAAGGTCTACACTTCCGAACTCATCCGCGCTCTGCGCCAAGCCGAATTAATCGTCGTAGAAGGTACGTTATATCCCCTTCTAAACCGCCTGGCTAAAGATAAACTTCTTAACTACGAATGGCAAGAGAGCGAACAAGGCCCGCCGCGCAAATATTACTGGCTAACAGATGATGGCAAAAAACTACTGTCGGATTTAAAAAATACTTACCACCGGCTGAATGCATCGATAAACACGCTCGAGAAAGGAACCAAGAAATGAATGAAGTAACTAAAATCCATTTAGGCCGCCAGGCTTTTACAATATCTATTACTGCACAAAAAGAATTGCGTAACTATCTAGACGCAATTGAGCGGCAGGTAAAAGATAAGGGCGTAGTTGAAGAAGTAGAGCTTAGGATGGCTGAACTTTTAGCCGAACATGGCATAAAAGAAAATAAAGTAGTATTGCCAAAAGATGTCGATTTTCTGAAAAAGCAATTAGGCAGCCCTAAAGATTTTAAAGAAGACTCTAGCGAAATTAATACGCAAGAAGTTCCAGCCGAAGATAAAAAGTTGTTCCGCGACACCGAAAATGGAATTGTCGGAGGCGTTGCCGCCGGAGTAGCCGCATATTTAGGTCTCGATGTAATACTGGTCAGGATATTATTTGTGCTCGGCACCATAGTCTGGGGGACGGGTATATTAGTTTACATATTGCTTTGGCTTTTGGTGCCAGAAGCCAAAACCACCAGCGACCGTTTGCGCATGGCCGGCAAATCAGTAACAGTCGATAACTTAAAAGAAGTTGTCGAGCGTGCAGATGTTAAAGGCGCAGCCAGGCGAGCCAACAATACCATTGCGCCGGTTATAAATTCTGTTTTTCGAATCCTTTTAAAAATAACAGGTATAGGTTTCATACTTGCCGGGCTGGCCTCTATATTAGGGCTAATCGCAGCGGAAACCTATATGGCATCCCACCATGGCCAACTATTCCAAGAAAATCTCTTCCCCATTGGCACAACAGAGCATGTTTTAGCTAATATAATCATGGCACTTTCCGGGCTTGTGG